>Ga0247695_1000003_pt1 | contig 303884 bp, 231 predicted proteins | sample CNK36_metaG_FD_182739 | JGI IMG/M metagenome (GOLD analysis project Ga0247695, IMG submission 182739) | Soil microbial communities from Purdue University Martell Research Forest, Indiana, United States - CNK36 | ecosystem: Environmental > Terrestrial > Soil > Temperate forest > Bulk soil...
GGGGCGGTTGTCGGTTATCGGGTTGTCGGTTGTCGATTCGAGCACGACTCCGCTGGCATCAATGCCATCAGCGCCCGAAGAGACGCCCGAGAACGCCGCCCTTTCGCTCCGTGGCGAACAACAGACGGTCGCCGTCCCGCCGCAACTCCGACCGCGGACCGGCGGCACCCCAGACAAAGCCTGTTCCTTCCTTGCGAGCACGGAGATCAACGACGACGAATCGATCGGTCAGCCCTTCGGCAAAGCGGCGCATGGTTTCGTCGCCACCGGCCAGAGCCGCGGACCGGGTCATGACGTATTGGTTGTGCTTCCAGATATCGAGCACTTCGCTGTCGAGGCGGGGAGGCGGATCGGCCATTGCCAGCACCGACTCGATGAAACCGGCAAGATCCGGCGATTGGATGACGACGACCGGCGGGTCGGAGGAAATGAAGAAGAGGGGACCGGCACTCTCATCGTGGAGTTCCAGGAGCCAGAAGTTGCCGGAGGAATCGCCGGCGACCGCCACGCCGTGCGGCGCGACCTCCTCGAAAACGAATGGAAGGTCGCCTCGAAAACTCAGGCGGAAGGACTTCTTCGTGATGCCACCGGTGACGCTGAGGAGTCGCCGCAGGTCGGCCGGAACCGCCATTCCAAGCTGTTCTTCGAGTGTGGTGATCTCGTCGGCCGTCAGCGGCGGATCGAGTTGCACGCCGCCGCCGCGGCGTGCAACGTCGATCTGTTCCATCAACGCCTCGAACGATGTCATCGGGTTCCTATTGGCAACCGCCGCAGCCGCTGTTTCCGCCTGCGGCCGCGGCCGAACCGGCACCATACGCCGCTCCGGCGGCCGCCCCTTTCACCCATTCCGGTGCGCGGTTCCACTGACGGAGCCATGCGGGATTGATCGGATTCGCATCTTTCCATGCGCGCGGCATGAAGCGGTAGCGGTACGGATCATTCAGCGCGTGCTCGGCCGTGGTCACATACCGTCCATTGAGCTCGGAGTCGATGACGGCTTCGGGAAGAAACGTGCGGTAGCGGTTTGGAATCCAGTGCGACCACTCCATGCCCCTTGCCGCGCCCTGCGCCGCTTCGGCGCCCGCACCCGCGCCGATCGCGACACTCAGCGCCACACCCGACACTTCACCGGCCGTATAGAAGCCGCTGCACTTGTTCACGACCTGGTCCGTACCCATCCATTCCCGGATCTTGCGCGTGCCGCCAAAGGTGAGGTTGTCGCCGAGTCCGGCGGAGAAATTCGCCGCGTCCTGAACGAAATCATCGAGCGAATAGAGCCCGAAGGGGTCCACATCGTTGATCGGGTCGCCGTAGACGTAACCATAGAGGTTCGGGTCTTTCCCGGCGAAGCCGATCGGGTCCTTGCTTGTCCAACGCCCCGTGTGCGGGTCGTAGTCACGCGCGCCGAAGTGGACGAATCCGGTATCCGGATCGATCAGACCGCCTGCAAAGCCGAACGGCTGGAACCCGGGATTGGTATCGACAGTGACGCTGCCGAAGGCGTCATACTCCATTCGCTGGGCGATCGAGCCGTCGGCGACGTTCACCACCAGGCGCGGCGAGCCGAGCTGGTCGCTGATGATGCGGTAGTTGATTCCGCCCTTGACCATGTAATCGGGAACTGTCGTCCGCGTGCCATAGACAAAGCGCATGACGACGCTGTTGGTGGCATCGAGTTGCGCGGCGATGCGGAACCTGTCGGCGTACACCCATCCCTGCACCAGCGCCCCGCCGACCTTCTTGCCAATGCGGCGATTCTGTCCGTCGACCACGTACTCCACGGCGCGGCCGGGGATGTTGACCTTGCGCATGTTGCCGAGTGAGTCGTACTCGAAGGTCGTCATTTGACCGGCGATCGTGCTGCTTGCCAACTCGCCATTGCTGTTGAAGGTGTACGCGGTGCCGCCCGCGGCAACGAGGCGATCCTGGTCGTCGTACGAAGAGGCCGTCGTTCCGGAGAGTGTGCGCACCGAGGTGCGGTTGCTGTTCGCGTCGTACTGATATTCGGTGACGAGCGAGCCGTTGCTGGTGACGCGCAGCAGGCGCCCCGCATCGTCGTACTCGTACCCGGTACTCGGGCCGGCGACGCCGTTCACTGTTTCGGTCTTCGCGCTGATGCGTCCCGCTGCGTCGCGCGTGTAATCGACGGTGTAGAGCTGCGCCGCACCAGAAGTGGCGGCGTAGTGCATCACCTCACCGAAGCTGTTGTACGTGTATGCGTCATTGACGGAGCCGACCGCCGACGACGAGACGAATCCGTTCTGCGGATCGCGCGTCAGCGTCAAGGCACCCGAGCTGACCAGCAGGCCGTCGTTATCGTACGCAAGCGGCACGCTGGAGCCGCCCACGGCCTCCGATGCCGGCCGCAGACTGCTGTTGTACGTCCAGTTGATGGCACCCGACACCGGACCACTCCACGACATCGACATGACCAGCGGGCCGTCGTACGCGTAATTCAGCGTCGTTCCGGAATCAGCGACCGAGGCCACGCGGTCGCCGGCGCCGAACGTGATCGTCCGAACGACCCCGCCGTACGTCAACGTGCTCAGACGGCCGCCGGCGTCGTAGCTGAAATCGATGGTCTTGCCGTCGGGCCGCGTGACCCGCGTGAGGTCGTGATCGGCGTTGTAGCCAAACTGTGTTGCGCCGCCATTGGTAACGGCCGGAGGCGTATACGTGTCGGCCAGGCCGGCGTCGTTGTACGTGAAGAGATGCCCTGAACGCCCGGGCGGCGTGATCGACGTGATGTTCCCCTCGCCGTCGTAGGAGTAGTCGAGGAAGCGGCCATCGGGCAATGTTTGCCTGGTCATGCGCCCGGCGAGGTCGTAGTCGAACCGCGTCGTGCGCGACAGCGGATCGGTGATGCTGCTCAGCAGATTCGCCGCGTTGTAGCCGAAGATCAGGCTGCGGCTTCCCTGCGACATGGACGCGGTTCGTCCGCCGCCGTCATAGGAATAGATGGTACCGGCCACCCCCTGCGGCTGCATCGAGCTGATCCGTCCAAAGCCGTCGAAAAGCCGCGTGACCTGTCGTCCGGCCGGCGAGCGCTCCACCAGCGAGCGGCTGCCCGCGTCCCACTGCGAGGTGTATGTCTTTCCGTTGATGACGAGCGTCTGGTTGCTCGCGGTGACGCTCAGCGGGTCGAAGCGATTGGAAAGCGTCACGTTCTGCGTCAGGCTGGACGTCGAAGCGACGCCGCCCGGCGTACGCAAGGTAACCAGCTTCCGGATCGGCGCATCCATGCCGAAGCGCGCGTCGGGTGCCGAGGTGGTGGTGATCGTCGAACCGTCGGCATACGTCGTCGTCGTCTTCCCGTCGCTCTTGACGAGAGTGAGCGTCACCACGCCGCTCGAGGTTGTATTCGTGCGCTGCTCGGAGCCGTCGCGGAGCTTGTCGATGCGGTAGGTGGCGGTCCTGCCGAGAGCGGAGGTTATCGTCGCCGAACTGACGAACTTGGAGGTGGTCTGTTCGAACTGTTTGGTGCCGAGAGCGTCGGTGTCGCTGGCGAACTCTCCGGCAAAGTTGTAGCCGAACTGGTTCACGCGGCCCGCGGCATCGGTGTACTTCGTCAGCAGTCCGTTTGCGTAGACGGCGTGTACGGCTTCGCTGGCCGGGTTGGTGATGGTCTCGAGATAGCCGTCGCTGTTCGCGGCCAGCGTCGTCCTCTGTCCGCCGGGCGCGACGATCGCCGACGGTATCTGGCCCGATCGCTCAACCCGATACTGGTTGCCGAAAGCGTCGGTCACCGCGGCGAGCCATCCGCCGTCATAGGTGAACTGGTATTTCACCGCGCCTGTGAGGGTATTCAGCGTCCGCAGGTGCCGGCCATGCAGATCGAATACGAAGTACTCGTCGCCATCGGCGGACGCGACCTTCATCTCGGACGAGCCCGCGGCGGGCAGGTTGAGAGCAATCCTGCGGATGCGGTGGTTATTGCGGTCGGAGACATAGAGATAGCCGTCCGGTCCGATCGTGATGCCGCTCGGCACGTCCGATTGCGCCGCCCGCGACGGTCCGTTGTCGCCGCTGAAGCCCTGCGTTCCGGTGCCGAGAACGGTGGAGATGATGCCGTCCGGAGACACGCGGCGCGTGTAGCTGAATCCGAGCTCCTGAATGTACAACGAGCCGTCAGGCCCAAGGGCCATCGACGGCGGCTGTTGGAGATACGTGGACAGTGCCGGCGTGCCGTCGCCGTTCGGCGAATGATCCGGCGCATAGAAAGGATTGCAGTCGACGCCGGCGGTCGGCGATGGGGTGACTGAATAGCAGCCGGCGCCGGCCACGGTGGTGATGATTCCGCCCGGGCTGATCTTGCGGATGCGGTTGTTCAATTCATCGGAGAAGTAGAGCGATCCGTCCGGCGCGGCGACCAGTTGGACCGGATAGTTGAGGAAGGCCTGCGTCGCCGGACCGCCGTCGCCCGCAAAGGTGCCGAGGCAATACGGCGGAGCGTTCTGGCCACAGCCGCGGCCGGCGATCGTCACCAGCTTCCCGTCGTTTCCGAGACGGTGGATCTGATGATTCGAGCAGTCGGCGATATAGAGTGACCCGTCGGGACCGGCGGCGAGGTCACACACGGTGATGGGCTGATGGCCTCCGCCACTGAGATTATAGGTGTACAGGACGACGGTCGTCGTACCGTCGGCATTCAGCCTGGAGATGAACTGGCTGTTTGCGAGGTAGACCGTTCCATCGAGGCCGAAGGCAATGGATGACCATGAATAGCTCGACGAAGGATCGTGAGTGATGCTGGTAATGAAGCCGTGGGGGTCGACGCGGCGGACGGCGTCGTACGCCAGGATGTAGAGGCTCCCGTCGGGAGCGGCGGCAACGCGATACGGGAAGGGCACATCCGCGTTCGTGGCCAGCCCACCGTCGCCGGTGGATGTCGTACATTGCGTTGTCAGGCAGGTACGCCCCGCCACGGTAGACACGGTCGGTTTCGCCTGCTGCGTGCGTCCGTCGCCGAGATGAATGAGGCCGGTCTCGGGGTCATAGGCATGATGCACGCTGAGCGTCCAGCCGCCGAGCCCTTGCGAGCGGGCGTCGTAGTTGCCGAGAGCAGTCAGCTTGCTTTTGAAGGTCTGTGAGATCGAGATTTCCATGCGTGCCCGATTGGCCGTCAGGGGCACGCCGGAGAGATTGGCGAATGCGCGCTGAAAATCCGACGGCTGCTGGTAGACGGCCGGGTAGACGTAGGAGAGTTTCACGTCCGCCTGGCTGACACCGGCGACCGGGCGTCCGTAGGCGTCGCGGCCGTCCCAGGTGAAGGTCGTTTTCTGGTTCGGCGCCGGGGCGAAGCTGTACAGCGACTTCGCGCCGGCCACCGTCACTTCGACGTCGATACGGCTCATCGAGGCCGGAACGCTGCCGCCGCTGAGCGACAATTCCATGCTCGCCGCCGACGTATGCGCCGGGACGCGGTCGCTCATGTAGTGCAGCGCGAAGGGGCTGCCGACGACTTCGACGCGCTCGCCGACGACGCGATTCTGCACCTGGATCGCACATCCCGGGACGCGGCACGTGTCTTCGAGCTGCGGGTTCTGCGACGGACCCGGTTGATTCGGCCCGGTGGCGTCGTTCGGCGGTCCATACGGCCAATTGAAATCCCACGGCGTGAAGTGCGGTATCCGAACCCGCCACAATGTTTTCCCTTCGGGATAGAGCACGGCCAGTTGCTGCCGTTCGGGGGCGGTAATACCGAGCGCCGCCAGCGCGGCATCGCTGTCGGCAATACCGTCGCCGTCGGCGTCGATCGTCGCGGTGCCGCCGCTGATCGACAGCACTTTGATTACGCGGCCGTTGTCGGACGGCACCCACAGGCCTTTCGTCCGGTCGTAGTAGCCGGCCGGGACCGGCGTGCCTACGGGAAAGCCGAGGAAGTTGTCGAGATAGAACGGGATCGGCTGACTAAGCGTCACTTCCGCCGCACCGGCGGCAATGGCCTCGTCCGCCGAGAGCTCCACCGCGTAGGTGTAGCCGCTCGAGGCCGGGAGGGCCGCCGGCATCGAGGCCGGGCCGCCGGCGCCGACGGTGTACTCCGTGGCGCGGACCGACAGGGTTGACAGCTGCTGCACGGAGCCGTCGGCGAATGTGAGCGTGGCACCGGTGCCGGCCGGAATGAACAGCGCCGCCGTGCGCGTGCCGTCGGCGTCGGTAACCGCGCCTCCCTGCGCCACCTGGATAGCCTGCGGTGAAGCGAGGTTGATGGTCGTCACGTGCGCGTCGATGGCGAGGAGCCGGACGTCGGAAGCGTTCGTGTAGTCGTGCCACGCCGCCTCGATCTGCCGCTGCGCCGAGAGGTAGCCGTCCTTTTCGTAGTCGATGGTCAGCAATCCGCCGCCGTTGACGGCGAGATCGAATCCGCCGTCGCCGCGGCTGATCGTGTAGCCCAGTTCGGGCTGGCCGTGGATGCCGATGAAAACGCCGGCCAGAGGCGCCCCTGTAGCGTCGAGAACATGTCCGCGCAGCACGGCCAATCGCGTGTTGTCGATCGCGCCCGGCGTTACGCCGCGCTGGATCGGCGTCGGGCCGTTGAAGAGAAAACCGGCACTGTCGGCCAGCGTTGCGAACGCGACCGAGGGATCGGGTTGCGGCGCCACGGAGACGGGATCGGGAGGAATGCTCTGATCGACCACCACCGTGACCAGGCTCGACCCGCTGACGCCGCTCAGCGTCGCCGTGACCGCGCTCTTCCCGTGATACTGACCGCGTACCAGACCGCTTGCGGTCACCGTGGCGGCCGCGCCGTTCGCGCTCGACCAACTGGCCAGCCCGGTGACGTCATGCTGTGTCCCGTCGGACATGGTGGCCGTGGCGGTCAGTTGCTGCGTCTGACCGATCTGCAGGGTGAGCGTAGCCGGCGTTACCGCGATCCGGTCGACGCTGACAATCAGGAAATCGGTGGCCGACAGGACCGTTCCCCCGACCGTCGTCACGCGGATGGGGCCCGTGCGGGCGCCACTCGGAACGGTTGCCGTGATCCGTGTCGTCGAGGCGGCGCTGACCACCGCGGCGATGCCGCCAAAGGAAACGCTGTTGCCCGAAATGGCCGCATCGAAGTTGCGGCCGAAGATGGTCACGGACGTTCCCGTCTGTCCGCCTCCGGGCGTAAACGAGTCGATGACCGGGGGATCGCGGTAGAGGAAAGCGTTGCTGATGGTCGCGCTGCCGCCTGGCGTCTGCACACGGAGATCGACCAGGCCGCTCGCCGCCGCTGGAGGCGCCACCGCCGTGAGCGTCGCGCTGCTGGCAACGTTCACCGAGAGGGCGGATGCGCTGCCGAACGTCACGGCCGTCTCTCCGGGCAGGAAGTTCGTGCCGGAAATCGTGACCACCGTTCCGCCGATCAGGGGACCGGACGACGGCCCCAAGCTGTTGATCGTCGGCGGTGCGATGTAGAAGTAGGCCAGGGGCAGGGTGCTGGTGCCGGTCGGGGTCACCACCGTAACGTCGGCCGCACCCTGCACCGCGGCGGCGGGAGTGGTGGCCAGGAGGAGCGTCGAGCTCACTACCGTAACGTTCGTGGCCGGTTGTCCATTGATCAGGATCTGCGTCTGCCCGGCGACGAAGCCTGTGCCGAACAGGCGCAGCGTCTCGCCGCCCGCGGTTTTGCCGCGGCGCGGGTAAATCGCGGAGAGCTGCGAGGTCACGTAGCCGATGCGCAGCGCGTCATTGCTGCGGTCGGAGATGAATACCGCGCCGGCCACCGAGACGCCGGATGGATTGCGGAACTGGGCCGTGGCGGCAGGACCATCCACAAAGCCGGCGGTGCCGCTGCCTGCGATTGTCGATACGAATTCGCTTCCTGCCCGAAGATCGAGCTTGCGGATGACCTGGTTTTTCGTATCGGCGATGATGAGACTCCCGCCCTCGTCGAACGCCAGACCGCTCGGCTCGTAGAACGCGGCCGCGGCAGGCGGACCATCCACGTAGCCGGAGCGCGCGCCACCGGCGATGGTGGTGACGATTCCGTTGGCGATCTTGCGGATCACGCTGTTTCCGGTGTCGGCGACGTATAGCGAGCCGTCGGCACCCGCCACGATTCCTTCCGGCGAATGAAACTGCGCCTGCGAGCCTGGACCATCCACGAAACCGGGGCGGCCGGTGCCCGCCAGCGTTACCACTACGCCGGCCGGTGTGATGCGCTTCACGCGATTGTTCCCGGTGTCGGTCACGTACACATTGCCGAAGGCATCGACCGCGATGCCCACCGGCAGGGTGAACTCCGCGGCCGCTCCGACGCCATCGCTGTCTCCTCTGCGGCCGGAGCCCGCGAGGGTCGTCACCGTGCCATCGGACGCGATGCGGCGGATGGCATTGTTGCCCGTGTCGGCGACATAGATCAGGTTGTGGAGCGCGTCGTACGCAACCCCCTGCGGCCCGCGGAAGGCCGCTGTCGCGGCCGGACCGTCGGTCAGGCCGCCATGCCCGCTTCCGGCAAAGGGCGTGACCGTTCCGTCCGCGCTGACGGCGGCGATCTGATGGTGCATCGTGTCAGCGACATACGTCGCGGCGTTCGGCATGACCGCCACGTTTCCGTACGGTCCCTTCAGCGGCTCGCGTCCGGCTCCCGATGCGACGATGGTGTTCACCTGCGTGATCACCGGATCGGCCGTGACCGTGAAGGTGAAGGTGGCGATCGTGCTGCCGCCCGTGGTCACACTGACCGCGCCGTTGATCGCCTCCGGTGGCACGAGGCCCTCGGCGATGGCCGGCGCGCGCGAGACGATCACGGCCGGCACGACACCCCCGCCGGCACGTGCAAAGTTCACCGCCAGGTCAGACGCATCGAGGCCGCTGCCGGCCACGATGAAACGCGCGCCGTGCGGCGCAGCGGTGGGAACAAGATCAGTCGCCGTGGCGGCGCTGACCGGCAGCGCCACAGCGGCGAGGACACACAAAAGAACGAGGATGCGAGCGGACATCGCGACTCCAATCGAGCGATAGATTCATTCGTTGTGGAATTGGGGGACCGGAAAATGAGCGCGCAGGGTAGCCATCCAGCCTTACGCTGTCAACTGCCGGCCGGCCGGTCGGCGCGCGGGCCACGACGCTTCAAAACCTTCCGTGATACGTGCGCGGCTTCGCCGTTCGTACGAACGAGCGCCGCCGGACGCGTCGAGCCCGGCGGGTACAATCATCGGCGGATGACGCTCCTGCTCGGCTTCTACGCCTTTGCCATCGGCGCGATCGTCGGCAGCTTTCTGAACGTCGTCATTCATCGCTATCCGCGGGAGGAGTCGATCGTCTTTCCGGGGAGTCATTGTCCGCACTGCGATGCGGCCATCCGGTGGTACGACAACATCCCCATCCTCAGCTTCCTCGTGCTGCGCGGGCGGTGCCGCGCGTGCGGAGATACCATCGCCTGGCGCTATCCGCTCGTGGAGCTGGCCAACGCGCTTTTCTATCTGGCCACCTTTCTCTTCACCGGTCCGACGGCCGGTTTCGTCATCGTCGCGGCCATCATCTCGATGACCATCGTCCTCATCTACATAGACGCCGATATCCAGATCCTCCCTGACGTCATCGACATCCCGGGCATCGCCATCGGACTCGGCGCCGGGGCGCTCGGGATGGGCATCCTCAATCCATCGCTGGTGCTGGCCGACTCGCTGATCGACTCGCTGGCCGGGGCGGCCCTCGGCGCGGTCATTCTGCTGACGATCATCGGGACCTACTGGCTGATACGGCGCGCCGAGGGGATGGGGTTGGGGGACGTGAAAATGCTGGCCATGATCGGGGCGGTCACGGGATGGCGGGCCATCCCAGGCGTGCTGCTGCTGGCCGCCGTCAGCGGTGCGGTCATCGGCGTTCCGGCGGCGCTTCGCAGCGGGCGAGGGATGCAGGCCGCGCTGCCGTTCGGCATTTTTCTCGGCATCGCGTTTTTGGCCGCGCTCTTCTTCGGCCATACACTCTCGGAATGGTACTTTTCGCTCATGCTCCGCTGACCCGGGTCGGGTTCCGGCGTGACTTGAGACTCTTCCTCGGCTGTCTGGTCGGCTTTCTGGTCGTCCTCATCTTCATCCTTCTGGTCATGATGCGGACGAACCTCGCGCGCACCGAGGAGGCGGTCGATCGGTCGCATCAGATGCTGGCGGACGTCGCCGCCGAAACGGTGAACCGCACCGCGCCGGCTGAGCTCGACACGCAGTTTCTCGTGATGCGTGGCCGCTTCAACATCGCCGGAATCAGCTTCGTAGGACGCGACGGACGCAGGATCGAGTCGGGGGAGCGGAACGGAGACTTCGACGCCGTCACCAGGCTGGCCGGTGCCGGAACGCTCACGCTCCGCTTCGACGCCTCCAATCGCCGCGCCGCGTGGCGCGCCTGGCTCCTCACCGCCGGCATCTGCATCGCCGCGGCGAGCCTCGGCCTCTCCCTCCTCTTTTTCTATCTCCCGCGCATCACCCGCCCGATCGAGCTGATGCTCGACGACGCGCGCGCCCTCGGCACCGGCGCCGGCGACCAGGAAGAGACCGCCTACCTCATCGAGACCTTCCGCAACTCCATCGCCACGCTCAAATACCAGGAGGAAGAGCTGAAGCGGCTGCACGAGCGGGAGAAAACGCGCGCCGACGATCTGGAGCGCGTCACGGCAGCGCTCACTCGCAACCTCACCTCCGGATTCATCGCCGTCGACGCCGCCGGCGCCATCGTCGACATCAATGCCGCCGGGCGGGAGATCCTGGGCCTCGATCCGTCGGAGCCGGTGACCGGCCGCGCGCTCGCCGACGCCATTCCCTTGCGCGCCTCCGCGAGCGCGCTCGCCAGCGCCTTCGAACAGCGCGAGGCGAGAACGCGGATGGAGATCGAGGACGTGCACCCGCTCACGGGCGAGCCGGTCACCATCGGCCTGACCACCGTTCCGCTCCACACCGAGTCGGACGCCTTCCTCGGTTTTCTGGCGCTCTTCACCGACCTCACCCCGATCCGCAGCCTCGAGGCGCGCGTGCAGGAGATGACCACGCTGGCGCAGCTCGGCGAGATCTCCGCCGGCATCGCCCACGAGTTCCGCAACTCGCTCCACACGATCCTCGGCTACATGAAGCTGGCGCGCAAAGGCGGCATCGACAACACGGCCGAGTCGCGGCTGCAGAGCGCGGAGAAGGAAGCGGCGCTGTTGCTGGCTGCCATCGAGCGCCTGCTCGCCTTCGCCCGTCCGGTGGAGCTCAATGCCGAACGGGTCGACCTTCGCGAGGTGATCGCCGAACAGATCGCGCAACTGGACGACATCGGCGGCGACGTCGCCGTCTCGCTGCATGGACCGCCGGTGGTGATCGACGGCGACCGCGTCCTCCTCAGCCGGGCCCTCGAGAACCTGCTGCGCAACGCCGCCGACGCCGTGCGCCAGAACGGCGGCGGATCGATCACCGTGACTCTTCGCGATCAGCCGCTGCCGTCGGTGACCATCGCCGACACCGGCGTCGGCTTCAACCCAGCCGACGCAGCGCGCCTCTTTCTCCCGTTCCAGTCGGGCAAGCCGAACGGCTTCGGCATGGGCCTGCCGCTGGCGAAGAAGATCGTGCTGCTGCACGGCGGAACGCTGCGTTTGACGGGGGAGATGGGTAAGGGAGCGGTGGCGACGATCGAGTTCGGTGAGACTGCATAAAGGCCTTAACCACAGAGGCACAGAGGACACAGAGAAATACAAGAAAAGGATGACCTCTGTGTCCTCTGTGCCTCTGTGGTTAAACGCTTTTGGTTCGCAAACTCTGTTACTTTATGTGTCAACTTCGCCCATCAGCAGTTAACCCGCGCGAACGAGAAAATCGAGCAAGTGGATACTTATCAGAAGCTTAGGCGGGATTCGAGTGCGTGGCACTCCGCTCGCACAAGGGAGGCGCCAATGCGCATGCGGAAGTCCTATCAGACCGGGTTCTCGCTCGTCGAAATGCTCACCGTCGTAGCGGTCATAGGGATTCTGGCGCTGGTGACCGTACCGAACTTCGTCTCCTACTTCCAGTCGAACAAGATGAAGGCGACCATGCGGAACTTCACCTCCGACCTGCGGACCATGCGCCAGTTGTCGATCGCGCAGGGGGTGCAGACGCGCATCACCTTCACGCCTGCCACCACGAATTCGCCGGCCGCGCGCTCCTACGACTTCTGGCAGGGGAACGCCACCTCCAACTCCACCACCTGGACGCAGCTCACGCAGTCTGACCCGACGAAGAAGACCCTGCGCATGGGATTCTCGCGGCACCTCGAGGACATCGCCTACTTCCCGAAGACCGGCCAGACCTTCGATGCGGTCAACGGCGTCTACAGCGTCGTCTTCTATCCCGACGGCCGCGTGGGCATGCCGGGCACGGCGACGACGGGGTCGGTCGTTCTGAAGACCGACCTGAACGTGCCGAAGCCGCTGTACACCATCGACGTCTCGCCGAGCGGACGCGTCTTTGCGCACTAAGGAAAAACAAGCGATGAAACCACGTCAGCACGGCTACAGCCTGATCGAAGTCCTGATCGCCATGGCCATCACGAGCGTCGTCCTGCTCACCGTCGTCACCCTCTTCTACATGGGGCGCCGGAATGTCTACAGCGGGAAGCAGATGACCTACGCCGTCTCCGTCGGCACGCGGGTGACGGAAGACCTCTCCACGATGACCGCGGACGACGTGGACACCAACTTCAACATCGATGACTCGACGCCATTGACGAAAGTGACGCTCAGCAACGTCTCCGGCGCCAGCAACGGAAAGATCGACTTCGACAAGAGCGTGGGGCGCGACACCGACAACATCGACCCCGCCAGCACCGACCCCAACGGCTATCTGGCGGCGTGGAAGAACCAGATCGACCCCACCAAGCTCGCCGGCGCCACCATCGGCGTAGTCATCACCCCCCGCACTCCCGTCGACACCGGCTTCCCCGTTACCACCGCGCAGTTCACAAAGATTCGAGTCTATGTGGCATGGAACGAGGCGGCCAACCGCCGCCGCTTCGCGTTCTTCGACACGACCAAAGTCAGGAGCAGACAATGACCCGCCGAACCCATTCGCGCTTCCAGCGCGGCTTCACGCTGGCCGAGATCCTCGTCACCACGGCGATCTTCGCCATCATCATGATTGCCGCGCTCACGATCTACGACCGGAGCAACAAAGTCTTCAAGTCGGGAACCGAAGCCGCGGACCTGCAGCAGAGCACACGCATCGGCTTCGACAAGCTGGTCAGCGATCTGCGGATGGCCGGCTTCGACTACAACCGCGGCGGAGACCCGACCGGGGACGGACAATTCCCGCAGCCGGACGAGCAGATCGAGTACGCCGGCCCGACCGCGGTGGCCTTCCGCGCGAACTTCAACTACAACTCCGCCTCGGCGCAGGGCAACGGCCTCGAGCCCGCCTATACGCCGAAAGACTCCAAGGGAAATGCCATCTTCCCGTACGTCACCACCAGCAACGACGAGATCGTGATCTATGCGCTGAAGTCTGCTGACTCGTCGAAAAACAACAGCACGATCAGCTTCTTCGCGGACGTCTCCCAGCCCAGGAGCGCCTATCCACCGAGCGGAAAAGAGTCGCTCGTCACCGTCAGCGGAATCGACACTACCAACGCCAATCCGCCATACACGCTCTACCGGATGACGGTCTCGGACGTTCTGGCGGGCCGCGCCGGCACGCCGGTGGCCGAGAACATCCGCTCCCTCCATTTCTTCTATTACACCGACCCGAAGGGGACGACGCTGCTGAAGAACAACAACGCGGACATCACCACCGGTCATGACGCCAGCGGCGCCACCTTTCCCACAACCTACGACGTTACTCTCCCGGACGGCACGACCACGACGTACAACACCGGCGCGATCGGCGGCGACGGCCAGTACGACGCGAACAACGCCAGCACGTCGAACGTCGACGACCGCAGCCAGCGCCAGCTCATCCAGTCGATCAAAGTCGACCTGACCGGCATCAACACGAACGCCGACCCGAAGTACACGAATCCGACCGAGACCATCGGGGCCATCAAGTCGTACCGGCAGTACCAGCTTTATGCACTGGTCATTCCCCGCAATTTCGGTCTGCACGGCTTCCCGGAGCCGAGCTACACCCCGCCGGGACCACCCACCATCACCGGCATGTGCGTGAGCGCGTGTGCCGCGCCGGTCATCTGCTGGACACCGCCATCGACCGGCGGCCCCGTGCTGCAGTACCGGATCGAATGGGATACGCAAGTCAACGGCCCGTTCGCCAACTCGCTCGTGATCACCGACCCCGCCGCGACGACGGCCACGCTTCCTGACGACGGGGTGATGGATCCCTCGCGCTCATGGCTCTACCACGTCATCGCCGTGAACGATAACGGGGCAAGCGTACCGAGCGACCTTTACTCGGTGGCGCCGAAGAACACCACACGGCCCACGCCGCCGTCAGGGTTTGCCGCATCGACCGCCACGCAACCGAGTGCGCTCGATCCGACGAACACCGACTACGCGGTCACTCTCAAATGGTCCACGCCGACGATGAACGATCCCAACAAATCGAGCGTCATCTGCACCGGCACCTGCGCGGGCAACGGCTCGGCCATCCCGCCGGAAGAGAGCATCCGTTTCCGTGTGGCCCGCGGGCTTACCAACACGTTCGATCCCGACCGGGGTGAAGGCGTCATCGTCCTCGATACGGCCACCAAGGGACAGCCCGGTCCTCTCGCTCCCGGCACCTCGGTAGTGTGGAAAGACGCGCCCAAGGCATCGCTGCTCCCGCCGGGCACCTGCACCCAGTACTTCTACCGCATCCAGGCGCTCGACCGCTGCGCATCGTCGGGCACCTATAACGCCAGCGGCAACGCCAGGGACTCGATCAGCGACTGGTCGCCGGCCACGCCGGGCACGGCCACCGGCGGCATGGCGTTCGACTCCGGCGCCGGCATCCAGGCCTCGCCCCCACCGAACCTGAGCGTCGACTCGGTCAACTCCCTCTGCCCCCCCATCGGCACCTGCAACATCATCCTGAACTGGGCCATCGTCACGACCAACACCGCCGGCGCCGCCATCGGCGTCGACAAGTACCGCATCACCCGCTACAGAAAGATCATTACCGACACCGATTACGTGCTCGATACGACGTTCGGCACGTCAGGGAATCTCGACCGATCGGGGTACTCGCAAAGCAACACCGGTATCGGCACCTACACCGACAGCGCCCCGGCGGCCGACGTCAACGGACAGCCGTACTACTACAAGTACACCGTCGCGGCGAACGACTGCCGCCTTGGCGTCGCCTCCGATCCGGCCTACTTCCCGTCGCTCTGCACGGTGAACCCCGTCATCGTTCAAGCCGGCGCGACGAACAGCGCCGCCAGCGGTGACACACCGGCCCAGGCGTGGATCTTCAACGCTGGAGACACGATCACCGTCTCGCCTCCTGTCTCGGGTGGCATCACCATCTCCAACGTGCAGTTCGACGTCTACGCGTGGCCCTCGCTGACACCGGTCGAAACAAAGGTCGTCTCCGCCGCGCCGTTCCGCTATGCCTGGACCGACCGCACGGACAATGTCGTCTACTACGTCAGGATCACCGTCACCAGCAGCACCGGCTGCAAGGAAGTGCACATCAAGTACGTGCAGGACCAGCAGGCCGCGGTATGCGCATTCACCGCCTTCGCCACCTCGCCCGCGCCGTCCGAGACCACGTCAGGAAGCACCTCCACCGCCATCGTCACGATGTCGATCAGGAACGGCGGCCTGGACCCGATGGCGCTGAACCTCTCCAGCTACAGCCTCACCTTCATCGATCCTGACGGCTTCCACAGCGACATCAAGCTCGTCTCGACCGGTTGGACCACGACGGTGAATACGTGGACCGACACGCTCACCACTCCGTCCGGGCCGGCAACCGTGAGCCGGTTCTTCCCCACCGCCTCGCCGGCGCTCAACGTGGCCGTGGGCACGAATCTCACCATGACGGTCCGGTGGCAGTACTCGAAGCAGGACAGCGGCGGCCACAACAAACCGCCTCTCACCTTGTCGCCGCTGACCAAACTCTGTATCGGCTACACGATCGCCAGCGAGCCGGGCGTCACCAAGCACTGCAATGTCGTCGGCCAGGCAGCGAACACCAACAACCCGAACTCCTGCGATTGAGGACGATTGCCATGAAGAAAATAAAACGCTCGAAACGCCTCCTCAAAAAAGATCGCGGCTCGGCCTTGCTGGTGAGCCTGATGGTGATCGTCGGGCTCTCGCTCCTCGGCCTGGGCTTTGTGGCCATCTCCTCGACCGAGAGCGCCATCGCCCGCAACCAGCAGGCCGCGCTGCAGACGCAGGCCGTCGCCGAAGCCGGCGCCAAGCTCGTCGTGGAGTGGTTTCAGGACCCCAACTGGGCCGAGATCAACGCCGGCCTGCCGAAGAACGACCCCACCCAGAACGCGAACATCAATGCCATCAAGGTCAACCGCCTTTCCGATACGTACAGTGGTCTCTATAAGCCGCTCAACAGCACGAAGTTGCTGGACAAGCCGTACCGTCCCGACCCCATGAACCGTTTCTATGGTGACGAGAACACCGGTGACGTCGTCATCAACCGGACCACCGATCCGGGGAGCATCGACAAGATCAACAACCTCCTTTTCGGCACGAGCGTCGAGGACAAACGCAGCGGCGAGATCACCGACATCCGGATCTTTGCGCCGCCGATCGTCGGCGGAAAGCTGACGGCGAACGGGTTGCTGAACCCGGACGGAACGCCGCAGCAATTCTGGGTGGGAGGCTCGCGCTTCGGCGTTGCCACGATCAAGGTGACGGCACGGCAATTCCGCGATCCGGCGGGCGACAAGACCGCCTCCGCCAACATCCTCTCCTCACACTCGGTCCGGCTTGTGGTCGGCGAGCTTCCCCTTCCGATTCCGGCTGGTCCGATTCAGGGCAACGCCAACGTTTCCTTCGGCGGCAACTTCCAGGTCCACTGGGGGCTGGAGACATCGACGAAAGATCTCGATCCATCGAAGAGATGGATCGCGCTGCCGTGGGCGAACGCCTTCGAGCGCCCCCACTTCGAGCACGGCTACGAGCCGGGCACCACCGTCGGCTCGATCTCCATGGTCGCAAGCGGCAGCGGCTACACCTCGGCGCCGACCGTCACCATCGATCCCTCTCCCAGCGGCGGGATACGCGCCACCGCGACCGCGAACGTACAGAACGGCATCGTCACCAGCATCACCATGGGCAATCGCGGCACGGGGTACGACCTGCAGAATCCTCCGAACGTGACGTTCTCCGGCGGCGGGGGTGGGGCCGGCGCCTCGGCGCAGGCGAACGTAGGCGCCGAGGTCTGGCCGCAGACCGCCAGCCAGTTCGACAACGCCGCCTACCTGCAGGAGATGCTCGGCAAAGACTTCCAGGACCCCTGGTATGGCGCACGCGCGATCGGCGACAACGCCACCGACGGATCGACGAACCAATTCGACAACCCCATGTGCTATCCGTACTCGATCTTCGCGGACGAAGTGTCGACGGCCAATCCTTCCTATGCCTTCCAGTGGCAAAGCGTGAATCAGTACCCGTGGCGGAAGAAGATCGTCTTCCCGGTCATCAAATACGACTACTGGAAGAAGATCGCCCAGCAGGGCCGCGGCTACAAAGGGATCTATTACTTCTCCTACGACGGGGCCGGCGGCTTCAAGCGGTTCGGGATCGGCGCTTCGCATCCGATGTCCTACTGGGCGAACTCGACGAAGTCCGGCAGCAACCTCGGCGCCGGCGTCTACTTCTTCGACACGGTCCATGGCAAGAATCCGCAGGCGCTGACCGGCGGCGCCCGTACCAACGAGCTCACGCCTGCCGAGATCTGGAACCACAACGACTTCACCAGTTCCTTCCTCATGGAAGGGTTCGTCTACATGAACGCGCAGCAGTTCGGCACGACCGGCACCGGCAAATCGCCATCGAGCGTCGACGCCAACTATCCCGGCGAACCGTTCCGCGACATCGGTTATCCGACCTGGGATAAGGCCGCCTCTGATTGGAAATACTGCCCGTCCGGCTCGACCATCCCCTGCCGCGGCGGTGCCGGCGACGGCGTCTTCAGCTACCAGGATCTCAACGGCAACGGCAAGTTCGACGTCGTGGTCATGCTGGCACCGACGTGGACCTCGAACGATCCCGGCGCGGTCGTCCATACCTCGCCCTACCAGTTGAGCACCGGCTCGCAGACGTGGGTGGTCAAGACCTGGAAGTCCGTTGCGCAGGCCACCGCTGACTACGGCGCGCCGTGCACGATTCCCGACGCGGCGTACGATGGCACGAATCCGAAGCCCACCGATTGCTCCGAGCCGCACGAGCCCTACCTGAACTTCATTTACCCCACCCAGGCCATGGACCATAACAACTCGCCGAACGTGGTCACGGTGGGATGGGAGCCGCCGACGCAGCAGACCTACCGTGCGAAGACAGCAGGCGTCTCGTGCAACGCCGCATCCGGCGACCAGTGCACATCGAACGGCTACGACCTCGATGGCGCCAGTGTGCCGCTGGACGTCATCCTTTACGGCGTGCTGTATAACGAGAGCCAGTACAACGCCGAGGGCGACGCCGCCTACTACGGCTCGGTCCTGATCCAGGACGACGTGGTCAAAGGCAACGGCACCGTCGACGTCTGGTTCGACGAAAAGCTCATCAAAGGCGCCTGGGCGCCCCCGAACATGCCGCGCGTCATCGTGTTCAATGAGCAGACGGATGAGGAGACGCCGTAACGGCGGACCGATAGAAACCAATCCCAACCATAGAGGCACAGAGATCACAGAGAAAATCTCTCTGTGTCCTCTGTGCCTCTGTGGTGATGCCTTCCGATCAGAGATATCTGCGGGCGACTGGAACCGCGGGCGGCCCATCGGCGGGAACCCGGACATCCGACACGCCAGAAGCCGGGGCGGCCTTGATCTCGGTGATGACAGGGGTCATCAGCACGACGTCCGTGCCCTCGAGCGGCTGCTTCTTCCGCGATTTCCGGGCGTAGAGGTCCTGATCGGCAGCGGCCAGGAGCTGTTCCACATTGGCCTGCGGCAGGAGCGTGGAGCAGGCGATGCCGACGGTCACGCCGACCTGCAGGGGCGATTCGCCGGCAGACCACCGGAGTTGGGAAAGATCGGCGGCCAGACGCTCGGCCACCGCGGCGGTCTCCTCGACGGTCAGATTGTGCGCGAGCAGGACGAATTCGTCGCCGCCGTAGCGGGCGATCACGTCGTCGTTCCGGCTGCGCCGGAGAAACAGCGCCCCGATATCCTTCAGCACCAGGTCGCCCATCAGGTGGCCGAACCGGTCGTTGATCATCTTGAAGTCGTCGATGTCGAACAGGACGACGGCGATGGCTTCCCCGGCCGCCAGATGACGCCCGGCCTGTTCGAAGAAGAAGCGGCGCGTGGCCACCCTGGTCAATTCGTCGTGGTTGGCGATGTCGCGCCACTCCCGGGCGTCGGCGTGGAGCAGGCGATGGCGCGCCAGAATCCGCCGGGCCGCCGCCACCTTCGCCGTCACCTCGACCTCGGTGCATCCCTTGGCCAGAAAGTCGTCATACCCGAGGGTGAGGGCGGTGACTTTGACCGAGAGCTCATCGTGCGCGGTCAGCATCAGCGCGTAGACGTCCCTGATCTCCGGCTCGGCGCGGATCTCGGCGATTAGCTCCAGGCCATCCTTTCGCGGCATCTCGAAATCGGCGATGAGCAGATCGAAGCCGCCCGCCCGCAGCGCCGCCAGCGCCTCCATGCCGTCGGCCGCCGTGGCCACGATCAGGCCGAGCTTCCGGGCGATCGATGCCAGCCAGACGCGGAAGTTCTCGTCATCCTCGACGATGAGCACACGGATCGGATCCTCGAGCGAATCGGGAAGGGCGTCACTTCGTCGGCGTAGGGGAATCACGTGGCTCGGAAAACATTCAAGTTAAGAGCCATCGGCGCTCGTCAGCGTGATCCCGGTCACATGACCCCGGCGTGCACAACATCAGCCGTGGCAATAGAATCACGGAATCCGACCCCACCCCACCCCGTTGTAAGCACCCTGCCCGCTTCGGAACGTTTCCGGGTGTGAACCGTCGTAGAGGCAGGCCAAGATCAATGCCCGAATTCATCGTACGAGTTGGAACGCCTGACGGAACCATCGCCGAGCGGCACGTGCAGGCGATGAGCGCCCGCGCCGCCGAGGACGAATTGCGCCAGCAGGGGATGCACGTCTTCGAGGCCAGGCGTGGAAGCGTCCGCCTGCGGGACCTCCTGCCCCGCGGCAGGAAAATCATCTCGACGGAGATGTTCCTCCTCTTCAACCAGGAGCTCCTGGCCCTGGTCAAGGCGGGCCTGCCGATCCTGCAATCGTTCGACATCATGCTCGAGCGGCAGAAGAACCTGCGCTTCAAGGAAGTGCTCACCGACGTCCGCGAGAAGCTGAAGTCGGGCATCGCTCTCTCCGACGCATTCGCCTCGTACGGCGACGCCTTTCCGGCCATCTACTCGACCTCGCTGCGCGCGGGTGAGCGCTCCGGCGACCTCGAAGGGGTCCTGCGCCGCTTTCTCCGCTATCAGAAGATCATCGTCAACCTTCGCAAGCGGGTCATCGGCGCGCTGATCTACCCGACCATTCTCATCATTCTGTCGATCGGCATGGTCCTGGTCATGCTGATCAAGGTCATCCCGAAGTTCTCCGAGTTCTATGAGGGGTTCGGCGCCCAGTTGCCGTGGTTTACGACCTTCATGATCGGCATCTCGAAGACGCTGAATACGAACCTCCCCATCGTTCTGATCGTCGGCGTGGGCGGTTTCATCCTCTTCCGCCGCTGGATCAGCACCAGCGGCCGAACCACCTGGGACCAGATGAAGCTCCGGATCCCGCTGGCCGGAGGCATCCTGCACCGCTTTGCCATCATGCAGTTCACGCAATCGCTGGGTACGCTTCTGGCAGGCGGGACGCCGATGGTCCCGGCCATCGAGATCGCCTCCCAGTCGGTCACCAACCAGTCGATCTCGAAGAAGATCTTCGGCATCGTGCAGAACGTGCGCGAGGGGGAGCCACTGTGGCGCTCGCTTGAAAACACGAAGGCGATGAGCGATCTGGCCGTGGAAATGATCAAAGTCGGCGAGTCCACCGGGGCGCTGACGGAAATGCTCGGAAATGTAAGCGAGTTCTACGACGAGGAAATCGAATCGAGACTGACGCGGATGGTGTCGGCGATCGAGCCGATCATCCTGGTATTCATGGGCGTCGTCATCGCCATCCTGCTCTACGCGTTCTATCTCCCCCTGTTCCAGCTCAGCAACGTCGCGCAATAAAGAGACCACTCATGGCCGCCGATCCACGCACGATCCTCTATAAGAATGCCGACCCGACCGGCGAATCCGCGCGCGCGCAGCGGATGGCCGACCAGTACGGCTTCGAGTACGTCAACCTGGAACACTTCCAGGTCGATCACCAGCTCTTCAAGGACATCCCCCTGGAGCTGATGATCCGCTACCAGTTCCTGCCGGAGAAGCGCGAGAACGGCCACATCGCCGTGGTGGTCGGCGATCCGACCGACGTGCTGAAGCTCGACGAGCTGGAGCTGCTGCTCGGCGCGCCGCTCAAGGTCAAAGTTGCCTCCCCCGCGGCCATCCGCGACAAGCTGCAGAAGTCGGAGTCGACCCAGCGCGTGCTCGATGAAGCCACCGAGGGCTTCCGCATGACGCTCGTTGGCGAGGACGAGGAAGGCGAAGAGACGCTGACGATCGACTCGATCACGCAGCAGGAGTCGTCGCCGATCATCAAGCTGGTCGATTCCATCGTCTTCAACGCCATCCAGCGCCGGGCCTCGGACATCCACATCGAGACGCGCGACAACGAGGTGGTGGTCAAGTACCGCATCGACGGCGTGCTTTACGAGGCCCTCGAGCCGATCGACAAGCGCCACCACAGCACCATCATCTCGCGCATCAAGGTCATGTCCGAGCTCGACATCGCCGAGAAGCGCGTGCCGCAGGACGGCCGCTTCAAACTGCGGATCACCGGGCGCACCATCGACTTCCGCGTCTCCATCGTCCCCACCGCGCACGGCGAGGATTCGGTCATCCGTATCCTCGACAAGGAGTCGATGAACTCCGACTTCAAGAGCCTGCGCCTGGACGTCCTCGGCTTCGATGAGGAGATGCTGCTGAAGTTCCGCAAGTTCATCAAGGAGCCGTACGGCATGGTGCTCGTCACCGGTCCCACCGGCTCGGGCAAGACCACCACGCTCTATGCTGCGCTCTCCGAGATCCAGACCTCGGAAGACAAGATCATCACCATCGAAGACCCCGTCGAGTACCAGCTCCGAGGCATCACCCAGATCCCGGTCAACGAGAAGAAGGGGCTGACCTTCGCGCGCGGCCTTCGGGCCATCCTGCGCCACGACCCCGACAAGGTCATGGTCGGCGAGATCCGCGACGAAGAGACGGCCGCCATCGCCGTACAATCCGCCCTCACCGGCCACCTCGTCTTCACCACCGTCCACGCCAACAACGTGGTCGACGTCCTGGGGCGCTTTCTCAACATGAAGGTCGATCTCTACAACTTCGTCTCGGCCCTCAACTGCGTCCTGGCCCAGCGGCTGGTGCGGAAGATCTGCGACTCCTGCCGCCACGAGGTCACCTATCCCGACTCCTTCATCATCGAATCGGGCCTCGATGCCAAAGAGTTCCACGGAACGAAGTTCCAGGAAGGCACCGGCTGCATCGACTGCAACGGCACCGGTTTCCATGGCCGCGCCGCGATCTCGGAACTTCTCGACCTCTCCGACCGTATTCGAACCATGATTCTCGACCGCCGTCCGGCCTCGGAGATCAAGAAGGCCGCGAAAGAAGAAGGAATGCTGTTCCTCCGCGAATCAGCGCTCCGGAAAGTGATGAACGGGCAGACCACGTTGCGCGAGATCAACAAGGTCACCTTCGTGGAGTGATATGGCCCGTTCCTTCCCACCTGACGTCGTCGTCCTCGACACCGATTCCCTGATCCACGCCCGCGTCGGCCGTGGGCGGAGGGCGATGCAGATCCTGCAGGCCAAGAGCTACGTCCTTCGGGACGACGTCTTCGCTCCGGGTGTGGTCACGCCGCAGCTTCAGAACGAGGCCGTATTCGCCGAGGTGCTGCGCCGCATGAAGCTCGAAACCGGAAAATGGGACAAGGTCTCGATCCTTCTCCCCGACTCCTGGTTCCGCATGAACATCATCGAGCTGCAGGCGCTGCCGGAGCGCGCGCACGAGGCGGCCGAGGTGATCCGCTGGAGCCTGCGCCGGACGATGCCGATCGATCCGGCCTCGCTGCGGATGTCGTACGAAGTGCTCAGCCGGACGCCGCCGCGGATCCTGGCGGTCACCGCGGTCGAAGCGACGATCGCGGCCATCGAGCGGCTCTTCGAAGCGGCCGGCATCGAGGTCATCCTGATCGAGCCGGCGGGACTCAACATCTGGAACGCCGTCACCGCGGGCGAAGCGGTCACCACGCGCGACCGCATCTTCTTCTATATCCGCGAGCACGACTTCACCACGGCCCTCTTCCGAGGGGCGATGCCGCTCTTCCTCCGCTCGCGCAACCTCAACGGCGAACGGACGCTCCAGCAGGAGATCAAACTCTCCGCGACGTACCTGCGCGACACGCTGCAGACGACGTCGGTGGAGAAGTGCTACGTGGCCGGCAACGGCATCAACGGCGAGGTCATCAGCGCCATCGCCGGCGAGTTCTCGGCGCCGGTGGTGAAGGTCTCCCTTGGCGACGTGGCCGAACAGACCTCGGGTGGCGACGCCGCCGCCTATGAAGCGGAGCTGACCGCGGCTACAGGAGTCTTCACAGGGTGAAACCGATCCACCTCAACCTCGCTTCGCGGCCCTTCCGCGATTACCGGCCGGTCTACGCGGTGGTCGTGGTCATGGCGCTGCTGACGGCCTTTCTGGCCCTCAACAACGTCGACACGTTTCTTCGCTACCGCACGGAGACGAAGACGACCCGGGCGAACATCGACAAGCTCGAGCAGCAGATCGCCGACGAACAGCACAAAACCGACACGCTCTCGCAGCGCCTCAAAGGGGTCGATCTCAAGCTCCTGGCGTCGCAGACGGAGTTCGCGAACGCGCAGCTCGCCGAGCGCGCCTTCTCCTGGAGTGAGTTGCTCGACCGCCTGGAGCGTGTATTGCCGTCCGACGTCCGGCTCCAGTCTGTGGTCCCTGCCTTCGCCAAGGACGGGCTGGTCCATCTCTCGATGACCTGTATCACCAAGACCGGCGACGGCCTCACCGCGACCATCAACCGGTTCAACGGCGACCCGCGCTTCGCCAATGCCTTCCCCACCAACCAGACGCTCAACGGCGGCGAGTACCGCATCACGCTCGGAGTCGACTACCGTCCCTCGATCGCCAGGAGGGTGGAATGATCTGGCGCGAGAAGCGAATCCTCCTGATCGTTCTCGCCCTGCTGCTGCTGGCGAATACGATCTTCTTCTTCACGTACCGCGTGCAGTACGTCAGCCGGCTTCAGGATCTCGACGCCCGGCAGGAACAGACCACTGCCCGCCTCGATCAGGCCCGCCACGCGCGCATCACCGCCGAACAGCAGCTCGCCGCGTACAAGAAGGTGCAGAGCGACCTGCAGATCCTTTATAACGATCGCTGGTCGACGGCGCTGCAGCGGTTGACGGCGCTGATCGACGAGGTCCGGCGGCTGGCCGCGGCCAGCCACCTCGAGCCGCCCAGCTATCAATTCACCACCGGGGAGACCAAGAACAGCAACATCGTCACCAACACCAAGGGATCGATCGGCACCACCACGGTGGAGATCGCATTCAACGTGCAGGGGACGTATGAACAGGTGCGCCGTCTCATCAACATGCTGGAGCTCTCCGATCAGTTCGTGATCATCGACGGGATCAGTCTGGCCAGCAGCCCGACGACGCCCGGCGACAAGAACCTGACGCTCAACATTCGACTCAAGACCTTGTTCCGCGACGTGCGCACCAGCGCACCCTCAACGAGCAAACAGTTGTGATGGACTGGATGAACTGGAAAACCTGGACGACGATCGGCGTGATCCTCATCGCAATCTTTGCGATCTACGCGTTCGCGAATTCGCACGGCGCCGATGAGCCGCCTCCGGCGCCGGCAACGACTGCCGCGCCGGCCTCCGCGCACAAGACCCGTGCGCCGCAAACGGCCGGCACGCCCGGCGTCCCCATGCTGCACTCGGAGTGGCTCGACCCGCAGCCCGGCAATTACAAGATCGAGCGGAATCTGTTCGCGTTCAGGGAACCGCCCCCTCCGCCGCCGCCTCCACCGGTCAAGGCCCCGCCTCCGCCGCCCGACCAGGATCACGACGGCATCCCCGATTTCCGTGACAACTGTCCGACGGTCTACAACCCCGATCAGGCGGACAGCGATCACAATGGCAAGGGCGACGCGTGCGACGCCGAGTGGCAGGCGTACATCAAGGCCAATCCCCCTCCGCCGCCCAAACCCGTGCCGCCTCAGTTCACGATGAAGTACATCGGCACGTTCGGGCCGGCGGCCAATCCGATCGCGACGTTCGAAGGGAACGGCGAGATCGTCAACGTACGCGTCGGCGAAACGATCGACGGCAAGTTCATCCTCCGCGGCATCGGGATCGAATCGGTCGAGATCGGCTTCGTCGGCTTCCCGGCCGACGAGAAAACGCGCGTGCCGCTCGGACAGTGACTTTTGAAACGCAATCGCGTCGAAACATCAGAATGAGGAGGGGGTCGGGAGTCGGATTTCGGGAATCGGAGAAAAACAGAGCATGGTCTCTCCGGCCCCCGACCCCCGACTCCCGACTCCCGGAAAACGAATGAACCAGACAAAGCTCGGAATTACAGCACTCGCGTTGTCTCTCACGGTGCTCTCCTGCACCAGCTACAACGCGTTCCAGAAGGCGAAGACGGCCGAGCAGTCGAAGGACTGGGACCAGGCCATCGCCGAGTACCAGAAGGCGCTCGACGTCAATCCGTCGAACTCCCTCTACCAGATCAACCTGTCGCGGGCGAAGCTCGAAGCGTCCCGCGTCCATTTTCAGAAGGGCAAGACGCTCCGCGCCTCCGCGCTCAACGCCCGCGGTGAGGATCAGATCCGCCTCATGCAGCTCGCGGCCACGGAGCTGGAGCTGGTGGTCAGGCTCGACCCGACGAACCAGTACGCGGCCGTCGAATACGGCAAGGCCGTCAACGCGCTGCGGGAAGCCACGCTGGCCGGGCAGCCGATGACCATCGACGAGCTCAAGAAACGGGCCAAGGCCAACATCACCAAGTCGCAGCCGCCGCAGCTCAACCCAAGCTCCGATCAGCCGATCTCTCTCACTTTCCCGCACGAGACGCCGGTCAAGGAAATCTACAAGGCGCTCGGCAACGCCTTCGGAATCAACATCCTCTTCGATCAGGCCGTGAAGGACGACCGCATCGCCATCGAACTGAAGGACGTCACCGCCCAGCAGGCTCTCGAGCGCCTCATGCAGGCCGCCAATCATTTCTACAAGGCGCTCGACGAGCACACCATCATCGTCGTCCCCGACAACCCGCAGGCCCGGCGCGACTACGAGGACCTGGTCATCCGCACGTTCTACCTGTCGAACGGCGATGCCGAACAGGTCACGAACGTCGTCCGGACCATGATCGAGGCCCGCAACGTGTTCCCGCTGAAGGCGCTCAACGCCATCACCATCCGCGACACCGCCGACAAGGTGCGTATCGCCGAGAAGATCATCGAGGCCAACGACAAGGCCAAGGCCGAAGTGGTCGTCGACGTCGAGTTGCTGCAGATCGACCTCGATAAACAGCGCGAGATCGGCGCCGTCGTGACCGGCCTCGGTGGCAGCCTTTTCGCCGGAAACGTCCCCACCGACACCACCGGCCCCAAGCCTTCAAACCTCGACACGTTGCGCGGCATCCGCAGCTCGAACCTCAACTTCACCATCCCCTCCATCTCGTACAACCTGATCAAGACCGTCGGCAACACCGAGACGCTCGCCAACCCCGAGCTCCGTATCTCCGAGGGGGAGAAGGCCACGTTGCACATCGGCCAACGCGTTCCGGTGCCGGTGACGACGTTTCCAACGATCAACACCGCCAGCAGCGGAGGGCTGGCAGGACAGGCCACGTCCTTCCAGTACCAGGACGTCGGCATCAAGGTCTCCATCGAGCCGCGCGTCCACCACAACGGTGAGGTCACGCTCAAGCTGACCGTCGAAGTCTCCGACGTGGCCGCCTCGGCAAACCAGTCGGACCAGCCGACGTTCAACACGCGCACGATCGAAGCGACCATCCGACTCAAAGACGGCGAGACGAACTTCCTGGCCGGCCTCATTCAGCAGTCGGAAGGGACGACCAGCGCCAAGACCCCCTTCCTCGGCGACATCCCCATCCTGGGACGTCTCTTCACGAAGGACAAGACCGCGCACCACCGCACCGATCTGATGCTGACGATGACGCCGCACATCATCCGCATGCCCGACATCACCGAGGACGACATGGCGCCGATGTGGGTCGGCACGCAGAGCAACCTCAGCTTCCGCGGCCTCTCACCGCGCCTGGAGTCGCAGACGACGGCTGATCCGTTCACCCCGCGCGCCACCCAACTGTTCAACGCCAACGCCGTCGACGGGGACGGCAATCCGATTCCGCCGCCCAACAGACCGACGCCGGGCGGACCGAATGACCCGTTCCGCGGACGTACTCCTCCGAATTCGCCGCCGTCGAATCCGAGCAATCCTCCGAAAAACCCGCAGCCGGAGAGCAATCTCTCGCTGCCGTCGACGGGAGCGGTCGCCGCGCAGTCGGTGATGGCCGATACCAGCGCCTCGGACAATACCGGCCTGGCGCCGCGCATCGAGCCCCAACCGATGCGGCTGGCGTTCAAGGCGGGCGAAGAGAAAATGTGGAACGTCGTGGGGATGGATCTGGACGGCCTGACCACGCAGCAGATCATGCTCCACTACGATCCGCGCACGCTCGACGTGAGCGAAGTCGTCTTCGGTCCGGCGCTGGTCGTCGATCCGCAGACCCCGCCGGTGGCCACCATCGACCGCGAGCACGGCACCGTGCGCATCACCTCCTCGAACGGCAAACCGCTGCAGTTCTACAACGGCGGCGGTGACATCGCCTCGCTGCGCGTGCGCGGGGGCGCTCCCGGCGACACCTTCCTCGTGCTCGAGAACCCCAACCTCACCAACGGCAACGGCACGATCGTCAATGCGTCGGTGTCGGGAGGCCATGCCAAGGTCGACTGATGAACGCCCGCCGCTCAAGGAACGCCGGCTTCACCGTCGCGGAGCTGATCACCGTCGTGGCGATCATCGGCATCCTGGCCTCGGTGGCCATGCCGCTGGCCAACTTCGGCATCCGCCGGCAGAAGGAGATCGAGCTGCACGAAAAACTGCGCAAGATCACTGACGCCATCGACCACTACCACGAGCTGCGCATGCAGCCGCCGGGGAGTCCGGCCGGCATGAAGGACCTGCCCAACATCGACCAGGGACCATGGCCGAAGGATCTCGAGGAGCTGACCAAGCCGATCGAGCTCAATAGCGGCCAGAAAGTGCGCCTGCTCCGTCCGCGAGACCTCATCGATCCGATGACCGGCAAGTCGGAGTGGAACGTTCTGACGTCCGACGACGATCCTGATGCCCAGAGCTCAGGCTCAACCAAGAATGTCTATGAGATTCATTCGAAGTCAACCGCGCCGGCCCTCGACGGAAAGACGCACTACAACGAATGGTGAAAGAAGTGGATTAGTGAATTAGTGGATTAGTGGATTAGTGGATCAGTCGATTCGGAGATCAGAGGGATCGGTTACTGATCACGAATCACGAATCACTAATCCACTGATCGACTACCAGGGAGCCACGATGAAACGTCCCCGCAAAAAACAACAATCCGGCTTCACCCTCATCGAGCTGATCGTCGTCGTCACGATCATCGGCATTCTGGCCGCCGTGGCCATCTCCAACGTCAGGTGGGCGCAGACGAAGGCGCGCGAATCGGCCCTGCGCCACGATCTGTTCGAGATGCGCAAATCGATCGACGACTATTACGCCGACAAGCAGAAGTATCCCGAGAGCCTGCAGACGCTCCAGCAGGAGCACTATCTGCGCAACGTTCCGAAGGACCCGATGACCGGCAAGGCCGACTGGGAGGAAGTGCAGAACACTCCCGATCCCTCCGACCCGAACTCGGTACCGACCGATCCGGCAGCGGCCTCCGAGAACGCCGCCCCCGGCGTCTACGACGTACACAGCCAGGCACCCGGCAATGGACTCGATGGCACACCGTACAAGAGCTGGTGAGGCGGGGTCGCGCGGTGTCCGAGCGCTAAACCACCACGAGACCGCGCAACCGCGCAACCGCGCAACCGCGGAAAACGGCTTCACCCTGGCCGGCCTCCTCGTGATCATGACCATCATGATGATCTTCGTCGCCTACACGGTCCCGCGGCAGTGGTCGACCATCATGAAGCGGGAGCGCGAGCGCGAGACGATTTACGCCATGCAGCAGTACGCCAGGGCCATCACCGAGTTCCGGCTCAAGAACAACACGTACCCGACCTCGCCGCAACAGCTCAAAGAGGCCCGCATGCCGCGCATGATCCGCGGCGTGAAAGGGGAGTACGTCGATCCACTCACGGGCGAGGTGGACTGGCTGGTCATCCCACAATCGGCCGGCAACGCGCTGCCGCAGCACAACATCCTGAACGCGAACGGCAATGCCTCGATGCCGTCGACGACTACGCAGACGACGCAGACGACAAATACCACGTCGAGCACCACCGACACATCGTCCAGCAGCACGACCTCGACCAGCGGCACGAATCCCAATGCCCCCCCGGCCCTGCCCGGCATCCCGATCAAGGACTACGCCGGCGGCCCCTTCATCGGCGTCCGCCCTCCCACCCACGGCAAAGCGCTCATCAGCCTCCTCGGCGCCGATACCTACGAGACCTGGATCTACACCACACAGGACTACGAACAGGAAAAAGGGGTACGGATCGCCGGCGCCTCGATCGTGTTCCACTGACTCATTCGCATTTCTCACATGCTGAGTGGTAGCTGGCGAAACTTGGGACGATGTGGAGTTGTGCGAGCCTTTCGTTCTCGGCAGCACCTCCAATCGAGAGCCCTTCTCCCCCAGCGGTTTCTTGCTGGGGGAGAAGGTGCCGAAGGCGGATGAGGGGGCGTTTCACGCATACGTTATTCGCGCGCCTTCGAGCGCTCTCGGACCAGCGACGGTAAATCGCGCAACTCTCGTAAAGCGCCCCCCTCATCCGCCTTCGGCACCTTCTCCCCCCACAAGAAACCGTGGGGGGAGAAGGGCTCTCGACGAAGGGAGTGGCAAGGCTCTCGCGGGAACAATTCAAGTGAGCGTGTGGAATCGACCGACCGCACACTGTTATTTCTCGCTATTCCATCTCCTGACGCGCGGCTGCGCCGCTGGGCACAGACAAGAGTGTCTGTGCCACATTGGACCTCGGTATTGGCAGGGGAGTGGAGTCTTGCGGGACAGAATGTGGCACAGACACTCTTGTCTGTGCCCCGGCGGCTCAGCCGCGCGTCGGCGAATCCCCACTACAATCCCGCTCGCATGTCATCCGACCTCAAGACCGTCAGCCGCTACGTCCTCCCCTCGGGGCTGACGATCATCATCGAAACACTCCCCTACGTCCGCTCCGTGGCGCTCGGCTATTACCTGCGCAGCGGCTCCGCGGTCGAGTCGGAGGAGCACAGCGGGGCGTCGCACTTTCTCGAGCACCTGGTGTTCAAGGGGACGGCCACGCGGTCGACGAGCGACATCGCCAAGGTGATCGACATCCTCGGCGGAGACGTCGATGCCTTCACCGGCAAGGAGTACACCTCCTTTTACTGCCACGTGCTCGACGAGCAGATGATGACGGCGCTCGGGCTGCTGACCGACATCGTCATCTCGCCGCGCTTCACCGACGACGATCTGGAAGTCGAGCGCGGCGTCATCCTCGAAGAGATCAAGATGGTCGAGGACACTCCGGACGACCTGGTTCACGAAATCTTCGTCACCGCCTTCTGGCCCGATCATCCCCTCGGCCGCCCCATTCTCGGCACCGAGGAGACGGTGAACCGGCTCGGGCGGAAACAGATCCTCGCGCACTACGACGAGACCTTTCATCCATCGAACATGATCTTCTGCGCCTCGGGCAATGTGCGCCCCGAGGACATTCTTCCTTTTCTCGAGAAGACCTTCGCCAACGACACCAAGCCGCCCCTGGCGCGCACGTGGTCCGCGCCGACGCCGGCGCAGCACGTGATCCTGCGCGAGAAGCGGGAGCTCGAGCAGGTTCACCTCTGCCTAGGCTCGCGCGGCTTCCCGCAGCAGGGCGACGAGCGCTATGCCGCGGCACTTTTCAACGCCATCCTCGGCGGCGGCATGTCGTCGCGACTCTTCCAGCGCATCCGCGAGAAGATGGGCCTGGTCTACACGGTCATGTCGTACCACAACGGCTACGTCAACGGCGGCTACGAGGCGATCTACGCCGCCTGTGCCCCGAAGAACCTCAAACGCGTCCTGGACATGACCCTGGCGGAGATGCGCACGATCAAGAGCGGCGGCGCCACCGCGGAGGAGCTGAGCTCGGCGAAGCTGCACCTCAAAGGGTCGATCCTCCTCTCGCTGGAATCGACCGTCAGCCGGATGTCCGGCCTGGCGAGGCAGGAGTACTACTTCGGCCGCCAGTTCTCCCCCGACGAGATCACCGCCGCCATCGACGCCGTCACCCTGGAAGACATCGCCAACGTCGCCGCCACCATCGTCGATCCCGAATCACTCTCGCTCACGTTGATCGGAAATCTGAAGTCTCCGGGGATCTCGACGGACATGCTGCGCAAGGCCGTGGCCTGACCCAGGAACCGCCGCGTAAATTTTCAGAGGCGGTTGGCCGGGCTCTTGTGTACTCTTCGCATCGAAGGAGGGTCTCCGCCCATGCCCGCTCCCGTCATCGTTCCACGGGACAAGTCTCTCGATCAGGTGCTCAGCACCGATCAGGTTTACATGCTCATCATCGGTTCGAGCCGGCGCGCAAGCGAGCTGGCGGAACTGGCAAGCGAGGTCAGCGACCGCGTCAAGCCCGGAGAGACCACGACCCGCTGTACCGTTCAGGTCACGCGCGACGACGCCATCGGACCCGCGCTGCGGCAGGAGATCGGCGAGACACCCGATCCGACCATCGTCACGATGAAGCGGGACGGGACCGTCGTCCGCGCTGTCGTCGATGACGGCGACATCGACCGCATCGATCTGGAAGACATGTTCGCTGAAGCCGCGCTATGAACCCCGAGGCCGGCGAGCCTCGCTATGTGACCAGGAGGAGATGATGGCAACCGATCCCAATGCGAATGGCGGCGCCGGTTCGACAGACGGCAGCGTTCCCCCCGCACCCACGCCGGCCGTCACCACGATGCTGACGTTCGCCAATCCGCCGCAGGCATCGACGGCGACCGACGTCGCCACGCAGTGTTCCCAGAAAGGGTTCACGACCGTCGGCATCACCAACGTAAAGCCGGCTGACGTGATCGATTTCAGCCGGTTCGATCAGCAGTCGTGCACCGATCTGGGAGACTCCATCGTCCTTTGCGTGAGCGCGAAGGGTTTCAGTCTGCCCGCGCTCGGCGGGACGTTCGACATCATGCGCGTCCAGGGGACGCAGATCACCTTCGAAAACTTCACCAAAGCCATCACGCAGATGATGAAGCCGACGGAGGCCAAGTGATTCGCCGCATTCTGCTCGGCATCCTCGTTCTCTCCATCGCCGGAATCGCCCTCGGAGACGACTGCTTCGCCACGACGCCCCGCTTCGAGCTGCATGCCGCCACCCAGAATCCGACGGTCACGTTTCCGAAAGACACGATGCCGGCGTCGATCACCACCGGGGCCACGGTCAAGCTCATCATCGGCGGCGGATCGGCGATCGACGCCACGGTTACCGACGTCACCACCAATGCCTTCATCGGAGGCTCGATCGTCACACTCAAAGCCTCGCAGCCGCTGAACGGGCCTATCGAAGGGGTGAACGCCTCCGGCCTGACCGCGGCAACCGTCTCGTTGCTCCCGCCGGCCGGCGACCCCATCAATCTCTGCGGTCTCACGCCGCTCAACTACTCGTTCCATGTCGGTCCAACCGTCTCGACCGAGCCCAGCTCGACCGGCTCGGGCAACCCGGCCGGTGCGGTGCGCTTCCAGTTTTCGCGTGGCATGCTTCGTCTGGTCGAAATCAGCAAAGACGCGACGCTGATTCCGGCCGAGCGCAGCCTGCAGGAAGAGCTGAGCGTCTCCATCGACACCACGGACCAGCAGGTGGCCGGGACACCGTTCGTCGACGACAATCGTCTAACCGCCGCAATCCGCTCTCCGGAGAAGACATTCGGCAAGGTGCTCAACCGGGTCCGTATCGGACTGGAAGGTCAATTCGCCCGGGCCATCCACACCGAGGACCGGGACACCGACGCGACGATCGTGGTGGACGGCTGGCTGCCGTTCTTCCAGGCTCTCAATATCCTCACGCAGAGCCGCACGCGAACGCTTCCGTTGAGCTTCCGGATCTCCGCGGGCTACCGTTCCCAGAACGTCTCCGGGGTGAAGTCAGACGGTTACGTGGCCGACGGCGTCGTGAGCTATCGCCTCTACCTGTTCGATCATTACGCGGTCGACCTCTCCGAGGAGACCGTGTTCAATGACGTGAGCGACCGGCCGGCGTCGACACCGCGGACGCAGCACTCGTACAAAGCCCAGGTCTCCTACAAGGCAGACCCCCTCTCGATGTTTTCCGCCGTTGCATCGTACGAGAACGGACACTCCGGACCAGTCTTCACGAAGCTTCGCCAATACTTCGTCGGCGTCGGTATCCAGCAGATATTCGGATCGGCAGCCAAACCCTGACCTACTTCTTCATCACGTCCGGCACGTCCTTCGACCGCGTGTCGACGAACGACACCTCCACTCCTTTTCGAATGCGGTGCGAGACCTCCTGTGCGTCCCAGTTGGTCAGGCGCACGCAACCGTGCGACGAGGCGTAGCCGATCGAGTCGGGGTCGGGCGTGCCATGCATCCCGTAGTGCGCCTTGCTGAGCGCCATCCAAACCACCCCCACGGGAGAGTTCGGACCGGGATTTATGTGCGCGTCCGGCTCGCTGTCCGGCACCTCGTGATAGAGCGTCGGGTCATAGTGAAAGTGCGGCATCGGCGTGATCGAGACCACGTGCAGCGTCTCGTCGGGTGACGGGTCGTAGGTCGAGCCGAGGGTCGTCGGCGCATGGAAAATCAGGTTGCCGTTCGCGTCGAAGGCGTTGTACGTATTGCCGGCGATGGAGATGACGATCCTGGCGATGTCCGGCTGGTCCTGCGTGACCGCCGGGCGAACATTCGGAACGTTGATCGTTGCCCCGGCCTGGAGGTCATTGATGTTCACGCCGGGATTCAGCGACTCGAGAAAATCCTCGGAGCTGTGAAACCGCTCGGCAAGCTCCTCGCGCAGCGACTCGTAGCACATGCAGTCGAGCTTCGCCTTCTCGTAAGGATCGTCGGGGATATGGACGAACGGACCCTTCAAATCGTCCGCCGTCAGCGTGTAGGTCACCAGGACCGGCGCGCCGCCCGCGGCCTGGGCGATGGACTGGAACGTCGCATCGTCCACGTCGCCCGTCTGGGCCATCCCGTGTGACCTCTGCCACCACCAGACCGTGATCGCCGAGTTCCGGCCCCACCGTCCATCGATCGAACCGACGGAGAAGTGATTCCGATCGAGATACACCTGCGTTCGGAGAACCGAGGGGCCGCGCACGTCCCCGGTGATCGGAAGACTGACCGGCGCGTTGTTGATCGCCGCCGCATCGAGCCCTTTGAACGACTCCTTCTTCCCGTGGACGATGTTGAAATTCATCACCTGTTGCTCCGCCGCCGCCTGCATCTGCGCCGCGGCGACGCGTGCCGCCTCCTGGGCGCGAAACGACTGCAACTGCCGCCACTGCTGATCGAACCTCTGCCGCTCGATCTCCTGCGGCGTCGGCGCCGGCTCTTTGGCCCCGAGGGGGGTTGAGGCATCGAAGGTGTCCGACACCTTCTGAGCCACCTTACTGGCCGCGTTCTCTGCGCGGTCTTTCGTCTCATTCGTCTGCTCGCGGCTGCAGGCGGCCACCAGCACAATCGTCAAAATCGCCAATCCGGATGGTCTGTTCATGCCGGTTACCAAAGCAAAGTTGGGGCCGCCGGGTCCGTTCGAGTGGCGATAGACTTTCGCCCGACCAATCGATGATCACCTATCTCAAAGTCCGCAACCTCGCCATCGTCGAGGAATTCGCGATCGAACCGGGGCCCGGGCTGAACGTTCTGACGGGGGAGACGGGGGCGGGGAAATCGCTGCTCATCGACTCGCTCGAGTTTCTTCGTGGGGCCCGCGGGTCGACGGAGATGATCCGCGCCGGTGCGGACAAAATGACGGCCGAGGCGGTGTTCGAGCTGTCTCGGGAGTCGCACGATGTTCTCGAGGAGATCGGCGTCGACGCCGGCGAGTCGGAGGTCATCGTCAAGCGCGAGATTTCCGTCAGCGGGCGTGGGCGCGTTCTCATCAACGGCTCGCCGCTCTCCGTACGCGAGCTCGGCGGGGCCATGGATGCGTTCCTGGAGATTCATGGCCAGCATGAGTCGCACGGGCGGGTGGCGGGGCAGGGCTATCGCGAGCTGCTCGACGACTACGGCGGTCACGCTACGCTCCTGTCCGCGACGGCGGGGACCCACGCCTCCTGGCGCGACGCCGCGGAGCAATTGCGCGAGCTGACCGACGCGCAGCGCGACCGCACGCTGCGGCTCGATCTGCTTCGGTATCAGATCGAGGAGATCTCCGCCGCCACCATCGATCCCGCGGAAGAGGAAACGTTGCGGACCGAGCGAAGCATGCTGGCCAACGCCCGGCAGCTCGCCGAGGCCAGCAGCGGCGCCTTCGCGCTCGTCGACGACGACGAAGACTCCGCGCTGGCACAGCTCGCGCGCGCGCTTCACCTCGTCCAGCCGCTGGCCGGCGAGATCGCCGACATCGCCACGATCACCGCCGAGATCGAAGACGCCATCTATCGTCTCCAGGAGACGTCGCGAGGACTGTCCCGTCTCTCGGATTCGGTACGCCACGATCCGGCACGGCTCGAAGAGATCGAGGATCGCCTGGTGACGATCGAGCGGCTGAAGAAGAAATACGGCGGCTCGGTCGAGGCCGTGCTCACCCACCTCAGCGCCATTCAGGATGAGTTCGAGCGGCTCAGCGACTACGAAACGAGCGTCGACAAACTGCAGCGGATCGAAGAGCAGCGCTTCGCGGCCTGGCGAAGCGCCGCGCAGGCTCTTTCCGCCGCGCGGAAGAAGGCGGCGAAGAAGTTCGAGAGCGCCATCCAGTCGGAGCTCAACGATCTGGCCATGGAGCGCACGACGGTCAAGGTCGTCGTCGATGCCGCCGACCCGGCGCGCGAGCATGCCGCGGCACACGGCATCGACCGCATCGAGATCCTCATCGCGCCGAACCGCGGCGAGGAGCCGAAGCCGATGCAACGGATCGCCTCGGGCGGCGAGCTTTCCCGCATCCAGCTCGCCATCGCCGCGGCGCTGTTCAAGGCCTCACAGCACGCCGCGGCGGCCACGCTGGTCTTCGACGAGATTGACGCCGGCATCGGCGGCCGCGTCGCCGAGGTCGTCGGCAGGAAGCTGCAGGAGCTCGCCGTGGGAAACCAGGTCATCTGCGTCACCCACCTTCCGCAGATCGCCAGCTTCGGAGCGACCCACTTCTTCGTCTGGAAAGAAGACGCCGCCGGACACACGCGCGCGCGCATCCGCCGCCTCGACAGCGACGAAGAGCGCGTGAGCGAGGTGGCGCGCATGCTCGGCGGCGAATCGGTTCCGGCCTCCGCGGTGCTGCACGCGCGCGAGCTGCTCGACGGCGCGCGCGGGCGGACGGCGAAGGCACGGCGATGAAACGCTGGCACGTCGACGGCGATCCATCCGGCGGCGTGCTCGACGAGCTGGCGGACGTGTTGCGAGCAGGTGGGGTCGCTCTCCTTCCCACCGATACGATCTACGGCCTGCACGCCATGGCCACCGACCAGCAGGCGGTCGAGCGCATTCGGGCCATGAAGGGCCGGGGCGACGACAAGCCGTTCGTCATCATCGCCTCGTCGGTCGAACAGCTTCGCAACCTCGGCGTAATCGTTCCCGAACAGTTGTCCGGTATCTGGCCCGCGCCGCTGACGGCGATCCTTGCCTCGGGTGAGGCAACCATCGCCGCGCGCATCCCCGATCTCGGATGGTTGCGTGCCCTCCTCGACCGCACCGGGCCGCTCGTCTCGACGAGTGCGAATCGGAGCGGCGAACCGCCGGTCTCGAGCCCCGATTTGCTCGCTTCCGACCTGAAAAACGAGCTCGATGCGCTGCTCGATCAAGGTCCGCGCGAAGGGAAACCGTCGACGATCGTGGACTTTACCGGCGCTGAGCCGCGGCTCATCCGGGAAGGCGATCCCGCGTTTTCACAGTTTCTGCGGAAAACCCTGCGGAAAGCCCTGTGAAAAACTGCGAAAGACCGCACAAATGCGGGCCTTCCGAGCGCTTTGCACAACTCCGTGGGCGTATTGAGCTAAGTGTTGCAGGAGCAGGCGTTAACCAAAATCAGACACATCCTTAGCAGCGTTTTTTGTGCAATTGCCCAAGACGGTTTGCAGTTTCCACATCCGGCTTGACAACGAAGCATCGCATCGGTGCCGTTCACTGAACCGTTGCAAGTGTCGGAGGGGGGTAGCTTTACGGCTGCGGCTGTTCACAATTGAACACTCCGACTGTCTCCAATTGAACACTTCCGACCCTTGTGATGATGACAAGATTGAACCGATTGATTCTGTCCGCTTTTCTGCTGTTGCTCACTTCCGCGGCGCTTTCCGGAGCACAGACAAGAGTGTCTGTGCCGTCTGTGCCACATCGGCCCTCGGTATCGGCTGGAGAGTGGAGACTTGCGCGACCGAATGTGGCACAGACACTCTTGTCTGTGCCCGGGCCGCCGTGACCTTGCCACTTGCCGTCGATTCCACTCCTGTGAGAAATGCGCGCTAGAATCGGGTTGCCATGACCACCACCATCGAGCCTCAGACACAGCCCAAGCCGAGCGAGGCCGCCGCGCCTCAACGCCAGTTCGTCAACTTCATGTTCTTCAAAGCCGACCGCGCCCTGCGCCGCGAGAGCGCCAAGGTGAAGGCGGAGGCGAAACGCGAATTCGCGGAGATCGTCCATCGCCACACCGGACCGATGATGGTCCTCCCGTACTCGACCGTCGGCATCAAGCCGAACACCGATTTCATGCTCTGGCGCATCGGCTACGACCTCGATCCCTTCCAGCAGCTCGCCGCCGACATCAACAAGTCGATCCTCGGACGCTACCTCGACATCCCGGTGTCGTACTTCTCGATGACCAAGCATTCGCAGTACGTCGACGAGCACGTGCACGAGGGGCAGGAAGGCCGCCGCCTGCGCATCGTCCCCGGCAAGAAGCCCTACCTCTTCGTCTATCCGTTCGTGAAGACGCGCGACTGGTACCTGCTTCCCGGCAGCGAGCGCCAGCGGATCATGAACGAGCACATCGCCATCGGCCACAAGTACCCGCGGGTGAAGATCAACACCACCTACTCCTTCGGCCTCGACGACCAGGACTTCGTGGTCGCCTTCGAAGCCGACTCCGCCGCCGAGTTTCTCGACCTGGTGCAGGAGCTCCGCGAGACGGAGTCATCCAAGTTCACCCTGCGCGACACGCCGATGTATACGTGCAGGCGTTCGACGATCGAGGAGATCGTCGATTCGCTGGCGTAGCTGCGTCGATTCCGACAGTTTTTGTCACCTGACGACGTAGACATCGTCGATTGCGCCACCGTTGGCCGTTACTCAGCTCGTGTGCGCCGTGACGCGATTCATGTGTACCGTTACGCGTCTTATGTGCACTGTTACATGGTTCATGCGCATCGTAACGTAGCTCATATGTCACGTCACATAGCTCATGTTCGTTATCACCTGGCTAATGTACATCGCTACGTAGCTCATGTCGATCATGACATAGCTCATGTACGCTATCACAGAGCTAATGTTTATGATTACTTAGATCGTGTACGATGTGACATAGATCATGTGTCAAGTGACATAGATCGCGTATGCTGATACATATCTAGTGTTTATCTGTGCATAGCTCATGTATTAGAATACGCTGTGCATGTTCATGAGTACATAGCTCATGTGCGCAGTTACGGACATCGTGTGCGCGGTTACACAGCGCGCGGCTCGTCGCTCACCGCTGCCGCACGACCACTCCGCCCTTCATCACGAACACCACCTTCTCCAACACCTTCACATCCTTGAGCGGATCGCCGTCACCCGCGCGACACGAGTGGAAACTCTTCGGGATGCTCGATTGACCGCACGGACAAATCGACATCGAGATCGGGCCAGTAGAGATGATCGGCGCTTGGCCACTCGACGTTCGCAAGTTTCGCGACCGGAGCCTCCGCGAACCAGGGAAAGTTCGCAAACGAGAGGAAGACCTCCCGGTCTCGCAGCCATAGCCAAAGACCGTGCCGCGAGATGTTCGTGACTTCAACGTCCGTCGCCATGGTCCATGTCTATGCGATGCGAATCCTCGGCTGATCGCTCACCGCTGCCGCACCACCTTACCGCCCTTCATCACGAACACCACCCTCTCCAGCGCCTTCACATCCTTCAGCGGATCGCCGTCGATGGCGATGACGTCGGCGAGCTTCCCCGATTCGAGCACGCCGGCATCGACACCGAGGAGTGACGCTGCGTTGGTCGTGGCCGTCTGGAGAGCCTGCAGCGGCGTGAGGCCGGCGGTGACGAGCGCCGAAAACTCGCGGGTGGTGAACTTCGGCTCGTCGTCCAGCCCGAACGCGATCTTGACGTGGTGCCGCAACGCGCGCTCGAAGGCCGGTTGCTGATAGCGGAGGATGGCCTTCCCCTTCTCGAGCATGATCGGCTCCTGGCCCGCGGTCAGGCCCAGCTCGACGCCGCGTTGAAAGGTCTCCAGCGTCGGGACGAGCCACGTTCCACGCTCGGCCATCAGTTGCGCCGTTTCCTCATCGAGCACGGTCCCGTGCTCGATCGAGTCGACGCCGGCGCGAACCGCCGCGGCGATGCCGGCCGTCCCTTCCGCGTGCGCCATGACCTTGCGGCCGGCGCGGTGCGCGACCTCGACGGCCGCCTTCATCTGCTCGTCGCTCAGCTCCTGCACGTTGTAGTCACTCAACGTATCCAACACGCCGCCGGTGGCCATCAGCTTGATCCAGTCGGCGCCGTTGCGAAGGTCGTGGCGAACGGCGATGCGCACCTCGTCCGGCGTGTCGGCGATGTTCGGGAGTTTGACCATCGGGACGTCCGCCGCCAGCGGGTTGAGATCGGCGTGCCCTCCGGTGACGGAGATAGGAATCCCCGCCGCGAAGACCCGCGGACCGGCAAACCTCCCTCGGGCGAAGGCATTCCGCAGGGCGATCGTGTCGTACGCGGGATCGGTCGTGCCGGCATCGCGCACGGTGGTGAAGCCGCGCTGCAGGTAGGTCTGCGCGTTCTGCAATCCGTCGAGCGTCTTCTCCGCGGAGGAGCGCCGCAGGTTGCTGGTGGCCGAGAAGTCGTTCCAGTCCGCCTCCAGATGGACATGGCAATCGATGAGACCCGGCAGCACAGTGGCGTCGCCAAGCTCGATGACGCGCACCCCATTGGGCTCGCTCCTGTCGACGGAAACGATCCGTTCGCCGCGCACGACGACGTACGCCTCGGCCGCCGTCCCGCTGCGAACGTCGAGCACGTGCCGCGAGTGGATGGCGACCGTTGCCGGTTCTTCGGCAACAGCCGCGGCAGCGAAGAGCAGAGAGATGAAGATCGCGGTCATCGTGGCTCGCATCAGTCCTCCGTAGGCCGGTCGTCAATGTCCGGCATGGCGCAATTGTTCGTCGAGAAAGGCCAACGTCTGCCGCCACGCGTCCTCGCGGGCGTGCGCGGTCCCCTCGGGCGTTCCGCCGAAGTGCATCAGTCGACCCGTCAGCGGGTGGCGCGTGTCGTTGAGGTCCATGGTCGACGTGTACGGACGTCCGATGGCGTGACCGGCGTTCTCGTAGGTGAAGTGCTTGTACGCATAGGGAAACTGATTGCGGCGGAGCCGGGCCATGATCTGCTCCGACATCCCGCTCGAATTCCAGACCTGATCCTGCCGCCCGGAGATCAGCAGCACCGCCCCCTTGATCTGCTCGACGCGGATGGCTGCTCGCTCCATGGCCGCGAAGTCACGAGCGCCGGGATGGACGAAAGCGAGCGGCCGTCCCTGAACGGTCCATGAAGGCGCACCTCTCGAGTCGCAGCAGCCGCCCCAGACGACGTTACTCGGAACGTAGGCGACGACGCTCCTGATCTGCGGGAAGGCGGAGCCCAAGAGGAGAGCCAGCTCACCGCCGCGCGACGTACCGAGCAGACCGATGCGCGATGAATCCACCGAGGGCTGCGCGGCCAGCCAATCGAGCGCCTTTCCGAAATACTCGAGCGGAATGTACGAAAGCGACGGCGGCAACCCCTCGGCTGCGAAGTATGCCAGCGCCAGCACGGCGTATCCGCGCGATGCCAGACCGCCCGCCTGCGACGTGGCCGGCGGCAATCCGCCACCGGAACCGGAGAGGACGATCACCACGGGATGCCGCCCGTCGCCCGGCGGCTGATAGAACGCGCCGACCAATCCATTCTCACGCACCATGCTCACGTTCACATCCGCCGCCACCGCGCGACGCTGCAGCGTCGTCTCCGCCACGACGGCCCCGTCCACCTCGGCGGTGAGCTTCCACGCCTGCGCCTGCGGATTGCGAGCGATCGCCGGCGGCGGCGCAGGAGGAGCGCGGCGCTCGTCAGGATCACGCCGGGCCGACCAGAAGAGTCCCATCGCGTCGACCCCCTGGTAATTGCCTGACGCCGGAGCGATACGCCCGAGGTCAACGACTCCATCCTGAGGGATCGCGAATGTTGCACTCGACGACCATTGCGACGGCTCCTCACCACCTCGCAACCTCACGGTCACCGTGCGGCCGGGCGGCAATCCCGAGATCACGATCGGGATCGGCTCGTCGATCAGGAACGTCTGCTGATGGATCTCGAAGCGGGGAGGATCGGCCAGCGCGACGTGATCCGCGCCGAACGCGATGACCGTGCACAGAAGGAACGCTCTCGCCAGCATAACCCTCGCAATTCTATCGACGGAACGACGCCTCGTCTGCTATTACTACGCCATCACATTCATGTTGAACCGGCCGCTAACGAGGTCTCGCATTCTGCTCGGGATCGCACTCGCCATCTTCCTCTCCGCGGGCGCTCTCCAGGCGCAGCAGCCATTCCAGCGCGGAACCGAGGTCAAACCCGAGCAGCCGCTGGCCGGCGAGACGCAGGCGCTCTGGAACGTCTACGAACGCGCCGTGATCGACTCCGCGGTCTACCAGCGCTGGAACGTTCGCCCTCTCCGCCCACTCATCCCGGACGAGCACGGCCAGGTGCTCGTGGCCATGGTCACATCCAAAGACGGCAAGGTCGGCGACTCGCTCACCGCCGGCACCTACGGAATGTGGGTCACCGGCGTCCCCGAGGTGCAGACGCTCTGCCGCGCCTTCCACGGCGACGTGGCCATGCAACTGCGTCAATTGCTCGGCCTTCCTCCGGATGCGGATGTGCCGCGAGTGCTCGTGCTCAAGGTCGCCGTCTCCGACCTCTTCCGCCCCGCCCCCGACGACAGCACGAACACGCCGCTGCCTTGCAAACCTCTTTCTGATACCACCACCCCCACCGACTGCGGCAACGCCTTCCCCTCGACGACGACCCCCTCCCACTATCAATGGATGGCCATCGAGACCCTCTACCTCCACGCCATCCCCAACGGCTACCCCTGGACGCACCTCGGCTACACCTACAACTGGACTCCCGGCGCGGACCGGTACGGGGCCTCGGAGTACGTGATTCGCGCGAATGCGAAGGGAGTGATTGTGGAGAACGTGCCGACGGTGAGGTACTGCGCGGCGCCGTAACGCAAAAAGGCTTTCACCACAGAGACACAGAGGTCACAGAGGTTTGTTTACTCTGTGTTCTCTGAGCCTCTGTGGTGAAAGCCTTTTTGATCACTCCGGCGTAATGTACGCCCCCGTAATCCCTCCATCCACGACGAACGACGTCCCGGTGATGAACGACGACTCGTCGCTGGCTAGGAACAGCGCGGCGTTGGCCATCTCCTCGGGGCGGCCGAAGCGGCCCATGGGGATGTGGACGAGGCGGCGGTTGCGGCGGGCGGGATCGGCGAGGAGCTCGGCCAGGAGTGGGGTTTCGACGGGGCCGGGGCAGAGGGAGTTGGCGCGGATGTTCTTGCGCGCGAACTCGACGGCGATCTCGCGCGTCATGGCAAGCACACCTCCCTTGCTGGCGGTGTAGGCGATCTGGGGGACGGCGGCGCCCATGATGGCGACGAAGGAGGCGGTGTTGATGATCGAGCCGCCGCCGGCGCGGAGGAGGGCGGGGATGGCGTACTGGCATCCGAGGAAGACCCCTTTGAGGTTGACGTCGATCACCATGTCCCAGATGGCCTCGGTGGTGGTGGTGACCGATTCGTCGTCGGGATGAAAGATGCCGGCGTTGTTGAAGATGACGTCGAGCCGGCCGAAGCTTTCCTCGGCGAACCTCACCATCCCCTCGGCGCCGGACGCTTTCGAGACGTCGGCGGCAAAAGCGCGGGCGCTCGGGCCGATCTCGTTCGCGGTCGCCTCGGCGGTCTCCTTCTTCAAGTCGACGACGATGACCTTGGCGCCTTCCCTGGCGAAGAGGAGGCAGGAGGCTTTGCCGATACCGGAACCACCTCCGGTGATGAGGGCTACTTTGTTTTCGAGTCTCACGGTTTGTCTCCCTTTTGTCATCCTGAAGCTGCCGGAGCCGCTGAGCGAGCGCAGCGAGCGAGATGCGGCGCAGGACGCTGAAGGATCTCCAGTGGCAGCGCCTGTGGCAGGAGCAGCGAATCTTGAGATCCTTCAGCGTCCTGCGCGCATTTCGCTTGCTACGCTCGCTCAGCGCTCCGGCAGCTTCAGGATGACAAATATCAGGCCATCTCAAAGTACCGCCGCCGTTCCCAGTCGGTGACGACGGCGTCGAATTTCCGTTGTTCGGTGCGGAAGAAGTGAAGGTAGTGATCGACGACGTTCTCGCCGAAGACTTCGCGTGCGAAGGCGCTCTCGGCCAGCGCGGCGATCGATTCGTTGAGCGAGTGGGGCATGTGCGGCAGGTCCGATGCGGCTTTGTAGACGTCGCCCTCGAACGCAGGAGGCGGCTCGATGTGATGAGCGACGCCGTCCAGTCCCGCGGCGATGGCGGCGGCGAAGGCGAGGTAGACATTCGCGTCGGCTCCGGGAGCGCGGCATTCAATGCGCAGTGACGGGCCGCTGCCGACGATGCGGAAGCCGGCGGTGCGGTTGTCGAAGCTCCAGGCGATGCCGGTCGGCGCAAACGAGCCGGCCACGTAACGCTTGTACGAGGAGGGATACGGCGCGAAGAAGGCGAACAGCTCGCGGATGTGCTTCATCCATCCGCCGAGAAACCAGCGGAAAGTCGGCGAGCAGTGAATCGTGCCGAGGGCGTCGTCGCCGGCAAACCGCGGGGCCTTGCCCGTTTCGTCCCACAACGACATGTGGATGTGGCAGGACGAACCGGCGTAACGCTCATCCCACTTGGCCATGAAGGTGATGGCGTGGCCCTGCTGCCAGGCGATCTCCTTGGCCGCGTGCTTGTAGATCGAGTGGCGGTCGGCCATCTCCAGCGCGTCGGAGTATCGCAGCCCGATCTCCTGCTGCCCCGGCCCCCACTCGCCCTTCGACGATTCGACGGGGACGCCGGAGCGCTCCATGTGCGCGCGAATGGCGCCGATGAGATGCTCTTCTTTCGTCCCTTGCAGGATGTGGTAATCCTCGATGACGCGTCCGATCGGCATCGGGTTGATGAAGCCCTTCTCCGCCACCGCCTCGTAGGAATCCTTGAAGACGTAAAGCTCCAGTTCCGAGGCCGCCATCGTGGTGAAGCCCATGTCCGCGGCGCGGGCGATCTGGCGTCGCAGCATGCTGCGCGGCGCCACCGGCACCATCTCGTGCTCGTGCTCCTGGTAGACGTCGCACAACACCAGCGCCGTCTTCGGCAGCCACGAGGCCACCCGAAGCGTTTCGAAATCGGGGATCGGCCGGAAGTCGCCGTAGCCTTTCGCCCACGAGGTGAAGGCGTAGCCGGGCACGGGGTCCATTTCCATGTCGCAGGCCAGCAGGTAATCGCAGGCGTGCATCCCGTGCGGGATCACCTCATCGACGAAGAACCGTCCGACGAGGCGCTTGCCGACCAGGCGCCCGTACATGTCGGGAAACGCCGCGATGACGGTATCGATCTCGTCGTCGGCGACGAGGCGTTTGAGGGTGTCGATGTCGATGCGTCCTTGCATGATGCGGTTGCGAGGTCGCGCGGTTGCGGGGTCTCGGGGTTGTAATGCTTCGAGACCCGCGCCACTGCGCCACCTCTCGTTACTCCCTTCACCTTTGCAGTTGCCTACCGGACGGGCGGGACCGCGCGACCGCGAGACCCCGCTCAGCCAATATCCACATACACCGTCTTCCACTCCGTATACGCATCGAGCGCGGCGAGACCGAGCTCGCGTCCGATGCCGCTTTGTTTTACGCCGCCGAAGGGGGCCTCGAGATGCACGCTGCTGCCGGAGTTGATGGAGATGTTGCCGGTCTCAAAAGCGCGGGCAACGCGCAGCGCGCGGCCGATGTCGCGCGTCCAGATCGAGCCGGAGAGGCCGTACGGCGAATCGTTGGCCATCCCCACGGCATCGTCCTCGGAGTCGAAGGGCATCACCGCCACCACCGGGCCGAAGATCTCCTCGCGGGCGATGGTCATCTCCGAGGTCACGTCGACGAAGATCGTCGGATCGAGATACGTGCCGGCTCCTTCGCGCGAATGACCACCAGTGGCGAGCGTTGCCCCTTCCGACTTGCCGGTATCGATGTACGACTGGACACGCGTCCGATGCGCCGCCGTCACCAGCGGCCCCATCTCCGTCTCACTTGCCAGTGGATCGCCGACGTTCACCTTTTCGAATGCTTCGACGAGCGCCTGCGCGAATCGATCGTAGATCGACCGCTGCACGAGCACGCGGCTGCGCGCGCAACAATCCTGGCCGGCGTTGCCGAGCGATGAGGAGACCGCGGAGGCGACCGCTTTCTCGAAATCACAATCGTCGAAGATGAGATTGGCCGACTTGCCGCCGAGCTCGAGGCTCACGCGCTTGATGTCGCGCGACCCCATCTCCATGACCTTCCTGCCGATTTCCGTCGAGCCGGTGAAGGCCAGCTTGCGGACCAGCGGGTGCGTGAGGATGGCCTCGCCGGCGACGGATCCCGGGCCGGTGACGACGGTGAAGACGCCCTCGGGCAGCCCCGCTTCGAGTGCCAGCTCGCCGAGGCGAATGGCGGTGAGCGGCGTCTGCTCGGCTGGTTTGAGAACCACCGTGTTCCCCATCGCCAGCGCCGGTGCCGACTTCCAGGCCGTGATGGCGATCGGGAAGTTCCATGGCACGATGATCCCGCAGACGCCGACCGGCTCGCGAAAGGTCATCAGCACGCCCGGAGCCGCGCCGGGGATGGTCTGTCCGCCGATCTTGTTCGTCGTGCCGGCGTAGTACTCGAAACAGTTCGCCGCCAGCGCCACTTCATCGCGTGAATCGCGGATCGGTTTCCCGACGTTGCGCGATTCCAGCGTCGCCAGCTCGTCGGCGTTGTCGCGAATGAGCTGCGAGAGCCGCATCAGCATCCGCCCGCGGCTTCTGGTATTGACCGCACGCCACGCCGGAAACGCTCCCGCCGCGCGCCGCACCGCGCGATCGACATCCTCGGCGGTAGCTCGCGAAACGGAGCCCAGCGTCTCTCCCGTCGCCGGCTCGATCAGCTCGAAATCGGACACGTGAGTAGGTTAGTGCAAGAAGCAGGCTCAGGGAGGGGGTTGCGGGGTCTCGCGGTTGCGCGGTCTCGCGGTATTGGCTTGCGCAGTTTGCTCACCGGCACACCGCGCGACCGCGAAACCCCGAGACCGCGAGACCCCGTCCCCGCAATACCCCCACCTACGGCCCGGTTACTGCATGTACACACCCAGTTACCCGCGGTTCTCTTTCCCACATCGACTGCCCGCGCCTTGCGATCGCGTCCGGTTGGAACAAACCAGGAGGCGATGCATGCCTGAAACAGTTCTCGAGACGGTGCTTCACGAGGCAAGGCCGACGAAGGTCCCGCTCGTCGCGGATATTCAGAACTTCGCGCAGGACGTATTCGACACCGTGCGCGAGCCGCTGCTCGTGCTCGATGCGGCACTGCGGGTGCGGTCGGCGAACAGCACGTTCTATAAGACCTTTCGCGTCTCGGCGGCGGAGACGGAGGGCCTTCACATCTACGAGCTCGGCAACGGGCAGTGGGACATTCCCGATCTGCGCACGCTGCTCGAGGAGATCGTGCCGGAGAGCACTGTTTTCAACGACTTCGTGCTCGAGCACGACTTCCCTCACATCGGCCGCCGGGTCATGCTGCTCAATGCCCGGAAGCTGCACGACGAGCTCGTTCTGCTGGCGATGGAAGACGTCACCGAGAAACGGCGCGCGCAGCATCTGCTCGAACAGATCGAGGCCTACGCCCAGGACGTCGTCGACACCGTGCGCGAGCCGCTGCTGATTCTCGACAGCAGCCTGCGCGTTCATTCGGCGAACGGCGCGTTCTACCAGACCTTTCACGTCTCGGCGGAGGAGACCGAGAACCAGCTCATCTACGAGCTCGGCAACGGGCAGTGGGACATCCCCGACCTCCGCACGCTGCTGGAGGACATCGTCCCCACCAGCTCGGTCTTCAACGACTTCGAGCTCGAGCACGACTTTCCCGTCATCGGCCGGCGGGTCATGTTGCTGAACGCCCGGAAATTACGGGAAGGCAGCCACGCCGAACTGCTGGTGCTGGCGATGGAAGACGTCACCGAGCGCCGGCGCGCCGAGGCGGAGGTGGCAACGGCCAAGGAAGCGGCGGAAACCGCCAATCGGACGAAGAGTCTCTTCCTCGCCAACATGAGTCACGAGTTGCGCACGCCGCTCAATGCCATCCTCGGATTTTCGGAGATGCTGCAGGAAGAATCGATCGAGCGCGGCCTGCAGGACTTCAGCGCCGACCTCCAGAAAATCTCCACGGCCGGCAAGCACCTGCTGGGGTTGATCAACGACATTCTCGATCTCTCGAAGATCGAGGCCGGCAAGATGGAGCTGCACCTCGAGGCCTTCGACATCTCCTCGCTGATCGGCGAGGTGGCGTCGACGATCGAGATGCAGGTGGAAAAAAACGGCAACACGCTCGAGATCACCTGCGCGCCGGACGTCGGATTCATGCGCGCCGACTTGAGCAAAGTGCGGCAGGGATTGTTCAATCTCGTTTCCAACGCGGCGAAATTCACTACCGACGGACAGATCAAAGTCGCGGCTGAGCGGCAGATCATGGACGGCATCGACTGGGTCATCTTCCGGGTATCGGATACCGGCATCGGTTTGAGTTCCGATCAGATCGTCCGGCTCTTTCAATCCTTCACGCAGGCTGACGCGTCGACGACGCGGAAGTTCGGCGGAACAGGCCTGGGCCTCGCCCTCACACGCCGTTTCTGCCAGATGATGGGCGGCGACGTCACCGTCCACAGCGTCCCCGGCGAGGGGAGCGTCTTCACGATCAAGTTGCCGGGCACGGTCACGGAACCGGTTGCCGAGCCAGCCCTTCCGTTCGAGGACCGTCGCGAGGCGTCGCAGGTTCCCAACGATGTCTCCATCGACGCGGAGCCGCTTCCTGCCCTCCGCACGTGCGTGCTCGTCATCGATGACGATCCTCTGCAGCGCGATCTGATGCAGCGCTATCTGCGCAAGGAAGGGTTCACGGTGTGCACGGCCAACGGCGGCGCGCAAGGGCTGCGGCTGGCTCGCCAGTTGTTGCCGGCGGCCATCACGCTCGACGTGATGATGCCGGACATCGACGGCTGGGGCGTGCTTGCGGCACTCAAAGGCGATGCGACGCTGTGCGAAATCCCGGTCATCATGCTGACGATGGTGGATGACGCGGAGCGTGGATTCACCCTCGGCGCATCGGAGTACGCCACCAAGCCGGTCAACCGCCGGCGACTCTCCCAGATCCTGAAGAAGTACACCTGTCTCAAGCCGCCATGCCCTGTCCTGGTGATCGACGACGATCCCGTGAGCCGCTCGCTGACCCGGACGATCCTGGAGAAGGAGGGGTGGGTGGCATCCGAGGCCCGGAACGGACTCGAGGCGCTGCGGACCATGGAGCACAACCGCCCACGGCTGATCTTCCTCGACCTGATGATGCCGGAGATGGACGGCTTCGAATTCGCCGCCGAGGTGCGGCGCCATCCCGAATGGCGATCGATCCCGATCGTGGTGATCACCGCGCAGGACCTGACGGCGGAAGAGCGCAAGCGGCTCAACGGTAACGTCGAAAAGATCCTGCGTAAGGACGGCGATTCGCGCGAGTCGATCCTCGAACAGGTTCGCGATCTGCTCGCGGGCAGCAACGCCACTCGCGCTCCTCGGGAACAGGCGGAGGCCTTGACACCATGACCACAATTCTCATCGTCGAAGACAACGAAATGAACCGCGACATGTTGTCGCGCCGGCTGGAACGCAAGGGCTATCAGATCCTGATCGCCGTTGACGGAGCGATGGGCATCGAGGTGACCCGGGTGAAAATGCCGGATTTGATTCTGATGGACATGAGCCTTCCGGTCGTCGACGGCTGGGAAGCGACGCGGCAAATCAAGGCGGACGAACACCTCAAACACATTCCGATCATCGCCCTGACCGCGCACGCGATGGCCAATGACCGCGAGAAGGCGCTCGACGCGGGTTGCGACGAATACGATACAAAGCCGATCGAGCTTCCGCGGCTTCTTGGCAAGATCGAGGCGCTGCTGCTCCCGCCGGTTCTGGAGCGGATATCGTGAGTGTCCGGCTTCGGCCGGAATCCGTTCCCGCGGCCTCTGCCGCGATGACGGGACTCCCGGCGCAGCTTCTTCACGACCTGCGGAGCCCGCTCAATCAGATCATCGGCTACTCGGAGATGCTGTCCGAGGATGCGGAAGGACAGCGGCGCGAAGACTTCATGAAAATCCGGGCCGCGGGCCATCGGATGCTTGCCGTCATCGAGGAGAACTTCACATCCATTCATGAGAACAGCACCACCATCGCGGGCAACGATCGCGAGGAGATGGAGCTGGAGTCGACCGCGGTCACGCGGCATCTCACCGTCGCGCCGGGACTGGTGCTGGTCGTCGATGACGATGCCGGCAACCGTGATGTGCTCTCGCGCAGGTTGACGTGGCAGGGTCACAGCGTCACGACGGCGGGCAGCGGCAGCGATGCTCTGCTCAAGATGCGCGAGACCGCCTTCGACCTCGTGTTGCTGGACATCATGATGCCGGACATGGACGGCTACGAGGTCCTCGGGCACATCAAGGCCGACGAGCGGCTGCTGCACATCCCGGTCATCATGATCTCCGCGCTCAACGAATTGCAGTCGGTCGTGCGCTGCATCGAGGCCGGAGCGGAAGACTACCTGTCGAAGCCGTTCAACCCGATCCTGCTCAAGGCGCGCATCGACTCCTGTCTGGAGAAAAAGCGTTTCCGCGATCGTGAGACCGCTCTCTACGAGCAGTTGCAGACGAATTACCAGCGGCTGCAGGAGGTCGAGAAGCTGCGCGACGACATGCGCAACATGATCGTTCACGATCTGCGCACGCCGCTCACGGCCATGATCGTCGGCGTGGAGATGCTGGAGCAGGACAGCGCTCTCGACGAGATGCAGCACGAGATCGTGACCATCGCCGCCGGCGGCGGGAAGACGCTTCTGGGGATGATCAACGATCTGCTGGACGTGGAGAAGATGGAAGCCGGATCGGCCCTTCTTCAGTACGAGGAGCTTTCCGCCAATGTGCTCGTGACCGGCGCGCTCGGCCAGGTGGCATCGCTCGCCCTCGCCGGAGAGAACACGTTGCTCACCGAGATTGCCCCCGGTTTACCGGCCTTTGCCGGCGACAGGAACAAGCTGAGCCGCACACTGGTCAACCTCATCGCCAACGCCATCAAGTTCACGCACGGCGGCACCGTGACCATCGCCGTTGCGCGGAGCGGCAGCGAATCGATCCGGTTCGCCGTCCGCGATACGGGCGAAGGCATTCCGTCCGAGGCGTTCGAGCGGATCTTCGAGAAATTCGGCCAGCTCGACTCGCGCAGAGTCGGCACCGGTCTCGGGCTTGCTTTCTGCAAGCTGGCGGTCGAAGCGCACGGCGGCCGGATCGAGGTCGAGAGCACGTTGGGCGTAGGAAGCACCTTCTCGTTCACGATTCCGCTGGCACCTTGAAACGTGGGCGCGGTCACGTGCACTACTGATCAGCCATGGAATCATGTGCAAGGAGGGATCTCTCATGTTCAAACGCGTGGTCCGGTTTTCGTTTCCTCTTCTTCTGATGGCAGCGCCGCTCTTTCCGCAGGCGCTTACGATTGGTCCGGGGTTCTCCGGAAGCCCGAACTCGAGCGACTCCGCCGTGGCCCCGGTACGAACCGACATCGACCTCGTATCACCCGCAAACGCCACCGGAACCGTGAGCTCGGTGCACGTCTACTGGTCGAGCTCCGGCTGCACGAACGCGATCAAGATCAAGTTCTTCCGCCGCAGCGGCAACACGCTGACGATGACGGCCGAGCGCGGACCCTTCTCGTCGTCCGGCAGTGACAATACGTTTGCGATGTCGCCGGTGGTACCCGTGCAGCAGGGAGATCTCATCGGCGTCGCGCGCGTCGCCAATTGCGGCAATGCCGCAACCTTCTTCGGCTTTCCGTCCGCCGGCAATGTGGTGTTCGGTTCGGACGTGACCGGGAGCGTCGACATCACCACCGGTTTCCTTTCCGGCTCCCCCCTCGCGCTCGGCGGCACCGGCACGGCCACGGAGCAGTTGCGCGGATTCATCCCCGTGGTCGGCTCGACCGCCGGCAGTTCCGGCTCGAATTTCAAGACCTCGCTGCAGCTCCTCTTCGGCTCGACGGGATCGAGCGGCTCCATCACCGGCAAGCTCGTCTTTCATCCAGCGAGCACCAGCGGCAGTTCGTCGGACCCGACTGTCACCTACAACGTCGGCGCGGGACAGGTCGTCTCGTTTCCAGACATCGTGGCCACGTTCGGCCGCTCCGGACTCGGCAGCGTCGATCTCATCACCGCGCCGACGGCAACCAAGCCGGTGATCATCACGCGTGTCTTCAACGACGCCGGAACCCTTGGGACGTCGGGATTGACGGAGGATGTGATCGATCCAACGGACGCACGCGTCATCCAGGGAGGCTTTACCGCGTTTCTGGTCACGCCGGTCGATCCGACGAAAACGCGCTTCAACATCGGCGTCCGAACCGGTGCCTCCGGCGCGAACCTGACGGCCGTGCTGCGCGATACGAACGGTACGGTGCTCAAGACGGTCACGAAGAGCTATCTGCCGAACTGGTTCGAACAGGTGGACTCGACGTCGTTCTTCGCCGGAACAGCGGTCGGCGCCAATCAGTCGATCGCGATCACCGTCTCGATCGGCGGGAGCGCCATCGTCTACGGATCGACGACCGACAACATCTCGAACGATCCGAACATCCAGTTCGCCGTGGCGTTGTTCGGGATCGCGTAACGGAGCGCAATCAATCGGGAGCCGGCATGTCCAGTGCCGGCTCTCCTGACATCGTGTGCCAGGCGATGGCCGACAACACCACCAGCGCTCCGGCGATCGCGTAGGCCGACGGCTTCTCGCCGAGGAAGAGAAAGACCCAGATCGGATTCGATACCGGCTCCAGCATGCCGGTGAGCGATGCCTGCGTGGCCGTGACATACGCCAACCCGCGCACGAAGAGAACGTAGGCGATGGCGATCTGGAACACGCCCAGAAACGCCAGCACCGCGAGCGAGCGCGGCGTGAGGGCGAGATCGTGTGCGACGAACGGGAGGACAGCCAGGGCGCAGACGACGTTTCCCCACGTGACAGCCGCCTGCGCGGCGCGCTGCTCCCGCCGAAGGACCAGGATCAGCGAAGCAAAAAACACCGACGAGACCAGGGCCATGGCGTTGCCTGCCATGCCATGCGCTTCGAATCGGCCGACGAAAAAGAGGGCCATGCCGCTCATGGCCGCGACGATGGCGATGACGTCGCGCGCCCGCATCGGTTCGCGCACGACGATCGGCGAGAGGAGCAGCACCCAGACCACACCGGCGTACTGAAGAAAGATCGCATTCGCGGCAGTGGTCCATTTCGTGGCCACGACGAAGGACGTCAGGCACACGCCGTAACTGGCGATGGCGATCGCGAACGCCGCCGTCGATTTCCACTGCCGCCGTCCCCAGACCCCTCGGCCGAGAAAGAGCATCAGAGCGACGGCGGCGAAGAGCGAGCGATAGAAGGTGACCTTCAGCGCGGAGTCAGCCACCGCCTTGATGCCGATGCCCCCCGTCGACCAGAGCAGCGCCGCGCCGACGATCAGAAGGATGCCCTTACGGCGTTGGTCCATGAAGGGATGCTAGGTTACTCGGTTACGCGGTCTCGCGGTTGCGGGGTCTCGCGGTGTTCGGTTGCAAGGTTGCTGAGTTGCTAGGTTGCTAAGCACAGTTTCTCCGGAAATGAGTGTCAACCCAGCAACTTAGCAACACAGCAACTCCGAGACCGCGAAACCCCGCAACCCCGCAACCTCAGTTATAGAACGCCCCGCTGTCATCAAACTGCATGCAGAAGTCGCTTTCGGCAGGAGGACAGGGAAGAGGATCTTCGGGCGGAGGGACGACCAGGGCGCACTCGCGGATGACGTCCGCCAGAGTATCGATCATCAGCGGCTTGTTCACGGTCGCGCCGACGAGCCGTGAGTCGATCGTGACGTCATTGCCCGGATCGAGTACCGCCAGCACAAACGTCGTTCCCTCGGGGCGTTCCTCACGAAAGCGCGTCAGGAAGGTGAGGCCTTCATCGTCCGGAAGACTCATGTCGATGAGAATCAGCGCGTAGTCGCACTCCCGCGTTTTCTCGATCGCGTCTTCGGCGTTGATGGCCGTGTCGACGGCGAGGGGCTGATGGCGGAGGATCGTGAAGAGCATGGCGCGAAGAGCATCGTTGTCTTCGATGATCAGGACTCTCGCTTCGGTCGGCATGGTCGTCGTCCTTTTTTCTGGTGGCAGTTCTCAAAATGTGTGCCAGCTCAGATGACTTCGCCTTCCGGCGTTACGCGCCGCTTTGCGGTGCAATCTCGCCGGCGGAGCCGGCTTGAGATCGTAGCCCCCGGTTTAACCGGGGGTTCATGGTCGCCCCAAAATTGCGAGCCCGCTTTAGCGGGCGACAGAGCAGGCGGTTCGGACGTCCCGGCGGAATGCCCCTCGGATTCTGTCGCCCGCTAAAGCGGGCTTGCAATCCGAGGGCTACCCCAAAGACCCCCGGTTGAAACCGGGGGCTACGATCTCAAGTCGGCTTCGCCGGCAAAACGTCCAAACTCCGGAGCGCCGCTTTGCGTCGCAAGCGCCGGGCCGAAGCCCGGCGCTGCACAAGCTCATGTTGCCCGTCCGCCACTACTGCCGGACTTCGCGCTCCTGGCGCTGCTCCATCGACTTCATCGGCCGCATTTCCGCGATCGTTCCGATCAGCTCGCGGTTGAAGGCCGGAAGGTCATCAGGCTTGCGGCTGCTGACGAGGTTGCGGTCGCGGATGACCTCACGGTCCTGCCAGTCGGCGCCGGCATTGCGCATGTCATCCTGCAACGTCGGCCACGTGGTGATGCGGCGGCCGTTGACCAGTCCGGCGGAGATGAGCAGCCATCCGCCATGGCAGATCGCCGCGATCGGTTTGCCGGCCCGGTCCATCTCCGCGGCGAACTGCTGCGCGCGCTTCTCGACGCGCAGCGCATCGCCATTGATCACGCCGCCCGGCAGGACGAGAGCATCGAAGTCCGATGCGTTGGCCTTGGCAAGAGGGAGGTCGACGTTGAATTTGTCCGCGCGATCGTGATGCGTAAAGCCCTGCACCTGGCCGTCCTTCGGCGAGACCAGAACCGTTTTCGCACCCGCCTTGTCCAGCGCCTCGCGCGGACCGGTCATCTCGATCTGCTCGAACCCGTCCGTGACGATGATCGCTACGCGTTTGCCCTTGAGGTCGTTCATGGTTGTTTCCTCCGGCAGGAAGGGCATGCAAGAAGGGAACACTCAACCGTGAAAGGCAGAAGGATGAAGGATGAAGGCAGAAGTGGCTGTTACTTCTGCCTTCTGCCTTCTGCCCTCTGCCTTTATTTCACCAGCCGCGAAATCTCGCGGAACTCATCCGTCCCCGAGCTGACGGTCAGCTCGAAGAGGACCATTTCCGTCGAGCTGAGGCGGGCACCGTCGGCGATCATGCGGCGGATGGCGATCTCTTTGTTGGCCAGGGTGCGGGAGGAGATGGCGTCGGCGATGATGGTGACGTCGTAGCCGTTGGTGAGGAGATCACCGACCGTCTGGTAGACGCAGACATGCGCTTCGATGCCGGCGACGATGGCCTGCTTCCTGTGGAGGTTGCGCGTGGCCATGACGAACTCGGCGCAGCCAAAGCCGGAGAAACATGCCTTCTCGATCGGCTCGTAGCCGGATGTCTCTTCGAATGCCCTGCGGATGATGGGCACAGTGGGGCCAAGCCCCTGAACATACTGCTCGGTGAGGATGGCGGGGATGTCCACCACCTTGCTGCCGCGAATGAGCCTTTCGATGTTGCGCTCGATCGTTTCGCGGTCGTCGATCACCGGCATCAGTTTCTGCTGCACGTCGATGACGATGAGAAACGCGTCGGCCCGATTGAGTCTCGACATCGGCAAAAGACTACACGATCACGTGCGTTGGTCGTTGTCCGCGCAGGAACATTGCCACATCCGTTGCCGCGATCCTGGCCATGGCCGATCTGGTCTCCTCGGTGGCCGATCCGATGTGCGGAGCAAGGACGACGTTCGGCATCGCCAGCAGACGCGGATTCACATGCGGCTCGTCCTCGTAGACGTCGAGACCGGCGCCGCCGATCTGCCCTTCGTCGAGCGCGGCGCAGAGCGCCAACTCGTCGACGAGCGCGCCACGGGCGGTGTTGATCAGGAAGGCCCCGCGTTTCATCGCCCAGAGTGTCTCCGGATTCATGAGGTGACGCGTCTCGCTCGTCAACGGCGCGTGGATGGAGACCACGTCGCTGGTCGCCAGCAACTCATAGATCGGCTCCCCGCGGCGCGTGCCGGTCACCGTCATACCGAACGCGCGCGCCCGTTGCGCGACGGCGCTGCCGATGCGGCCCATGCCGATGATGCCGAGCCGTTTGCCGGTCAGGCTCGTGCCGAGGAGGTGAAGAGGCTCCCAGACGCACTGGCCGGTCGTGCGCACCTCGCGGTCGCCTTCGACGATGCGCCGCATCACGGCCAGGATCAGTCCCATCGTCAGATCGGCCGTGGCCTCGGTGAGCACTCCGGGAGTGTTCGTGATGGTGACTCCCAGCTCGCGCGCGGCATCGACGTCGACGTTGTTGTAGCCGACGGCATAGTTGGCAATCATCCGGAGATCACGATTCGCCGCCAGGACGTTACGCGTCAGAGGATCGCTCAGCAGCGTGATGGCGGCATCGGCCTCGCTCAGGATCGTGATCATCTCCTCCTCGGAGCGCCCCTGTTCCGAGGGATGCTCGACGAGCTCGCAAAGACCGGAGAGGATCTCGCGAACGATCTTCGGGTACTTCGCGGTAAGGACGACGAGCGGTTTCATAGAGCAGAACTCTAACAGCCGTTGTTACACTGCGCCGATGTCCGCGCTCCTGGGCCGCCTCTTACAACTCATCGGGATGATCATCCTCCCGATCGGCCTGCTCACCGGCCTGTTGAAAGACAACGTGTCGATGGAGGTGCGCCTGCTCTTCATCGGCGGCGCGATCTTTCTCATCGGCTGGCTGATGGCGAAGAAGACGGCGCAGTAGCTTCATCGATCGCGATCGTCTCCACCTTGTCTCCCCGCTCCGTCTGATCGACGACCGCGGTCATACCCGCGGTGACGCGGCCGAAGATCGTGTAGCCGCCGTCGAGGTGTGGTTGCGGGGAGTGGGTGATGAAGAACTGCGACCCGCCGGTGTCGGGGCCGGAGAGGGCCATGCCGACGGCGGCGCGCGTGTACTTCTGAAGATTGATCTCGTCGCGGATGGTGTAGCCGGGGCTGCCTTCCATATCGTTGCGCGGATCGCCGCCCTGGATCACGAAGTTGGGGACGACGCGCATGAACGACGAGTTGTCGAAGTACTTCGTGCGGGCGAGCTGGGCGAAGTTCCAGGTCGTGACCGGAGCATCGCTGGTGAGAAGCGCGATCTGGATGTTGCCGCGCGTCATATGAATGGTGGCGGTGTGTGGATGCCGCGACCACTCCACGATCTCGGCGTAGTCCGTCCGCGTCACCGGCAGCGGCGTGTACTGCGGCCGCGGCTTCTTGAGAAGCTGCTCGATGGCGTCGGCGGCACTCCGGCGCACGACCGGATCGCGATCCGTCAGGAGGGCGCGAAGAACGTTCTCCCGCTCCGGGTAGTCGATCTCGGCGATGGAACCGATCGCCGCCAGGCGCGCATCGTTCTGCTTGTCGCTCCGCGCGCGCTGCTCCGCCGCTTGCAGGGTCGCCAGTTTGTTGGCGTCATGCGACTTCGAATAGCGGCCGATGGCATAGCCGCGCACGATGACGTCGGCATCATCGAGTCCGGCGCGGATCAACGGGAGGTTGGCATCGACACGGTCGTCGGCGATCGTCGCCACCGCCTGCGTGCGGACGAGTGGATCGTGATCGTGCGCATACCGTTCGCGGACGGCGTCGGAGATCGCCGTTGCCGCCTCGAGCACGCGCACCTTCGCCCATCCGCTCAGATCGGCCGGCAGCAACTTCTCGTCGCCGAGGTTCTTGGCGATCGCGCCGGCGGCCTGCTCGCGGTCCCAGCGTGAGCCGTTCGCCGCGATCTCGAGAAGGCGGCGGCGCGCCGGCTCGCTGCGCACGGCGTAGTAGCCGAGCACATCGATCGATGACGCGCGCGTGCCGGGATCGGGATCGTCGAGCAGCTCCAGCACGCGCATCGCGTCCCTATCCATCTCCGGACGCTCGATGACCTTCCTATCCTTTGCCGCGAGGCGGGAAATGGCCACGAGCGCGTTGGTGCGAACCCAGGTATGCGGATCGCGCAGCGCCTCGATCAGGAGCGTCAATGATTCCACCGAGCCGATTCTGCCGAGCGCGGTCATGACGTTGGCGCGCGTCTGCGGATTCGGGTCATTGACCAGCAGTTCCAGCCGGGGACGTGCCGGGGCGAATGCGCGGCGGGCCAGGTCGTACGTCGCTTCCTCGCGGATACGCGGCGAGGGCGAGGCCAGCGCATCCGCCGCGATCGCGGAGGCCTCATCGCTCTTGAACCGGAACAGGAATCGGATCGCCCGCGCGCGAATCCCCTCCGGAGTCTGCGCCGATGCGAACGCGGCGTAACGCGCCAGCGGCACCTTCGCCGCCAGCTTCGAAAGCGCTTCGACCGCCTCGCCGGCGACGTCGCCGTCCGCGTCGCCCGCGAACTGCAGGAGTGCGTCGATCGACGTCGCGTCGCCGATCTGCCCGAGCGCGAATGCCGCCGTAGCGCGGACATTCGCGTCCGGATCGCTCACCAGCGTCACGAGCTGGGCCACGCCCGCCTGCCGCTCGCCCTCATCACGTACACCGTTGCCGTTGGCATCGACGAACGTATGAGGCCCGATGCGCCCGAGGGCCAGCGCCATGCGCGCGCGGTGCAATGCATTCGGATGATGAATACCCCAATCGACGAGCGCCGCATCGTACTCACGCCGGTCTTCCACCTGCAGGATGCGCACTTCCTCTTCCACCTTGAACCCGTAGGACACGCGAGGTGTGGGGGCGGGCGGAGGGGGAGGGGGTGGTGGTGGCGGCACGACGGTCGTGCAGGCGACGGCGACGAACAGCAACGCGAAGACTGTGTAGCGCATCGGGTAAGGATGATAGCGGTTGTCCGCACGGAGCGCTGGCGCTGTACGGAGCGCTGGCGTCTCGCCGCTGAGTGCGCCTCACATTCGAACAGGCGAGAGACTCGGCCTTTCTTGCGAGAAAGACCCACCGTTCTTCCGAGAGCCGTCCTTTCTCGCGAGAGTGATCCGCTTTCTTGCGAGAGCCGCGCCCTCTCCTGCGAGAAAGACCCACCGTTCTTCCGGGAGAGCCGTCCTTTCTCGCGAGAGTGATCTGCCTTTCTCGCGAGAGTGACCGTCCTTCTTGCGAGAGTGAACTGCCTTTCTTGCGATAAAGGCCCGTCTTTCTTGCGAGAGAGACCGTTCGTTCCTGCCAGAGAGCGGCTCTCTCTCGCAAGAGAAACCCGTCTTTCTTGCAGGAGATCGGCTCTCTCTCGCTAAAGCGGCGCTCTTTCTTGCGAGAAAGAGTGGCCTTTCTTGCGAGAAAGCCGCTCACCGGTTTTCCGGAGCAGCCTTCGCTAGAGAAGGTAGACACCGAGGGCCAATGTGGCATGGCACAGACACTCTTGTCTGTGCCCATCGGCGCAGCCGCGCGTCGGACGGGGGAGAAGGGCCTCGACGTGCAGACGATTCCGGCGAGAGTGTGTTCGAGAGATCGTAGCCCCGGCTCTTCGACGCTGTGACACATCACACACATCACGGCAGCAACCATCCTCTTGCTACATCCCCCCACCTGAACGACACTGCCGGCTGCATGGCCACATCAGCTGACGTCGACGCAAAGAATCTGGCCCGCCGCTACGGAAGGCGGTGGGCACTGGCGGATGTGTCATTCACGCTCCCCGGAGGGGCGGTGCTGATGGTGGCCGGGCCGAACGGCTCGGGGAAATCGACGCTGCTGCGGACGCTTTCTACCGCGGTCCGGCCTGACGGCGGCTCGGCGCGCATCGGAGGCTTCGACGTCGTGCGCGAGCGCGAAGACGTCCGGAAGCTCGTGGCCCTGCTCAGCCATGCCTCGTATCTCTACGACTCGCTCACCGCAAAGCAGAACCTGGCCGTCGTCGCCGATCACCTCGGCCGTTCGCGTTCCAACATCGATGCGCTGCTCGACCGCGTCGCCCTCGGGCGACGTGCTGACGACACCGTGGCAACCTTCTCGGCCGGCATGCGCAAGAGGCTCTCGTTCGCCCGCGTGCTGCTTCAGGAGCCGCGCGTGGCGATGCTCGACGAACCGTACGGCCAGCTCGACCCCGAGGGCTTCGTACTCGTCGAAGACGTCGTACGTGAGCTGAAGGCAGGCGGGACGACCGTCATCATGGCCACGCACCAGCTCGCCCGCGCCTCCGCGATCGCCGATGAGGCGATGCTGCTCGAAGCAGGGCGGGTGGCGTGGCGGGGGAAGGCGTCCGAGGTGCCATGCTGATCGCCGCTCTCCGCAAGGAGCTGCTCCTCCAATGGCGCAGCCGCGCGCAGTTCATGGCGGTGTTCGTCTTCGGTGCCGCGGCGTTGCTGCTCTTCAGCTTCGCCGTCGGGCCGGTCGCGGAAATGCTCCGGCAGTTCTCGGCCGGGTTCCTCTGGCTCGGGTTGCTTCTCTCCTCGACGCTCACCCTCGCCGAGAGTTTCCACGCCGAGATGGAGAACCGGGCGCTGGAAGGACTGCTGCTCCTGCCGGCCAATCCGCGCGCGCTCTACTACGGCAAGGCTATCGCAAACTGGCTGCAGCTCATCCTGCTCGGCATCGCCCTCGTGCCGGTGATGGTCATCCTTTACGACGCCGGAACGACGCGCGTCGGGTCGCTCATCATCGTCATCGCCCTCGGCACGGCCGGACTCTCGGCGCCCGGGACCCTCTACGCGGCGATGACGGCGCAGGTGCGGTCGAAGCAGACGTTACTGCCTCTGTTACTCTTTCCGCTGATCGTCCCCGCTTTACTTGCGTCCGTAAAAGCCACATCCTTGATCATCCTTGGCGATCCGATGAATCAGTCCAGCGCGTGGATCATTCTGCTGGTCGCCTTTGATGCAATTTATTGGTCCCTCTGCGGACTTCTTTTCGGTCGAGTCGTCGAAGAGTGAGGTCTCCCCTTATGAAACGGAACCTGTTCTGGTTGGCGATTGCCCTGCTCGCGGCCGCGGTCTATTTCGGCCTGCTGGTAACGATCGGCGACCAGTATCTCCACGCGGATCTGTCCCTCGGCCTGCCGGTGGTGGCCCGAACGCTGGTCGCCTTTCTCGGCGGCCTGGCGGCGGTGGTGATCCTCCTCATCGCCGACGACTTCAGCAACCTCTCGCGTCCGAAAGCTCTCGGTATCGCCGGCGTCGTTTTTCTCCTGATCGGCTCCTACTTCGGCCTTTTCGTCGCCCCGCCCGAGCAGTTCATGGGCGAGACGCAGCGGATCATGTACGTCCACGTACCGACGGCCTGGTTCGCGCTCGTGGCGATGACGCTCGCCTTCGCAGCCGCGGTGGTTTTCCTCTTCGGCGGCAACCACGACTGGGACGCCCGGTTGGAAGCGTCGATCGAAGTCGGCGTCGTCCTGGCGTTTCTGCTCTGCTGCCAGGGCGCGATCTGGGCCAAACCGACCTGGGGCGTTTGGTGGGATTGGGACCCGCGGCTGACGACCACGGCCGTGCTGCTCTTCGCCTTTCTTGGCATCCTGGCGCTGCGGAAGTTCGTCGACGACCCTCACCGGCGCGCCATGTGGTCGGCGGTGGCAACGATCATCGCCTACGTCGACGTCCCGATCGTCTACTTCTCAGTGAAATGGTGGAACTCGCTGCACCAGCAGCAGTCGAGCCCGAACACGGTCTCGAAGCCGTTCTGGATTCCGTTGCGCGCAAACGCCTTCGGCATTCTCCTGCTGATGATGGCGTTCATCATGCTGCGCTCGCGGATCACGGCGCTGCGGCTCAAACATGAGCTCGCACCGCCGCCGGCGCTCGACGAGGCGGAATTGGGGGAGGCGGTATGAATGGAGTGGTCACGGGCGGCTGGAACTTCGTTGTGGCCGCCTACTCGGTGACGGGGCTGGTGCTGCTGATCTACGGTGTGACGATAATCACGCGGTTGCGTGATGAAATCTCCCGCGCCGCGAAAGAGCGATGAGGATGATGAATGCCATGGACACGAAACCGACTGCCAGCGCCCAATCGCGGCGCAAAACACGCCTCTTCATGATCGGGGCATTCCTCGTCGCCGCGGCGGCCTTCGTCGTCATCTCCGCGGGCGGCATCAACAAGAATCTCGTCTATTACTGGACGCCGACCGATCTGCATGCCGCCGGCGACAAGGCTTACGGCGCGACGATCCGCCTCGGCGGAATGGTTGCGCCGAAATCGGTCCGAGGGCGCACCGGCACCTCGGGGCTCGAGTTCGACGTGAAGGACGCCACCGGCATCGTCCACGTCAAATCGTCTGGCGTACCCCCGCAGATGTTCCGCGAGAATATCGGCGTCGTCGTCGAAGGGACGATGACCCGTTCAGGCTACTTCCAGTGCAACCGTCTGATGGTCTCGCACAGCAATGAGTACCGAGCTCCGAAGAGCGGCCACAAGATGAGCAAAGACGAGCTGCAGAAGCTGATGCGCACGACCGACGGGTTGAAGGACTAGTGGATGGCAGGTCTGTGGATCAGTCTACTAATCAACTGATCTACTGATCCACTGATCGACTGATCCACCACCACCAAGGATCGACAATGACTCCCATACTCGGACGCTTCATCATCCTCGCCTCGGTGCTGGTCGCAACGACCGGCGCCTTCATCGCCTATGCCGCGGGCGCCAAACGCTCCCCCGAGGGGCTGCGCTGGTCGCAACGGTTCGCCTATGCCTTCGCGGCGCTGATGGTCGCCGCCACCGGCGTGATGGAGTACGCGCTCATCACGCACGACTTCAGCGTGCAATATGTCGCACACGTCGGTTCGACCCAGGTTCCGTTGTGGGTAACGATCGTCAGCCTCTGGTCGTCGCTGGAAGGGTCGATCCTCTTCTGGGGATTCATCCTCGGCATCTACATCGCGGTGACGACTTGGGTGAACCGCAACGATCACCAGGAGTACATGCCGTTCGCCATCGGCACCTGGCTGTCGTGCGGCGCCTTCTTCAGTTTTCTAATAGCCGGTCCGGCCAATCCGTTCCTGACCGTCGCCAACCCGCCGCTCGACGGGCCGGGCCCGAATCCGTTGCTGCAGAACCACCTGTTGATGATCATCCATCCGCCGATGCTCTACCTCGGCTACGTCGGCATGACCATCCCCTTCGGCTTCGCCATCGCGGCGCTGCTGCGTGGCCGGCTGGGGCAATCGTTCCTCCGCCCTCTTCGTGCGTCGCTGCTACTGCCCTGGGTCTTCCTGACCATCGCCATCATGCTCGGCGGCTGGTGGGCGTATGAGGTTCTTGGCTGGGGCGGCTACTGGGCATGGGATCCGGTCGAAAACGCCTCGCTGCTGCCATGGCTCACCGCCACCGCGGCGCTGCACTCCGCCATCGTCATGGAGCGCCGCGGCGTCCTCAAGGGCTGGACGGTCACGCTCATTCAGGCCAGCTTCCTCCTGACGATCCTCGGTACGTTCATGACACGCTCCGGCGTCTTCAACTCGGTCCACTCGTTCACGCAGAGCTCCATCGGACCGACGATCCTGGTCTTCCTGGCCGCTGTGCTGCTCTTCTCGGTAGCGCTGCTCTCCTTCCGCATCGACTCGCTCGAAGCCGAGGGACAGTTGGATAGCGCCGTCAGCCGCGAAGGGATGTTCCTAGTCAACAACCTCTTCTTCGTCGTCCTCACCTTCACGGTGCTCATCGGCACCTGCTTCCCGCTCGTCGTCGAAGCGGTCAAAGGGAAGCAGATGAGCGTCGGGCGGCCGTACTTCGACGCCATGGTCGTACCGATCGGCACCGCGTTGCTGTTCCTCCTCGGCGTCGGCCCCGCGCTCCCGTGGGGGAAGGCTTCGCGGAAGGAGATGCAGCGCGCGCTTCTGCCGCCGTTCATCACCGGCGCGGTCGTTCTGATCGCCGGCTACGCGCTAGCCGTGCGCAACCCATGGACGCTCCTCACGCTCCTCTTCGGCGGCTACGCGGCCCATGTGACGCTCGCGCAGATGTGGCTACCGCTCCGGCAGCGGATGAAACGCGGCGACTCCTTCGGCCCGGCGCTCATCGATACACAGCTTCGTCGCGGCCGTCGCCGTTTCGGTGGATATGTCGTCCACGCCGGCGCGGTCATCGTATTCGTCGCCATCGCCGTCAGCAGCACCATGCGCACGCAGCAGGAAGTGACGCTGACGCGCGGCCAGAGCACGACCTTCGCCGGATACACCGTCACCTTCACCGGCACCGAGGAGCGCGCCGAGCCGCATCGGCAATCGACGATCGCCCGGTTCAACATCACCAAGGACGGCAAACCCGTCACGACGATGGAGCCGCGCATGAACCAGTACGCCACCATGCGCGAGCCGATCGGAACGCCTGCGGTCCATTCGACGATCACCCGCGACTACTACATCTCCATCATGAACCTGCAAGGCGATCAGGCCGGCGTGCTGATCATCAATATGCCGATGGTCGGCTGGATCTGGGGCGCGGTCCTGATGATGGGAGTGGGCGGATTGATCGCCCTGATTCCGATGCGGCGGCGTACGTACGTCGTCGTCCCCGAGAGAGCCCCGGAAATCGACTCTGAGGTCGTGGCGTGAACAAAACGGTCCTGATCATCGGCGTCGTCATCGTTGCGGTGATCGTCTTCGTCCTGTTCGGCGGCCTCGGCAAGGACCCGCAGCACATCGACTCGCCTCTCATCGGAAAACCGGCGCCGCCTTTCGCGCTGAAGGCCGTCGGCACCGGTGAGACCATCGACCTCGAATCGCTGCGCGGCAAACCGGTCATCGTCAACTTCTGGGCGACATGGTGCGTGCCGTGTTACGAAGAGCATCCGACGCTCGTCGCCAACGCCCGCAACCTGCCGAACGTGCAGTTCGTCGGCGTCGTCTTCAACGATACGGAAGACAAGATCCTGCGCTTCCTGGCCGAGCGCGGTGCGGCGTATCCGACCCTGATCGATGCCAACGGAAAGACGGCGATCGCCTACGGCGTCGGCGGCGTGCCGGAGACGTACTTCATCAATCCGGCCGGGAAGATCGTGGCCAAATTCGAGGGACCGTTGTCGACCGAGTTGCTGGAAGAGAATCTGGCAAAGGCAATGAAATGATCGCAACGCTCTTCCTCCTGGCCTTCATGCAGATCAAGGTTCCCGACGCGGCGCAGTTCGTCGGCGCGCCGCAGGGAACTCCGCTCACAGGCCCGCAACTGGAACGCCGCACGATGGAGATCTCCTCCGAGCTGCGTTGCCCGGTCTGCCAGGGTCTGGCCATCGGCGACTCGCCTTCGATCATGGCGGCAAACATGAAGGCTCAGGTTCGCGAGCTGCTCGAACGCGGCTATACCGAGGCCCAGATCCTCAGCTACTTCGAAAAGTCCTACGGCCAGTTCGTCCTGCTCAAACCGAAGTTTCAGGGAGTGAACGCGCTGGTCTGGATCCTGCCGATCCTGGCCCTCGCCGCCGGCTTCCTGCTCGTGGTGACGAAAGCGAAGAAGCTGGAGACCGCGCCGGTGAAAGCCGCGACGGCGGAAGAAGAACCTGCCGACGACCCATACCTGGCCCGCGTTCGTGAGATGGTGGACAAACCATGACCGATTGGCTCAGCGCCACCGCAATGATCCTCTCCGGCGGCATCGTCGGATTCATGTTCTGGTACGGGATGAAAGGCCGCGCGGCCAAGCCCGACATGGAACGCCTCGATCTCGAAGCGAAGCGCGACGTGCTCCTGCAGCAACTGCGCGAGCTGAAAGAGACCGGCGGAAGCGTCGACGAGCAGCGCCGGCTCGAACGCGAAACGGCGGATGTACTTCGCAAGCTCGACAAACACAAGCCGGCGAAATCGGCGGGCGGCAAACGCGGGGCTGCATCTCCCATCGCTGACGGGCAGGCTTCTCCGGCCGTCGTCAACGTTGCCGCGCAGGCGCGCGCCGCATCGATCCGCGGGTTCCTCTGGGGCGTAGCCTCGGTCGCCGTCATCGGTGGCATCGCCTGGTTTGTCACGAAGAACGCCACGCCCAAGACCGAGGGAACGACCGGCGGCACGCCGATGACGGCGGCACCCCAGTCGTCATCACCGCAGCAGGCCGATGCCGCGTTGCAGGAGATTCAAGCAGCAGTGGCGAGCAAGCCCGACGACCTGGAGATGCGCAATCAACTGGCCAAGGCCTACCTCGAGCGCGAGAATCTGATGGGCGTCTTCGAGCAGACCCAGTACATCCTCCAACGCAGTCCCGACGACGCCCAGGCGCTGACCTACCAGGCGCTGGTGCGCATGTCGATGGGACAGCGCGACGGCGCCGTGGAGATGCTGCGGCGCGCCATCAAGTCCGACCCGCAGCTCACCGACGCCTACGTCGCCCTGGCCTGGGCCAACGTGCAGAGCGGCAAGATCAGCGAAGCCGAGGGATTGATCGCCGACGCCTCGCGCCGCCATCCTGACCAGCAGGCACGCCTCGAACAAGTACTGGCCAGGATGAAGGAACAGGCGAAGAACCCTCCGCCCGCGGTGGTCCCCCCGAATCATCCGGCACTCCCCAATCCGGGTTCCGAGCCCGCCGCATCCGCGGCATCACCCGCCGCCGCACCGGTCAGCGGCCCATCCGTTCACCTGACGCTAACGCTCGCCGGCGCCAAACCGTCGCCGAACGCGGTGCTGTTCATCATCGCCCGCGCCTCCGGCGAAACCGCCGGCCCGCCGGCCGCCGTCAAGCGCATCGGAAACCCCACCTTCCCCCTCGAGCTCGACCTCAGCGCCGCCGATTCGATGATGGGCCAGCCGCTCCCGGCCTCGGTCACCATCGAAGCCCGCCTCGACTCGGACGGCGACGCGATGACGAAGAACGCGTCGGACCCGCATGCGTCGCAGTCGGGCATTGCGACGAACGGGACGAAGGTGGCGCTGGTGTTGAAGTAGGGGACGAACAGCTATTATTCTTAGTGTCATGACCAAGGTTGAAGCGATCGAACGCGATGTTGAGACATTGACGCCGGAAGAATTGGCCGCGTTCCGGGCGTGGTTCGTCGAGCGAGACTGGGAGGCGTGGGATCGGGAGCTCGAACGCGACGTTGCAGCGGGGCGTCTCGACCGGTTTGCGGATGAAGCTCTCGCCGAGGTCGAGCGCGGCGAAACGACGGAACTTTGAGTCATCGCGCTTCAAGTCAGTTCTGGCGGCGTTTTGCGGAGCTACCACCTGATGTGCAGTCCGTCGCGCGCGCTAACTACGAACTCTTGAAGTCTGATCCACGTCATCCCTCTCTTCATTTCAAGCGCGTCGGTCGCTTGTGGTCAGCTCGCGTCGGCTCCGGTCATCGCGTTCTCGGTATCGATTCGCCCATCGGTATCGTCTGGTTCTGGATCGGACCGCACGAAGAGTATCTACGTCTCATCAGGCAGGCATGAGCTCACCGCGCAGGAAAATCTCGTGAAACCTCGAAAGAAGATACCGACGTTCAAGGATGAAGACGCCGAGCGCGAGTTCTGGGCGAAAGCAGATTCCACGGAATACATCGACTGGTCCAAGGCGCAGAGGATCGTGTTGCCGAACTTCCGCCCAACGCTCAGAACGATCTCTCTTCGCCTTCCCGAATCGATGATCGCCGAGCTGAAACTGCTCGCCAATCAGCGGGACGTGCCGTACCAATCGCTGCTGAAAGTCTTCCTGGCGGAGCGAATCAACGAAGAGCGCAAGGGAAATCGAGGAGAAAGAAATTCAACTGCCCGCCGGCGCGCGGGTTGAGCCTGGCGGCTCCCAACGTAGTACCATTCCCCCATCGCCTAGGGGTGGCCGCGAAAAACGGCCTGAGATCACACCCTGGAACCTGAACCGGTTAGGACCGGCGTAGGCAAAGGCGGATGGGGCAATCGATGAGAGCTGTCCGGGTTATCTCCTTTCTTCTCTTCTTTCCTCTTTTTGTTTCGGCCGCGACGCTTCGCGGCGTCGTCCGCGCGGTTGATGGGGCACCTCTCAACGGGGCCTCGGTCGAAGCGGCGGGACAGCGTGCGATGACCGATGCCGAGGGCCGTTTTGCCATCGATGTTCCGGCGGGCCGCTACACCGTCGTCGTAACGCGAAACGGATATCAGGCGGTCGCGCAACTAGCGGCGGCGGATACCGACATCGTCATCACCTTGCGGCCGGGACTCGCGGAAAACATCGTCGTCAGCGGGATTCGGGCCGAGGAGAAGACGCCGGTGACGAAGAGCGACGTCGATCGATCGACGATCGAGCGCGACTACTACGGGCAGGACATCCCGCTCCTGCTGCGCGACACGCCGTCGATCGATACGTACGCCGAGGCGGGGGTGGGAGGGTCGGGATACTCGTACATCACGTTGCGAGGAATCAGCCCGACTCGGTTGAACTTCACGCTCGATGGAGTACCGCTCGCGGATTCCGAGGACATGGGGACGTACTTCGCCGACTTCCCCGACCTCGCGCGGTCGCTGCAATCGATCCAGGTGCAGCGCGGTGTCGGGACATCGACGGTCGGCTCGCCGTCGTTCGGTGGATCGATCAACCTTGAATCAATCGCACTGTCGCCGACGGAGTCGACCAGCGCGGAGGTTGGCTTCGGGTCGTTCGGAACCAAGAACGCCACCGTCGGCTATCAGTCGGGCGCCTTGCCGGGCGGGTACTCGTTCTACACGCGCCTCTCCGGCGATCAATCGAACGGCTTCCGCGAATCGTCCGGCTATCGCGCGCGCAACCTCTTCGTCAGCGCGGCCAAGCAGAATGAAGACTCGCAACTGCGGCTGACCGGCTTCACGGCCCACGAGTGGACGCAGCAGTCCTTTCTGGCCGTCGATGCCGACACGCTCGCACACAACCTGCGCGCAAATCCGTTCGGGCCCCAGGACCGCGACAGCTTCGGGTACGACCTGGCGCAGCTCCAGTACCTGCGTACTCTTTCCCCGCGGACGAACATGACCGCCTCGGTGTTCTACCAGCGCGGCTACGGCTGGTATCGGCTCTCCGGCGATCAGTACGGACTGGACGGGCTGCTGATCGGAAGCATGGTCACGCTGAGCACGACACACGGCCCGTGGACGGCCAACTACGGCCTGCACGTGAACGAGTTCCGCCGCGAGCACACGCTCGACGATGCCGCCGGCGTTCGCCAGTACTACAACTACGGCACGAAAGGGGAAGCGAACGCCTTCGCCAAGCTGAGCTACGACGAGGCGCGGTGGCATCTCTACTCGGATCTGCAGGTGCGGACGACGAACTTCCACTACCACGGCGACGTCGCCATCGCCCCGATCCGCTGGACGTTCTTCAATCCCAAGCTCGGCGCCCGCTACGATCTTTCGGCGGCCAGCAGCTTCTACGCCTCGGCGGGGATGTCGACGCGCGAGCCGACGCGCAACGATCTGTTTCAGGGCGAAGACAACGCCACCTTCGCCCACGACCTGCACGCCGTCCACCCCGAGCGGCTCGTCGATTTGGAAGCGGGCTGGAACTCTCGCGGACGCACGGCAACATTCGGCGCGAACGTCTACGCCATGAACTTTCACAACGAGATCGCCTCCACCGGCGAGCTCTCTCCGATCGGGCTGCTGCTGCGCCGCAACGTCGACCGCAGTTACCGCCGCGGGCTCGAGCTCGAGTACTCGTGGCAGGCGATGTCGCGGTTGAAACTGCGCGGCAACGCCACCCTGAGCCGCAACCGCATCCACACCTGGACGCAGTTCTATGACGTCTACGATGCCGCGGGGAACATCGTCGGCAGTCAGCCGATCACGTTTCACGACGTGAATCCCATCCTGACACCGACGATGATCGTGAATCAGTCCATCGAGTACGCGCCGTCGTCATCGCTCATATTCGGGATGACCGGACGGCACGTGGGACGCTCGTATCTCGACAACACGAACAATCGCGCGTTCATCGCGCCGGCGTTCACGACGCTCGAGGCGAATGCCGCAATCGCTCTTTCACACGGCGTCAGCCTTCGACTGCAGGTCAACAATCTGACGAACAACAAACGCGTCTTTCCCAGCGGTTACAGCTATCTCTTTCTCACGCCCGACAGGACGATCGAAGGGATTTCGTACTACTACCCGCAGGCAACGCGGAATGCCACGGTGATGGTAGATTTCCGGCGTTGACCCTCACGCTCATCGAGACGACAGCCATCCTCTCCGCGCTGGGTAAGGCATGGCTGGTCGTCCGGACGGCCTTCACTCCGCTGGAGATGGTGGCGGTCGTCTTCACGCTGATCAACGTCTGGCTGGCCATCAAGGAGAAGATGTGGACTTGGCCGGCCGGCATCGCCAGCGTGCTGCTCTACCTCGTCGTCTTCTGGCGCTCGCACCTCTATCTGAATGCCGGCCTGCAGATCGTCTACTTCGCCATGTCGATCCACGGCTGGTACGAATGGCTTCACGGCGGCGTGAACAAGACTGAGCTGACAATCACCCACGCATCGGCACGGATGTGGGCGGCGCTGCTGTCGGCCGGCGTCGTCATGACGCTCGTACTGCTCTGGCTGCTCCGCCTGACCGCGCATGATGCCTCGCTGCCGATCTGGGATGCCGTGACCACCGCCTTCAGCCTCGTCGGCCAATACATGCTGAACATGAAGATCGTGCAGAATTGGCTGATCTGGGCCATCGTCGACGTGATCTACGTGGTCATGTTCATCGACCAGAAGCTTTATCCGACAGCGGTACTGTATGCATTCTTCGTCTTCCTGTGCGTGAAAGGGCTGCTCGATTGGCACCGCTCGGCAAACGCGTCTGCCTCATAGGTCCGGAGTGCACCGGCAAGACCACGCTCGCCGAACGGCTCGCGGACCACTTCGGCGTCACGTGGGTTGCGGAGTTCGCGCGCGAGTACGCGCAGCAGGTCGGCCGGCTGCTGACCGCCGACGACACTGAACCGATCGCCCGCGGACAGATGGCCCTCGAGAATGCCGCTCGGCAACTGACCACCGGCAACCTCCTCATTCTCGACACAGACCTGATCAGCACAGTCGTCTACGCCACGCACTACTACAGCACCTGTCCGGAATGGATCGAAACCGAGGCCAGAGCTCGTAAATCCGATCTCTATCTCCTGACCGACGTCGACGTGCCATGGACGATTGACGACGTCCGCGACTCCGCGGCTCCGCGTGAGACCTTGCACCGGTTGTTTGCCACGACGCTGGCAACCTTCGGCGCGGACTTCGTCGCCATCCGCGGCGATCGGGAAACGCAATTTGCCGCGGCCGTTGCAGCAATCGCCTCAATCGGCAAGGGGGGTCAAGCCTTCGATTCTTGAAAGTCGAGGGGTCGGACCTTCGTTTTTCGGATTTGACGTTGGCAAGGCCGGTGTCAAACCTTCGTTTTTCGGATTTGATGTGGTCCACTCCAGTCAGCAAGCCCGACACAACGACGATGGCCGATTCCTCAGACCCGTATCAGCCGCGAAAACACGGAATCATGCTCACTCACGAATGGGAATGCGTGTAGCGACGCCAATCGCGTCATGACCGCCCGCCAATTGGCGTGTCTTTCTCACACGCCGGTGGGACGCGGACTTGCCCGATATCGATGCGGATGAAGATCAGGCTCGCAACACGGCCAGCGACGCGTCGAGCCAGGCCAGCAAGATCTTGTTCTTTCCAAACTCGCGGTCGCATCGTTTGATGAGATTCGAAATGTGGCCTTCGCTTCGGAGCCGAAGGGAGGCGGCGATCGAACGGAGGGTGATCAAACCCTCATGCCATCCCAGCCAGGCGGCCAGACGGCGCAGGATTCCGCCGCGCGTCGCTCGGATCGAGTCTGCGGTCTCTCCCGCTGCGTTCGCGACGACGTCGAGGATCGTATGCATCTTCGGCCGTCCCACCGCTCGCTGCGCCCGGGGATGATCCGTCGAGCGCGGAGTCGATTCGACGAGCTTCCGGGCCGCCTTGATCCACTCCTCGGTTCCGAGATAGAGCTGATTCTCCAGCTTGTCCCACAGCCAATCCTCACAGCCGATTTTCGCTAAAACGAACTCTCGATACTCTGCCTGCGCCGGCGACTTTTCATTACCGAACAGAGGAAGGACCGAATCGAGGTCGAGCCACTCGGGCGCGATCTCCAGTCCTGCCGTCGCGCGGTAACTCGACCACCGGTAATCCTCAGGCCTCTGGACCATCTTCGCGCGCACCGGGTTGAGAACGACGTACCGTAGAACCTCGGCGAAGAACGCCTCGCGATCGATGAGGAAGGCTTTGAATCGTCCCTCAAACAGATGGCCGCGTCGTTTGTGGATACGGTTGAACCAGCCGGCGTAGACACTATTGAGCCAGTGCATCCCGCGCGAGAGATTCGGCTTGTGCGTCTGAACGACGAGATGGTAATGATTCGTCATCAGGACCCAGGCGGTAACGGACCATCCAAAACGCTGCGCGGCCGCGCCGAGGAAGGTGAGGAAGGCTTTGCGGTCCCGATCGGAGCGGAAGATGTTCCTTCGCTCGTTGCCGCGGGAGGTCAGGTGGTAGAGAGCGTCTTCGAATTCGATACGTAACGGTCGTGCCATAACGCGACCGAGGATCCCTCGGGTCAAAGCAATCACCGAGGAATCCGCGACGAGTAGAGAAAAATGGCTGGAAAACTCCTCGGAATGGAAAGTAGCGCTACGGGGTGTAGAACTCCTCCAACAACGACAACGATCGAAAGCGCTTCCTGGAAAGCAACAACGACAACGATCGAAAGCGCTTCCTGAAAAGCGAGGTGGCGCGGCGCGTTCGAAAATCGAAGGCCTGGCACCTCGGAGTAGGGAGTGCTCAAGAGCGACGAACGCGCCACTCTACCTCCCCATCATCTGCTCATTCGCCGCCAGAATCGCCGGTCCCATGGCGGATAGCGAATGAATCGACTGCACCGCTCCCCGGCCGATCGCCTCGCGTGGCATTCCGAAGACGGCGGAGGACGCTTCGTCCTGCGCGAACGTGACCGCGCCGGCGGTGCGCATTTCGAGCAGGCCGGTAGCACCGTCGTTGCCCATGCCGGTCAGGATGACACCGATCGCGTTGGCACCGGCGGACTGGGCGACGGAGCGGAAGAGGACGTCGACACTGGGTTTGTGGCGGGCAACCAGCGGGCCGTCGTTGAGGTGGATGCGGTATTCGGCGCCGTCGCGGCGGACCAGCATGTGGCGGTTGCCGGGGGCGATCAACGCGCGGCCGTCGAGGATGCGATCACCTTCGGCGGCTTCTTTGACCACGATGCGGCAGGTCTGGTTCAGACGCTGGGCAAACGCGGCGGTAAAGACCTCCGGCATGTGCTGCACAATGACGATGCCCGGCGCGTCAACCGGCATCCCTTCCAGGATCTCGCGCAGCGCCTCGGTGCCGCCGGTTGAGGCGCCGATGGCGACGAGCTTGCGCGTCGTGCGGGTCAGCGTAGGACGCGCCGCGGGGAGGATCACGTCGGGCGAATGACGTTTCTCTATCGTCATCGGCACGCGGCGCCGGCGCGGCCGGGCGCTCGCGGCGGCGCGGATCACGTCGATGAACATCTCGGTCGAGTCGGTGAGGAAATCGTGCAGGGCGACGCGCGGCTTGGCCACGATCTCAACGGCGCCCTCCTCCAGCGCTTTGAGGGCCGTCTCCGTTCCGCGCCCTGCCAGGGCCGAGCAGATGACGACCGGCAGCGGATCCTCGGACATGATCTTGCGGAGGAACGTCAGGCCGTCCATGCGCGGCATCTCGATGTCGAGCAGGATCACATCCGGCCGCGAAGTGCGCATCTTCGTTTGCGCGATCAGCGGGTCGGCGGCCACGCTCACTTCGATGTCGGGCGCGCGGCGGCATATGGTGATCATGGCTTGGCGCATGACCGCGGAGTCGTCGACAACAAGGAGGCGGAGCGGTTGTTTTCCCATTGGTTATTTGACGGCCGGCGCAACGCGCTGACCGGCATGCTCCGTGCCGTAGGAACCTGGGGTCAGACCTTCGGAACGTCCGAGAAAACGAAGGCTTGGCCCCAAGAGGTGCCGCGTGCCATGGGAACTGGGGGTCAGGCCTTCGGAATATCCGAAAAAAAGAAGGCCTGACCCCGAGAGGGAGAGGTACCGCATGATCGGATGTCTTTTCATGACTTATTTGCCCGTCGGCGCGACGCGGCGGTAGATGGTCGGGCCGGCGTGCTCCATGCCGTAGGAACTGGGGGTCAGGCTTTCGGCGTGTCCGAGGAAAAAAAGGCCTGACCCCGAGAGGTAACGCAGGAGCCGCTGGATCACGGCCTCTTTCGATTCGCGGTTGAAGTAGATGAGGACGTTGCGGCAAAAGATCAGATCGAAGGTGCCGCGGATGCCGTAGTCGCGGTCGTTGAGGTTGATGCGGCGAAAATCGATCATCGATTTCAGGGAGGGATGGGCGCGCATGCGCCCTTCCTCGGCACGGACGCCGCGGAGCATGTAGGCCTTGCGCAGCCGCTCGGGGATGTCGTGGCTTCGTTCGACCGGCCAGACCCCTTCACGGGCAGTGTCGAGAACGCGCGTCGAAAGGTCCGAGGCCAGGATCTCGACCGACCATCCTTCGGCTGCTGGGAAATGCGCGGCCAAGACCATCGCCAGCGTGTAGGGCTCCTCGCCGGTGGAGCAGGCAGCGCTCCAGGCGCGAATCCGCTTCGGAATCTGACCGGCGTCGCCGAGGGCGCGCCAGTGCGGCAGTACCGTCTCATCGAGAAACTCGAACTGCTTCGGCTCGCGGAAGAAACGGGTCTCGTTCGTGGAGATGCAATCGAGCATCGACGTCCGCTCGTTCTGATTCGACTCGACGTGCTGGTAGTAGGCGGAAAAATCGCGGCAGCCGAGGGCGCGCACGCGACGCGTCAGCCGTCCGCTGACCAGCGCCTTCTTCGCATCGGAGAGATGAATCCCGGCCTCGCGGTAGATGAGCTGCTGCAGCATCCGGAACTCACGGTCGGACAACGGGCGGATGGCGTCGGCGTCGTGCATGGCTATTGGATGCTTGCTTCGGCGGCAACGTCGGCGACGACGGTTGCGCTGGCGGCGAGGATTTCGTCGGAGGAGAAGATGCGGTCGATGTCGAGCAGCAGGACGAAACGTGCGTCGCTGGTGCTGGCCATGCCGAGGAGAAAGCTGGCCCGGACGCGCGGTCCGAACGACGGCGCGGGCTGAATCTGTTCGGCGGTGAAGTCGACGACCTGGTGCACCGAATCGGCCATCACCCCCATGATCACCGCTTCATCGTCGACGCGCAGCTCGACGATGACCACGCAGGTGCGGCGTGTGATCTCGGTGGCCGGCAGGCCGAATTTGATGGCCAGGTCGATCACCGGCACCACCGTTCCGCGCAGGTTGTGCACGCCGCGAATCCACGGCGGCGTCCCCGGAACCCGGGTGACGACGCCGCACTCGATGATGTCGGTGACCTGGAGGATGGTGATGGCGTACTCCTCTCCGGCCAGGAAAAAGGTCAGGTATTGATCATTTGCTTGCATCGCCGCCTCCTAGAAATGCGCGTAGTCGACGAAGGCGGCGGGAGCGGCGCTCCGTGCGGCGTCGGCCGGAAGGAGACGCGCGCCACGGAACGGCGCAACCGGGGCCGGCGTCTCGCGCCGCGGAGTCGCGACGTCATGCCCGCCGGTGGTTTTGAAGTAGGCGATCGTCTGCTGGAGCGCCTCGGCCTGCGAGGACATCTCCTCCGCGGTGGACGCCAGCTCTTCGGACGCCGAGGCGTTGCGCTGCGTGACCTGATCGACGAGGGTCATGGCGCGATTGATCTGAGCCACGCCGCCGGACTGCTCGATCGATGCGGCGGTGACTTCGCGCACGAGATCGGCGGTCTTGCGGATGGTGGGCACGAGGTCGGTCAGGAGGCGCCCCGAACGCTGTGCGACGTCGACGCTGGAGGTGGCCAGCTCGCCGATGTCTTTCGCCGCGGTCTGGCTGCGCTCGGCGAGTTTGCGCACCTCGGTGGCGACGACAGCGAAGCCACGGCCATGCTCGCCAGCGCGCGCCGCTTCGATGGCAGCGTTCAGGGCCAGAAGGTTGGTCTGGTAGGCGATCTCTTCGATGATGGAGATCTTCTGGGCGATCTTGGTCATGGCGTCGACCGATTGCTTCACGGCCTGAGCGCTTTCCTCGACGTCGTTGGTGCCCTTGACTGCCATCGTTTCCATCTGGCCGCTGTTCTCGGCGTTCTGGGTGATGGAGGCGCTCATCTCCTGCAGGCTCGAGGTCGTCTCTTCGACCGAGGAGGCCTGCTCGCTGGTGCCCTGCGAGAGCGACTGCGCGCTGGCGGAGATCTGCGATGAGGCGACGGTGAGTGAGGATGCACCGCTGCGGACTTCGCCGATGATCTCGGTCAGGCGCTCGATCATGTTCGCCAGAGCCGCGCCGAGGGTGTCGCGCTGCGAACGCGGCGTCACGCGGACGCGAAGGTCGCCCGAAGCGATTCCAGTCGCGGCGGCAACCATCTCGTTGTTCGAGTCGATCATCTTCTTCATTGCCGTCATGAGCAGCCCGGTCTCGTCCGTGCCGCGCGCTTCAATCTCGAAGTCCGACTGTCCCTCGGCGAGCTTCTCGGCGATGTCGACCACCTTGAGGATCGGCTGGGCGATGCTCCGGGTCACGGCAACGGTCATCACCGAAACGAGGATGATTCCGCTGAGCACGACGATCCACATAGTGCCCCGGGTCCGGGTCTCGGCATCGAGGACGACCTTCTCCTTGGAGTTCATGCGCTCGATGTTCTTGTTGGCATACTCCTCGAGGGCGGTATCCATCCGCCGGATGTCGTCCTTGAACGGCGCCATCGCCGCGTTCGCGGCCGGGGCAGACTTGATGGTCTTATCGGAAATCTGCTGCTTCACCGACTGGAAGCCGATCGTGTAGGTGGAGAGATCGGCGCGGAGGACGCGCAGCATCTCTTTATCCTCAGGAAGGGCGACGGTCTGGTCGAGCGTGTTGAGGTTCTCGATCAGGTCGGCGTGCTCCTTGTTCCACTTGTCCGAATAGTCCGACTCTTTCTGTTGATCGCCGATATTGAGGAACAGATCCTTCTCATAGCGCCTGAGCCCAAGACCGTTTGCCTGTGCCTGTGACGCCTGCTCCATCAGCTTGGCGTCGTGATGCAGGATCGAGTATGTCGTTTGTACCGTCTGTGAAAGCCCCCAGAAGCCGGCCATGGCCACCACCGCCATCAAGAGGATGCTGATTCCGAACGCAACTGCCAGTCGTTTCCCGATTTTCCAGTTGTTGAACATGACTTCTCCTATTCGTGCTCGCAATGAGCGGTTGTTGATTAAAGTTTGTAGTGGACAGTGAGGGCGAAGGCCATGGCGATCGGCGCGCCGTTGCTCTCGGCGGGAGAGAATTGCCAATGTCTCAGCGCCTCGAGGGCGACAAACGACAACGTCGGTGCCGGAAGGGGCCGGACAATGTGCGGCAGGGTTGGCTGGCCATTCTTATCGATGATGATCTGCACCACGAGATCGCCGGCGACTCCAAACCGCGACGCACCGGCAGGAAACTTCGGCAGCACCTGCTTGACGACACGCGCGGGAATGACCTTTCCGCGAGTCGTTGGCTCCGTAATGGAAAACAGGTGCCGCTTGAGAAACTCGCCGGGGGCGCCGAAGGAGGAGAGATCGCTCTTTGCCGCGGCCGGGGAGATTTCCTGGGCGATATACCAATACCACAGAGCATCGTCGACCTTCCCCATCCCGGCGTTTGCCAGCGCCTTGTACGTCAGCACGGTGGCGAGCATTTCGTCGTCAGCCCCGCCGGAACCGAGTTGCTCCACCATATCGGAGAGGACGTGGTCGATGATCGTCAGCGAGTTGGCGTAATGACCCGCGCGAAGAGTGGCCGCGCTCTGATTGACGTCACCTCGCCATTTGTCGGCGGACAATGCCGCGGCTGAGGCTGTGCCGATGCACCCGAAGAAGAGCAGCGACACCGCGAGTACACGTAGTACGGGTTTCGAGTTATTGAACATTGCGTCTCCTGTTGTATTGGATGGACTAGAGAGGTCACAGCAGGTACTTCACCGTGATCCGTTTTCGTTTGCGGCGGCGTGGCATGACGATGGCGAGAAGGCGATTGAGAAATGTCTTCAATGAAAAGCTCACGATTGACTCCCTATGTGAGCATCGGCGGCGCGGCGGATGATTTCCTGGACGTCGAGGATCAGGGCCACGCGGCCGTTTCCGAGGATGGATGAGCCGGCCACGCCGGGAACCTGGCGCAGGAAGCGGCCCATCGGCTTCATGACCACCTGGCTGCTGCCGAAGAGTTTGTCGACGACGATTCCGGCGCGGCCCTGTTCGTGCTCGACGACTACGACGTTCTCGCGCTTCTCGGCGCCGGCCTCGAGGCCGAAGATGCTCTGGATGCGGAGGAAGGGGAGAGGCGTGCCGCGGAGATCGATCACACCCGTAGAAAGGCGTTCCGGGTTCTCCGGCATCTCCGTGCATTCGACGATCGTGTCGATGGGGATGACGTAGGTTTCATCGCCGACGCCGACCGCGAAGCCGTCGATGACGGCGACTGTCAGCGGCAGACGGATGTCGATGGTCGTCCCGGCGCCCGGCTGCGAGTCGATGGTCAGCGTCCCGCGCAACGATTCGACGTTGCGCCGCACGACGTCCATTCCAACGCCGCGGCCGGAGAGGTCGGTGACTTCGGCCGCGGTGGAGAAGCCTGGACGAAGGGTCAAGTTCCAGAGCTCCTGGCGCGTGAGCCGCTCGGGATCGAATCCGAGGACGCGTGCGCGCTCTGCGATGCCGGTCTCGTTGAGGCCGGCGCCGTCGTCGGAGATGCGGAAGGTGATGCCGCCCGACTGATGCAGGGCGGTGATACGGATGGTGCCGGCCACGTTCTTGCCGCGAGCGATGCGCAGCCGCGGCTCCTCGAGGCCGTGGTCGATGGCGTTGCGGATCATGTGCGTGATCGGATCTTTCAGGTGCTCGATCACGGTGGTATCGACTTCGACGTCCTCCCCCTCCAGCACGAGCATGGCGCGCTTCCCCTGTGAGGCGGCTAGGTCGCGCACGACGCGGTGAAAGTGGCGAAGGGACGGCCCGACCGGCACGAGGCGCACGTTCATGATGGCCTCCTGCAGGTCGAAGCTGAGCCGGTCGAGCTCGCGGACGGCGTCGAGCGTCTTCTCGTCGCGGCTGGTTTCTTCCACGAGCTGCCGGACGTTGCCGCGCACGGTGGCGATTTCGCCGGCAAGGTCGAGCATCCGGTCGAGCTTATCGATGCCGACGCGGAGCGAGCGCGCCGGGCGGGCAACGGACGGCCGCTGCTGCGTGCCCGCCTCTCTGCCGGCGCCGTGCTGATTGCTGGTAACGGTGCTTCCGGCCCAGGCGGCGAGGAGGAGCAGCAATTCCTGCTGCGGCTGCGTCAGCGCTCCGTTGGCGTTCACCGAGCGGATAGCGATGTCGCGAAGTGCGTCGATCGCTTCGAGAAGCTGGCTCACGCCCGCTGCATTGGTGTCGATGCGCCCTTCGCGCATCCCATCCAACAGCTCCTCCATGACGTGAACGAACTGCGTGAGATCGTCGAACTGCAGGCAGCCGGCGTTTCCTTTCACGGTATGGATGCCGCGAAAGATCTCCTGCAGCAGCGCCTCGTCGTCGGGAGTCTGCTCGAGGCGAAGAAGCAACTGCTCGACCTCGTCGAGTACGTCATCCGTTTCGGCGACGAATGCGTCGATGAGCTGCTGGCGATCGTTGTCGTCAAGGGTAAGGTTGCTCATCGTCAGATCTCCTTGCTGTAGGCGCAGCCGTTGCCGGTGTGAAAGAGGAGCTTCCGGCCGCGCTGGCCGCCGGTTTGTTCGGCATTGATGGGGATGGCGTGCTTTTCCAGAGCCTGGCGGGCCACGGCCACGTTCTGGTCGCCGATCGACAGGCGAGTCGTGACGACGTTGCCGAGCAGCGATGCGCCTCCCACCAGCTTCGCCACGAGCCGCGCCTTCTTCGCACCGACCGAAACCATTTCATCGATCAGCCGCTCGATGGCGATGTTGCCGTAGCGAAGGTCGGAATGGCCGCGCACCGGATCGCTCGGCAGCAGGTAGTGATTGATGCCGGCCAGCGATGCATCCGCATCCCAGAGACAGACAGCCACGCACGAGCCGAGGATCGTGGAGACCATGACCGGCTGGCTGGCCGTGAAGAGTTGGCCGGGATAGAGATAGACCGTTCTCAATGTCTCGGATGCGTCCATCGCCGGTACCTTCTCGATTGGATTGAGCGCTGTCATCAGTGCACCGCGAGCGCCGTCGCTTCGTGGAGGTTGGCGCAGTAGAGAGCCGTGGAGGCATGGATGGCCAGCAGCTCGAACAGCTCGTGATCGACCGGCTGCAAGGCCTGTTTGTGCTCGAGCAGGCGGAACACGAGGATGGCGCCCGTGACGCGGTCACCGATCCGGAGTGGCACGCAGGCGGTGAGCTTGTCTTCGCCGCCGGCCACGTGATCGTTGACGAAGACTTCGCCGCTGAGCAGCCGGCTACCGATCGGACCGCTGCCGGCTTTGAAGTTTTTCAGGCGCGAGTTCTCCACGCCGAACGATGAAGCCAGCCGGAACTCGTCCGCCTCCCCGTGAAATTCAAAGATGGCCACCTCCTCGGAACCGATGAGGTTGACCACGATCTCCTGGATGGTGCTCAGCACAACATCCCGCTCCACGCTGGCGTGCAATTGATAGGAGGCGACGTAGAGATTGGAGAGATTGCTGCTGTGAACCTCGATCTGGTGGTACTGCGCGGCGTACGTTTCGTTTTCGTGTTCGACGTCGTCGAAGCGCGCCCGAAGCCGGTCCAGCTCCAGCGTGGCCACGTCGCAGTCGTGACGTGCCTTCTCCAGTTGCATGAGCGTTTCCATGCGCCTGGCTTCGAAGGTCTCCGCGGCCCGGCGCAGCTCTTCCTTCTGCTGCAGGACGACGCGCGCTTCGATGATCTCCAGCTCCAGCCGGCGTTTGTCGCTCTCGAGCGCGGTGGCCATGGCCCGGAGCTTTTCGTTCTCGCGTAGGAGGCCCTGCGTGTACTGCTGCAGTTCTTCCTGCACGACGGTGATGTAGGCGCGGTTCTTCTCCTCGGCGCTCACTGGCACGCTCCGTCGTCGAGGAAGTTGCGGACTTTGGCCAGCAGCTCGATGGAGTTGATCGGCTTGGTGACGTAGTCGGTACAGCCGTTCGCCCAGCCGGCCTCCACGTTGGCCGCTTCGCCGCGGGTGGTGACCATAATGATGGGGATCGACTTGGTCTTTTCAGCGCTGCGGATCAGGCGGCAGGCTTCGAAGCCGCCCATCTTCGGCATGATCACGTCGAGAAGGATCAGATCGGGGAGATGCTCCGCTGCCTTCCGCACGCCTTCCTCGCCATTCGTGGCCGTGACGAGATCGTAGGGACCGTTTCTGAGAATGAACTTTTCCATCATGAGGATCGTGGACGAGTCATCGACGAGAAGAATCTTTTTTCGGCTCATTCGCCTTGCTCCTGTTTCACTGTTGTGTAGGGTTCGCTGTGGATGGTTGGAGCGCCGATGGAAAGCGGCGCGGAAGGTCGCGCGAAGTAGTAGCCCTGCACGAGATCGATGCCGAGCGACGTCACGGTCTCGAAATCGGCGATGGTCTCGATGCCCTCGGCGATGACGCGCCCGCCGAGGCGTGAGGCCAGGAGGACGATGGACTCGATGGCGGCCCGGGAAGAGGCCTTCCCGCTGCAGTCGGCGATGAAGTAACGGTCGATCTTGAAGAGCTCGGGCCGGACCTCGACCAGCATGCGGTGGCTGGAGTAGCCGATGCCGATGTCGTCGAGGGCGATGCGCACTCCCATGGCCCGCAGCTCGTAGAGGGCATCGAAGAAAGCACGCTCGTCCCAGAACTTCTGCTGTTCGACGATCTCCAGGATCACCCGCGAGACCGGCATGTCGTGCGCGGTGCAGGTTTCGACGAGGAATTCGGTGAATTGCGGATCGCGCTCGAGCGTCGAGGCGTGGACGTTCACCGAGATGGCCGGCGATCCCGGAACGGTCGATCCGGACGCGATCGCACGGGCGATGCAGGCCCGGTCGACCTCGACCTCTTTCCCTTTGCGGCGCACGTACTCGAAGAGGACGTTGGCCGATTCGACGTTCGAGTCTTTCGGGCCGCGGGAGAGCGCCTCGAGTGCGAAGAGAATCGTCTCGTTCCCGGCGATCTCGTAGATCGGCTGAAAGAGGATCGTCAGGCCGCCCGGCCCGAGGATGTCGTGAAGCAGCGTGCGGCGCTTCATCACGCGTCACCCATCAAGCGGTGAACCGCCTTGGCGATGTCCGGCAACGGCGTCGGCTTCGGCAGAAAGGCCTCGGCGCCGAGAGCGCGGGCGCTGCGCTGAATCTCCGGCGTGGTGTGCGCGGTCAGAACGATCACGCGCGTACCGCGGGAGTGATGCCGCACGAAGCGGAGGATCTCCAGACCTTCGACGGCGTAGCTCCAGGAAAGGCGGAGATCGGCGATGACGATGGCGTAGTGCGAGGTGGCGATCAGCGCTTCCGCTTCTTCCAGCTCGCGGGCGCAATCGACATGAAACCCTTCGCGTGTGAAGAACTTCTTGAGGGCGGAGAGAACCACCCGCTCGTCTTCGACGAGCAGCATCCGGGATCTTTGGGTTGTTCCGTGTGTCATGACCGCCGTCTATCGCAACGGCGGGACCATGCTCTGTGCCCGTTTCAGAACGGCAGCAAACCGTGTGAGGTGAATGGGTTAGGCAGGAGTGGCGGTATTTGGAGCCGGATCGTATTTCGAATATTCAAACACGCTTTTCGAATCTTTGTGCAGTGCCATACTAAAGGCATTCGCGAACGGCCTTTGACTATTCGGGCTCGCTCTTCGGATCTTTGCGCAGCGTGATCCGGTGCTTGCGCACCTTGTAGTACAGCGTGTTGCGGGTGATGCCGAGGCGTTTGGCGGCGCGGTCGACGACCCCCTCCTCTTCCTTGAGCACACGTGCGATGTGGCGTGCCTCCACCTCGGTCAACGTCAGCCTTGTGTCGTCGGAAGAGCCGTCGCCGGATGGCGATTCGAAACGGAGATCGGTGCGCCGGATCTCGCTCTGGTCGCTCAGCAGCAGCGAGCGCTCTAGCACGTTCTTCAGCTCGCGGATGTTGCCGGGCCACGGATACTCCTGCATGGCACGGACGGCGCTGTCGGCCAGCGTCACTCCCGAGCGTCCCAGCTCGTGGGCCACGCGCGCGAGGATGTCGGCGGCCAGCGCGGCGATGTCCTCGGGGCGCTCGCGGAGCGAGGGCAGGCGCAGGACGATGGTGCTGATCCGGAAGTAGAGATCCTCGCGGAATCGCCGGCTGCGAACCAGGACATTCATATCGTGATGGGTGGCCGCGATCAGCCGCACATCGGCGAAGCGGTCCTTCACATCGCCGAGGCGGCGGAATCGTTTCTCCTCGAGGACTTTCAGCAGCTTCGGCTGGACCTGGACGTCGACGTCACCGATCTCATCGAGAAACAACGTGCCGCGGTGGGCCAGATCGAAGAGCCCCTGCTTTGCCTGCACGGCGCCGGTGAATGCTCCGCGCTCGTGTCCGAACAGCTCGGACTCGAGAAAGTCCTTCGACAAACCGGCGCAATTCAGATCGACGAACGGCTCCTGCCGCCGACGGCCGTTGCGGTGCAGCCAGTTGGCGAGAATCCCTTTCCCCGTCCCGGTCTCACCCTGGATCAGAATGGGCCGATCGGTGGCGACGATCTTGTTCACGTCGCTCTCGAGCTGGCGAATGGCGGCGCTCGTACCGTTGAACGGATCGAGAACGTCGCGCGACTCTTTCTTGCGGTCAGCCTGATCGGCCTGGCGACTGCGCTGCGTGTCGAGGGTGCGATTGAGGATGACCAGCAGAGTCGGAAGCTCGACCGGTTTGGTCAGGAACTGTTCGGCCCCTTCCTTGATGGCGCTGACCGCCAGCTCGACGCTGGCGTGCGCGGTCAGGACGATCACGGCTACCGATGCGTCGATCACTTTCAATTGCGGCAGCAGATCGAGCGCGGTGCAATCGCGGAGCTTGTAATCGAGAATGATGGCGTCTGGCCGCTCCTTACGCGTCTGCGCCAACGCCGAGACGCGGTTGTCGGCCTCCGAGACCTCGAAGCCCGCCGCGGTGAGGAAGCGGCGGATGGCCAGCCGGATGGCCGGCTCGTCGTCGACGATCAGCACGCGGTTGCGGGTCATCTCGGTCATGTTGTGGTGCTCTTCTTCGACGGCGCGGCATCGTCGGCCAGCGGGAAGAGTACCCGGATCCGGCCGCCGCCTTCGGGCCGGTTCGAGGCAGACACCTTGCCGGAGTGCTCCTCCACGATGCGCTGCACGATGGAGAGTCCGAGTCCCGTCCCTCCCTCGCGCTGGCTGAAGAACGGCTCGAAGACACGGTCGAAATTCAGCGGCGAGAATCCCGGCCCCTCGTCGTCGATGGTGCATTCGACCCAGTCCCGGCCGGCGTGGTCGGCGAGCGCACCGGTGATGCGGACCACGCCGCCGGGATTGGAATACTGAATGGCGTTGTCGATCAGGTTCTCGAAGACCTGCCGCAGGCGCGACCGGTCCATCAACAGCGTCGGCATCGTTTCGGTCATCTCATTCCGGATCTCGACCTGGGCGGCCAGCGCCGTGGGGAGACGGTTCTCCACGGCTTGAGCCACGACATCGCGGATATCGCCGCGATCGATCGTGAGCGCCGGCGGTTTCCCGTATTCGAGCAGCTCCTGCATCAGGTGGATGAGCCGGTTCACTTCCTGCCGGAGGGTGGCCGCGCATTCGGCATAACCCGGCTCGCTCAGCTCCTCGTGAAAGGCATCGAGCGTCGCCGAGATGCCGAAAAGCGGGTTGCGCACCTCGTGGGCGACACCGGCCACGAGCGTTCCCATGGCCGACATGGTCTCGCTCCGCCGCAGCGATTCCTGCAGCTCGACGACGCCGGTGATCTCCCACAGCACGAGGATGAACCGCTCGGAGCCGTCCGGAGCGGAGAAGCGGGAGACGATGATGTCCCAGGTTCTGCCGCTGGCGTCTTTCGTCTCCGCGGTCGTGCCCTGCCGCTCTCCGGCGATGTAGGTGATGAGCTGCGCCGCCGTCTGCCACGGCTCGCCGGTACTGATCTCTCCGATGTGCATCCCCGGAATCTGTTCCTCGGAGAGCGCGCTCAATTCGAGCGCCGCCCGATTCACGCGGACGATGGCACCGCTCCGCTCGGTGATCAGGATCGGGGTCGTGACCGTGTCGAAGGTCTCTTTCCATTCTGCCGCCGAACGTTCGACCGCTTCCTGCAGCCTTCGTTGTTCCGCCTCGGCATGCCGTCGTTCGGTGATGTCGACGCCTGTTGCTACAAGGAACGCCTGTCCGCCGACGTCCATGCGCCGGGCGCTGATCGTGTAGTTCTTCACCTCCGTGCCGACGACCACGCGTGTTTCGACCTCCGCCTGACCGGCTTCGAATACCTCGACGATCTTCCGGTCTACGTGCTCGCGGTCGCCGGGGTGAATGAGGGTACGGGACGAACGATCGAGCAGGAGTTGCTCCCCCCCGGACTGGCGCTCCATCGTGTCGTTCCAGCGAATGAACCGCCCCTCGCGGTCCTGAACGAAGAAGATGCCGCCGATGGTGTTGATGGCGGTGTTCGTGAATGCTTCCTGCTCCAGCAACTCCGCGTAGCGACGATCGAGCTGGCGGACCATCGTCTCGATACTGGAACGAAGACTCCCAAGCTCGGCGGTGAAGCCTGATGCCGGCAACGGTGCGGCAGCTCCCGTGCTGACGGCCACGGCATACTTCTCGATCGCCGTCAGCGGCCTCACCACGGCGCGCCAGAGAAGGAGATAGGTGGAAAGGATGAGCAGGACATCCACCGCAACGATCGTCGAGACGATACGAAGTAGCGTATCGCGGAGGTCCTGCCGCGTGTTCTTCGGTGTCATCAGCAGGCGGACCGTTCCGATTTCATTGCCGGAGAACAGGATCGGGCGTTCTTCGACGAACATGTCTCCGGGAGCGGACTTCCCATTCCAGGGGACGATTATCCAATTAGAATCACGCACCCGGCCATACGTTTCACCGGCGGCAACGACGCTGATTCCGTAGACCGATTGCGGCCGGCACATAGCGTCGATCACCCTGTTGATCTGGGCACGATCGATGTTCCAGACAGGAAGCTCCAGCGCCACGGAGAGCTCATCAGCCTGAACCTTTCCGATATCTCGGAGCGCTTTCCACTGCCGCTTCGCGTCTGACCGGTAACTGACGATCGAGTACGTCCCGAGCAACGCCGTCGTCACCACGACCAGCGTGGCGGCAACGACTGTAGCGAGCGACGTTCGGCGGAGTGGCATCTACTTGTATGTTTTCGGATCGAACCAGAGCCGCTTGTCGTTGAACGGCGTTTCCGGCCCGAGAAACGGATTGTTGATCCTGAAAATCCTCCGCTCTTTCAAATGCAACCGCTCGATCTTGTGCCTCTGATACTTGTCGAAGATGCGGTCATACGTTCCGTCGGCGATCATCATCCGCATCCCCTCCTCGGCGCGCGCGGCCAGGCGCCGCCCCTCGTCCGTCTTCGGGAACCAGAAGTACATCGGGAGGGGGTAGTAGAAGATGATGCCGTCTTCGATATAGAGGGCCGGCAACGCTTTTTTTCGCCGCGCGTATTCGTCGAGCACCTCGGTGGCCGCACGCAGGAAGATGTCGAAGCGCTTATTGACCAGCATCTCGAAGAGCCCGTCGTAGCTCGAGCCCGTGACGACCTTGAAACGGTTCGATCTCAGGATGTCGACGTCGATCCATCCCAGGCCCAGGCCATAAGAGAAGCGGCGAAGGTCATCGAGCGATCGGACGGAGGCAAACCGCCGCTGGTCATCGGCGCGAATGAGGAAGACACAGTACCCGCCGAGGTTCTTGTCGACAGGGATGCGGATGGGGATGAGACTCTTCTCGAAATCGGGAGTGGTGCTGAGATACATCACCGTCAGCTTCCCGGTGGCGTTCTTCAACTCGAACGCCTGCCGCTGCTCGGTCATGAATCCCGAGGGCACCATCCGATACGCCCCCCACTTCGGCGTCGTCCTCTCCAGCGCGGTCCGAAGGATCTCCCAGTGATACAGATACCGCACATCGAGCGACGATTCCGGCGCGTGGTAGATGTACGTCATCACCTCGCGCGATTCCGCGGCGGAGGCAATCAACAGGAGAATGGCGAGAAACGCCGACCGACGCGTTCTCATGGGGATATTGAAACATTAATTCACGAAGTATCAAGCTCTTGTGATTCATACGTCAGCAGACCGTATGTGAAGGCTCTGATAAGTGACATTTTGACAACCGCCTGATATTGGAGGCATCCACGGTGATCTCTTTGAGCGGAGAGCGGGCGTCTCGCCTGCTCCCGCCGTGGCGTCTCGCCCGGCGGTGGGTCCGACCGACAGCATGGTTGAACCTGAAAAACGCGGATCGAGACATCGCCGTCGTTACCTAACAGTTACGTTCGCCTTCGTCCCCACCGCCGGGCGAGACGCCCATCGGGAGCAGGCGCGGACGCCCGCTCTCCCTTTCGCAGCGCTAATGCTTCTTCCGTGCTGCGGTGGTGGTCCCGGTGGTCGTCTTGATGGTCGCGGTCGTATCGGTCGGCGTAGCCACGGAGGCGGTGGTGGTGCCGCCGGATCCCTGCAGGGTTGACGTCGTATCGGACTTCTGCGCGTTGATGTCGGTCGTGCCGGTCAGGGCGACGGGCGCCGTGCCGGCGGAGCTGGGGGCGATCGTGTCGAGTTGCGTGGCCGAGGCGGCGGTGCCGGTGGCCTCGGAGGCCGGCTCGCCGGTGCCGCTGGTGCCGGTGGCGGGATTGCGGTCGGTGGCGTTGCCGATCGAGTTCGTCTCCGCTGGCTGTTCCTTCTTGCGGCAGCCGCCCGGCAGCAGGGCAAGGCAGAAGCTCAGAAGGGAAATGACGAAAATAGTGAGATAACGGCGGTCGCGCATCAGGTGCCTCCGGCCCGGTACGAGGCAAAAGTCGTGCGCATCTGCATTCGCCGGACGGATTTCTCCGTATATAGCCTCAGATGAGCGCGGCCGCACCACTCCTGTTCGCCACCCCCGATACGACGCTGCAACGCGCCACGGCCGGCGATCACGAGTCGTTCGGAGCGCTGATCCGCGAGCATCAGGACATGGTCTTCAGCATCGCCTGGAACTTCCTTCACGACCGCGGCCGGGCCGAGGAGATCGCGCAGGAGGTCTTCCTGCAGCTCTACCGGACGCTCGGCGAAATCGAAACGCCGGCGCATCTCACCTTCTGGCTGCGCCGTGTTACCGCCAACCAATGCATCGACGAATCGCGCCGCGGCCGCTGGCGCATCGTCACGCTCGATGAAGCGGGCGACCTTGCCGGAGACGCTGCTGAGAGCGACCCATTCCTGGCAAGAACGATCGCGCAGATGCTGCAGCGTCTGCCGGCGCAGCAGCGCCTCGCCATCACCATGCGCTACCAGGAGGGGCTCGAGCCCTCCGAGATCGGAGCGGTGCTCGACATGCCGCTCAACACCGTCAAGAGCCATCTCCGCCGCGGTCTGGCCGCGCTCCGGGAATGGCTGGGAGTCACATCATGAACCTCGATACGGAACTGAATCGAGCACTGGCCCGGAGCTCCGCCCCGGACGGCTTCGCCGATCGCGTCCTGGCGCGCCTCGGCCAGACACAAGCGCCGCACCGGCATCGCCTCACCGCATCGACCCTGCGGCGCATTGCCGCCGCTGTCGTTCTCACCGCGGCCCTCGGAGGTCTGACCGCGCATCAGATCGTCGAGCACCGCCGCACCGAAGGAGAGCGCGCCCGCCGCGAGCTCATGACCGCGCTGCATATCGCCAGCGCCAAGATGCGCGTCGCCCAACGCGCCGTCGTACACGACTGACAGCCATGAAAGGACCGACCATGACCCGCTTTTTCGTCAACCTGATGCTCACCCTCATCGCCAGCATCGCCATCCCCTTCACCGCCTCGGCGCAGGGCACACGGATCAACCTCGATCTTCCCGACATGGCCTCGAAAGCCAGCGAGACCGTCGACGTCACCCTCGACGGCCCCATGCTCCGCCTGGCCGGCAAGTTCCTCTCCAGCACCGACGCCGACGAGCGTGCGGCGAAGGAGATGATCAACGGCCTCTCCGGCATCTACGTCCGCAGCTACGAGTTCGAGCACGAGGGCGAATACGACAAATCGCAGGCCGAGCGCATCCGCACGCAGCTCGGGCCGTCGTGGAAGAAGATCGTGAAGGTCTCCAGCCGCACGAAGGAAGACGTCGATATCTACGTCGACACCCGCGGCGACGCCGTCGCCGGCCTTCTGATCATCTCGGCAGAACCAAAGGAGTTCACCGTCGTAAACATCGTCGGCCCTGTCGACATCGACAAGCTGGCCGGCCTGGAAGGACAGTTCGGCATCCCGCACATCACGCGCGATCTCAAGGACAAGCACGGAAAGGAAAAGCATCATGACTAACCGCCGCCTGGTTCTGCTCGTCGCGCTGGTGAGCGTCTTCGCCATCGGCGCGACGCCGGCACGCGCGAATTTCGACGACATCGTCCGCGCCGTCGAATCGCGTTACAACGTTCACCGCACCTGGATTCCGATGTTCGGCCTGGTCCGCTTCGCCCTCTGGGTGGCGCGGCCGGGCGGTGTTTCGGACGTGCAGTTGGCGACCTTCGAACATGCCCATTTCGACGATCTGCCGGGGCTGGCGGAGATCGTCCGCCGCAACGCCGGCGAGCCGCTGCAGCCGCTGGTGCAGACGCGCTCGAACCGCCACGGCGAGACGACGCTGATCTACGCCCGCCCCCTCGGCGGAGACCGCGTGGCCCTTCTCGTCTTCGCCCACGATCGCAGCGATACGACGATCGTCCGCGTGGTGGTATCGATGGACAAGTTCGCAGAAACGGTGAACCACCCGCACAACGTGGTTGCGGATCTGGATATCGAGCGGGCGAAGTAACTGCGCTCCGCGCGTTGTCTGCGCCTGCGTCGCGTTGTCGGTTGTCTGCGCGCTGCGGCGCGCGTGGACGAGATTGTCCGTTGTCGCGGTCGCCGGAGAATGCGCGGCTGCGCCGCCAAGCACAGACAAGAGTGTCTGTGCCCCACGCGCGGATGCGCAGACAACGCAAGGCGAAGACGGCAGACAACGCGCCGCCAGGCGCAGACAACGCGCTCCGCGCAATAATGCGCCGTGACCTTTCTCATCTACGGCGCAAACGGCTACACCGGTGAGCTGATCGCACGCGAAGCCGTGCGCCGCGGGCTCCGGCCGGTTCTCTCCGGACGGAGCGCCGAAAAGATCGCGCCGCTGGCGAACGAGCTGGGCCTGGAGTCGCGCGCCTTTCCGCTCGACCGGCCCAACCTCGACGGCATCGAGGCCGTTCTCCACTGCGCCGGACCGTTCGTCCACACCAGCGCACCGATGGTACGGGCCTGTCTCGATGCCGGTGCGCACTATCTCGACATCACCGGCGAGATCGCAGTCTTCGAAGCGATCATGGCCATGAACGACACAGCCGTGCAGCGCAGCGTCACCCTCATTCCCGGCGTCGGCTTCGACGTCGTCCCGACCGACTGCCTCGCCGCCATGCTGGCCGCGCGGCTTCCGACCGCGACGGAGCTGGAGCTGGCCTTTTACACGCCGCACGCGGAGCTCAGCCGCGGAACGTTGAAGACGATGATCGAGAGCATCGATGAAGGAGGCGCCATCCGCCGCGATGGCAAGATCGTCCGCGTTCCGCCGGCCTACGAAGCGAAAGAGATCATGTTCTCCACCGGACCGCGCATGGCCATGACCATCCCGTGGGGCGACGTCTCCACAGCGTTCCACACCACAGGAATCCCCAACATTCGCGTCTACACCGGAGCTTCTCCAAAATCTGTGGCCCGCATGCGCCGCATCCGCCTCCTCCTTCCGCTGCTCGGCATTACCCCGGTCAAACGTCTCCTGCAAGGCGTCGTCAATCGACGCACCGGCCCCGGCGCCGAACAGCGCGCGAAAGGGCGGACCTACCTCTGGGGTCGCGCCGCCAACGGTGACGACGAAGTGACGATGACCATGACCACACCGGAAGGCTACGCCTTCACGGTGCTCAGCTCGCTCGCCGCCGTCGAGCGGCTCCTCTCCTCCCCCAGCCGCCCCGGCAGTTTCACCCCCGCGAAATTCTTCGGAGCGGAATTCGTCACCACCATCCCGGGTGTTGAACGAACGTGAGACGAAAACTCCTCCCCTATTACCTCGCCTTCATCGTCCTCATCGCCGCATCGTTCGCCTGGCAGATGATGCATGGGATCTGTCCGGTACCGTAACTGCGGCTCCGTCGCGTTGTCTGCGCTTCGCGCGTTGTCTGCGCGCTTCGCGGCGTTGTCTGCGCGCCGCGCGTGGTCAAAATGAGCCGGAGAGCGGAGTACAAGCTAACCGTGAACTAACGGACCACGCGCCGCGCGCAGACAACGCGCGATAGCGCAGACAACGCCGCGAAGCGAGCAGACAACGCGGCGGAGCCGCAACTACACCGCCGTCGGAAGGAACCTCGGCTTCTGCCGCGCCTTCGACCCCTGCTCGAACGCGTACGCGAACTTGATCAGTGCCGGCTCGCTCCAGGCTCCGCCGAAGAACGACAGGCCGACGGGGAGCCCGAAGGCCAGGCCGGCGGGAACGGTGATGTGCGGGTATCCAGCGACCGCCGACGCCGACGAGTAGCCGCCGGTGAAGTGGTCGCCGTTGACGAGGTCCGTCGCCCAGACCGGGCCGCCGGTCGGCGCAATGATCGCGTCCACCTTGTGTTTCGACATCGTCGCGTCGATCCCCTCGGTGCGCGCCAGGCGGTGATTCTTTGCCAGCGCGTCGCGATATTTCTTATCGGTCAACGGTCCGCGCTTCTCCGACTGCTCGAAGATCTCCTGCCCGAAGAACGGCATCTCCTGCGCCCGGTGCTCCTCGTTGAACTTGATCAGGTCCGCCAGCGTCCGGCTCTTCACGGCCGCCGGCGCGCCGGCCAGGTACGCGTTGAGGTCGGTCTTGAACTCGTACTGCAGCACGTCGTTCTCGGTCGCATCGAACTTGCCGTTCGTCTTGATGTTGGCCGGATCGACGATCGTCGCGCCGAGCGACTTGATCAGCTCGATGGCCTCCTTCATCAGTTTGTCGGTGGCATCGTTGAAACCGAAGTACTGCCGGGCCACCCCGATGCGCGCCCCTTTCAAGCCGCCGGCATCGAGGAAGCGCGTGTAGTCGGAGTGACCCTTCGTTCGGCTCGACACCGTCACCGGATCGCGCTCGTCGGCGCCGGTCAGGATGCCGAGGAGAATCGCCGCATCGCGAACGGTGCGGGCCATCGGACCGGACGTGTCCTGGCTGTGCGCGATCGGAATGATGCCGGCGCGGCTGATGAGACCGAGCGTCGGCTTGATGCCGACCAGACCCGACGCGGACGACGGACAGACCACCGAGCCGTCGGTCTCTGTACCGATCCCGATCGCCGCGAGGTTCGCCGCGATCGCGGAACCCGTTCCCGAGCTCGAGCCGCAGGCATTGCGGTCGAGCACATACGGATTCTTCGTCAACCCGCCGCGGCCGCTCCAGCCGCTGGTCGAATGCGTCGAGCGGAAGTTCGCCCATTCGCTGAGATTCGTCTTGCCTAGGATCACCGCGCCGGCCTCGCGCAACCGCGCCGCTACGAAGGCATCGCGCGCTGCGTGGTTCTCCGCCAGCGCCAGCGAGCCGGCCGAAGTCGCCATCCGGTCGGCGGTGTCGATGTTGTCCTTGATGAGCACCGGAATCCCGTGCAGCGGCCCGCGCACATGCCCTGCTTTCCGCTCGCGGTCCATGGCGTCGGCAATGGCCAGCGCCTCGGGATTCAGCTCGATGATGGCGTTGATGGCCGGTCCGCGCTTGTCGAGCGCATCGATCCTGCCGAGGTAGCCCTCGGCGATCGATCGCGCCGTCCAGCGGCCGCTGGCCATCCCATCCTGCAACTCGCCGAGCGTGATCTCCTCGAGCTCCGGAGTCACGGACGCCGCCGACGATGTCTGCGCCACTACCGTCACCGGCTTTGCAAGCGCCAGCGCCGAACCGAGCGCCGCCAGCTCCAGGAAGTGTCTCCGATTGACTCCGCCGCCGTCGTTCTCGTTTTGCATGCGCGCATGATATCGGGCTCAGCCCGGCGGTGGTGGTGGAGGTGGCGTAGAGAGCCTGAAGTTGATGGTCAGGTTGAAGCGGACTGCGACCGGCTGCCCGTCGAGAGTGGCCGGCTTGAACGTCCACTGCTTCACCGCGTCGACCGCCGCCTGGTCGAGACCGAACGGCAGCGGCTTGAGGACCTCGACATCCTTCACCACGCCATTCTGGTCGATTATCGCCTCGACGATCACGATGCCCATGATGCGCGCCTTACGGGCTTCCTCGGGGTAGACGGGCTCGACCCGGTAGATTACGACCGGCGCCTTCACGTCGCCGCCGACCCGATAAGGAGGGCCGGGCGAGGTCGTTGTGACCGGGTTCTTCGGCCGGGTCGACCAGGTGGCCTGGATCGCGTCGATGGTGTCCTCACCTCGCAGGAACTCGACGTTGGCTGTGAGGCGCGTCCCCTCCGTGACGTGGATCCACATGTGAAGACCCTGCGCATGGAATTCGTCGTCCGCCGTTCCTCCGCGCTTCGTCGTCAGTTGCGGCGAGGCCAGCACCGCACCGGTAACCACATCCGTGATCTTGATGTCGTAACGGACGTCGTCTGCTCCCAGCGTCACGACATCGATCGCCACCGAGTAATGCGGCGAGTGTGCCTCGTAGGAAGCCGCGCGCAATGTCATAGCCGAGGCAAGGAGAAGGATGAGGATTGAAAAGCGCCGCATAGCCGTACCTCCATTAGGAGATTGTACGGCGGTACTGGTCCGCATTTCTCAAGCGCTGGACGATGTGAAACCTTGCAAGCGGTCCGTTCTCGCAAGTCTCTCCAATCGAGAGCCCTTCTCCCCCAGCGCTTTTCAGCTGGGGGAGAAGGTGCCGAAGGCGGATGAGGGGGCGTTTCACGAGGACGTCATTCGCGCGCCTTCGAGCGCTCTCGGACCAGCGTCGGTAAATCGCGCATATCTCGTAAAGCGCCCCCCTCATCCGGCTTCGCCACCTTCTCCCCCCGCAAGAAACCGCGCGGGGAGAAGGACTCTCGACGAAGGGAGTTGCGAGCGATTCAAGAAAGACTTGTCCTTGGGCAACCGACGCTGCCGGCCGTGCCGGCTAGGCGGCCATGTAGTCTTCACGGTCGACCACCAGCAGCAGGACGCAGCCGTCGTCGCTGACGATCTCGCCGTGCGTGGTGCCGGCATCGGCGTGGTGGAAGTCACCCTTCAGCAGATAGCTTTCACCGATCCGGCAACTGCCGCTGATGACGAAGGAATCCTCGGCGCCGGCATGGTCGTGGGACGGAACCCGGGCGCCAGGCTCGAACATCATCAGGATCGTGGCCGTGTCGCGCTCGATGTCGATCGAAAGCGGTTTCACCGTGACGCCGGGAAAGGCCTTGAACCAGCGGCCTTCGCCCGCGCGGACGGTACGGGTGTTTTGCGGCGTCGCCGAGGCGGCGGCGAGGATGCGCGCCCGCAGCGCGGCGGGGGGATCGACAGGGTCGATCGCCGAGGCCACGATGGTGTCCAGGAGGCTCAGATCCTCGCGTGTAAGGGTTTCCGTCATTTCGTTCCTGCCGCAAACTGTGTACGTAACTGAGCCATTCCCTCGCACAGCAAGCCCCGAGCCTTTTCCTCAGGGATGCCGTAGCGTGCAGCCAGATCATTCACCTTCATCCCGTTATACCAGGCCTCCTCGACCATCGCGCGAGGATCGGCCTCTTTCGGTACTACGGCTGCCGGGGCCGGTTGGGTTTGTCGGGCCAGCGCGCAGTCTCGGGTGACGTGGATGAGATAGGCGGCCGCATCGCCAACGTCGTCGTTTTGTGACAGTGCCACGAACGCTGCCTCGAGGGCATCCGCCGCCGTGTCGCGGTCGTTCGTGATCCGCAATGCGATCGCATACAGACGTGCCGCATGACGATCGTAGAGGTCGGCCAGAGACTGCCGGTCAAACATGGATGCGGAAAGTTTAATACTTTCTCACGCACTCCGCGTCTCCGCGTCTCCGCGTGAGAAGATAGCCGTACAACTTCGTTCAGGGGAGCGTCCAATGCGTACCGTCCGTATCGCTTTCGCCGCGTTCAGCCTCTGTTTCACGTTCGCCGCGCTCGGCCAGGTGCCGACGATCATCAAAGAGATCGACCAGCTCGAATCGCAGCGGGATCCAAAGTGCTACGCCACAGCCAACCGGCTGGAGGACTTCATCTACGGCACGTCGCTCGACTTCGACGCCCGCGCCGAGAAGATCGCGCTGCAGAAGCGGCTCATCCGCGACCTCTGGCTCCAGGCCACTGACGCCGCGAAGAAAGCCGGCAAGATGCAGATCGGCGTCGATGAGCTACGCCCCGTTCTGCAGGGCGCAGTGCCGTACGTGGCCACGCCGGCCGGCGACTTCGTCGTCCTTCCCGACGACCCGCGCCGCACCGAGATCTCCGCGCGCGACAAACGCCAGTACGGCGCCGTCGCCTATGCCCTGCGCGCAATCCTGGCCGTGCAGCAGGATGCCTTCGTCGACGGAACGAGTCTCCTCCCGCTCGATGCGCCGGCCGTGGAGCTGTTCAAGGAATCGGTCGATCTCGTCACCCTGGCCGCGCTCCAGCATGCCGACCGCGCCACCCGCACCACGAACAAGCACGAGATCGGCGGCGCCGAGATGAAGGCGGCATGGGCGGGCATCGTCGGACCGAGCAAGGCGATGACCGCACCACACGGCGCTCCCGCGAAGACGGGCGAGAAGTTCGCCACCACCAAAGCCATCGTCGCCGAGAAGCTGGCCGCGTACGAGGTCTACAACAGCCTCTCCAACGAGGTCTTTTCACGCAACGTCCAGGTCTACATGGCCCGCCACATGTGGCCCACCGACCCGAAAGAGGGGGAGATCTTCAAGGTGCGCTTCACCGAGATCATGGTGGCCTGGACGGCGGACGTCATGCTCGAAGCGGAGAAGCGCGCGAAGAAACGCGGCCACCCGCTGATCCGCATCGACGACGTCCACGACGCCGTGCAGCTCTTCGAGCCGCACGAGCTCAACGAATACGAGGACTGCATCTACTTTCCTCGGTTACCCAAGAGCGACCAGATCGTGATCGAGGCCTACGACCTGGACGCCTTCCGCGACCCCGGTTTGCACTGGAGGTACCTCAACGAAGTGCTCAACGACCCGAAGTACAAAGGGACGATCGAGCTCGACCCGTTCGCGGCGGAGCTGCTCACCGAGGGCGGCGCGCAGATGGGGACGCTCATCCTCCGCGTGGCCGGGAAGATTGCCACGGCCGAGGGGAAGGACAGGCTCGAAGTCGATCACCTGAGCGGAGCGGTCAAAACCATCCAGACCCTGCTCGACAAGAACGCCTCCCTGCCGCCGGCGAAGAAAGTCACAGCCACCGCGATCGCCTCCGCGCCGTCGAAGACGTCCGCAAAGGCCAGTGGCAAGTTCTTCACCGACGTCACCGCCGGCAGCGGCATCAAGTTCGAGCATCGCATGTCCGACTGGCTGGCCCGTCTCATCCGCAGCTACTCGATCAAGGAGACCGAGACCGTGCTGGCCGTTCCGCCCGCATTCGGCGGCTCGGGCATTGCCGCCGAGGATGTGAATGGGGATGGATTCATCGACGTACTCGTCCTCAGTGGATCGGGCAACGCCCTCTATCTCGGCGACGGCAAAGGTCACTTCACCGACGTCACCGAATCGTCCGGCCTGAACTGGAAGCGCCCCGACGGCCGCCCCGGCGAGCCGCGCCAGCCGATCATCGCCGACTTCGACAACGACGGTCTCCCCGACATCCTCATCACCTACGCCGATGACGATCATCGGATGTACAAGAACCTCGGAAACGCCAAGTTCGAGGACGTCACCGCCCGCACGAACCTCGGCGGCAAGGGTCTCGTCGGCGGTCCGGCCACGGCCTTCGACTTCGACAAAGACGGCCTGCTCGACATCTACATCGGCTACTTCGGCGACTACGTCCACGGCGTTCTGCCGACCTTTGCCCGCCGCAACATGAACGGCCTGCCGAACAAGCTCTTTCGCAACAAAGGCAACTTCGTCTTCGAGGACGTCACCGCCGGCAGCGGCGTCGACAACACCGGCTGGGCCCAGGCCGTCAATCACGTCGACTTCGACGGCGACGGCTGGGAGGACCTGATCTGCGGCAACGACTTCGGCTCGAACTCCTGGTATCGCAACTTGGGTAACGGCAAGTTCGAGGATGTCTCCTCGAAGATCGGCACCGACAAGCCGAGTTACACGATGAACATCGGCATCACCGACCTCAATCGCGACGGCTTCCCCGACGTCTATATCTCCAACATCGTGACCATGAACAAGGACGAGAAGTACGTCCTCCCAGACGCCAAGACGCGCCTTAAGTTCAATCCCCAGAAGATGGCCAACATGCGCGTGGTGGAGGCGAACGATCTGTGGACGTCGAACGCCAAGGACGGCAAGCTCGTCTCGTACGCGCAGTCCGAGGCCATCGGCCGCGGCTACAAGTCGACCGGCTGGTCGTGGGGGGCGAACTTCTTCGACTTCGACAACGACGGCGACGACGATCTCTATCTCGTCAACGGCATGAACGAGTACGCGGTCTACTCGAGCGTCAATCCCTACTTCACCGACTCCTCGGGGCAACAGCGGCAGACGATCGTTCCGGTGGCGGAGAAGGAAGCGCCGGTATTCTTCGTCAACCACAACGGGATGCTGGAAGAACAGTCCGCGAAGAGCGGCGCCGATCCCCTCGGCAACGCCCGCGCCGTGGTGCAGTTCGACATGGACGGCGACGGGGCGCTGGACATGATGGTCAACAACTTCAACGGCCCGGCAATGCTCTATAAAAACAACAACGCCGGCAATGGCAATCACTGGATCAAGATCCGCCTGACCGGCGATCCGTCGAAGGGCGTCACCCGCGACGCCATCGGCGCGAAGATCCTGGTCGACACCGCGCACCTCAAGAACCTCTGGCGCGAGGTCTTCAGCACGATCGGCTACCTGACCTCCCCCCCAAAGGAACAGCACCTCGGCCTCGGCAGCGACACCCGCGCGGACGTGACGGTGATCTGGCCCAGCGGCGAGCGGCAGACGTTCAAGGGGCTGGCCGCGGATCACACGTATCGCATCAGCCAAGCCACAGGCCTGCAGAAGTGATCGTAAGCGCGCTCGTCCTCGCGACGGCGATACAGGGAAACGTTTTCACGCGGAGACGCGGAGACACGGAGAGGGTTGACGTTCTCCGCGTCTCCGCGCCTCCGCGTGAAAACCGTCTCTCCCGAGAATCCTCCCCCTATCTGAAGCAACACGCCACCAACCCCATCGACTGGTACCCCTGGGGCGACGAAGCGCTCAAGGCGGCGAAAGACCAGAACAAACCGATCTTCCTCTCCATCGGCTACTCCACCTGCCACTGGTGCCACGTCATGGCGGCCGAGTCGTTCTCTGACGCCGAGGTCTGCGCGCTGATGAACGCCGGCTTCATCGCCATCAAAGTCGACCGCGAAGAACGCCCCGACGTCGACAGCACCTACATGGCCGTGGCCCGCAAGCTGATGTCCGATCCCGGCTGGCCGCTGAACGTCATCCTGACCCCAGACGGGAAGCCGTTCTTCGCCGCAACGTACATGCCAAAAGACCGCCTCCTCTCCCTCCTCACCAACCTCGGCAAGACCTGGACGGAGCACCCCGAGCAGATCGCCTCGACGGCGTCGATGGTCATGCAATCGCTCGCCCCCGATGCCGCGTCCGGCGACCTCCTCGGCGCGGAGATGCTGAGTCGAACCTACACCCAGTTCGCCAACCGCTTCGATGCCGTCAACGGAGGCTTCCTCCCCCCTCCCAAACTCCCAGCCGCGCACCAGCTCATGTTCCTCCTCCGCTACTGGCGCCGCACCGGCGAGCCGCACGCGCTGGAGATGGTGGAGACGACCCTGCGCGCCATGCGCCGCTCTGCGATCTGGGACGCCAAACGCGGCGGCTTCCACCGCTACGCCGTCGATGCGGAATGGAAGCAGCCGCACTTCGAGAAGATGCTCTGCGATCAAGCGCTGCTGGCGATGGCCTATCTCGAGACCTACCAGGCCACGCACAAACCGGAGTACGCCGCCACCGCTCGCGCCATCTTCACCTACGTCCTGCGAGACCTGCGCGCTCCGAACGGCGCGTTCTACTCCGCCAACGACTCCGACGAACGGACGGTGCGCGACGAAAAGATTCTCACCGACTGGAACGGCCTGATGATCGCCGCGTTGGCTCAGGGCGCCGCCGTTCTGGACGACGCTTCCTACGCCACCGCCGCGCGGCGCGCAGCGGCGGTTTTCTCAACACCTCAGCTACACCATTCCGATAAACAGCGCGCCGTCTTCCTCGACGACTACACCTTCCTGACCTGGGGCCTGCTGAACCTCTACGAGGCGACGTTCGACGTCCGCTACCTCATTAAAGCGATCCCTCTGGAACGCGAGTCGCTCACCCGCTTCCGCGATGCCTCCGGACGTTTCTACATCACCGCCAACGACGCCGAGTCACTCCTCGTCCGTCCGCGGGAAACGGGGGATGGTGCAGTGCCGTCGGGGAACTCCGTGCAGTTGATGAACCTCGTCCGGCTCGCGCGGATCACGGGTGCGTCGATTTACGACAAAGCGGCGAACGATCTCCTCCGCACAAGTGCAGACGACGTTACGCTCATCCCCTCCGCCTCGGCGCATCTCATGAGCGGACTCGATTTTGTCCTCGGGCCGTCGTTCGAAGTTGTCCTCGCCGGGCGAGACGTTCGAGTGTTGCAGCGCTCCGTATTTGCCTCGTTCGTTCCGAACAAGGTGGTACTGCGCAGCGGGGCCGACGTCGCCCGGATCGCACCGTTTACGGCGGCGCAACGGGCGGTGGGAGGGAGGGGGACCGCATATGTCTGCACGAATCACCTTTGCAGGCTGCCGACGGGAGATCCGGCAACGGTGCGAGCGTTACTTGCCGAGATTCGCTAACGAAGAGATCGCTATCTCGAAGTATTCCTGTATTCCGGAATTATTTAGGGATGGCGATACGTTCGGCCAGGTACGATAACGCCTCAATTCTTGAAAGGATCCAAATGAAGAGAATCGGTATTGCGGCAGTAGCCACATTGCTTCTGTCGATGTCATTCCTCGTGTCACCCGTTAAAGCTCTCCCGGCCAATGAAGTCGATGAAAGCTTCTACGATGCGAATTGGAACCTGGTCGGAGAACATGATATTTACTGTGACGGTTCGCATTTTCAGTGGGGTCTCAATTCGGGGACGGCACACCGGACGACCACGACCATGTCCTGCAGTTCCGGCAGCAGCGGCGTGAATTGCTATTACTGGGATCCTGATTGCGGGTGTTACGTCCTGGACATTCCGGAGCATTGCGGCCTGTAGGTCGTTGTGGCCGCTCACTGGCCGTGATCACGATCCCCTGAATGAAACAGACATCGGAGCCATAGGTGCGCGCGCGAAGGCGCCCGCATCTGTGGCTACCCAGATTTATGGTGCTTATCGCAGTGCACTACATAACCGGTAAGTACTACGGTGCCAACTTGACTTCTATCGCAAGCTCAACCGCGCTTCCCGAGATTGTTCTTGCCATCGCAACACCTGTCGATGCCTGGCTCGATGGCGTCGTTGCCATGCCCGGTCGCATCGTTGCCACGATCCATGGCATCGGTGCAATTATTCGTGGCATCGGTGCCATCATCCATGGCATCGTTACAATTATCCGTGGCATTGATGTCCTTATTCGTGGCATCAACGCCATGATCCATTGTATCGATGTCATTATCAGTGGCGTCTTTGCCATCATTCATGGCATCTATGCCATTATCAGTTGCATCGATGCCATGATTCGTCGCATCGATGCCATGATCCGTGACATCGATGCCATGCTTGGCGGCACCGATGTAACGATCGGGTGGCATTAACTCCTTTCCCAACAGAGAGATGACGGAACAGGGGATGAGCCAATGCCACTAATGTCCAGTTTTGGACGGTAGCGAACGAATGGTCCGCGACTGGCCCTGACATCCTGCCGACACTACTACCGGCGTCGAGACGACGCCGGGCCCAGCGAGGAGACGCCAGCGCTCCGACGTAACATCACCCCATGAACTGGCTCATCAAGAACTTCCTGCGCGGGCTGATCATCGTCGTTCCGATCGCATTGACGTCGTATCTGCTCTACGAGGCCTTCGTACGGATCGACGCGTTGCTGAATATGAAGACGCCGGGGGTGGGGTTTGCCATCACCATCGTGGGTATCATCGCCATCGGGGCGGTGGCGTCGAACTTCTTCGTGAGGAAGTTCCTGCGGCTCACCGAGACGGTGTTCACGCGGGCGCCGCTGGTAAGGCTGATCTATGCATCGATCAAGGACCTGCTGGAAGCGTTCGTGGGGGACAAGAAGAGGTTCGATCAGCCGGTGGCGGTGACGATCACCGAGGGGGTTAGGACGCTGGGGTTCGTCACGCAGGATGACCTCGGGTTTCTGGCCATGCCAGGACAGATCGCCGTCTACCTTCCCTTCTCGTACAGCATGGCCGGGACGCTGGTGGTCGTGGGGCGGGAGCGGGTGGAGGCGCTGAGCGTCGACAGCGCCAGCGTCATGGCGTTGGTGGTCTCCGGGGGCGTGTCGAGGGTTGTTTCACGCGGAGACGCGGAGACGCGGAGTTGAGAAGACAAACCACTCCGCGGCTCCGCGCCTCCGCGTGAGCACGCTTCCTGCACTCTCCGGACAGCTCACTGAATGGCGTGTCTTGCGTCACTGACTGTTTTGGATATGATCGCGGCCGTTTTTGCCCGCGCCGCATCCCTTCCGAGGTAGCAGCCTGTAGATGGCTCAGATTTTCCAGCGTTACGCCAACACACTTGCCCGAGTCACGATCTTCGGTGCCGTCTTCGTCGCCGGATTCGTGCTGTGGGTGATCGGCGGCGTGGTGCGATCGCCGTACGCCACGGACCAGGGGATCGAGCGGGAACAGCCGGTCCCCTTCAGCCATCAGCATCACGTGGCCGGGCTGGGGATCGACTGCCGGTATTGTCATACCAGCGTCGAGACCTCCAACTTCGCCGGCATCCCGCCGACGCAGACCTGCATGAACTGCCACTCACAGATCTGGACCAACGCCGACATGCTCGAGCCGGTCCGCTCCAGCTTCGCCACCGGAAAGCCGATCATCTGGTCGCGCGTTCACCGGCTGCCCGACTTCGTTCATTTCAACCACTCCATCCACGTCAACAAAGGGATCGGATGCGCGAGCTGCCACGGCCGCATCGATCAGATGCCGCTGACCTATCAGGCCTCGCCGCTGACGATGGAGTGGTGCCTGAGCTGCCACCGCGCGCCGGAGCAGTTCGTCCGCCCGCGCAGCGAGGTATTCAACATGGCCTACATCGCCAACGACCAAGCAAGCATCGGCCCGAAGCTGGTGCGGGAGTACAACATTCAGAAGCTGACGAATTGCTCGACGTGTCATTACTAGCTGTTAGCTCTTAGCTCTTAGCTGTCAGGGGAACGAAGCATCCGACCAAGCAGAACTTGATGGACGACAAGACCCACCTCACCCTCGCCGGTTTCAAAAAACGTCTCGGCAACGAGTACTGGAAGAGCCTCGACGAGCTGTCGCGCGAGGACTTCGAGCAGGCCGTCGAGGCGGAGTTCCCGGCGGGGGCGCTGGCGCTGGAGCGCGGCGTCGACCGTCGCGATTTCGTCAAGCTGATGGGGGCCTCGATGGCGCTCGGCGGGCTGGCGGCCTGCAATCGGCCCGCGGAGAAGATCGTCCCCTACGTCCGCCAGCCGGAAGGGCTCATCCCCGGAAAACCGATCTTCTTCGCCTCAGCCATGCCGATCAGCGGCTACGCGCACGGTGTGCTGGTGGAGAGCCACATGGGCCGGCCGACCAAGATCGAAGGGAATCCCGATCATCCCTCCAGCCTCGGCGCCACGAATTCGTGGATGCAGGCATCGATCCTCGGCCTCTACGATCCTGACCGTTCCCAGGTGGTCCGCCACCTCGGCGAGATCTCGACCTGGAGCGAGTTCCTGGCCACGCTGGCCCCGGCGAGCAAGGCCGGCGGCGTGCGCCTCCTCACGCAGACCATCACTTCGCCGACGCTCGGCGCGCAGATCCAGCAGTGGCTGGCGCAGTCTCCCGGCGCGAAATGGCACCAGTGGGAGCCCGCCGGCGGCCACAACGTACGCGAGGGTCTGCGGCTCGCCTTTGGCGGATACGCCAACGCCGTCTATCACTTCGACAAAGCCAACGTCGTCGTCTCGCTCGACTCCGACGTCCTCGAGCGCGGTCCCGGCCACCTGCGTTACGCGCGCGACTTCTCCAGCCGCCGCAAGGTGCGCAAAGGGACGACATCGATCAATCGCCTGTACGTGATCGAGTCCGGCCCCACCGGCACCGGCTCGCTCGCCGATCACCGGCTGGCCGTGCGACCGTCGCAGGTCGAGGCGTACGCCCGCTCGATCGCAGCATCGCTATCCGGCGGCCAACCCTCCGACAACCGACAACCGACAACCGATAACTTCGTGGCCGCCCTCGTCCGCGACCTGCAGAAGAACCGCGGCGCCAGCATCGTCGTAGCCGGCGAGGAGCAGCCGCCCGCCGTCCACGCCATCGCCATGGCCATCAACCAGGCTCTCGGCAATATCGGCTCGACGATCACCATCACCGACCCGGTGGAGGTCGCACCGGTTGATCAGCTCGACTCGCTCAAGCAGCTCGTGGCCGACATGAACGCCGGCGCGGTGAAGACGCTGATCATGCTCGGCGGCAATCCCGTCTACGACGCGCCGGGCGACGTCGCCTTCGTCACGGCGCTGGACAAGGTACCGCTCCGCGCGCACCTCTCGCCGTACTACGACGAGACGTCGATGCACGTGCACTGGCACATTCCCGAAACGCACTACCTCGAGTCGTGGAGCGATGCGCGTGCGCACGACGGCACGGTCTCGATCGTCCAACCGCTGATCGCGCCGCTGTACAACGGGCGGTCGCCGCATGAGGTCCTCGGCGCGCTCCTCGGGGGATTGGATGCTTCGCCTTATGACGTCGTGCGCACCTACTGGTCGGCGAAGGTTGGAGCGTTGAACTTCAACGCCACGTGGCGGAAGTGGTTGAACGATGGGGTGATCGCGGGGTCGTCACTCCCGGCGAGAAGCGCGGGCGGGACGCCCGCGGTCCCAGGGGGGCAAGCCCCGAGCGCGGCGGCGGGGTACGAACTGCGCATTCTTCCAGACCCCAACGTCTACGACGGTCGTTACGCCAACAACGGCTGGCTGCAGGAGTTGCCGAAACCGCAGACGAAGATCTGCTGGGAGAACGTGGCGCTGGTCAGCCCGAAGACCGCCGCCGCCATCGGCTACGACGACAAGCGGCGCGACGCCCTCGTCAACGAGAAACAGACGCTGATGGCCGACGTCCGTTACCGCGGCCGCACGGTGCGCACGCCGATCTGGGTTGTGCCGGGACATGCGGACGGCACGATCACGATGTTCATGGGCTACGGCCGGACCCGCGGTGGCAAGATCGCCACGCCGGCGCCGGCGGACAGCATGCTCGCCCCGACTCTCGAATCGTTTCACCTCTCCGGCGGCACACTCGGCGTCGACGTCAACCCGTTCCGTTTCGCCGACGCACTCAACGGGGGCGCCGGCGCCGAGATCGCGCTGACGAACGATGCCCCCTACCCAGTCGCCTGCACGCAGGAGCACCAGAGCCTGAATGCCAGTGACGCCGGCGACGACCGCGGCATCATCCGCTCGGCGACGTTCGCCGAGTACCTGAAGAATCCCGAATTCGTCCGCGAGCACAAGCCGGATGAAGAGCTGAGCAAAGACTCCATGTACCCGGGCTTCGAATACAAGTCGCACGCCTGGGCCATGGTCATCGACACCTCCGTCTGCACCGGCTGCAACGGCTGCGTGGTGGCCTGCCAGTCGGAGAACAACATCCCCATCGTCGGCAAGGACCAGGTCGTGGCCGAGCGCGAGATGCACTGGCTGCGCATCGACCGCTACTACAAGGGCAACCCCGAGAACCCCGAGGTCTATCACCAGCCGGTGCCGTGCATGCAGTGCGAGCAGGCGCCGTGCGAGCCGGTCTGCCCGGTCGGCGCCACGTCGCACAGCCCGGAAGGGCTGAACGACATGACCTACAACCGCTGCGTCGGCACGCGCTACTGCTCGAACAACTGCCCGTACAAAGTGCGCCGCTTCAACTTCTTCCACTACAGCGACTACGAGACCCCGGCCCTCAAGGCCCAGCGCAACCCCGACGTCACCGTGCGCACCCGCGGAGTCATGGAGAAGTGCACCTACTGCGTGCAGCGCATCAACGCCGCCAAGATCGACGCCGAAAAGCAGGGCCGCCGCGTGCGCGACGGCGAGGTGGTGACCGCCTGCCAGCAGGCCTGCCCGACGGACGCGATCGTGTTCGGGGATATGAATGATCCCACCAGCCGCGTGGCTGGGTTGAAGACGGAGCCTACGAACTATGCGTTGCTGGCTGAATTGAATACACGGCCCCGGACGACCTACCTGGGCGCGATACGCAATCCAAATCCTGAGATCAAGGGATAAGAAATGTTGAATGTTGAATGTTCAATGTTGAATGTTGAATGGACGAGGGGAACCGCGCGTCTTCCGACGCTGGCGCCTCATTCAACATTCAACATTGAACATTCAACATTCAACATTCGCCTCTCATAACCATGTCCGACCTAACCCCAGTCCACGAAATCCGTCCCGTAACCCAGGACATCCCGGAACGTTTCATCCCCGTTCCGACGGTGGAGCCGGGGCATACGTTTGCCTCGGTCACGGATCACATCAGCGCCATCGTGCTGCAGAAGCGGATGCCGAAGCTGTGGTGGCTGGGGCTGGCCGTCGGCATCGTCGGCGTCACCGTGCTCACCGCCACGATCGGCAAGCTGGTCCTGATCGGCGTCGGCATCTTCGGCATCAACCATCCGGTCGGATGGGGCTTCGACATCCTCAACTTCGTCTGGTGGATCGGCATCGGCCACGCCGGCACGCTCATCTCGGCGATCCTGCTGCTGTTGCGGCAGGAGTGGCGGACGTCGATCAATCGATTCGCAGAGGCCATGACGCTCTTCGCGGTCGCGGCGGCTGGGTTGTATCCGGCATTGCACACCGGCCGGCCATGGTACGACTTCTGGCTCTTCCCCTACCCGAACACGATGTCGTTGTGGCCGCAGTTCCGCAGCCCGCTGATGTGGGACGTCTTCGCGGTCTCGACCTACGCCACCGTCTCGGCGCTCTTCTGGTACGTCGGCCTCATCCCCGATCTGGCAACGCTGCGCGACCGCTCCCGCGGCAAGATCGCCCGCATCCTCTACGGCATGCTCTCGCTCGGCTGGCGCGGTTCGGCCAAGCACTGGTTCCGCTACGAGTCGGCCTATCTGCTCCTGGCCGGCCTCTCCACGCCGCTGGTCCTCTCCGTCCACACCATCGTCTCCTTCGACTTCGCCGTGGCCCAGATCCCCGGATGGCACGCCACGTTCTTCCCGCCCTACTTCGTCGCCGGCGCCGTCTACGCCGGCTTCGCCATGGTCCTGACGCTGGCCATCCCGGCGCGGAAGATGTTCCACCTCGAAGACTTCATCACCATGAAGCACCTCGAGAACATGGGCAAGGTCATGCTGGCCACCGGCCTGATCGTCTTCTACTCGTACGCCATGGAGGCCTTCTTCGCCTACTACAGCGGCAACGGCTTCGAGCGCTACATGTGGATCAACCGCGTGACCGGCCCGTACTGGAAGATGTACGCGATGCTGATCGTCTGCAACGGCCTGGCGCCGCAGATGATGTGGTTCCGGAAGATGCGCACCTCGACCTTCGGCCTCTTCGTCACGGCGATGTTCGTCAACGTCGGCATGTGGCTGGAGCGTTTCGTCATCATTCCCACCTCGCTGCATCGCGACTTCCTGCCGTCATCCTGGGGCATGTACCACGGCACCCGCTGGGACTGGAGCATGTTCCTCGGATCGATCGGACTCTTCCTCTTCCTGCTGTTCCTTTTCGTCCGCTTCCTTCCGATGATCTCGATCTTCGAAATGCGGACGATGCTCCCCGAGGCGCAGGCGCATCCGGAAGGACACGAGGCGTAAGCGATGGCCATCGGCAAAATCAGAACGGGGCTGTACGGCGTCATCGCCGAGTTCACCTCGCCCGCGGAGCTGAGCGCCGCGGCCGAAGCCGCGCGCGACGCCGGCTACACGGAGATGGACGCCTTCTCGCCCTTCCCGATTCACGGACTGCACGAGGCGGTGGGGATGAAATCGGCCGGCATGTCCAGCATGTCCGCCATCACCCTCATCGGCGGGATCATCGGCGGGATCGCCGGCTTCTTCATGTGCTGGTACGCCAACGTCATCAGCTACCCGCTCAACATCGGCGGCAAGCCCTTCAACTCGTGGCCGGCGTGGATCCCGATCACCTTCGAGTGCACGATCCTGATCGCCGCCTTCGCCGCGGTCTTCGGCATGCTGGCCTTGAACGGCCTGCCGATGCCGTATCACCCGGTCTTCAACGTGCGGCGCTTCGACCAGGCCTCGCGCGACAAGTTCTTCCTGGTCATCCAGGCCCGCGATCCGAAGTTCGACTTCGACGGCGTCTGGAAGTTTCTCGAGGCACTCCATCCGCGGGAGGTTGTCGATGTCCCGTGGTAAAGGCAGAAGGCAGAGGGCAGAAGGCAGAAGTGGAGCGTCCAAGCGCCGCATGCTGCCGCTTTTCCTTCTGCTTTCTGCCTTCTGCCTTCTGACTTCCTGCAGGCAGAAGATGGCCGTCCAGCCCAAATACGACCCCCTCGAGCCGAGCGACTTCTTCGCGGACGGCATGTCGGCTCGGCCGCGGATTCCCGGCACGGTCGCTCGCGGCGAGCTGCCGCTGGAAGGGTTCCTCGTCACGGGCAAGATCGGCAATGCCGACGGCGACGGCTATCCCTTCCCGATCACAGCGGCGGTCATGGACAGAGGGCAGGAGCGCTTCAACATCTACTGCTCGCCGTGCCACGGGCGAGGCGGCGACGGCAACGGCATGATCCCCTCGCGCGGTCTGCGCCGCCCCCCCTCGTACCACACCGACGCGCTGCGCAACGCCAAAACAGGACACTTCTTTGACGTGATGACCAATGGATTCGGCGCCATGCCGTCGTACGCGGTTCAGGTGCCGGTCAACGACCGGTGGGCGATCATCGCCTACATCCGCGCGCTGCAACTGAGCCGCAACGGCACCATCAACGATCTGCCGCCGGCGCAGCGGGCACAGTTGCCGGGAGGTGCGCCGTGACGGTCGACGCTCGCACGTCAACTACAGCCACCGGCACCGCCACCGGCATCGACCGCTGGCGGATGCCATCGCTCGCCATCGGCATCATCGGCATCGTGCTGAGCATCATCGGATACGTCATCGATCCGCGGACGTTCTTCCGCGCCTACCTGCCGAGCTTCCTCTTCTGGTTCTCGATCGTGGCCGGCTCGCTGGCGGTGCTGATGCTGCAGTACGTCACCGGCGGCGAGTGGGGACTGATGATCCGCCGCCCGCTCGGCGCCTCCGCGCGCACGATGCTCTGGATGGTGCTCTTCTTCATCCCCATCCTCTTCGGGATGAAGTATCTCTACCCCTGGTCCGACACGGCGTGGGCGATGGCCGACGAGAACGTGCGGCAGAAGCTCGACTGGCTGAACTGGAAGCGCTTCCTGCTCTTCGCGGCGCTCTACTTTGCGCTCTGGAACCTCTGGGCGTGGCGGATCCGCATGCTGTCGCTCAAGTTCTACAAGGACCGCTCGCCCTACACCGAGCTCTCGCGCCGCAAGTGGGCAGCCTCGGGGCTGGTCATGATCGTCCTGACGCTGACCTTCGCCTCGATCGACTGGATGCTGTCGACCGAGCCGAAGTTCAGCTCGACGATCTACGGCATCACTTTCGTGGTCGGCTGTGCCCTCTCCGCGCTGGCCTTCGTGACCTTCTTCTTCGCCCAGCTCGCGCATACCGATGCCATGCGCGGCGTGCTCAAGCCGACCCATTTCCGCGACCTCGGCAACCTGATGCTGGCCTTCGTGATGTTCTACGCCTACACCACCTTCTCCGAGTTCCTCCTCATCTGGTACGCGAACCTTCACGAGGAGATCCCGCACTACCTGGTCCGCAATAGCGGGGTGTGGGGCGCGGTGGCCTTCTCCGTGGCCATGTTCCACTTCTTCCTGCCGTTCGGGCTGCTGCTGATGCGGCCGATCAAAGACAATCCGAAGACGATCGCCATCGTGGCCGTGATCGTGATCGTGATGCGTTACGTGGTGCTCTACTGGCTGGTGACGCCGTCGTGGTCCGGCCCGCGGTTTACCTTTTCGTGGATGAACCTGACCTCGCTGCTGGGAATCGGCGGCATCTGGATCTGGGCCTTCATCGGCCAGCTCCGCGGACAGACCATCATCCCCATTCACGAGACCTGGGTCGAAGAAGCGATTCGGGAAGGAGCGCTGAAGGTCAATGCCTGATCACGCTCCATACCGCGACGACGACATCGTCAACCCCGAGACGCGCCACGAGGAGAGCGACGTAAACGTCCGCGCGCTCCTCTGGTCGGTGGTGATCTTCATCGTCTTCGCGGGCGTCACGCATCTCGTGCTGTACGCGCAGTTCCACGCCTATGCCCGCTACTTCCGCAACGAAGCGTCGCAGCCGCTGACGATGATGGGACATCCCCCCGCCGTCCCGGCCACGCCGCGTCTGCAACCGTTCCCGAGCAAGACCATCCTGCCGACCGCGAATACGCCAGTGACCGACATGGCTGACATGCGCAAGGCCGAGAATGAGTCGCTGAACAAAGCGGGATGGATCGATCGGCAGAAGGGCATCGTGCGCCTGCCGATCGATGTGGCCAAGCAACTCGTAGTGCAGCGCGGGCTGCCGGTGGTGACGCCATGAAGCTCTCCGCGTCTCCGCGTCTCCGCGTGAAAACGTTCCTCTCGCTCGTCCTGGCGACGATGCCGGTCTTCGCGCAGAAGAACTCTGCCACCCCGCCCGAGCTCCCGGGGAAAGTTGCCATCGCGCAGAACCTCAATGCCCAGCTTCCGATGGATCTGATGCTGCGCGACGAGGGCGGGCGCGTGGTCCGCCTCGGCCAGTACTTCAATCACGGCAAGCCGGTCCTGCTCAACTTCATGTACTACCGCTGCCCCATGCTCTGCCCGATGGTCATGGACGGCGTCACCAGCGCGCTGACCGAGCTGCGATTCGACATCGGCAAGGAATTCGACGTCGTCACCGTCAGCATGGATCCGCGCGACACGCCCGAGCAGGCGGCCATGAAGAAGGACATGTACGTCAAGCGCTACGGGCGCTTCGGCGCCGCCAACGGCTGGCACTTCCTGACCGGGCCCGAGAGCGCCATCAAGCGGCTCACGAACACGGCCGGATTTCAATTCGCCTACGACCCGAAGACCGATCAGTTCGCGCACGCCACGGCGCTGATCGCCACGACGCAGTCAGGCCGCATTTCGCGTTACCTCTACGGTTTCGAGTACAAGCCGCGCGATCTCCGCCTGGCCCTGGTCGAGGCCTCGGCCGGCAGGATCGGCACGGCCACCGACGCCATCCTTCTCCTCTGCTATCACTACGATCCGGCCACCGGAAGATACAGCCGCACCGCCATGAACTGGGTCCGCGCCGGCGGCGTGGCCACGATGCTCGGTCTGGCCGGATTCATCTTCGTCATGATCCGCAAAGAGCACACTCGATGATGCTTTCTGATTTCCCTCTGTGGCCCGATCAGGCCTCGACCGTCGCACCGAGCGTCGATGCGCTGATGACGTTCATGTGCGTCGTCACCGGCACCGTGTCGGTGCTCATCTTCATCGTCATCTTCTATCTGGCCATCAAGTACCGCCGTACTCCGGAGAATGAGCTGGCCCAGGACTACGAGCCGCCGAAGGCGCTCGAGGCGGCCTGGATCATCATCCCCTTCCTGGTCTTCATGTTCATGTTCGTCTGGGGATCGTGGCTCTACTTCCGCATCCAGCGCGTTCCCGACAACGCCCTAGACATCTACGCCACCGGCAAGCAGTGGATGTGGAAGTTCCAGCATCCCGGCGGCCAGCGCGAGATCAACACCCTGCACGTACCGGTGGGCCGGCCGATCCGCATCACCATGGCATCCGAGGATGTCATTCACAGTCTCTACTTCCCGGCATTCCGGGTGAAGGCCGATGTACTGCCGAACCGTTATAAAGAGATGTGGTTCCAGGCCACGAAGACCGGCCGGTACCACATCTTCTGCGCCGAGTACTGCGGCACGCTGCACTCGGGGATGACCGGTTGGGTCGAAGTCATGGAGCCGACCGACTATCAGAAGTGGCTGGCCGGCGGCGCGGAAGGCTCGCTGGCCTCGCAGGGGGAGAAGCTCTTCCAGAAGTACGCGTGCAACACCTGCCACACCAACGACGCCACCGGCCGCGGTCCCGTGCTCCTCGGTCTCTACGGGACGAACGTCATGCTGAACAACGACACAACCGTCGTCGCGGACGAGAACTACATCCGCGAGTCGATCCTCAATCCTCAGGCGAAGATCGTCAAAGGCTTCACCGGCATCATGCCGACGTTTCAGGGACAGGTGAGCGAAGACGATCTGCTGAAGCTCGTCGCCTACGTCCACTCCCTCGGCACGCAGAAGACGGCGGTGGTTCCAGTAGAGACGCCTTCATCGTTCAACACCAGCGCCGGCTCGCCGCTCAACCCGGGCGCAGGCAGTTCCCCGCAGACCAAAGGTAAGAAGCCATGAGCTCAGTGACATTGAATGACGTCCGTTTCGTCGAGCCGGAAGGGGCGCGCAACTACATCACGCACGACTACGGCGCGCTCTCCTGGCTCCTGACGAAGGACCACAAGCGGATCGCCATCCTCTACCTCTTCTCCATCACCGCGCTCTTCATGCTCGGCGGCTTCTTCGCCGTGGTCATGCGCATCGAGCTGCTCACGCCCGAGGGCGACCTGCTCACGAGCGACACATACAACAAGTTCTTCACGCTGCACGGCATCGTGATGATCTTCTTCTTCCTCATCCCCTCCATTCCCGCGGTGCTCGGCAACTTCCTGCTGCCGTTGATGCTCGGTGCGAAGGACCTGGCCTTCCCGAAGATCAATCTGCTGAGCTGGTACCTCTACATCATCGCCGCGGTCATGGGGCTGTACATCATCATCACCGGCGGCGTCGACACCGGCTGGACGTTCTATACGCCGTTCTCCACGCAGTACTCGAACACGCACGTCTTCGGCGTCACCTTCGCCGCGTTCATCGTCGGCTTCTCGTCGATCCTGACCGGCCTCAACTTCCTGGTCACGATTCACCGCATGCGCGCGCCGGGACTGACCTGGTTCCGCCTGCCGCTGTTCGTGTGGGCGATGTACGCCACCAGCATCGTGCAGCTTCTGGCGACGCCGGTGCTGGCCATCACGCTGGTCATGCTGATGTTCGAGCGGGTCGTTCACGTCGGCATCTTCGATCCCGCCCTCGGCGGCGATCCGCTGCTCTTCCAGCACATGTTCTGGTTCTACTCACACCCGGCGGTCTACATCATGATTCTGCCGGCCATGGGCGTGGCCTCGGAGGTCGTGGCGGCATTCACGCGCAAGAAGATCTTCGGATACAGCTTCGTCGCCTATTCGTCGCTGGCCATCGCCTTCCTCGGGTTTCTGGTGTGGGCACACCACATGTTCGTGGCCGGGATCTCGGTCTACTCGGCGATGATCTTTTCCTTCCTCAGCTACTTCGTGGCCGTTCCCTCGGCGATCAAAGTCTTCAACTGGACGGCGACGCTGTACCGCGGCTCGGTAGCGCTGATGACGCCGATGCTCTACATCCTCGGCTTCATCGGCCTCTTCACCATCGGCGGCGTGACCGGACTCTTCCTGGCCGCCATCGGGCTCGACGTGCATGTGACCGACACCTACTTCGTCGTCGCGCACTTCCACTACATCATGGTCGGCGGCGCGGTCATGGCCTACATGGCCGGCCTTCACTACTGGTGGCCGAAGATCACCGGCCGGATGTATCCCGAATGGTGGGCACGCCTGGCCGCGCTGCTGATCTTCTCCGGCTTCAATCTGACCTTCTTCCCGCAGTTCATCCTCGGTTACCTCGGCATGCCGCGCCGCTATCACGCCTACGCGCCGGAGTTCCAGGTGCTCAATGTGATGTCGACCGCGGGGGCCTCGGTGTTGGCAGTCGGCTACGCGCTGCCGCTGATCTATTTCATCTGGTCGCTCTGGTACGGCCGTCCGGCCGGCCCGAATCCGTGGGGCGCCGTCGGTCTCGAATGGACGACGTCTTCTCCTCCGCCGATGGAGAACTTCCACGAAACCCCGGTCGTGACCTGGGACGCATACGACTATCCAGCCATGCTGAAGGCGATGGGGGAGACGCAGAATGTGTGAAGGCAGAGGGCAGAAGGCAGAAAGCAGAAGGATGAAGGCAGAGGGCACAAGAGCGCGCAGAGAACCTTCTGCCTTCTGCCTTCTGCCTTCTGCCTTCGTGCGCGGAGGCAGGGTATGAGCGTGATTACGAACGAACATCCCGCGCACGAACACCATCCGTTCCTCCAGCATCACTTCGAGGATCTCGGGCAGCAGCACGAAGCCTCGACGCTCGGCATGTGGATGTTCCTGGCGACGGAGATCCTCTTCTTCGGCGGCGTCCTGTGCGCGTACTGGGTTTACCGGATCCTTTACCCCGAGGCCTGGTCGTTGGGTGCGGAACAACAGAACAAACTCTTCGGCGGTCTCAACACGATCGTCCTCATCATCAGCTCATTGACGATGGCGCTGGCTGTGCGCAACGCACAACTCGGAAAGCGGAAGAGCACCGTGGCCATGCTCTTCGCCACGCTCGTCTTCGGCTCGACGTTCCTGACGATCAAGAGCATCGAGTACTGGCAGCACTTCCACGAGGGACTCTTTCCCGGGGTGAACTTCACCTGGAACGAGGTCCCGGCGCTGGCACCGAAGGTTCAGCTCTTCATGACCTTTTATTGGGGGATGACCGGCCTCCACGCCCTGCACATGGTCATCGGCGCCGGCCTGCTGCTCTGGATGATGGCCCGCGCGTGGCGCGGCGACTTCGGACCCGAATACTACGGGCCGGTCGAGATCATGGGGCTTTACTGGCACTTCGTCGATATCGTCTGGATCTTCCTCTTCCCGTTCCTCTACCTCATTCCGGGTGTCCACCATGTCTGAAGAACACGCACCGCACATTCACGTCACGCCGATGTGGATCTACATCGCCGTGTTTCTCGCGCTCGCCGCCGGAACGCTGCTGACCTGGTGGGTCTCCACCCAGGAATTCGGCATGTGGAACACGCCGATCGCCCTGATCATCGCCACGATCAAGGCGGTGCTGGTGATCCTCTTCTTCATGCACGTCATCCATTCCACGCGCCTGACCTGGGTCGTGATCATCGCCTCCTTCCTCTGGCTGGGCGTGCTGTTCGTGCTGACGTTCGCCGACTACCTGACGCGGATGTGGAAGATCTACTGACGTGCTCTATCTCCTGGCCGTTGCCACGCTGGTCATCATCTATCTCTGCTACATATGGATGCAGTCGACCCGCGCTTCGCAGCGGCGCACGGAGGCGCAGAACCAGCGGCTGATCGAATTGCTCGGCGAGATCGTGAGCGAACTTCGCAATCGGCCGTAGGCCGGCGTTGGATCTCTGTCGCCCGCGGCCGGAGCGCTGGCGTCTCGCCGGCTGGCCCGGCGTGCGTCCCGCCGCCGGGTTACGAGCAACTGTTTGGAATCTCGCCGGGTCGGGGGCGGGGACGCCCCCGAGCCAGCCGGCGAGACGCCAGCGCTCCGGCCGAAGGCTCCTACGCGCGCCGAGTGATCGGCGCGATCGCCGTCTTCGACAGCCGGTTGAAACGGAGGAGCAGCAGGATTGCGACAGCCGTCAATCCCGCGCACAATCCCCACCACAAGCCGACGATCCCCATGTGGCGATGAAATCCGAGGTACAGGGCGATCGGCAGACCGACGAGCCAGTGGCCGACGAGATTGGAAACGAGCGGGAAGATCGTGTCGCCGGCACCGCGGAGCACGCCGGCTCCGATGGCCTGCAGGCCGTCGGAGAGCTGGAAGACGGCGGCGACGAGGAAGATCGGGACGGCGGCGGCGATGACGGCCTCCTGATTCGTGAGCAGCCGCGCCACGGCGCGCGGGAAGAGAGCGAAGATCGTCGCCCCGGCCAGCATGAAGCCGATTCCGCCGGTAACGGCCGCGAAGCCGGCCCTGCGGGTGCGCGCCTGATCGCGCGCGCCGACGGCGAGGCCGACGCGAACGGAGCCGGCGGAGGCAACGCCTACCGAGATGGTGAAGGTCAGCGAAATGAATCCAAGGACGAGTTGGTGGGCGGCAAGATCGATGGCCCCGATATGACCGGCCAGCAGGCCTACCAGCGCGAAGACCCCGATCTCCGCAGCCAACTGACCGCCGATCGGAAAACCGAGGCGGATGGCCTGGCGAATCTCGGGCCATCGGGCGTGGTGCAGGGCTCCCGCGTCATGCTGTGGCAGGTGAATCGACTTTACCGCCCACGCGGCGATCACTAACTGCAGGACCGAACCGAGATCGGTCGACAGCGCCGCGCCGGCCACTCCCATGCGCGGGAACGGTCCCCATCCGAAGACGAGGACGACATCCGCGACGAAGTTGAAGACGTTGCCGATCAACATCGCCATCACCATCGGCCTCGTGATGTGTTGCGCCTGCAGGTACGCACGAGCGACGATAAAGACCAGGAACGGCGCCAGCCCGGCCGTGCGCACCAGAAGAAATTGAATGGCCATCGGCTGCAGCGACCGCTCCACGCCGAACAGCGGGAAGAGCATCGGCGCAAAGAGCAAGGGAATCGTCAGCGCCACCGTAACGCCAATCGCCAGCCAGACTCCCTGCCACAGCACATGCCGCGCGCGCACCGGATCGCCGCCGCCGAAGGCGTGCGAGATCATCGGATCGACGCCGAAGACGATCCCGACGCCGAGGATGGAGATGGTGAAGAAGATGGCGTTGCCGAGTCCCGCCGCCCCAAGCTCGCGCGCACCGAGCCTCCCGACGACCGCGAGGTCGACCAGGCCCATGACCTGCGTCCCCGCCTGTGCCGCGGCCAACGGGGCGGCTAGGCGGATGAGACTTCGCAGCTCGGTGCGGAAGGGGGACATGGAAGCGGGGGATTGTAGTTCGTGGTGCAACCCGCCTTCTCTCCCACACCCATTCGTGCTAAAACCCCGCCCCTCATGCGATACCTCGTCACCGGCGGTGCCGGTTTCATCGGATCCAATTTCGTTCGCTACCTTTTCCGGAAATACGGCGAAGACGCGCAGGTCGTGAACCTCGACAAGCTGACGTACGCCGGCATTCGCGAGAACCTCGGCGAGTACGAGGGGAAGCCGAACTACCGCTTCGTTCTGGGCGACATCGCCAAACCTGAGGATGTGGCCGAGGCCTACAAGGGAGTGGATGGAAGCGGCATCGACGTCGTCGTCAACTTCGCCGCGGAGACGCACGTCGACCGCTCCCTCATGGAAGCCGGTACGTTCATCGAGACCGACGTCCATGGCGTTCTGGTGCTGCTCGAAGAGGCGCGGAAGCACGCCCCGCGGCTGAAGCGCTTCATCCAGATCTCGACCGATGAGGTCTACGGCTCCATCGATACCGGCTCGTTCAACGAGAATGACCCGCTGAATCCGCGCAATCCTTACTCGGCGTCGAAAGCCGGCGGCGATCGGATGGCCTATGCCTACTCACAGACATACGGCCTGCCGGTCATCGTCACGCGCGCCTCGAACAACTTCGGTCCGTGGCAGTATCCGGAGAAGCTCATCCCCCTCTTCGTCACGAACGCCATCGACGACCAGCCGCTCCCGCTCTACGGCGACGGCCGCAACGTGCGGGACTGGCTCTACGTCGAGGATCATTGCGCCGCCGTCGATTTCCTCATCGAGCACGGCGTCGACGGGGAGACCTACAACATCGGCGGCGGTAACGAGCGCGAGAACCGCGATATCACCCGGAAGATCCTCGAGCTGACCGGTAAGCCGGACACGCTCATCAAGCGCGTGGCCGACCGGCAGGGACACGACCGCCGCTATTCGATCGATATGTCGAAAGTCGAGTCGATGGGCTTCCGCTGCGCGACGAATTTCGACGAGGCCCTCCGCCGCACCGTGCAGTGGTACGCCGAGAACGAGCCGTGGTGGCGCGCCATCAAAGAGCGCAGCGCGGAATTCAAGGCGTATTACGAGAAGCAGTACGTGAAGAGGTAGGCGAGGTTGCGGGGTCTCGCGGTTGAGGAGCGCCATGAAGCAGAGCAAGTTGCCGCCTGTTCATCCAGGTGAAGTTCTTCTCGAAGAATTTCTCAAACCGCTCGATATTTCGCAGTATCGCCTCGCAAAGTCGATGAGCGTTCCGCCGCGCCGTGTGAATGAGATCGTCCTCGGCAAACGGAGCGTCTCCGCGGACACAGCGCTGAGACTCGGCCGGTACTTTGGCACTTCCGAACAGTTCTGGCTGAACCTGCAGAACGAATACGATCTCGATGTGGAAAAGGACCGGCTGGGCCTGCGTCTCGAAACCGAGGTCGTGCAGCTTGTCCCGCCAACGCCAAAGAAACCGACGCTACCTAAGCGCCGCGTCTCTGCCATGAGGCGTTCCGGGTAAGCCCCCACCTCGCAACCGCGCTACGTAATCGCCTTCGCGATCCCGAACGCCGCGGCGGCGGCGAGGCTGCCGACGACCGTCGTCTGTATCGCGCTCTTCCAGGGGCCGGCGCCGGTGTAGCGGCCTTTCACGTAGCCGAAGACCGCCAGGGCGATGAGCGTGACCACAATCGAGGGAAGCAATGCGTTCTGCGCGGTACGCAGGAACATGTACGGCGCGAGCGGGACCAGGCCGCCAACGAGGTATGACACGGCGATCACGGCCGCGCTGTTGCGCGCCCGCTTGGGATCGGGCTTCTCCAGGCCGAGCTCGAACCGCATCATGAAGTCGACCCACTCCTTCGGCCGCTCGCTCATGGCGTGAACGACCGGGCGGATGTGCTCGTCGGGGATGCCGTAGTGGCGAAAGATGTCGGCCACCTCGCGCATCTCCTCCCGAGGGATGTCGATGATCTCCTGTTCCTCCTTACGCTTCTCCGCCGCGTAATGCTCGGCGTCCGACTTCGCCGCCAGGTAACCGCCCAGTCCCATGGCGATCGAGCCGGCAGCGATCTCGGCCAGACCGGCGGTCACGACGATGCCGCTTGCGGCGACCGCTCCGCTCAGTCCCGCTGCGAGCGCGAAGGGCACGGTCAGACCGTCGGACATACCGATCACGACGTCGCGTACGGTGTCGCTGGCGGTGAAATGGCGCTCGGTGTGGATCGTTCGCGGCATTGCAGCGCGCATTATGCGCTGAGGCCGCTCCAGGAGCCTGCGCGGTGGAAACGTTCCTACGCTGCTGCTCGCGGATCCTTGGGCAACCAACGCCGCCGGCCGTGTCGGCTCAGGCCGCGTCGAGATGGGCGCAATGGCGGATGTCGGCGATGAACCGCTGCATATCGAATGGCTTCGTGTGCACCATGTAGACGTCGTCCTGCAGGTGGTGCTGGAGGTCACGCTCGGGCACGGCTGTCGCGAGAATGGTACAGGGCAGCAGATCCGGCTGATGAGCACGCATATGCTCGAGCACGGCATACCCGTCGACGCGCGGCATCATCAGGTCGAGAACCACCACGTTGTAGCCGTCGCGGTCGAGACTCTCGATCGCTTCGCCGCCGTCGCGCGCCGTGTCGACACTGATCCCCTGATGGCGGACGATCATCGACAGCATCGTCCGGATGGGGTCGTCATCGTCGATGATCAGTGCTCTCGGCTGGTTCATGCGTTATCGGGCAACGCAAGAATCCCGCCCAACCTCACGTAAGCGCCGAAATGACGGCGATCGGCGCTCCAATGAGGATGGCCAGGATCGCCAAAGGGATCAGCAGCGCCACTACCACCGAGCCGATGGCGATCAGAAAAGCGAATTTGACCAGCACGGCGATGGCGATGAACGGCAGGGCCAGAAGCTTGAGCGGCAGCATCGCCAGGCGCAGGGGCAACAGGATGATTTTGACAACGACCGCCAACAACGCCACCGCCGTGAACGCCACGAACACGAACATCGCCAATCCGAAGAGTGCCATCAATCCAAACATGACCGTGCCTCCATCAGGTTGATACGAGGTTCGTAGCTCGAGGTTTACGCTGAGCGATCGGTCGCCAGTGAAGGTCCCGCGCTCCCCGATAGACTGACTGGGGCCGGATGATCCGGTTGGCCCGGCGCTGCTCGAAACAGTGCGCGATCCAGCCGGCCACGCGACTGATGGCGAAGGTGGGTGTGAAAAGCGGAATCTCGAGATCGAGGCCGTGCAAAAGCAGCGCGGTGTAAAACTCGACATTCGTCTGCAGATTGCGGCCAGGCTTGTACTCCTCGAGCAGCCGGAGGGCGACGGACTCCACCGCGCGGGCGAGGTCGTAGAGCGCCATGTCGCCGCCACGCGTGAACATCCGTTCGGCGGCCGCGGCGAGCACATCCGCTCGTGGGTCGCGCACTTTGTAGACGCGATGGCCGAATCCCATCAGCTTCTCGCCCGATTCGATTTTCTTTCGCAGCACGCCCTCGGCACGCTCCGCTGTACCTATGGCGAAAACCGTGTCGAGCGCCGGCCCCGGCGCGCCGCCATGCAGCGGTCCTTTCAGCGCGCCGATCGCCCCGGTGATGGCGGAGACGAGATCGGAATTCGTCGACGCAATCACCCGCGCGGTGAACGTCGAGGCGTTGAGGCCATGGTCGACGACGGTGTTGAGATAGGTCTCCAGACCGCGTACGCGCTCGTCCGAAGGCGTCACCTCCGACAGCATGTACATGAAGTTCGCCGCATGTCCGAGGTCGTCACGCGGCGCGATCGGATGGCGATCGTTGAGGAAGCGCCAGTAGGCGGCGACGATGGTCGGGAAGGCAGCCAGGAGGTTGCGCGCCGCATCGTCGTCAGCCGCACAGACAGGAGTGTCTGTGCCACATTGCTCGCGGCGAATTGCACCAGAGCTTCTTGCATTCGAGGCCGATGAGGCACAGACACTCTTGTCTGATGTGGCACAGACACTCTTGTCTGTGCCCTGTGAATCTCCGCGCAGACTGATGGTGCCCGCCGCCATGCGCAAGGCATCCATGCCGTCCGCTTTCTCATTCGCGGCCGCGCGCAGGAGCTTGTACGCAACCGGCGGGAGCTCGCGCCTGCGCGCCAGATCGGCGCGGAACGCGCTCAACTCCTCCTCGTCAGGCAGCGCGCCATACCAGAGGAGGTAAGCCGTCTCCTCGAATGTGGCATTCATGGCCAGCTCCGCGACGGGGAATCCGGCGATGACCAGCTCTCCGGCGGCGCCGTCGACCATGCTCAGCGACGTTTCCGCGGCGACGATGCCTTCGAGTCCGTTGTGGATGGTGGTGTTTTCGTTCATACCCGCAACCTAGAGCTCTGCATCAATGTTGTCAACGTTGATTGCACGATCAATGTCCAGGTGGTAGCGTATGCGCCGATGGTCACGTGGCTTTCCTCGGATGACGCATCCAAGCGCCTCGGCGTCAGCCGGACGACCCTCTATGCGTACGTCAGCCGCGGACTGGTGCGCTCCTCGCCCTCGCCCGGCAATACACACCAGCGCCGGTATGCCGCCGAGGACGTGGAACGGCTGCGCAGCCGGAGCGAGCAGCGCCGCGATCCGGGAAAAACAGCGGAGCGGGCCCTCCATTGGGGTGTGCCGGTGCTCGAATCATCGATCACGCTGATCGATTCGGATCGGCTTTACTATCGCGGCTACGACGCCTGTGAGCTCGCGCGCACGCGCAGCGTCGAGGAAGTGGCGGCACTGCTCTGGACAGGCAGTTTCGACGCCAGCCTCTTCGCCAGCACCCCGCTGCACGTCGTCGCCGGCGGAAAGAGCGCCGAGGACCTGCCGTTCGTCAGCCGCGCGCAGTCGATGCTGCCGCTGGTCGGCGCGGGCGACCCTCTCGCCTACGACCTTCGCCCGCGCGCGGTGGCACAGACCGGCTGGCGCATCGTCAATCTGCTGACAAGCGTGGCGGTCGAATCGGCCGAGCTGGAAGACTCGATCGAGGAGACGCTGCACAAGCGCTGGACGCCGAAGATGCCGCACGCCGTCGAACTGTTGCGCGCCGCACTGATTCTCTGCGCCGATCACGAGCTCAATGTCTCGTCCTTCACGGCCCGCTGCGTAGCGTCGGCGGGGTCGAGTCCCTATGCCGTCGTCGTCGCGGGACTGACGGCGATCGAGGGGGCGAAGCATGGCGGCATGAGCGAGAAGGTCGAATCGATGTTTACCGACCTTCGCCGCACCCGCGACGTGCGGAAGGCGCTGGCCGACCGCCTTCGCCGGCACGAGCCGATCCATGGCTTCGGACACCGCCTTTACGCCGGCGGCGACCCCCGCGCCGCGCTGCTGATGGAACTGCTGGCGAAGCGCTTCGCCAAGTCGCCGGAGGTCGTTTTCGCCCGCGGCCTGGCCAAGGCCGGAGAGGAGCTCACCGGCGACAAGCCGACCATCGATTTCGCCCTCGTGGTCCTGGCCCGGGCACTCAAGCTCGATCGCGGCGCGGCGCTGACGATTTTCGCCCTCGGCCGCAGCATCGGCTGGATCGGTCACGCCATCGAGCAATATGCGAAGGACGAGATGATCCGGCCGAGAGCGCGGTACGTGGGGGATGCGCCGAAGGGGTGAGCTGCGCTACGCGCGTTGTCTGCGGCTTCGCCGCGTTGTCTGCGCTATGCGCGTTGTCTGCGCGGCCCGCGCGTGGTCCGTACTCCAACGTCGTGGCGAAGCGCTAACACGCGTGTCTCAAGCGCTTCGCGCCGTATTTTGGATTACTGACCACGCACGGGGTCCGTGCAGACAACGCGCGTCAGCGCAGATAACGCGGCGAAGCCGCAGACAACGCGCGCAGCGCAGTCACTTCCCCATCATCTTCTTGATCTTCCCCGCCAGGTCTTTGCCGATCAGCGATTCGGCGGCGTTGAGCACGCGCTGGATGGAGTCGAGCACGTCTTCGCTGCCGCTCCAGTGCTCGCGGACGACGCTGGCGTCGACGTTGCCGAGGATCTTGTTCAGGACGTAGACACCGAAGACGAGATCGTCGAGGTAGCCGATCGGTCCGACGATGGCCTCGGGGATCAGATCGAACGGCATCACGTAGTACGCCACCGCGCTGCCGAGAAGGATCTTGTCCTTGCCGCTGACGCGCGAATCGGTGGTGAGGCGCCACAGGAGGATGAAGACGTCGGGAACGAGCAGAAGAAACTCCGCCGTCTTGCCGAGCACTTTCCCCTTGCCGTCGACGTAGCGCTGAATCGTGCCGCGGATACGGTCGTAGAAACGGGTTGCGCGGTCGCGCGGCATCTCGTCCTGCGGCAATTCCTCTTGCACGGCCTCGCGGATCTCGCGTGCGAGAGCGTCATCGGTCCCAGCAGCGACTACGACCGCCTCAGGTGTCTCTTCCATGGTTTTCCTCCGAGGATGGCGGAAGGTCGGCGCCGCCTCTGCCGAGCGTCACCGCCAGGCCGCCGTCGATGATCCAGATCTTCTGGATGTCGGCATCGATGAATGATGGCAAAAAGCGCTCCAAGGAAACAACGAACGTCGCCGGGTCCTCGTAGCGCACCAGATCGGCGGGAAGCTGGTTTCGGACAAGACCGAAGAGAAATTGAGGGATCGGCAGCGCGCCGAACGCCGACGCCGAGGAGATCGGAACGCTTACGGTGCGGCCGCTGGGCCGAATCTCGCGGATATCGACGCTGAACGGCACGCTGATGAACTTCCGGATCGTACCGGCGACGCGCAGCAATCCGTTGAAGAACTGCAGCTCCATCCGTTCGATCGGATCGACGCGGAAGGAGGCCGCCAGCGCGTTCAGCTTCGCGCCGTCGACCCGGACGTCGATCTGGTCCCATGAGATGAAGCGTTGCATTTGCGGTTGCGGGGTCTCGCGGTTGCGGGGTCTCGCGGGTTGTATGCCAGGGGCGCGAGAGTAATCTCTACAATACCGCGAGACTGCGCAACCGCGAGACCGCGCAACCACATCTTCGAGACCCCGTAACCGCGAGACCGCGAGACCGCGTATCATGCGCCCCGCCTCATGCCGAAGCGCACCGACATCAAGTCCATTCTCATCATCGGATCCGGCCCCATCGTCATCGGACAGGCGTGCGAGTTCGACTATTCAGGCACGCAGGCCTGCAAGGCTCTGAAGGACGAGGGCTACCGGATCATCCTGGTCAATTCGAACCCGGCCACGATCATGACCGACCCGGAGTTCGCCGACCGGACCTACATCGAGCCGCTCACGCCCGAGACGCTGGAACGGATCATCGAGCGCGAGAAACCGGACGCCATTCTCCCGACGGTCGGCGGCCAGACCGGCATCAACCTGGCCATGGCGCTGTACGAAAACGGCGCTCTGGCACGGCACAACGTCGAGCTGATCGGGGCGAACGCGGAGGCGATCAAAACCGCCGAGGACCGGCAGCTCTTCAAAGAGAAGATGGTCGAGATCGGCGTCGAGGTGCCGCGTTCGGCGTATGCGGCTGACGAGGATGACGCCGAACGGTTCGCGGCGCGCATCGGCTACCCGCTGGTCATCCGGCCGTCGTTCACCCTCGGCGGATCAGGCGGCGGCATCGCTTACAACGTCGAAGAGCTGCGCGACGTCGTCAGCCACGGCCTCGAGCTCTCGCCGGTGCACCGCGTGCTCGTCGAGGAGTCGGTCATCGGCTGGAAGGAATTCGAGCTCGAGGTGATGCGCGACAAGGCCGACAACGTCATCGTCGTCTGCAGCATCGAGAACCTCGACCCGATGGGAGTCCATACCGGCGATTCGATCACCGTGGCCCCCCAGCAGACGCTGACGAACACCGAGTATCAGGCCATGCGCGATGAAGCCAAGCGGATCATCCGCGCCATCGGGGTCGAGACGGGGGGATCGAACATCCAGTTCGCGGTTCACCCGACCACTGGCCGCCGTCTGGCCATCGAGATGAATCCACGCGTCTCGCGCTCCTCGGCACTGGCATCGAAGGCCACCGGTTTCCCGATCGCGAAGTTCGCCGCGAAGCTGGCCGCCGGCTACACGCTCGACGAGATCCCCAACGACATCACCAGAAAGACCCCCGCTTCGTTCGAGCCGACCATCGATTACGTCGTCGTGAAGATCCCGCGCTTCGCCTTCGAGAAGTTCCGCCAGACGAAGCCGACGCTCGGCCTGTCGATGCAGTCAGTCGGCGAATCGATGGCCATCGGGCGGACGTTCAACGAAGCGCTGCAGAAAGGCCTCCGCTCGCTCGAGATCGGCGTGGCCGGCCTGGAGTCCCGCGGCTATGACCGAGATCGATGCGAGACCCTGCTGCGCACTCCGCAACCGGAGCGCATCTTCGCCGTCGGCGACGCCTTCCGCGCCGGCATGACCGTCGATGAGATCAACGACCTCTCCTCGATCGACTGCTGGTTCCTGCGCGAGATCCGCAAGATCGTGGAGATGGAGAAGTCTGTCGCAGCCAACGAGCCTCCCTCGGAGACGTTGCTCATAACCCTCAAACGCGAAGGCTTCTCCGACAAACAGATCGCCGCTCTGACGAGCTCCTCCGAGGACGAAGTCCGCGCACACCGTCACGCCCTCGGCGTCCGCCCCGTTTACAAACGCGTCGACACCTGTGCCGCCGAGTTCGAGGCCACAACGCCATATCTCTACTCGACCTACGAGCGCGAATGCGAGGCCGCGCCGACGTCGCGCCGCAAGGTGATGATTCTCGGCTCCGGACCGAACCGCATCGGCCAGGGGATCGAGTTCGACACCTGCTGCGTCCACGCCTCCTTCGCGCTGCGCGAGATCGGTTTCGAGACCATCATGGTCAACTGCAACCCGGAGACGGTGTCGACCGACTACGACACCTCCGACCGTCTCTATTTCGAGCCGCTCACGCTCGAAGACGTGCTGGAGATCGTCGAGCTCGAAAAACCGGAGGGCGTCATCGTCCAGTTCGGCGGACAGACACCGCTGAAACTGGCCAAGTCGCTGGCCGCGGCCGGAGTGCCGATGTGGGGAACGTCGGTCGAATCGATCGACATCGCCGAAGACCGCGAGCGGTTCGGTGCTCTTGCCCGCGAGCACGAGATCCTGGTCCCCGAGAACGGCACCGGCATGAACGAGACGGAGGCGATCGAGGTGGCCCGCCGCATCGGCTTTCCGGTCGTCGTCCGCCCCTCCTACGTGCTCGGCGGACGGGCCATGGCCATCGTCTACGACGAATCAAACCTGCGCGAGTACGTCGGTTACGCGATGGAAGCGGCACCGGGCCATCCGATCCTCATCGATCGTTTTCTCGAGGATGCCATCGAGCTCGACGTCGATGCCGTTTCGGACGGAAAAGACGTCGTGATCGCCGGCGTGATGGAGCACATCGAGGAAGCGGGCATTCACTCCGGCGATTCGACGACGGTCATTCCGCCCTACATCATCGGCCTGCGCGAGCAGGACCGCGTCCGCCGGCGCACGGTGCAACTGGCCAAGGCGCTAAACGTCATCGGCCTGATGAACGTGCAGTACGCGATCTACCACGGCGATCTCTACGTGCTGGAAGTGAATCCGCGCGCGTCGCGAACCGTACCGTACGTATCGAAGGCAACCGGGGTGCCGTTCGCCAAGATCGCGGCGAAAGTGATGGCCGGAATGTCGCTGCAGGAGCTGGGGCTGACCCACGAGCCGCGCGTGGCCGACTATTTCGTGAAGGCGCCCGTCTTTCCCTTCGGCCGCTTTCCGCATGAGGATACGGTGCTCGGTCCGGAGATGAAGTCGACCGGCGAGGTGATGGGCTCCGCGGCGACGTTCGGCGAGGCCTACGCCAAAGCACTCCTCGGCGCCGGCATCGATCTCCCCCTCCGCGGCACGGCCTTCATGTCGGTCAACGACAACGACAAGCGGCCGGTCGTCGTGCAATTGGCGAAGGATCTCACGCAGCTCGGGTTCAAAGTGGTGGCGACATCGGGGACACGCGATTACCTGCAGAACAACGGCGTCGAAGCCGGGCTCGCATTCAAAGTGCACGAGTCGGAGCGGCCGAACATCGTCGACCGGATGATCAACGGCGAGGTGACCCTGATCATCAACACGCCGCTTGGAAAGAAGTCGTTCTACGACGACACCTACATCCGCCGCACCGCCCTGCAGCACAGCATCAGTTGCCTGACCACCCTGACCGCGGCCACCGCCGCCGTCGACGGAATCCGCTCGCTGCGCGAAGGACTGAAGACGATCACGACACTGCAGGAGCAGCACGCGCGGTAATGGCGCGTAGCGGCCGGAGCGCTGGCGTCTCGCCGGCTGGCCCGGCGCGCGTCCCGCCGCCGGGGTTAACGCGAATGTTTGGGGTCTTGCCTCGTACGGGGGCGAGACGCCCCCGGGCCAGCCGGCGAGACGCCAGCGCTCCGTGACGCTGCTACGTTACCGCCAGCACCGGCTTCGCCACCGCCATCTCTGTCTTGAAGGCATTGAAGGCGCGGACGATGTATTGCAGGGTTTTGCCGGAGGCGGACGGCTGCGCGGGACCGGAGAGCTGACGGTGCGGGCGGGCGGCGCCGGGGCGGCGGGAGCGGAAGATGGTGGTCGTGAAGGGCGACGGTTTGACGAATTCGATGATCATCTCTTCGATGACGACGTCGGCGCCGCCGAGGTAGCGGAAATCCCACTCGATCCCTTCGCCGACCTTGAGGGTCGTCTCGTTGGGATTGATCGTCAGATAGATACGGCCTCCGCCGGCCTCGATGTCGATTCGTACCGGAACGGTGCGCACCGCGAACTCGGTCAGCTCGTGCGATCCGACCAGGCGATCGGACGACGCCGGCGGCGCGGCCACGAGCGACGGCGCTTCGGCACGCGGCGGCGCGGGGATGAATGACGATGATCGTGGCTTGTCGCCTTGCGAGAACCACGCGGCCGTGGCCGGTCCGTTGGAGGTCACGCGCGGACGCGAGCGGCGGCGTTTCTTTTCGTCGGCAACCCGAGCGGGAGCCGGCGGCGCTGCAACTTTCGCTGCCGGCTTCGCCTTAGCCTCGACCGCCTTCTCTACTTTCGCCGATTTCACGGGCGTCTTCGCGACGGGCTTTGCCGCGGCCTTCGACGCCGCCTTAGGAGCGGCTTTCTTCGGAGCAGCCTTCGGAGCGGCCTTTTTCGGAGCTGCCTTCTTCAAGGCAGTCTTCTTCGCCGCCGGTTTCTTGGGCGCTGGCTTTTTCTTCTGCGCTACCGCCTTCGCGGCCTTCTTTGCCGAGGCTTTCGGCTTCGCAGCAGGCTTCTTCGAGGCCGTCTTCTTGCTCTTTTTGGTGGCCGCCACCGTTTTCGCGGCAGCCTTTTTCTTTACACTGGTAGCCGCTTTCTTACCCTGCACCTTCGCCATTCGTGCCTGCTCTCCCGGATCCCCTTGAAAATTGGATGGCGCAGTATAGCGGCGACCCCATGCTTTGCATAGCGGGGACTGAATAACTGCGGCAAGCCGCGTTGTCGGTTGTCGGTTGTCGGTTGTCAAGCTGACCATGGAGCGGATGCAACAACCGACAACCGACAACGCGCGAAGCGCAGTTAACGAAGTCCATCCGCCACATACAGATCCCCCAGCATCCGCAGCGCGTTGTAGGCGTAGACGGTGCCGTCGGGGGTAATGCAGATGGGGGCGATCTTGTAGACGCCGGCGGGGTCGGTGGGGGAGAACTGCTTCCACGGCGCGCGCGCACCGGTGGCCAGCGTCACGCGGGTGACCTGCGCGGGGAGGGCGGTGGGGCGGTAGACGAAGAGCGAGGCACCGTCGGCGGACCAGGCGATCGGCACTTCTCCCGGCTCGATGGCGGGAACGATCGACGGCTCGGCGTTCGTGTCGACCGGGTAGAGCGCGATCGTCTGCTGCTTCGTCATCCCGGCGACATAGCGGCCGTCCGGCGAGACGGCGAACGGACGATAGGCATCTCCCCAGATGTTCTCCGGCGAGACCGGCTTGACCGATTCGTCGAGGGTATCGATCAGGTATAGCTGATAGCCCTTCTTCGGGAGCGCGCCGGCGACGACGACGCGCCGTCCGTCCGGAAGCCAGGCCGCGCCGGGGTCGAACGCGCCTTCGGTCTTCAGCTCGCGTGCCTCGCCGCTCCCCGTCGGAACGACGACCAGCTTCGCCCCGCTGTGGCCGAGAACGTACTTGCCGTCCGGCGAGATGGCGTCTCCGTAACCATCGCCGATACGCACGGGCGTCGGCGCGTCGAGGCGCCGGAGATACATCGCGCTGGCCGCGCCGCCGCCTTCGCGTGACTCATTGAAGAGAATCGTCCGCCCGTCGCGCGAGAGATCGGCCAGGTTCGACCAATCGAGCCACGAGAGATCGCGTTCGGTTGTCTCCCCCGGCGCCTGCACCTCCAGCGCCGCGCGCCACATCCCGTTCGATAGCAGCACGTGACCGGCCGGCGAGATGTCGTAGAGCCGCATCGAGCCGGTGAGGCGATTGACCAGCCGCGTATCGCCGGTCTCGATATTGACCGCGTAAAGCGCCGGCGGTGCGCCGGTGTCGGTGGCGGTAATCCAGATCTCCTTGCCGTTGGGCGCCCAGACCAGGCCGTTCACGCCGTGACTCCATCCGGGCGGAATCGAAACCGGCTTGGCGGCCTTGGGAGCGAGGATGGCGACGTAGTCCTTTCCCCCGTATGACTCGACGAACGCGATCCGTCCGTCCGCGGCCACGCGTACGGCGCGCAGCTCATGTGGCGATTCGTAGCGCATCTGCCCGATCGGCGATTCGATGCGGAACGTGCCGTTGCCGCCGCGGATGGCGGTAAGGTTCGTGCCGTCCGGCCACCAGTCGGCTTGCAGCACCTGCTCGGCGACCTCGCGCGGTGTGCCGCCCGCGAACGGAACGCGCGCCAGCGTACCCAGGCCGGTGAGGCGGTCGCGGCGGAGGAGAACGGCCAGCTCCGTCGACCTCGAGATGGCCAGTACGTCGGCATCCTTCACACCCAGCGGCCGTGCCTCGGGACTCTGCCGGTTGGCCACGAAGACCTCGGGTGGATTGCCATCCCACGCCGCGCTGTAGACGATCGAATCGCCGTCCGGACCGAAACGCGCCGAGCGCACTTCGCCGCGGCGGAACGTCATCCGATGGAAGACCACCTCCGGAGGCGCTTCCTCCTTCATGCGATTGGTGGCGAAGTACCAGCCGCCCCAGGCCGCGCCGGCGATGGCGACGATGAAGAGAAGGGTGAGCAGAAACGGCGAGACGCGGCGCGGTTTCTGTACGGCCGTCGCCGGGTGCCGAACCGTCGCCGGCATCGCCGACGTTACCGGGCGGATCGCGGTTGCCGACGTGCGCCGAGCCGTCACATCGGGCTGTACGCGCATCGTCGTCGACTGCGCCGCCGAAGGATTGAGAACGTTGGAGAACGTTCCGGGCGACGAGACGGCCGACATCGTCTCGAGGTTGAAGGCCAGGTCGCGCGCCGACTGGAAGCGCAGCTCGCGATCCTTCTCCAGGCAGCGGCGCGTGAGCCGCTCCAGCGCCGGAGGCACGTTCGGCAGCGACTCGATAAGATCGGGAGGATCCTCTTTCAGGATCGCGCTCAGCGTCTCGATCGACGAGCTGCGCTTGAAGGCGCGGTTGCCTGTCAGCATTTCATAGAGGATGGCCCCGAAGGCGAAGATGTCGGACCGCGTATCGACCTTCTCGCCGCGCACCTGCTCGGGCGACATGTAACCGACCGTGCCGAGAACCATGCCCGGCTCGGTGGCGGCCTGCTGAAAGATCCCGCCCTCATCGGACTTTGCGCTCAGCTTGGCGATACCGAAGTCGAGAATCTTGGCCCGACCGTCGCGCGTGAGGAAAATGTTGTCCGGCTTGAGATCGCGATGGATGATCCCCTTCTCGTGCGCCGCGGCCAGACCGTTGGCCACCTGCAGCGCCGCGTCGACGGCACGGCGCGTTGCCAGCGGGCCGCGCTCGAGCCGCTCGCGAAGCGTCTCCCCTTCCAGCAACTCGCTGACGATGTAGGCCGTGCCGTTCTCGTTGCCGACGTCGTAGATCGTCAAGAGGTTGGGATGGTTCAGCATCCCCGTCGCACGCGCCTCCTGCTCGAAGCGCTGCACCCGCTCCTGATCGCTGAGCGTGAGCGCGGTGAGGATCTTGATGGCCACGTCGCGCCCCAGGCGCGTATCTTTGGCGCGATAGACCGCACCCATGCCTCCCTCGCCGATGAGGCTCACGATCCGATAGGGACCCAGCATTGAATCAGGCGCGAGCATGGCGTAGAAGAAACCTCAATGTTGAGTGTTGAATGTTCAATGTTGAATGTTGAATGAGAGCCCGGGAGACGGGCACGCCACCTTCATTCAACATTGAACATTGAACATTGAACATTCAACATTTCGGTTTTCCTGGAATGGTACCAGCCGGGTCTGGCGTTAACGCCGAATAACTTCCTCGATCCATGATCCCGACAGCCCCTATCCCGGACTCACGCCGGCGTACGCAGGGAGCAGTCCGCCCTCTCTAGGAGACCGACCGCAATGCTCAAGCACTTCAGGGTGTACTGGCAGACGTGTGTTTTGCTGCTTCTCGCTTCCGTCGCTTCGGCGACCACGATCGTCCTGCCGACCGACGATCAGCTCATCCGCAAGTCGCCGGTCATCGTCGAAGGGACGGTAATCAGCTCGATGCCGGTGCTGCGCGGTCAAGGCATCTGGACCGAGACCAGGCTGGCCGTCGACCGAACCATCAAGGGCGATGCCGCCGGCGAGCTGACCATCCGCGAAGTGGGCGGCGAGATCGACGGCCGCATCACGAAGATCTTCGGAACACCGGTCTACACGCCGGGCGAGCGGGTCATGGCCTTCCTGACGCCGACTACTCGTGGTGACTACCAGACCATCGATCTCTTCATCGGCAAGTTCAGCGAACAGCGCGCCGCCAACGGTCGGCGGCTTCTCGTACGCGAAGACACGGCGGGCGACGTGGCCTTGCTCGATTCGTCGCTCCGGCCGATTGAAGCCAAGAACGTCCAGCGCGACGCAACCGCGTTCGAGTCGTACGTCACCGACCGCGTGGCCGGCCGCGAATCGGCGACCAGCTACGGCGTGGCCAATCCTGTTCTGGAGCGCGATCTCGCGCCGGCGAGGTCGAGCGCGGGTGGCCTCGTCATCAAACCGGAGTTCACCCTCATTTCCGAGGGGACGGTGTATCGCTGGAGCGCCTTCGATGGCGGCGGCAGCGCGGCCTGGTTCAGCTACGGGACGCAGCCGGGCTACACCGGCGGCGGCGTCAACGAGATCCAGCAGGCCATGAGCGCCTGGGACAGCTATACCGCCGCGAAGATCAAGTACGTCTACTCCGGCGCCGGCAGCGGCTCGCCGGGCGGCCTCTCCGCACCGAACGGCATCAACGAGGTTCTCTTCAACGATCCGAAAGGAGAGATCGCCGGAACGTTCAATCCATCCACCGGCGGCATCGTCGGCCAGGGCGGCTTCAACGGCGTCTCGGGACCGATGAGCTGGACCGGACCGTTCAACGCCGACGGTACCCATCTGGCGCAGACCTATCAAGCCTTCGTGATCACCGAAGGCAACCTGGTGATTCAGGACGGTGTGACGCCGCAGGCCGGCATCTCCAGCACGACGCTGGCCGAGATCGTGGCGCACGAATTCGGTCACACGCTCGGCTTCGGGCACAGCGCGGACAGCACCGCGCTCATGTTCGCATCCGTCAGCGGCGGAGGCCCGGTCCTTCGCGCCGACGATCAGCTCGCGGCACGCTGGCTCTATCCCAGCGGCAGCTCCACTCCGCCGCCTCCTCCCACGGTTCCGGCCGCGCCGACCTCGCTCGTCACCACGCCGTCCGGCTCGACGGTCAGCCTTGCCTGGGTCGACAATGCCACGAACGAGACCGGCTACCGCGCCTACATGGCCAGCGGCAGTGGTGCGTTCAGCCGGTTGACACCCGATCTCGCGGCGGGCAGCCGTGCCGCTTCGATCTCCAGCCTTCCCGCCGGCACGTATCGCTTCTACGTCGTCGCGTTCAACGCCGCCGGCGAGTCATCCCCGTCGAACACCGCCAGCGCCACCATCGGCACGTCGGTCACGGCATCCTTCACCGTCACTCCCTCGGCTGGTCTTGCCGGCGTGACGTCGTTCGTCTGCAGCGACACCTCCAGCGGCGCGACGTCCTGGTCCTGGAACTTCGGCGACGGCGGCACCTCGACCGCGCAGAATCCGGCGCATGTCTATGCGTCGCCCGGGACGTACACGATCCAGCTCACCGCAAACGGTCAGTCGTTTGCGTCCCATACCGTCTCCGTCTCCTCGGGCATCGCCGCCGATTTCTCCTACACGCCGCTGAACCCGACGACACAGCAGAACATCACCTTCTCCGATCACTCTGCCGGCAACATCGCCACATGGCTCTGGACCTTCGGCGACGGCACCTCCTCGAACGCCCAGAATCCGGTCAAGCGCTACACCTCGGGCGGCAACTATCCGGTGACGCTGACGGTGTCGACCGCGGCCGGCATCACCTCGATCGCATCCCACACCATCACAGTCACGACCGCAACACCGGCAGCCCAGCCGGTCTCCGCTGCCTTCGACATGACGCCGGCATCGCCTGCCATTCACGCCAACGTGACCTTCACCGACCGCTCCACCGGCTCGCCGGCGTCGTGGCTGTGGAGCTTCGGCGACGGCGCGACATCGAGCGCGCAGAACCCCATCCATGCGTACGCCGCGCAAGGCTCCTATGCGGTGTCGCTGACCGTGACGAACGCGGTCAGCTCGTCGATGACGTCGCACGTGATCACGATCGCGCCGGCGGCGTCGTACCGCTCGCTCGTGCCGGCCGCCGCGCAGACGAACGGCATCGGCGGATCGGTGTGGCGCACCGAGCTGACGCTCTTCAACGGCGGCAGCGAGCCGGCCGGCGGGCAGTTCACCTTCATCCCCGGCGGCGGCGGACAGGTTCTGACGCGCAGCCTTTACCTCAACGCCAATCAGTCGATCACGTACGCGAACGCGCTCAGCGATCTCTTCGGCCTCTCCACCGGCTCCGGCGCGATCGCCATCGAGGCGACGAGCGCGACCTCGACTCCGGCCCTGCGCGTCACCAGCCGTACCTTCACCACGGGCGCCGCCGGTACGTACGGACAGTCGGTGCCGAACGTGAGCGACGGTGACGCGTCGTCGACGACGCTCCTGCTGACAGGCCTGGAACAGGACGCAAACTTCCGCACCAACATCGGCCTGGTCAACCGGAGCGGCGTTCCTGTCGGCGCCGGTCTGACACTCTACGACGCGGGCGGAAACGTGATCGCCACGACCGGAGTAACGGTGCCCGCCGATAATTTCCAGCAGTCGTCGCTGGCGTCGTTCTTCCCGGCCGTGAATGGCCGCACGTATGCCGCCCTCTCGATGCGCGTCGACGCCGGCGCGCCAAACGCCATCAGCGCGTACGGCTCGGTGATCGACAACCGCACGCAGGATCCGGTCTACATCCCGGCCATTCCCACGCCGCAAGGGTCGGAGCTGACCATCCCCGCCGTCGGCCGCGCACCTGGTGCCGCCGGAACGTTCTGGCGCAGCGACGTCACGTTCTTCAACCCCGGCCTGACGACGATGACGCTCTCTCTCCGCTACCTCGCCTCCGGTCAGGACAACCGCAACGCCATTACCCAGAACGTGACGATTCCGTCCTCCCGCACGTTGGTCCTGGCCGACGTCACCCAGTACTTCGGCGTCTCCTCCGGCAGCGGCGCCCTGCGCGTCTCCTGGAGCGGCCCCTCCGGCCCGATCGTGACCAGCCGCACCTACACGACCGCCGACGGTGGCGGGACCTATGGCCAGTCGATCGACCCGGTGACGTCGTTCGCGAACGACTCTTTCGTCCCCGGCCTCCGCTCTGACTCGTCGTTCCGTTCGAACGTCGGCTTCGTCAACGGCGGCGACAGCATCATGGCCGTGACCGTCACACTGCTCTCCGACAGCGGCGGCGTGATCGGCACGACGCAGATCGCCCTCAACCCACGCTCGCAGATCCAATACGCGGTGGGAGCCCTCTTCGCCGCCGCGAACACCCCGCGCGCCGGAACACTGACGCTCCTCGCCCATACGGATGGCTCACCGAACCTGTTTGCCTATGGATCGATCGTCGACAACGAGTCAGGAGATCCGGTGTTTTTCGGGGGACGGTGAGTTTCGTCGCGGCTTCCCATCGCTCACGGCAACCTGTATACCGTGAGCGGTGGAACGCGCGATGACGGACGAGAAGAAGATCATCATCTTCGCCGGACCCAACGGCGCGGGAAAGACGACCTTCGCCCGGACGTTTCTGCCTGCTGAGGCAGGCGTTCCGCTCTTCGTGAACGCGGATCTGATCGCCGCCGGCTTGTCGCCGTTCGATCCCGACGCCGCTGCCTTACGCGCGGGCCGGATGATGCTGTCCGAGATCGACCGTCATGCCGCCGCGGGGCGAAGCTTCGCGTTCGAGACGACGTTGTCCGGGCACACGTACCTGCGGCGGATCGACGCATGGCGCGCGGATGGCTTCACGGTCGAGTTGATCTTCCTCTCGCTTGGCTCCGCGGAAGAGGCAATCTCCCGCGTGGCGATGCGCGTTCGACAAGGCGGACACGCCGTGCCACCCGAAGTCATCCGCAGGCGATTCGACAGTGGCATGCGAAACTTTCTAGACATCTACCGCTATCGAGTTGACGTTTGGCAGTTGTTCGATAATCGCGCGTGGAAGCCACTGCTGCTGGATGAGGGGATCAATCGATGAAGAACCTGCGTGAATCGAAGCTGCCCAATGCCGACATGCAAGCCGCGCCGAAAGCGCTTCGACGAGCGGCGGATCACGCGCGGGTTCTAGCCCGGCAAACCGGAACCAAGCTGGTGATCGTTCGCAATGGAGTGCTCATGGAGGTCGATCCCGACGATGTCGAGCTCGATGAAGAGGATAACAATCGGGAATGAGTCCGAATTCGACGACGAGCGTGAAAACTACGCGACCTTCAAATTGCGTTGTACCCGCGCCACGAAATCCCGCTTTTCCGCTGGACCGTACTCATACACTGCAGCGATACGATCGAGATAGTAGAGAAACACGCCGCTCTTGAACATCCAGTAGACGACCGCAAAGAGCAAAATCTTGAGGGTAAGCGCAATGTTAACTATCACAATTCGCGCGTCAGGGTCTTTTGAGAACGTCGGCCACGCCGCCTGTATCACAGCATATACATAAAGAAACGTTACGATTAATGGCGAAAGACGAATAAATCTGCTGTCTAGTCGCCCGGCAAGGAGCGCCGTTGCAAGCCCGGCGCATATGCCACTAGTCCAATCAAACACTTCAGGCGCGCCAACCGCGATCTGGCTGATTGGTTCCGGGTGCATAGAAGCGTTCAGCCGTAATGCAAATTCAACAATTACTAGGAGAACGAGTATCGCAGCCGGCTTTTCCCACGGCACTCGTCGCGGTTCAATTCCTCCGTCGACCTCCCAAATCGTCTTCACGCTAATAATGTAATAACACATCACTAACGCTATGGTTGGAAGATTATTGGCAAGGTTGAGCGATGTTGCGCCTAATGCCTCGGCCCACGGAGGAAAGACTTGCCCATGTAGAACGCTGATAATTTCGCGGCCCACCAGCACCACATACTCGGTCAACCAAAACAACCAAAGGAGACGCCACCAATGACTGAATTGTTCTGCCGCGATGGTTGCGCGCGGGGAGTTTTTCTTGTCGACCAGCGGATGAGGTAGGAGGAGGACAAGGGCAATGATCGTTAGTAGCTGAAGACCCACCAGGGTTGGCCGAAGCCATGGCCAATTGCCGAGCGTTCGCAACCAATTCAGCGCCGTTAGAATGGCGGGAACACCCAAAGTGAGCGGGGGGATCGCCAGCCTGCGCCGCGAACTGCGTAGCCATTCGCCGAAGGTATCCGGCACCAATAAGTCGGTAGCCATAGCTGAAAGTGGTGTGAGTGCACTTATTATTGCAGAGATCCGTTCTTCATGCAAGTTCAAAATGGGGACAGGTCGGCGCTGGTCAAGTCGGCATCTTGGAAGCAACTGCGTGCGGTATCACAAATAACGGTTGGAGCAAGCTACGGCCGGCCCGCCGCGTGCACTCTTTCGGTGCCGTGTCCGTCAGTCGACAACATGGAGGAGCCAGGTAAAGAGGGGGTAACAGAAGCCTTCGTCATCACGGCGATGATCTTGTCATCCGTTGCGTTCGCGCTGCGCTCGAACGCCTCGACCGCGTCGAGCACCCCCCGACGGGATCGCGGTCCAAGGGGACGTCGCTCGTACACGGGCTGCACTGAAACTGTGGAGGCCAACTTCCTCCTGCCTCATCCGCTGGTTCTCCGATAGTTCCATATGCAGTGTTGCCCAAAAACAAAATGCGCGGGTGCGCCATCGGACGCACCCGCGCGGGCTTACTGCACGAGACCGGTTACGCCTTCGTCTTGGGAGCGGTCGTCGGTGACGATGGCGTCACCGGCGAGGGCTCGGCCGGAGTGGACGGAACCGGGGTTCCCGGCTTCGGGGCCGGCTTGGTTTTGGCCTTGCGGCGAGCGCCGAGGGCGCTCTTCATGTCAGCGACATGCGGAGCGAGAGCGGCGGTCTCGGGACGTTTGGCCAGACGCTGCGCCACGGCGTAGGTCAACAACGCGTTGCTGCCGACGGCGTTTCTCGCCACGCGTTCTTCAAACGCTTACGTAGATCTCGACGAAGCGTCCCGATGCCGCGTCCAGCGAACAACGAAGGCCAGATGATTGAAAACGCGCCACTTAATGTTCTTCGCAGCCTCGACCCGAACGTCGCACCGGAATCGGCGATTGGCTGTAATACATTCTCACCAATGCACTTATCTGGCTTGAACGCCGCAAACCGAAAAACGAAGGTCTGGCCCCTCGGAAGGTCTGGCCCCTCGTGGCTGGCCCCGAAAGCGCTTCGACGAGCAGCGGATCACGCGCGGGTTCTAGCCCGTCAAACCGGAACCAAGCTGGTGATCGTTCGCAAAGGAGTCCTCATGGAGGTCGATCCCGACGATGTCGAGCTCGATCGCGAGGAAGACGCAATCGATGATTAATTGCTAGCCACAATTGCGCTTAATCAATGAGGAAGTCATACCTCCCGGCTCCTCCTACCGTCTCCGTCTCTCTCTTCGTGCATCGCCGATTTGGCATCGATGTTGCGTCGTGATGGCCAAACATCCCCAGCGAACTCTTCGAAAGGAACCTGCCCATGACCTTTACCTTGCCAGGGCTCATCCTCTTCATCATCATCGCGGCCGTCTGCGGCGCCGTCGGGAAGGCCATCGCCGGCGGGGTTCGCGGAGGGCTGATCGTCTCGATTGCCCTCGGTTTCATCGGAGCCATCATCGGGCCGTGGGTGGCGCATAAAATGAAGCTGCCGGAGCCTTTCATGGTTCAGATCAGCGGGCACCCCTTTCCGATCCTCTGGTCGATCATCGGCGCCGCCCTCTTCGTTGCGATCGTCCACCTGTTTTCCCGTCGGAGGTGACCGGGCAGCGTACATCTGCGTCATCTGCGGATGATGGCTGAGCGTTCGTGCGAGAACGCGCGGACGGGACGCCCGCGGTCCCGGGGTGGCGAGAACCTACCGGGGCGTTGCGATCCTTACGCTCTCCGCATCACAACGATCGTTTTGTCATCCGTCGCCTTTGCGCCGCGTTCGAAGGCTGTCACCGCGCCGAGGACGCGCGACGGGATCGAGGTCAAGGGGACGTCGCGTTGCGCGAGGAAGAGCGAGCGCAGTTGGTCGTTGCCGAACTCCGTCTCATCCGGATCGGCGGCTTCGTTGAGACCGTCGGTGTAGAGGAAGAGCGTCGAGCCGGGGGGGAGCTCGACGGTTTCCTCGGTGTAGGAGGACTCAGGGAGGAGTCCGATCGGGCGGCCGGTCGAGCCGATCTCGGTCAGGCCGTCCGCGGTGACGATGTACGGGGGATTGTGACCGGCGTTGACGTAGCGGAGGAGGCCGGTCGACGGTGTGTAACGGCCGAAGAAGAACGTGGCGTATTTACGGCCGCTGGAGCCGCGGAAGATCAGGGCGTTGAGGCGGGCCACGAGGCGGGCCAGGTCATCTTCGATCGGCGCGGCCACGCGCAGCGCGGCCTGGACGCTGGACATGATCAGGGCGGCGGAGACCCCTTTGCCGGAGACGTCGCCGATGGCCAGGCCGAGGTCGCCGCCGGGGAGCTCGATGAAATCGAAGTAGTCGCCGCCGACCTCGTAGCAGGGAAGGCTCAGCGCACCCAGCTCCACCCCGCGCACGTCGACCGGGGCCGACGGCAGGAGACGGCTCTGAATCTCGCGCCCGAGGGCCAGCTCCTGCTCCATCCGCTGCTTCTCCAGCAGCTCCATGTGCAGCGTGGCGTTCTCCATGGCAATGGCCATATGGTCGGAGATGCCGCTCAGGAACTCGAGGTCGCGCGGTCCGAAGGCACCGTTCATCTTGTTGAGCAGTTGCAGCACGCCCACCACGCGCTGGCCGCGGTTCTTGATCGGGACGCAGAGCATCGAGCGGGTGCGGTAGCCGGTCTTCTGATCGAGCGAACGGTCGAAGCGCGGGTCCTCATAGACGTCGTGAAGGATCAGCGCCTCTCCGGTTGCGGCCACCGTACCAGCCAGCCCTTTTCCGATCGGCAGGCGGATCTCGCCCGACAGCTCGCCGGCGATCTTGGTCCAGATCTCCTTCTTCTGATCGTCGACGAAGTAGAGGGTGCCGCGCTCGACGTGCAGCTCGTTCCGGGCCACGGTGAGGATCGAGGCGAAGAGAGTATCGGGCTCGATCGATGAGTTGATCAGCTTCGAGGCCTCGACGAGCGTACGCAGGCGCTCCATCTCGTCGCGGTCGGCCAGCGTGGAGACGATGCGGCCGACGACGACCCGGTCGCGATCGCTGAACTGCAGGCCGCTGTGAAAGGCGGCCTCCAACGGTTCGGTGCGCAGGAGCGTGCAATCGACCACGATCTCCTCGCCGTCCCATTGGAATTGCAGCGTCTGCGGCCCGGCCTTCAGCGGTTCGTCGTGCTCGATGCGCGTGCCGAGGACGCCGATGTCGACGATACGGACAGCACTCTCGGCTACGCGTCCGGGAATCGGGGAAGGTAGAAGGAGCCGCTCGGCCCGCCGCCGGTCTTGATCGAGCATGGGGAGATATTATGCGCGGCTCTGCTGCGCGATGCGCGTTGTCTGCGCTACCGCGCGTTGTCAGTTGTCTGCGCTGCCGCGCGTGGTCAGAAACATGAGATAACGCGCGATAGCGAAGAAAACCGATAACGCGCGAAGCGCAGACAACGCGCGATAGCGCAGACAACGCGCAAAGCGCAATTCATGTTCGAAGCATTCGCGGAACGCGACTACCGCCGTTTCTGGACCGCACAGTTCGTGTCCAACATCGGCTCATGGATGCAGGGGCTGGCGCAGGGGTGGCTGGTTTACCGTCTGACGGATTCGCCGTTCCTCCTCGGATTCGTGGCCTTCGCTAATTCCGCGCCGTCGCTCTTTCTGATGCTGCCGGCCGGCGTGCTGGCCGATCATCTCGACAGGCTGCGCACGTTCCGCGCCTCACAGATCGCGCAGGCGCTCTCGGCGCTCTTCATCGCCATCTCCGTCTACACCCACCACATCACGGTGTGGCAGATTGTGGCCGCCTCGGTGGTCAGCGGCGTGGCGGTATCGTTCTCCGCGCCCGCCTACCAGGCCATGGTGGTCGACCTTCTCGACGACCGTGCCCGCCTCGCCAACGCCGTGGCAATGAACTCGCTCCAGTTCAACCTCTCGCGCGCCCTCGGCCCGCTGCTGGCCGGCCTGACGCTGCACGCATGGGGCGCCTTCTGGTGTTTCTTCGTGAATGCGCTCTCCTTCGTCCCGCAGATCTTCGTCGTCGGACGGCTGCAGAAGCGTCAGGTGCTCTCTGAGCCGATCGGCGCGATGTCGACGCGCCTCGCCGAGGGGTTTCGCTTCGTGCGTGGCGACCGGGTGATGATCCTGCTCCTGGCCATCGTCGCGATCGTGAGTCTTCTTGGCTATCCCTACGTGACGCTGATGCCGATGGCGGCGCGCATTCTGTACGTGCACGACGATGCCCGCGGGCTGGGCATCCTGATGGGCGCGATCGGCATCGGCGCCCTGATCGGCGCGCTGGCGTTGTCGATGCGAACTCCGACGAAGATCATGCGAATGATCGTCGTGTCGCTGGCCGCCTTCGGCCTCGCCCTCGGCGCGATCGGATTCACGCATTCCCGGCTCATCGTCGTCCCGCTGCTCGGCGTGTGCGGCTGTGCCATGGTCGTCTGCGCGGCGCTCTGCAACACCGCCATCCAGAACCGCGTCCCCGACGCCATGCGCGGCCGCGTCCTGAGCATGTACACGTTTGGTTTTTTCGGCTTCCTGCCGTTCGGCAACCTGATCGCCGGCGCGATCGCCGAGCATCACGGCCTACCGATGACGATGATGGTGCTGGGCGGTGGTTTGGTGGCCGCGGCAGGTGCGGCGATGGCGATCAAGTAACCCAAAAGCTCTGTGGTGATTTGGTTTTGGCGTCCCCTCACACATCCACGATCACGATATCGAACCCCCTCCCAAGCTCCAGCAGCCGGTGAACCGTGCTTGGGACGACGCGGCTGACGAAGCCGGAGCGGGTGGGGCGGCCGACGACGAGGATGGTGATCCCCTCGGACTTTACGAAGTCGAGCAGCGCGCCGACCACATCCTCCGATTCGCGCGTGATGACCGTCGCGCCGAGGGAGATGGCCAGTTGCACGTTCTCGCTCAGCTTGCGGTGCTGCTCGGCGGTGATGTTCTCGGGGTGGGCGCGGCGGCGGCGGACGTAGATGGCGTACCAGCGCGTGTTCATCCGGCCGGCCAGGCGTGAGGCGCGGAGGACGAGCGGCTTGGCGATCTCCGGCTCGAACGGAACGGCCACGGCAAGCCGGACTTCGCCACCGGTGCGTCCGGAGAATGTTGCGGTCTGCAGGAGCGCCAGCTCCCGGAGGCGGGCCAGCATCTCCGTGCGGAAGAAGTTTTCGAGGGCGCGGGCGGCCTGCTCGGGCGGATAGATCTTTCCCTCCCGCAGACGCTCCTGCAACTCGGCCACCGGAAGGTCGACCAGCACGGCGGAATCGGCCTCGCGCACGATGCGGTCGGGAACGCGCTCGCGGATGTCGATGCCGGTCGCGGAACGGACGATGTCCTGTACGCCCTCGAGGTGCTGGACGTTCAGCGCCGTCATCACGGAGATTCCCGCACCGAGAATCTCCTCCACGTCCTGCCAGCGCTTTTCGTTCTTCGATCCCGGCGCGTTCGTGTGGGGCAGCTCGTCGACGACGACGACGTCAGGACGGCGCTTCAGGATCGCGGCGAGATCCATCTCCTCGATGACGACGTCGCGATACGAGACCCGGCGCCGCGGTACGACCTCCAGATCGGCGATGCGGACGGCGGTCTCGGCGCGGCCGTGTGTTTCGACGAGACCTACCACGACGTCGATGCCGGCACGGCGCATGGCGTGTGCGTCGTCGAGCATGCGCACGGTCTTGCCGACTCCGGCGGCCATGCCGAGGTAGACCTTCAGCCGGCCGCGTCCGGAACTGTCGGTCTTCGTCAGCCGGAGCAGCTCATCGGGATCGGGGCGGCCATCGTCATCGATTCGCGGCATGAGAATCGTCGAGCGCGAGGTTCAGCAGGAGCACGTTCACCCTCGGCTCGCCGAAGATACCGAGAAACCGCCCCTCGGTGTGTGCCGCGATCATCTGCCGCACGCGCGCGAGCGGGATCCCATTCGCGCGCGCCACGCGCGCCGCCTGCGATGCCGCGTTCTCCGGCGAAATGTGCGGATCGACTCCCGAGCACGACGCGGTCACCGCATCGGCGGGGATTCCGCGTGCCGGCCGCGTATCGGCATACTTCGTCGTGCGATCGGTGATCGTATCGAGCAGTTTCTTCGAGGTCGGCCCCAGGTTCGAGCCACCGCTCGCGGTAGGGTCGTAGCCGTCTGTGCCGGCAGCCGAGGGGCGGGGATGGAAGAAGCGATCCCCGGCGAAATTCTGTCCGATGATCTCCGAGCCGATGACATTGCCGTTGCGTGTGATCAGCGAGCCGTTCGCCTTGTCGCGAAAGAACGTCTGCCCGATGCCCCACACGGCGAGCGGATAGAGGCCGCAGGCGATGACGAGCAGGACAACGGTGATGCGGAGAGAGATCTTGACGTGTTCAACCATGGTCGTGACTCCTCACGCGAGATGCGCCGCGTGCAGCAACAGGTCGATCGCTTTGATGCCGAAGAACGGGATGATCACGCCGCCGGCGCCGTACAGCAGCAGGTTACGGCGCAGGATCCGCCCGGCCCCGAGCGGCCGGTATTTGACGCCGCGCAGTGCCAGCGGAATGAGCGCGACGATGATCAGCGCGTTGAAGATGACCGCCGAGAGGATCGCGCTCTGCGGTGTGGCCAGACGCATGATGTTCAGCGCCTGCAGCTCCGGGAACGTCACCAGAAACAGCGCCGGGATGATGGCGAAATACTTGGCCACGTCGTTGGCGATGGAGAAGGTCGTCAGCGCGCCGCGCGTCATCAGAAGCTGCTTGCCGATCTCCACGACTTCGATGAGCTTGGTCGGATTCGAATCGAGATCGACCATATTGCCCGCTTCCTTCGCCGGCTGCGTCCCGGTGTTCATGGCCATGCCGACGTCGGCCTGCGCCAGCGCCGGAGCGTCGTTCGTGCCGTCGCCGGTCATGGCCACCAGGTTTCCCTTCGCCTGTTCTTTGCGGATCAGGGCGAGCTTGTCCTCGGGGGTGGCCTGGGCCAGGAAGTCGTCGACGCCGGCCTCGCGGGCGATGAATGCGGCAGTGAGCGGGTTGTCGCCGGTGATCATCACCGTGCGGATGCCCATCATGCGCAGACGGTCGAAGCGCTCTTTCATACCGCCTTTGACGATGTCCTTCAGATAGATCGTGCCGAGCACGCGGCTATCGTCGGCGACGACGAGCGGCGTGCCACCCTCGCCGGCGATACGCGAAACGTCCTTCTGTACCTGCTCGGGGAACGACCCCCCTCGGGAACGGATGTACTCCGCGACGGAATCGGCGGCGCCTTTCCGTACCGCGCGCCCGCCTTCGAAATCGATCCCTGACATGCGCGTCTTCGCGCTGAAGGGAACGATCGAATGCGCGCCGAGCTCGCGCAGCTCGCGGCCCCGCAGCCCGTGCCGCTGTTTCGCAAGCACAACGATTGAGCGCCCTTCGGGAGTCTCGTCGGCGAGCGAGGAGAGCTGCGACACCTCGGCGAGCGCCGCCTCCTCGACGCCCGGCGCGGGGATGAACGCCGTCGCCTCGCGATTGCCCAGGGTGATCGTGCCGGTCTTGTCGAGAAGGAGGACGTTCACGTCACCTGACGCCTCCACGGCACGGCCAGACATGGCCAGGATGTTGTGCTGCAGCACGCGGTCCATGCCGGCGATGCCGATCGCGGAGAGGAGTGCTCCGATCGTTGTCGGGATCAGGCAGACCAGCAGCGCGATGAGCACGGTCACGCTGACGTCGCTGCCGGAGTAGATGGCGAACGGTTTGAGCGTGACGGTGGCGAAGAGGAAGACGATGGTCAATCCGGCCAGGAGGATGTCGAGCGCGATCTCGTTCGGCGTCTTCTGCCGTTCCGCCCCTTCGACGAGCTTGATCATCCGGTCGATGAACGTCTGCCCCGGCTCGGAGGTGATCTCGACGACGATGCGGTCGGAGAGCACCATCGTCCCGCCGGTGACCGCGGAGCGGTCGCCTCCCGCTTCGCGGATGACCGGCGCCGATTCGCCGGTGATGGCCGATTCGTTGACCGATGCGATCCCTTCGATCACCGTGCCGTCGCCGGGGATGATCTGATTGGCCTCGACGATGACGACGTCGCCTTTGCGAAGTTGGGACGCCGGTACTTGCTCCTCGATGCGGCGAGGCCCGGTCAGACGTCGGGCGGTCGTCTCCGTTTTCGCTTTCCGCAGCGCGTCCGCCTGTGCCTTGCCGCGCCCCTCGGCCACCGCTTCGGCGAAGTTGGCGAAGAGCACGGTCGCCCACAGCCACAACGTGATCTGCGTCTGGAAGAGAAAGTCGACGTGCTTCGAAAGGCCGGGGATGAGCAGCAGCGTGGTGAGCACCGCCCCCACCTCGACCAGGAACATCACCGGGTTCTTCATCATCCGCCGCGGACTCAGCTTCACGAGCGCGTCGATGCAAGCCCTTCTAAGGATCTTCGAGTCAAAGAGAGTACGCTTCATTTTTCTGCCTTCAGCCTTCAGCCTTCAGCCTTTTCAAAACACCTTTCCGGCATTCATCAGGAAGTGCTCGACGTACGGTCCGAGCGAGAGGACGGGGAAGTAGGTCAGCGCGCCGACGATGAGGATCACCCCCACGAGCAGGAAGGTGAAGAGCGGACCGTCGACGGGGAACGTGCCGGCCGTGTCGGCGAGCTTCTTCTTGGCTGCCAGCGAGCCGGCGATTCCCATCAGCGGGATGATCATCAGGAAGCGGCCGAAGAACATCGCCAGGCCGAGGGCGACGTTGTAGAACTTCGTGTTGGCGTTGAGGCCGGCGAAGGCGCTGCCGTTGTTGCCGGTGGCGCTGGTGAAGGCGTAGGTCATCTCGCTCAGCCCGTGCGGACCGGTGTTGGCGAGACTGGAGGTGCCGGCGGCCGTTGCCGCGGCGACGGCGCTTCCGACGAGGATGCAGAAAGCCAGGATGAGCACGGCCAGCATGGCCAGCTTCACGTCATGCGCCTCGATCTTCTTGCCGATGTACTCGGGTGTGCGGCCGACCATCAGGCCGGCGATGAAGACCGCCAGGACGATGAAGAGAATCATCCCGTACATACCCGCGCCAACGCCGCCGAAGATCACCTCGCCGAGCATGATGTTGAGAAGAGGAATCGACCCGCCGATCGGCGTGAAGGAGTCGTGCCACGCGTTGATCGCGCCGCATGACGCATCGGTCGTGATCGTCGAGAAGAGCGCCGAGTCGCCGATGCCGAAGCGGACTTCTTTCCCTTCCATGTTGCCGTCCGCCGCGGCGACGCCGAGCCGCTGGTGCATCGGATTGCCTCGCTGCTCGGCGTAAGTGGCGATGAAGGCGCCGGCGAGAAACACGATCGACATGGCCCAGAAGACCGCCCAGCCGTGCCGGAGCTTTCCGGTCATCGATCCGAGCGTGTAGCAAAGGCCCGCGCCGAGGCTGAAGATGAGGAGCATCTCCAGCAGATTGGTGGACGGGGTCGGGTTCTCGTAGGGGAACCCCGAATTCGCGTTGAAGAAGCCGCCGCCGTTCGTGCCGAGCTCCTTGATCGCTTCCTGTGAGGCGATAGGACCCTGCGGGATCTTCTGGACCTTTCCCTCGATCGTCGCCGCCACGGCGCTGGGATGGAAATTCTGGATCACCCCCTGCGAGAGAAGGAGCGTCGCCGCGATGATACAGATCGGGAGAAGCACCCACAGCGTGCAGCGGGTCAGATCGACCCAGAAGTTGCCGATCGTCTTCGCGCCGGCGCGGGCGATCCCGCGGATGAGGGCGATGGCCAGGGCGATGCCGACGGCCGCCGAGGTGAAGTTGTGGAACGTCAGGCCGACCATCTGGGTGAAGTGCGACATCGTCGACTCCCCGCTGTAGGCCTGCCAGTTCGTGTTGGTGGTGAACGAGACGGCCGTGTTCCAGGCAAGGTCGGGAGCGACCGGCCCCATCTTGTCGGGGTTGAGCGGCAGCAGATGCTGTAAGCGCTCAATGATGTAGGTGAGAAAGAGTCCGACCGCGCTGAATACGAGCATGGCGATCGTGTACTGCTTCCAGTCGTGCTCGTTCGTCTCCTCGACGCCGCTGAGGCGGTAGACGAGCTTCTCGACCGGCCGGAGCAATGGGTCGAGAAACGTCTTCTCTTTCGAGAACACGCGCTTCATGTAGAGGCCGAGCGGCTTCGTTACTGCAAGAATCAGCAGGAAGTAGACGGCAATTTTCAGCAGTTCGAACGTCGTCACTACAACTCCTCCGCGCGGAGAAGCGCGTACAGCAGGTAAATCAGTGCGAAAACAGCCAGTACCAGTCCGACGATGGTTTCGAATGTCATGACAGCCTCACACCTTGTCGCAGGCGCGCGTGTACCAGATCGCGGTCGCGAACAGGACGATGGTGAGTGCGATGAAGATCAGATCCCACATGAGTGTCTCCTCTTAGAACGTCGCCACCGCGCCGATGACGGCGATGCTCTCGTTGCGCGACGACCCGTTTGTGCCGCGCGTGAATACCGACGCCGTGGAGTGGTCGCGGCGTCCTTCGAATTTGAGAATCAGGTTCCCTGCGGGCTTGTACTCGTAAGTCACGGTCGCTTCTGTGAGCGTCTGCGGCGTGCCGCTGATGCCGTTGCCGGGATCGGCGAATCGCTCCACGCGTACCGCGAGCGCCCGCTGCTTGCCGAGCGCGTAGCGGCCGTAGCCGGCGACGCCGAGCCAGTTCGCGGCCCTGTCGCCTGGGAGCTCCTGGCGTCCGCGGTCGATCGAGCCGCCAATGCTCAGCGACGGCGTGGCCTTGAAGGTGGCGATCAGATCGCCGAAGTGCCGCCAGTCTCTGTTGTCGTTCGGAAGCTCCGGCCCGTCGAAGGTATTGAGCGAGGCGCTGAGCCGATCGCTCGTGTATGCGATCTTGACTCCGAGCGCCTTTGCATCATTGTTGTCGCCGATGATTTGCCAGCCATTGAGGAGATGGACGTCACCCGACCAATGGGCCGAGAACTGATAGGCGGCATGAATCCCTGTCTGGTAGTACGGTGAAAACTCGGCCAGCCATCCTCGGGTGTAGCTCCAGTTGTCCTTCGAGAAGAAGCCCTCGAATCCGATGTGCGAGGGGAAAATGCCTGCTTCGAATGTCAGCCGGTCGCCGGCTTTGTAGAGGATCGATGCCTGATAGATGTAGCGATAGACGTCGGGCCCGATCGCACCGCCGCGTGGCTCGCCGGCGTGAATGACGCCGCTGCCGTTGCCGGCCACGAGCGAGAGATGAAATCCGACCGGCTGCGCGTCGCGGACGATCTCGACGGCCGCCAGATTGAGATTGAATTCGTCGGCGCGCTTTGCCGTCGAGCCGGTGCCCGGCACGAAGTTCTCGTGCGACGCCGGATCGTTGGCGTTCCATGCATAATAACCGTCGATAAAGCCGTGAACGGTAATGGGCTTCGCCGGTTCGTCCGCGCGTGCCGCGATCGCGCCAAGAATAAAAGCAATCGCCGAAAGATAGTTACCGCGTCTCATTTACTGCTCCTTACTCGCGATTCCTGATGAACAGCGCCGGCGCCAGGATCCAGGCGATCAGGAGCACGCACCGGATTCCGCCATTGGCAGGCGAGCCGAGTAACGCGAACCACGGCCGGCCCGACATCGTCGTGACGGAGATTTCCGTGGCGATGCAGAGCAGTACCCATGTTGTGCCGGCGAGGAGTGCCTGATCGAGCGTGGTTTCGGATGCGGTCAGCCGGATGTACATCGCCGCCATCGCCAGGATCGCCGCCACCTTGATGACCACGCTGGCCACCGGCGAGGTGGCATCGATCCTCTGATGCACGACGGCGACGAGCAGCGCCGCGACGATCCAGAAGGCGACCGCCAGCGCCGCTCTCGTCACGGCGTGACGCTTCCGCTGCGCGGAACGTGGGGTGAAGGAGCGAGTCATGGTGGTCATACCTGCCTCCTGACTCTTTCAACACGCGGCCGTCAGATACCTCCTAAAGAAGCACGAAGCGTCACCGGGATAAAAGGCTAAGAGTGGATGAAGAGTTTCGAAAGGCGGGTTTTCACCACAGAGGCGCAGAGGACACAGAGAAGAAAGGATGAAGGCGAAAGGATGACGGATGAATCAAACAGCGCATTCATCCTTCATCCTTCAGATTTCATCCTTTCTTCTCTGTGTCCTCTGTGCCTCTGTGGTGAAAGCTTTTCGCTACAACACGCGAATCGGCAGGACCATCGCCTGGATGCCGGCGAACTGCAGCCGGCGCTGAATGGCGTGAGGCGTTTCGTTGTGGAGCAGCCGGTGATACCACTTCTCTTCCTGGAAGATCAGGCGTCCGGTGAAGAAGATGGCGCGCGGAAACTCCTTTGCCACCTCCAGGCAGATGGCCTCAACCGTCTCCACCGCCTCGGTGCCGATGGCCATTCGGTAATCGGCGCGGAAGCCGTGACCCTGCGCCCAGCGCACATACGCGAGCAGATTTTCCTCGGTATTCGTTTGCAGACGGTCGAGCTCTTCGGCGCCTTTGAAATTGCCGGAGTCGACTACGGCAGCCGAGACAAATACGAATTGTTTGAAGTAATTCGGAAAGGCTTTGTGAATCGACAGGATCTGATGAAGTCCGAACCCCGAGTACGAGGAGATGCTGATTACCGCGGTTGGCGCATTCGTTTCCAGCTCTGAGGGAACTACCGGCCCGAGTTTTTGCTCAGGGAGCGGCACCGTCGTCAGTATTTCGTCGAGCCGTCGGAGACCGGCGCGGACGTCGTCATAGTGACGCCGGATGGCGAAACAGAGGGCGATGACGACTCCTGTAATGACCACCGTCACCCAGCCGCCCTGTGAGAATTTCTCGAACGTCGTGATGACGAGAATGCTGAGACACATCACCAGTCCCGTGCCGTGAATGGCGAGCTGGCTCTTCCACCGCGGCTCTTTGTCGCGGTCTTTGATCCAGTGCCGCGCCATTCCCAGCTCCGTAAGCGAGAAGGTAATGAACACGTTGATGGAGTACATGACCACCAGCGTGAGGATGTCTCCTCGGGTGTACAGCAGCGCGGCCGCGGCGGCCAGACCCATCATGTAGACGCCGTTCTTGGTGACCAGCCGGTCGGATAGCTGGCTGAAGCGATGCGGCATCCACGAATCGAGGGCCATGTTGCCGAGGACGCGCGGTCCGTCCAGAAAGCCCGCCTGCGCGGCGACGAAGAGCAGCGCCGCCTCCGCCACCAGACTGACGATCACGAACGCCGTCCCCGCGGAGAAGGCGCCGAGGTGCCAGAGACCGAACAGATTCGTCAGCAGCACCGCGTTCATCGTCTTCCCCTCCTGCGGAGTCGAATTCGTGAGGAGATAGGCGAACATGATCCCGCCCGCGGTGAACGCCAGCGAGACGGCCATGAGGGCCATGGTCCGCTTCCCCGTGCGGACGCGCGGCTCGCGCAGCATCGACACGCCGTTCGATACCGCCTCGATTCCGGTGTAGGTGCCGCCGCCGAGCGAGTAGGCCCGCAGGAGGATGAGCATGAGCGGCAGAAACCCGATCGTGCTGACGGAATGGGTGTAATCGACGTGGGCGTCGTGAAACACCTTCGGCAGGCCCGTTACGTGGGAGGCGATCGCATACAGGATCGCGAACGCATGCGTGACGATGAAAAGCACGAAGATCGGCGCGAGGATATTCACCGATTCCTTGACGCCGCGCAGATTCAGGACGACCAGGATCAGAAGGAGGATGAATTCGGTCAGCAGTTTGTAGGGCGCCGCCGCCGGTGGGAGAAACGACCAGAGCTGATCGCAACCGCTGGCAATCGATACCGTGATGGTCAACACATAGTCGACGAGCAAGGCGCAACCCGAGACCACGCCGACGCGGCTGCCGAGCAGCTTCGTAGCCACGAGGTATCCGCCGCCGCCGCCGGGAAAGTGTTGAATGAGATTCGAGTACGCGATCGAAATGACGGCGATCGTCACCGCGGTCATGGCCACGAGCAAAATCGACAGGTGCGAGTGCGTTCCCAGAGCCTTATAGGCTTCCTCGGGACCATAGGCTGACGACGACAGTCCGTCCGCGCCGAGGCCCACCCATGCCAGAAAGGCCACGAGCGAAACGTGGTGAAAGATCTTCGGATCGCTCACGTCCCGCGGCGGACCGACGATCAGCCGCCGCACGCGTTGAATCGTCGATTGTTCCGCGTGCTGGTCGTTCACGAAAAGCGTGTTGTGCTGTGATCTCAATTGCGGTGGCTGGCGAAGAGCGCCGGGGCGATGACCCAGGCGATGAGCAGCACGCAGCGCAGGCCGCCGTGCGCGGGCGAGCCGAGAAGCGCGAACCATTGCCGCCCCGAGCTCGCCGTCATGATGATCTCCGCGGCGATTGCCAGCAGTACCCACGTGGTGCCGACGAATAGCGCATGATCGAGCGTCGCCTCGGGTGACACGATCCGGATATAGATCGCCGCCATCGCCACAATGGCCATCACCTCGATCGCGACGCTCATGACCGGCGATGCCGCATCCAGCCTCTGATGCACAAGAGCGACGAGCAGCGCGGCGATACCCCAGAAGACGATCGCCATCGCCGCTCGGGCCAGGCTGTGGCTCTTCCGTTCCTGAGCTGTTTCCGAGTGAGTCGTGTGGGCGGTCATACGCCTTTGACTCTACAGAGGGTGAGCCGGTGGAAGCGCTTAAGAGTGAATTAAGAGTTTCGAAAGGTCAGAAGGCAGAAGGCAGAAGGCAGAAGTGGTTTCGGACTACTTCCCTCTCCATTTCTTGATCAGGGATACGAAGATCGCGATGAGTTCGGTTGTCTCCGTCTTCAGCGGTTCGAGCTTCTGCGAGGTCATGAGATTCGCGCCTTCGACGATTTCCAGCCAATAGAGTATCTCTTCCAGCTCCATCAGGCCGCCGTTCAGTTTGGCGACGTACTCGCTCTTCGACCGTGCGCGGAGCGCCTCCCGGAAGTGTGCGCCGGGCGATGTCCCCGACCTCAGAAGTTGCCTCGCGATCACGTCCGCAGTGCGATTCGATGGCAGCGCAGACGAAAGCCGAATCATGCGAAGAGCAAAATCACGAGTCCGTTCAACAAGATTCATTTGAAAGGCAGAAGGCAGAAGGCGGAGGGCAGAAGGTAAAGGCAGTGCGCATGTCTCGTCTGTCGTGCGGTTGAATGGTAGCGCAGAGTAATGCCAAAAGGCAGTAGTTCCGTCCACACCATTCTGCCTTCTGCCCTCTGCCCTCTGCCTTTCAGATTGGTTCCGCAATGAAGCGGTACCCGACCCACGGCTCCGTGATGATGTAACGCGGCTCCGAGGGGTTCGGCTCGATCTTTTTCCGCAAGGAGCTCATATGCACGCGCACGGTATCGGCGCTCGTGCTTGGGGCGGAGCGCCAGACGCGGGCGATGATCTGTTCGATGAACATCGGTTTGCCGGCGTTGGTGGCCAGCACTTCGAGGAGTGAGAACTCGGTCGGGGTGAGGCGTACTTCGCGTCCGCTCTGCACGACGTGGCGGCGATCGAGCTCGATGGTCAGGTCGGGGAAGGTGAGCGTGGTCGACGGCGGTGCGGTGCGCCGCAGTTGGGCGCGCACGCGCGCCAGCAGCTCGGCCATCGAGAACGGCTTGGTCACGAAATCGTCCGCGCCGAGGTCGAGGGCGCGGACTTTATCCGGATCGGCGCCGCGGACGGAGAGGACGATGATCGGAGCGCGCGAGGTTGCGCGGATGCCGGCGATGAGCTCGAATCCATCCGAGCGCGGCATGGCCAGATCGGTCAGGACGAGGTCAGGGACGTGCGACTGGAACGCGCTCATCCCCTCGGTGCCGTCGGCCGCGGTCATCGTGGCGTAGCCGGCGGCGCGCAGCTCTTTCGACAACGAATCGCGGATGGCCTGATCGTCGTCGACGATGAGGATCACGTTCGAGATGGTCATGAGCGCTCCTCCGCCGGCAACAACGCCGCGGGAAGATCGACGCGTGCGATGGTACCGCCGCCGGGCCGAGGCGCCAGGCCGATGCTGCCGCCGTTCGCGGCGGCCAGACCGCGCGCGATCTCCAGGCCGAGGCCGCGCTGGGCCAGATCGGTCGTCTCCGTGGCCACGTTCCCATCCGCATCGACCACGCCCGGCGGCAGGCCGGGACCGCGGTCGAGGATCTCGATGCGCATCTTGTCCGCATCGAAGGGATGCCTGCGCGCCACCAGCTCGATCGCCGCATTCGGCGGCGATACGCGATGCGCGTTCTCGACGAGGTTGACCAGGATCTCCAGCGCCAGCGACGGATCGACGTTGGCGTCAGGGCAGTCCGGCTCGACGTGAACGGTGACTGGCCGCGCGTTGAAGACGATGGGGAGATTCTCCCGGGTGGCCCGGAAGAGATCGGCGGGCGGCGTCGGCTCGGCGTGCGGCTTCGCCTTCCCCGCTTCCAGCCGGGCCATGGCCAGGAGGTTATCGATGCGCCGCCGCAGCCGCGCGGTCTCTTCGGTGATGGCCGCCACGTCGTCGAGCAGCTCGCGGTCGGCTCCGGCGCGGCGCCGGATCGATTCGGTCCGGATCGACACCGCCGTGATCGGCGTGGTCAGGTCGTGCGAGATGGCCCGCAGCAGCGAGGTCTTGAGCGATTCGCTTTCGCGCAGCGCCTGCACGTGGGCGTTCTCTTCCATGAACCGCTCCCGCTCCACCGCCAGCGCCACGAGCCGCGATGCCGATACGAGTGCTTGCCGCGAAGCCTCGGTGCCGCGCGCCACCAGCGCGCCGGTGGTCTTGCCGCCGACGATGAGCGGCAGATAGACGTCGCGGCCGAGAGGGGAGGGGAACTCCAGCGGTTCCTTGTGCCGGCCGACGCCGGCGATCAGATCTTCGATCTCGTCCGGCTTGTCACCGCTCCACGAGATCACGTTCTGCCGGAACGGGCTGCCGTCGAACAGAACGAGTCCGCCCGCGCGCGCGCCGAGAAGTTGCAGCGCCCGCCCGGCGGCCTCGCCCAGCGCGCCGACGCGGTTCGTGGCCGTGAAGAGGTCGATGCTCAATCCATAAAGCGTCTCCAGCTCCATACGCCGCTGCTCGGCCTTCTCCGCCTGCACACGCGCCGCGATGACCAGGCGATTCACCGTCACCGAGGCCACCAGAAAGGCCACCAGCGCAAACCAGTTGGCCGGGTTCTCGATGGTGAAGGTATAGAGCGGCGGAAAGAAGAAGTAGTTGTAGCAAAGCGTCGCCACGACTGACGACACGGTCCCCGCCAGCAACCCACCCCAGACGGAGATGAGAAGGACGGCGATGAGATAGGCGAAGCCGACCGTGTTGGGATTGAGCCGCATGGCGTTGCCCGCCGCGGTGACGAACGCCAGCAAGCCGAGCGCGGCGATCCAGGTGATCAGTCGGTTGGTACGGCGCATCAGGTGCAGGGTAGTGAAACACAGGATGGAGGGGAGCGTGGTTAAGGTTGGATTAAGACGACTGATCGTAAAATGGCTCGACTCGAAGATGACACCCGCGAAAATTGTGTTCTCGTGCCTCGTCGCCGCGCTGCTGCCGTCGCTGCCGGTTGAGGCAAGCAACAGGGAGACGATCGTGCTGGCCTCCGAGCTTCAGCACTTTGTCGAGACGGGGACGCGGCCCATCGAGGTCGAACGTGCTGATTTGAATGGCGACGGGCTTTCGGACTACCTCCTCGTGCTCGAGAAACTTCAAGGACAGGACGAGGATGATCCTGAACGCGAGCGGATTCTCCTGATCATCGTCCGCAAACCAGGAGGCGCTCTCGAGGTTGCAGGACGCAGCGACTCTGCCGTCCGCGATGATCAATGCGGAGGAACATTCGGCGACTGCTTTCAAGGCGTTTCAGCAAAACGCCGCATGTTCGTCATCTCCGAATTTGGAGGGAGTGGGTGGCGCTGGAACCGTAAAAGCACATTCAAGTTCTCGTCTCGCGACCAGACCTGGCAACTGGTGCGCGTGGAGGAGGAGTCGTTTGGTGTCTCAGACCCGTCGAACGTCAAGCGGAACGTGTACGTCCCACCACGCGACTTCGGCAAGATCGACATCTCCGAATATGACCCCCTGGGCTTCCTCGGGGAAGGAGCCAAGTAGGGTTTCTGCCGCAAAGTGGCGTGGTTACGCGCGAGGCGCGACGGAGCGCTGGCGTCTCGCCGGCTGGCCCGGGGGCGTCTCGCCCCCGGACTGCGAGACTCGATACATTCGCCTGGTAACCTCAGCGGCGAGACGCCGCCGAGCCAGCCGGCGAGACGCCAGCGCTCCGGCCGCCAGATCACCGGTCGCTTCGCGCAACGTCTTCGGCGCCGCCCTTCGCGATTTCCGCCAGCCACCGACGCTCCCACTCTTCGTTCGACACGCCCGAGACGCGGGCCAGCGCGTGAATGTCGTCCGCGCGGTGGATGCTGACCAGGCGGCTCTTGCCGAGGGAGTCGGCGAGGAACTTCGTGAAGGAGTGGGCCAGGATGTAGAACATGCGGCGCTCGTGCTGCGAGGAGAGCCGCGGCTCCTCGGTTCCGAACCATGTCCGCGTCTCGCCCGTGACGCGCGAACGGGCCATCGCCATGCGCGCCTGGGCGTCGATCCGGTCGTTGGAGGCGGTCATCACTGGGGCGTAGTAGCCGCCGTACTTCGTCGCCACCGACGAGGCCACCCACTCCGCGAATCCTTCTTCCAGCCACATCGCCCCGCCGTCGCCGACGACGGCATGCACGAGCTCATGGAGATAGGGAGCCGTCTGGTCCGGAACGCGATTGCTGTCGATGAAGACGCGTGGCGGGTGCCGGGACGAGCCGGTGTACGTGTGCGACATCTCGACGCTCGGCGAGAGATAGATGATGATGCGCTGTTTCTGCTGTTCGACCCCGGTGAATTTCGCGATGTCGCCGGCCCCTTTCTCGGCGAGCGCGGCGAACTCGTCGATCTGCGCGGCGGTCAGCGATCCGGCCGGGGCTCGTACCTCCACGATGCCTCGGACGCGCACCAGGGGGTCCTGGTCGACGGCGGTCATGATGCGCCGGTCATCCCGAAAATCGGCCAGCACGCCCGAGGCTGATAGCGCTACAATCGCCGCAATCAACATAACGAGACGGCATCTCATCAAGGTGCAGATAACTGCATCCGAGGTGCCAGGGGGAACCGTCTCGTGGTGGGGTCGCATCCAGTCGGTTGCCGTAAACGTATCTCATTCGTTGTCCAAACAAAATTAGGAGGAGAGTTCCAATGAATAGTCGTGATCTAGCCAAGTACCTCGTTCTCGGTGGTGTCATCGCCGGCCTCAGCGCCGGAACTAGTCTGCGTGCCGACCAGGCGAAGTCGAACACGCTCTCGTTCAACCAGTCGTCGCAGGCCGTCCAGATGGCCGACACGGCCAAGGCCACCGACAAGCATGCTTGTAAAGGCCTCAACTCGTGTAAGAGCCACGGCAACTGCAAGAGCGGCGACAACGGCTGCGCCGGCAAGAACTCCTGCAAGGGCAAGGGCGGCTGCGCGTCGAAGGAATACAAGCACGACTGCGCCGGCAAGAATGCCTGCAAGGGTCAGGGCCAGGGTGGCAAGAACGAGTGCAAGGGCAAGGGTTCCTGCGCCGTTCCGCCGGCTCCCGCGTCCTAAATTTCAGACGCATCCCGCGGGACAGGCGTCGCCCGGCGCCTGTCCCGCACCTCCAACGGACATCCAATGAATCGATTCAACTTCCCTGACCTCGGTATCGGCGTGGGGCTACGCACCGTTCATTTCAAGCACATCCTGGCGGCGCAGCCCGACGTCGATTGGTTCGAGGCCCTCTCCGAAAACTACATGGACACGGGCGGCCGTCCGCGCTACGTGCTCGAGAAGGTCGCCGAGCGCTACCCGATCGTGCTGCACGGCGTTTCGCTCTCGATCGGCGGCACCGACCCGCTCGACTTCGACTATCTCCGGAAACTGAAAGCGTTGGCGAAGTCCGTCAACGCGCGCTGGATCTCCGATCACCTCTGCTGGACCGGCGTCAGCGGCCGCAACGTCCACGATCTCCTGCCGATGCCGTACAACGCCGAGTCGCTGCGGCATACGGCCGGGCGCGTGAAGATCGTCTCCGACTTTCTGGAGACGCCGCTCGTCGTCGAGAACCCGTCGTCCTACGTCGAATTCACCACCTCGACGATGACGGAGTGGGACTTCCTGGCGGAGCTGGCAAATGAGAGCGACTGCGGGCTGCTGCTCGACGTGAACAACATCTACGTCAGCTCGTTCAATCACAGCTTCGACCCCAACGTCTACGTCGACGCCATCCCCGCGGACCGCGTCGTTCAGGTCCACCTTGCCGGGCACCAGAACCACGGCACGCACATCATCGACACGCACAACGACTTCGTCATCGACGAGGTGTGGTCGCTCTACGGCCGCGCCTGCGCGCGCATCGGGAACGTCTCGACGCTGATGGAGTGGGATGCCGACATCCCCGACTTCGAGACCGTACACGTCGAGGCGCGCAAAGCGGATTCGTTCCGATCCGGAGAACAACCGATAACCGACAACCGACAACCCGATGAAGCGGAGGTTGTCTATGCAGCAATCTGAGGTCCTTCTCGCTCCTCTCCAGGAATGGATGCAGTCTGTAGTCACGCATCACGGCGACGTCTACGAGGCGGCGGAAGTCGCATCGATCGGCGTCGAAACGGTCATCCTCCCCTCGGCCACTCTGCAGCCGATCCAGCGCGTCGGCATCTACCACGGCATGTACATGCTGCGGATGATCGAGGCCCTCGGCGTCGACTACGGCGCGCTGGCGCACATCCTCGGCGAGGAGAAATTCGAGGAACTGGTCCGCGCGTATGTCCGGCGCTTTCCGTCGCGCAGCTACACCTTGAACCGGCTCGGCGACGCGTTGCCGGAGTTCATCGCCTCGTCGACATTGAAAGTATTGAAGCGCCGCATCTTCCTGCGCGATCTGGCAAGCCTCGAGCTGGCCATGACGCAGGTCTTCGACGAGGCCGAAACCGAGCCGCTGCCGGGCGATGCCATCTCCTCGATCGCGCCGGAGCAGATCGCCGACGCGCGCATCGTCCCCATTCCGGCGCTACGCCTCGTGTCCGCCGACTACGACGTCAATGAGGCCTTCCAGGCCTGGCGCGAGGAGCGCGCCATCAAGCCGCGCCGCAAGAAGACATGGATTGCCGTTCATCGGCGCGATTACGGCGTCTTCCGCATGCCGCTCACGCGCCAGGCGTTCACCTTCCTCGGCTTTCTCATCGCCGGTGAGACCATCGGAGGCGCGATCACGATGTTCCACCGCCGCTTCCGCCGCCTGCCCGGGCAGAATGAGCTGTTCACCTGGTTCCGCGAATGGAGCGCCGCGGGGTTGTTCGCCGCGATCGAGGTCAAGTAAGGAGGCTCATGTTCCGCACACTGGTCCGCTGGTACGACCTGGCCATGTCGCGCTGCTTCGACAGGTTGCGCAGCCCGCTCCTGCTCGTGCTTCGACTTGTGTTCGGGTGGGGGCTCTTCCAGACCGGAAAAGGGAAGCTGGAGAACATCGCCCGTTTCATCGACTTTCTCACCCACCTGCACATCCCGATGCCGGCCGCGAACGCCTACTTCGTCGCCTCGCTCGAATGCGTCGGTGGGCTGCTCCTGCTCCTCGGCCTGGCGTCGAGGCTGATCTGCATTCCCCTTACGATCAACTTCATCGTCGCCTACCTCACCGCCGACCGCGACGCCGTCGTCAATTTCTTCAAGGACCAGGACGCCTTCACCAGCGCCGCCCCCTTCCTCTACCTGCTCGTCGCCCTCCTCGTGCTCGCCTTCGGCCCCGGCTTCTTCTCGATCGATGAAGTGATCGGGAGGATGCGTAGACGGAAGGCGTAAACGAGGTAGCGCCTTGACACCTAGAGTCTCGACCACCGTTCACTAGCCTGCATTTCTCACACGCTCACTTGAATTGTTCTCTCGAGTGCATTGCCACTCCCTTCGTCGAGAGCCCTTCTCCCCCCGCGGTTTCTTGCGGGGGGAGAAGGTGCCGAAGGCGGATGAGGGGGGCGCTTTACGAGATATGCGCGATTTACCGACGCTGGTCCGAAAGCGCTCGAAGGCGCGCGAATGACGTCCTCGTGAAACGCCCCCTCATCCGGCTTCGCCACCTTCTCCCCCAGCTGAAAAGCGCTGGGGGAGAAGGGCTCTCGATTGGAGGTACTGCCGAGAACGAAAGGCCCGCACAACACCACATCGTCCAAGTTTCGCCACCAACAGGGTGCTGGCACTCAAGGAAGCTTGCCTGTTTGATTCTTGACTAAAGCCTCCCACACGGAGACGACACTCAGGTAAACCTCGTTGGATTTGTCGCGGATCGCGTCGAACGCATACCCGCGGAAGTTTTGGATCATTGCTGACGTGCGTATCGAGGAGTAGCTTCATCGACCCTCGAAGGCGTCGAGTAACTCGTCAGGAAGCGGCTCATCGAAGTCGTCGGGCACCACGAACTCGCCCGCGGCAAGTCCCACCGGTCGAAGCGCCTCGGTTTCCGTCATGGGCCGGATCTCCGCCACCGGCCGTTCCCCTTGATATACGACGATGGTCTCGCCGCCGATCACGCGGTGAAAATACTCGGCCGCTTCGTTTTCAACCTGATCGAGCGTGGCTTTCATGGCACGTTATTCTAACAAATCGGGGCGCCGGGCGACTGACGTGCTCCTGGCGAGCGAAACGGCGATGATCGGTTCGATATAAATCATCGGGGCCCTCGCCAGCAATATGTAAGGACGTACGCTCACGCGCATCGCGTCCCAGGTGGGTCATTCATCGCACCACTGTTCAGATTGTGACCTCCTATTTACGTCCATATGGGTCAGCAAAGCTACCAAAAAGCCCTAAATCAGCTCGATTTGCAGCGGCACGGCTCTTGATCTGGCTCAGCGGTATTCGCTCCAAAATTTGAAGGTTTCACGAAGGGAATGTAAGTGAAGAAAATCTCTCTCCTCCTGGTCGTCGTTTCTCTTTTCCTCTCCACGGTTGCCATTGCCCAGGGACCTCCGGTCAATCCCGGACCCCCGCAGTTTCCCACCCTGGAAGCGCAACTCAAGGCTGCTCACGCGATTCCCGGCAGTGCTCTGGACAAACTGATTCGTCAGAACCAGGCATTCGGACAGCTCAAAGCGCGCGATGCAACCGATACGATCGTTCCGCCCTGGCTCAAGGTCTACTGGCGCAAGGGACATCCCGAAGCCAACTACGACAATGACAACGACAAGTCGGGCGGCTACCCACTCGTCCTGAAAGAGATCCTGGAGTGGATGATGACTCACCAGGACCTCAAGCCGGGAACCCCCGAGGCGACCATGCTACCGGGACGTCTCTTCGGCGATCTCGACGCGGAAGGCGCGGATCAGGAAGCCGTGCCGACGGTCCTGATGGGACGGTTCGGCCCGATCGTTGCCCTCGGCGCCACCGCGGGAACGAACGTCCGCACCTCAGGCGCCCAGACGGTGTCTCGCAGCGAGTCGGACATCCGGATCAACTATTGGGATCCGACCAAGATCATCGCAGCCTCGAACAACATCGGCGGCTCCGGTACGCAGGGCGAGTACTACTCCACGGACGGCGGCGTGACCTGGGGTCAGACGAACCTGCCGCTCGCCACCGGCGACTCATTCCACTCCGACCCGACCGTCGACTGGAGCTCGGACGGGACGGCCTGGTCGACGACGATGGGTATCAACTCCGCCCAGACCGTCCTCAAAGTCCAGTCCTACCGCTCGGCCAACGGCGGCGCGACGTGGACGTTCGACGGAACCATCTCCGGAAGCCAGACGAACACCGACAAGCAGATGCAGTGGATCGACCACAGCGCCACCTCGCCGTTTGCGAACAACAACTACGTCATCTGGCACAACGGCAACCCGGCTTTCATGAACCACAGGACCTCCTCGGGATGGGGAGCTCCCATCCAGGTGAGCGATGCCTCGGCGACCGGCACCTGCATCGGCGCCGACGTGAAGACCAACTCCGCCGGCGACGTGTTCGGATTCTTTCCCGACACCGGCTCGCGCGGCATCTTCGTGGTGAAGTCGACCAACGGCGGCACGAGCTACGGCACGCCGGTGAAGCTCGTCACCACCTTCGATTCATACGACATCGGCGTGCCGGCAATGTCCAGCCGCAGGATCCTTCTCTATGTGTCGGGCGGCACGTACAGGAACGGTACGACCAACAACGTCTACGCTCTCTGGACCGACCTCTCCGGCGATACGGGCTGCACCACCGCCGCGAATGAGCCCGGCACCAGCACGACCTCGACCTGTAAAACGCGTGTCTGGTTCTCGCGTTCCACCGACGGCGGCACCACATGGAGCGCACGCGTAAAACTCAACAACCAGAGCGGCCTGAACGACCAGTTCAACCAGTTCCTCGCCGTCGACGAGACCAACGGCAACCTCGGCGCGATCTACTACGACACCGTGGCAGACGCCGGCCGCAAGAAGGTCGACGTCTACTATCAGTTGTCGGTGGATGGCGGCGTAACGTGGGACCCGGCCGTCAAGGTCACGACGGCCATGACCGACGAGACGGTCGCCGGCGCCGATTCCGGCAATCAGTTCGGCGATTACAACAGCCTCTCCGGCTTCGGCAACGCATTCTTCCCCTCCTGGACCGACCGGCGCAACAATGCCAAGGAAGAGATCTGGACGGCGAAGATCTCGACGTCGACCACTCCCACCTTCTCGATCTCCGGCAACGCCGGAACGACCGGTGCCACCGTCACCGCCGGATCGGGATCGGCCACGAGCGATGCGTCGAGCAACTACTCCGTTGCCAACCTGGCGGCCGGCACCTACACGGTGACGCCGAGCAAGAGCGGCTGCACCTTCTCGCCCGCTTCGAGCTCGGTCACGATCACGTCCGCCAACGTCACCGGGATCAACTTCACGGCCTCGTGCACGGCACCCACCTTCACCATCAGCGGCAATGTCGGGACGACCGGCGCCACCGTCACCGCGGGATCGTCCTCCACGACCAGCGATGCCTCGAGCAACTACGCCATGGCGGGCTTCGTTGCCGGAACCTACACCGTCACGCCGAGCAAGTCCGGCTGCACGTTCTCGCCCGCATCGAGCTCCGTGACCATCACTTCCTCCAACGTGGTGGCGAACTTCACGGCAACGTGCGGCACCGGCGACACGCAGCTCACCAGCGGCGTCGCGGTGACCGGCCAGAGCGTGGCGCTGAACGCGTGGAAGTACTACTTCATCACCGTCCCGGCCGGCGCGACGAACCTGACCGTGGCCACGACGAATGCCACCGCCGACGTCGACCTTTATACGCAGTTCAACGTCAAGCCGACGTCGACGACCTACATCTGCCGCCCGTTCACCTCGTCGGGCAACGAGACCTGCTCGGCCACCAACCCCTCCTCCGGCACCTGGTGGTTCGGCGTGAACGGCTTCGCCGCCGGCAACTTCACCATCACTGCCACGGTGACCATGCCGGTGGCCACCTTCTCGATCTCCGGCAGCGCCGGCACACCTGGCGCAACAGTGACCGCCGGAGCGCAGGGGGCGACGAGCGACGCCTCGAACAACTACACCATCACCGGCCTGGCCAACGGTACCTACACGGTGACTCCGAGCAAGAGCGGTTGCACCTTCACACCGGCCAGCAGCTCCGTGACCATCGCCGGCGCGAACGTGACCGGAACCAACTTCACAGCCAGTTGCACCGGTCCGACGACGCTCTTCTCCAACGGCTTCGAGAGCGCCACCGGCTGGGCAACCGTACAGGTTTCCGGCACTGCCGGCGCCTGGAGTCTCGTCACCGCGGGCACGCATCCGACGAACGCGCCGCACGGCGGCAGCAGTCTGGCGAGATTCAACTCGTTCGATTCCGCGAGCGGCTCACAGACGCGGCTCTATCAGACCACCGGCTTCGCCATTCCGGGCACCGCCACCACGGTCACGCTGAAGCTCTGGGTGTACCACGACACCGGCTTCTCGACCGACGCCGACCGCGTTCAGGTGCAGGCCTCGACCGGCACCTGGGCGAACGTCGGCACCGCCATCAACCGCTACGACGGCTCGACCGGCTGGAAGCAACACACCATCGATCTGACCGCCTACAAGGGTACGACCGTCCAACTGGGATTCCTCGGCATCAGCGTATTCGGCAACGACGTGTACATCGACGACGCGATCGTCACCACGCCATAGCGGGGATCACTTCGCAACGCAGAACAGGGGGAGGGCTCAACGCCCTCCCCCTCGCGGCGAAGCCGCTTTCGCTCCGTCCAAGCCGATGAGGGAAGCGTTTGCGAGTATCATCCACCCTTCATGCGCCTTACCGCGAGCTGGCTGCTGTTCACGAGCATTGCTCTGCTCTTCGCGGATGCCTATACCGCCGTGCGGATGAGGAGCGATTGCTGCTGCGCGGGCATGTCGAACATGTGCCCGCTCAAACATCCTGTCCGGCACTCCTGCAACGACGGGCGCACGTGTTCGTTGGAGAAATCCGACGCCGGCGCCTCCGCCCATTACCTGCGCACTCTCGATGCCCGCGACCCCTCAACTCTGACTGAGACTCCATCTCGCGTTCCGCTACCGCTAACCGCACGGACCTTCGCTCCATCTGACTCGCGCCCGCTTACGTTGAATGCTCCGCCCGAGATCCCTCCTCCTCGAAGCGTCTGAATCTCTTTCAATCGATATCGAGATTCCGACCGAGGAGGTCTCTCATGATTCCCTCGTGCCCGCGCGTGAGCGCGCTACGCTCTCTTTTCTTCATTCTTATTCTTCTGCTCCTCGCGGGCACCGCTTCGGCCACGATATTCGGGACGATTCACGGCACCGTGCGCGATGTCCAGGGTCGTCCGGTGGCTGGTGCCGCGGTGGCGCTGCAGTCGCAAACCACGCAGTGGAGCCGCGCTGTGAAGACCGACACGAAAGGGTCATTCTCCTTCGTCGCCGTCCCCTTCGGATCCTACAGATTGCTGGTGAATGCCGCCGGTCTCGCCCCTTCCTCACGCTCGCTCGACCTCAATTCGGGAGCGGTGCTCCACGTGCCGATCGATCTGGCGCTTGCCGCGGTGAGCGAGGAAATGCAGGTGACGGCCACGACGGCCGCCGTCGATCCGCGCTCATCGACGACACAGAGCACCGTGAGCCGGCAGGCCATCGCCCGACTGCCGGGGGCCGACCGCTCGAACAGTCTGGCCATGATCACCGACGTCGTTCCCGGTGCGTACATGGTCCACGATCAACTGCATATCCGCGGCGGCCATCAGGTCGAGTGGATGATCGACGGGGTGCCGGTGCCGAACACCAACATCGCCAGCAACGTCGGTCCGCAGTTCGATCCGAAAGACATCGAGTCTCTCGAAGTGCAGCGGGGCGGCTACTCGGCCGAGTACGGCGATCGTACGTACGCGGTCTTCAACGTCATCCCGCGCTCCGGCTTCGAGCGCAGCAACGAAGGACACGTCCTCCTCGGCTACGGAACCCGGAGAAGCACCAACGATCAACTGAACCTCGGCAGCCATACCGAGCGCTTTGCCTACTACATCAGCGCCAATGCCAATCGGACAGACGCCGGACTGGAGACGCCGATCGCCCGGATCATCAACGACAGCGCCAGCGGCTACGGTGCGTTTGCGTCCCTCATCTTCCTTCCCAATGCCGTCGATCAGTTTCGCCTGGTCACCTCGGCCCGCGCCGATCGCTACGACATCCCGAACGACGAAGAACTTCAGGCCTCGGGGGTGCGCGACCGCGAACGGGAACAGGATACGTTCGTCAATCTTTCGTGGGTGCGCACACTCTCCCCCGATTCCCTGCTTACCGCCGCCCCGTTCTTCCACGCCAACACCGCCCGCTTCGACGGTGGCGCGGACGATCCCATCGTGACCACGGATCACCGCTCGTCACGCTACGCCGGCGGCCAGTTGCGTTACGCACTCACGCTCGGCCGGCATGAGGCCCGAATCGGCGCCTTTGCATTCAGCGAACGCGACTCCACGCTCTTCGGGCTGCGGGCGAACGACGGTAGCGGAGTGGCGCTGGCGCAGAGCCAGAAGGTCGGCGGGAACGTGGAATCGTTGTTCGCCGAGGATGAGTACAACGCGTCGTCGTGGCTTACGGTGAGGGCGGGAGTGCGCTACACCCGCTTTCGCGCGGGCCTGCACGAGTCGGCGCTCAGCCCGCGCGCCGGGGCCTCGATCCACCTGCCCGGCACGAGCGCCGTTCTTCGCGCGTCCTACGGCTCCTACTATCAGGAGCCGCCGCTCTCCACCGTCTCCGGTCCGCTCCTCCAGTTCGCGCTCGATCAGGGGTTCGGGTTCCTGCCGCTCCACGGCGAGCGCGATCGCCAGGCCGAAGTCGGGATCGGAATCCCCGTCGGCGGCTGGACCATCGATGGAGCGGCATTCCGCACGAACGCCCGCAACTTCTTCGATCACGACGCCCTCGGCAACTCGAACATCTTCTTCCCGCTGACGATCGACCGCGTCTTCATCCGCGGCTTCGAGGCGACGGTGCAGTCTCCTCAGCTCGCCGGACGTGCCCGCGTTCACTTCGCCTATTCGCACCAGACCGTCAAAGGCGAAGGCGGTGTGGCCGGCGGACTCACCGACTTCACGCCGCCGGAAGAGGGTCGTTTCTTCCTCGATCATGACCAGCGGGAGACTCTCAGCGCCGGCGCCACCGTGCAACTGCCGCGCGGCTCCTGGATCGGCGGAAATCTCAACTACGGTTCCGGCTTCCTGAACGGCGACGGCCCCGATCACCTTCCGGGCCACACCACGATCGACCTCGCCGCCGGCACTCGCTGGAACGACTGGTCATTCAAGCTGACCGCCGTCAACCTCTTCGACAAACGCTACCTGCTCGACAGGAGCAACACCTTCGGAGGAACGCATTACAACGAGGCGCGCGAGATATCGGTCCAGGTCGATCGGAGGTTCGGTTACTGACCGCGGAGGGGAGGCCCGTCCGCGGCGATGCTCTTCCGGCGAAGGGAAAATTCCTCGCCCCGAACCAAAATTCGTTCTTCCGAACCAAAATTCGTTCTGCGATAACGCTTTAGCGTTCCTTCAGAACCGTATAATGTTCTGCAAGAACACATTTTGGTTCTCGCAGAACACTATCTTGTTCTGAAAGAGGCAATTTCCGCTCTTTCAGAACGCTATAGCGTTGTTCGGGATCCGAGTGCGGCAGCAGTCGCGCGGAGATCATCAGGATGGAAGGATCTCCGACGAGCGGGCGCGTAGCGCGGCGGTACACTTCCGGTGTGAGGCATTTCTGTATCACTGCATTCGTGTTGATCGCCGGTACCGCCGCATTGTACGCCCAAACGAGCGATCTGCCGATGGAGCAGGCATCGGGGACAGGTCGAAATCCGGATGCGGCGCCGATGTCGATGCTGATGACCTCCACGGGCAGGTGGACGCTGGCGCTGCACGCGCAGGCATTTCTCGATCGGGCGAACGATTCGGGACCGCGCGGCGGGGAGAAGACGTTCTCGACGAATTGGATGATGGGGACGGCGTCGCGGCCCCTAGGCGGCGGCACGCTGGCCTTGCGCACGATGCTCAGCCTCGAGCCGGCCACGATCTCGCAGCGAAAGTATCCCGAGCTCTTTCAGACCGGCGAGACCGCTTTCGGCAAGCAGCTCATCGACGGACAGCACCCGCACGATTTCTTCATGGAGCTCGCCGCCGAATACGTGCATTCGATCGGACGCGCCACCGGCTATCTCTATCTGGCACCGGTCGGCGATCCCGCCATCGGCCCGGTCGCCTTTCCGCACCGCGAGTCGGCCATGGAGTTGCCCCAGGCTCCGATCGGCCATCACTTCGAGGATTCGACGCACATCGCCTACGACGTGATCACTGCTGGCGTCGTCGAGGGACCGGTCACGCTCGAAGCAAGCGCGTTTCACGGAGGGGAGCCTGACGAAAACCGTTGGAATGTGGAGAGCGGGCCGATCAACTCGTGGGCCGCAAGGCTGCGCATCCGGCCGGCGCGGTCACTCGACTTTCAGCTCTCTCATGCCTGGTTGACGAAGCCAGAACGGATCGAGCCCGGCTACGCCACGCGCACCACCGCCTCGCTCAGCTACTCTCTTCAACGTTCGCTCCTGGCCTGGAGCACTACGCTGGCATGGGGCCACATTTACAAGGAAGTTCATGACCGCGAGCTCAACGCCTGGCTCGCGGAAAGCAATCTGCGGCTGTTTTCGCGAAATCATCTGACGATCCGCGCGGAGTCGGTCGACAAAGACGAACTGTTCCCGCATCCGGTTCTCACCGTCGTGCCGCGCCCCGCGCTTCCCGTTCGCGTTTTTCTGGTTGAGGCCTATACCGCCGGCTACACGTTTGATTTGATTCGGACCGCCACCAGCACCACCGGCATCGGCGCGAACGTGACGCGCTACATCTTCCCGACGATTCTTCGCGGGTTCTACGGCGCGCATCCACACAGCGTGATCGTCTATCTACGCTTCCGCCTCGGTGCGGATATGACGATGTGATCAGTGCCTTGCGGCGCGCCCTGTCCCCATCAACAGGCGCCTGCCGAGCACATTGCGGGGAAGCCCGGGTTAGCCTGCATTTCTCAAACTCACACTTGAATTGTTTCCTCGAGAGCTTGCCACTCCCTTCGTCGAGAGCCCTTCTCCCCCCACGGTTTCTTGTGGGGGGAGAAGAGCCTGCCCTGAGCGAGCGGAGCGAGTCGAAGGGTGCCGAAGGCGGATGAGGGGGGCGCTTTACAAGATATTCGCGATTTACCGACGCTGGTCCGAGAGCGCTCGAAGGCGCGCGAATGACTTACTCGTGAAACGCCCCCTCATCCGCCTTCGGCACCCTTCGACTCGCTCCGCTCGCTCAGGGCAGGCTCTTCTCCCCCAGCAAGAAACCGCTGGGGGAGAAGGGCTCTCGATTGGAGGTACTGCCGAGAACGAAAGGCTCGCACAACTCCACATCGTCCAAGTTTCGCCACCAACACGGTGCCGGCAATTCCACTCAGCGTGTGAGAAATACCGCCACGGGGCCTGGCTCACTTCGCGAACTGTGACGATTCCGCGATGGCAGGCATCGACGATCCGTGTCACGATGTTGCTTCGACCCGGCCGAACCTATAGTCATTCGGCCTCGCGCGCTCGGGGCTCTCCAGATGGCGTACACGCTGGACGTGTGTCTATCCACTGTGGACGGGTACCTCGAGCGGTGTTTTCTGCACGAAGATCCCCCTCGCGTCTCCGAGCTCGCCCGACTCCTCGGCGTCTCTCGGGAATCGCTGTCGCGCCGCTTCTCGCAGACGGTGGGCGTCTCGCTCGCCGCGTACATCAAGGAGCGGCAGCTCGCATGCGCCAAGGTGCTGCTGGCGACATCGCAGCTCACCACGCAGCGTATCGCCTACCGTTCCGGCTTCGGCACGCGGCGCACGTTCTACCGCGCATTCCGGCATGCTACGGGGATTTCACCCGCGCACTACCGCCGGTCACACAATGTCTCTAGGCTTATTTCGGGTGCGGACGAATAGTGGAAGGACTGACACATAGGAGTCATCCATGAACCGTCATCGTGCCGTCCTCCTGGTCGTCCTTTTTCTTGCCGCGCTTCCCATCCTCGCCTTTCAACCGAGTGCGAGCTCTCCCTACACCTTCAGCGGAACGGCGTTCTGTTCGAGCTGCGAAACGTTCAGCCATACGAAGGTTGGCGACGGCTTCCATCACGATTCCGGATGCGATCAATCCGGGTCCCCGCTCTACTTCTGCGACTGTACGATCGGCTATTCGCCCAGCCTGATGCTGCAGCAGCCGATCCTCCGCGTCATCGACGATCACACCGTCGAGCTGGAGTACTTCGCACGCAATGCCTACTGCAATCCGCCGGCGGACGGCGGCAACATCAACGAGCCGAACGCGATCCCCTTCTTCATCAACGTCATCGAGATCGATCCGATCACGCTCGCCACCAACTCGACGCCGAAACACGTCGTTCCGCCCTACTGGGAGCACGGCAAGGTGCAGATGACGGACATGAACCCCGGCTGCAAGATGTATCGCGCCGTCTACCTGGTCATGGACACCTTCTCCAACATCTACGCGGTGTCGAGCGACGTGGTGGGAGGAAACGGCAGTTCGTCGTGCGCGGCCACTCCTGACCTCGGTCCCTGCCCGACGTGCAGCGGCGGCGGCGGACCGAACGGCGGCGCCTCGCCCGGCGCAGGCGCTCCGGTCAACGTCGGATCCGGCAACATGTACTACGCCAGGCCGCTGTTCAGCGTCGACGAGTCCGGCGGCGCGCTCGATTTCAACATCACCTACAACTCTCTCGAGACCAACGCCGGCGCGCTCGGACCGGGGTTTACGCATTCCTTCGCCACGTCGATGCAGAGCACCAGCGGTTCCTCGGCCGTCCGCGTCTGGCGCAAGCCGGACGGCACGCGTGTCCTGTTCGCCCGCGAGAACCATCCCCCTATCGGCGAATACTGGCGGCCGATCTTCCCGGGCGACGCCACCGGCTTTGTCGTTCACGACAGCTCGGCGGGCCGCTACAAGTGGACGGACCTGAGCGGCACGGTGACGGAAGTCGATGACGGCTCGGCCGGTCTCTGGCGAACGACGACGGACCGTTGGGGCAACACCCTGACCGCCTCCTACACCGGCTCGAACCTGACCGGCATCACCGACTCTCTCGGCCGCTCCTGGACGCTCGGCTACAGCGGCAGTCTCCTCACGTCGATCACGGATGGCGACAGCAATCAGTGGCGCTTCTCGTACGACGGGTCGAATCGGTTGGAGAAGATTTTCGATCCGCTGCACACGAGCACCACGCCGTGGAATCAATTCAGTTGGACGACCTACACAACCGGTAAGTCGGCGGTCGCGCTCGTGACCGACGACTCGGGCGCGGTGATCGAGGGCCACCAGTACGACACGAGCGGACGCGCGACCTCATCGTGGTCGGGCGATACGAACACCGGCTCGACGCCGTCGCCCGGCACGAATGCCCGTGACCTGGTCACGCTCAGCTACGACTCTCCCACCCAGACCACGGTCACGACCAAGATCGACACGAGCCTGACGCAGAACACCGTCTACACGCTCACGGTCGGTCACGGCCGGTTCCTGGCCACCTCGGTCGTCGGAAGTTGCGGCTCGTGCGGCGCCACCGAGGACGCCCAGGCGTACACGTTCGATGACGAGAATCACGTGCTGACCAAGACCGTCGGACTGGATCGATCCGGCTCCGGCGGAACCGACGAGCGCGTCACGTCGAGCTTCACCTACGATGCCAACGGGAACGTGCTGACCGCCATCCAGGCCGTCGGAAAAACGGAAGAGCACACGACGACGTATGCCTATGGCCAGGCGAACTGGCCGTCGTTCGTCACGTCGATCACCGAAGCCAGCGTGGCCAAGTCGGGGCAGTCAAGGACCAGCACATTCGCCTGGAACAGCGGCGAGACACAGCTCACCGCGACCAGGTCCGGCTATCTCCACTCTTCCGACAGCAGCGCGACGTCGTACGTCACTACGTCGATCTTCGACTCGAAACACCGGCTGACCGAGATCGACGGCCCGCGAACGAATCAGAAGACTACACGGACGTACTATTCCGATACCGACACGAACCTGAACCGCCGGGGGCGGCTGCACGAAGTGAAGGGGTATTCGACGACCTCGGCGTTCCTGACGACGTCGTTCGACAACTACGACGTCTACGGCACCCCGGCCAAGGCCACGGATCCGAACAGCGTCGATACGACCAAGACACTCGACGCGCGCGGCCGGACGCTGACGGTCACTTCCGTCCATCCGTCCTCGGACTCGGCCGAGCCGGGCAACTACGTCACCACGATGGTCTTCGACAGCCGCGACCGGATGACGTCGTCGACCTCGCCCCTCGGCAACATCGCGCGCTACGTCTACGAGGACGGCACGAACCGCCTCCTGCAAACGATCCGCGCCGACTCATCCGGCAACGAGCACGAGCGCATGCTGCTCACTCTCAATACGATCGGCCTGAAGACCGCCGAGGCCGCGCAGGAGTGCCCGACTCCGGCGAATCCGTGCTCGTCGTGGACCACGAAGCGCAGCGATGCCTTCACCTATGACGCTGCCGGACGTCTCACCACGATCACGCATCCGGACTCGACCTCGATGACGCACGCGTACGACTCGCGCGCGAACCGCATCAGCACACGCGACGAACGGCACACCTCCGCGAACAGCCTCTTTGCCTTCGATTTCCGCAACCGGCTCAAGAGCGTGACTCAGAAGCAGACCATCGTCTCGGGCAGCGACGTCGTCACCGCCTACGCCTACGACGATCAGGACAACCTCGTCACCGTCACCGATCCGAAGTCAAATGACACCACCCACGCCTTCGATGACTTCGGCCGCATGCAGACGCAGGTCAGCCCGGTGGCGGGCACGACGACGTATACGTACGACGAGGCTGGAAACCTGACCTCGACGACCGACGCGAACAGCGCCACGACCGCGCGGACGTTCGATCTGCTGAATCGTGCACTCACCGCCACGTCGACGAGCAGCCAGCCCACGGAGACGGTGACGTGGACCTACGACGATTCGACCGCCGGCCACTACGGGCTCGGCCGCCTGGCAACCATGGCGGATCCCTCCGGAACGACGACGTACGATTACGAACGTCGCGGTCTCCTGCGCGACGAAGCCAACGACACCACGTCCCTGGGCGCCACGTACGCGTACGACGCCGATGGCAATCGCACGACTGTCAACACTCTCGTCGACACCCAGTACACGTTCGACTTCGCTGACAGGCCGGTCAGCGCAACCGGGAGCTCGGATGACTTCGGCTCGGCCACCTTCGTCGACTCCGTCAAGTACCTTCCGTTCGGCCCGGTGACGCAACTGACGTACGGCAACGGCGCGGTGAAGACGTTCGACTACGACTCGCGCTACCAGCCGGCGGAAAACAAGCTGACGCTGTCGTCCACCGTCCTCGCCGACTACGTCTACGCCAATGACGAAGCCAGCAACGTGACGCAGATCCACGATGCCGTGAGCTCCGGCTACAACCGCGACTTCGCCTACGACGACCTCAATCGCGTGACCACGGCGAACACAGGCACCTCGCTCTGGGGCAGCGGCTCGTATTCGTACGACGCGGCCGGCAACATGACCGCGCTCTCGCTCGGCTCCTCGCGGTCGGCGACGTTCTCCTACAGCGGTACGACGTCGAAGCTCTCTTCGGTCAACAGCACATCGGTCAGTTACGACAGCGCGGGCAATGAGAACGACGTGACCATCAGCGCGCGCAATCTCATTGCCCGAGGCCAGGCGCACTACATCTATGACGGCCGGGGCGTGCGCGTCCGCGAATACCTCGGACCGACGGAAACCTCGCTCGCGTACAACCGCTACGCGTTGTACTCGCCTGATTTCAAGCTCCTGACGTACGTGCTCGTCATCCCAGGGAAGACGTACACGATGAACATCATCTGGCTGAACGACATGCCGGTGGGGCAGTGGGGCGAGGAGGGCTTCATCCCCACACCCGTTCTGCGCTACACCTTCACCGACCACCTCGGCACCCCCATCCTGCAGATGGTCGGCAGCGCCGTGGCCTGGCAGGCCGAGTACGAGCCGTTCGGCAGCATCTTCTCGTTCAGGACCGGCAACGCCGGCGATCAAATCCTCCGTTTCCCCGGCCAGGAAGCCGTCTACGGCGACGAGGGACACTCGTACAACATCTTCCGCTGGTATCGCCCGGAGTGGTCGCGGTATACGCAGGCGGATCAGTATGGCGTCGGCGGCGGTTCGATGTCGGACCTGAATCAGCTCTATGGATATGCGGCGGACAACCCGGAAGGGAACATCGATCCGTTGGGCTTGTATAACGTAGTGCCTCCAGGCGGATCGCAGGCAGCGGACGTCAATCAGGCCATGGCCGACATCATGCGGAAGCTGAACAGCCCGACGTCATGCTGTGGTCCGCTCGCGAACAAGGTGAAGAAGGCTCTCAGCGATCCCACCTTGACGATCCGGATCTCACCCTGGCTGATGGGATGCGGTTTCACACCGGGGTCCGTGATCCCGGGAATCAACACGATTTTCGTCGGCACGAAAGCATGGGGCAAGGGCTGCTGCTATGGCGGAGCTCCCGGAATGAATGCGCTGGCCTCGACGCTCCTTCATGAGCTGGTTCATGCCGCGACGCATAGCGCGTCCGAAGCGTTGCCGCGAGCAGCGGAAAAGAACTGCTATGGATGCAAGCAGGCGCCACCGCCACCACCGCCGGTCATGCATCTACCGCGTCCAGGTCAGCCGTGGTGGTAAGAGAGAATGATGCCTCGTACGAGCAAAGCGTCGGTGATCCTTTTCGGGCTTGCACTGCTTCTCATGGCCGCACAGTTCATTCCTGTGAGTACGCCGCCGAAAGACGATCCTGGGTTCTTTTTCTGGTCCGGCATCCTGGCGGCAATCGGTGGAATCACTGGTCTGGCAGGCGTAGCGCAAGCGGTGATCACGAGGGCGAACTGGCTGGCGGCGACAGTGCCGCTTCTCCTCAACGCATGCTTGTTCGGGGTGTTCCTGAAGCTCTTCATGTAACTGGCCCAGCACGTGAACGGCGGCCGCGCCAACGGCCGCCGTTCACGTCTGACACGTCCGAATGACTGGTCGCCCCGTGCTATCGTCCTCGAGCTCCCACCCGAGGAGGCGAATGGGGTCTGGTGGCTCCCGCGGTCTTCAAAACCGTTGTTTCGGCGCGGAAGCGTCGAAGGGTTGGTTCGATTCCGACGCGCCTCCGCCAGCGATTCATGCCGATACCGTAGACTCCTGCCATGCCTCGGCGCCGTTTGTCGATCCGCTGGTGGTTGGGTGCTCTCGTCGCCGGGGCCGCGCTTCCGCTGCTGCTCCTGCTCAGTTGGATCTACGGCGCGCAGGTCCGGCGCGAAGAGCTGGAGGCGCGCCAGACGGCATTGCAGATCGCGCGGGCAACCGCGGCGCGGATGCGCACGCTGCATGCCGACTCGCTCCAACTGATGCAGCGCATGGCGTCCAGGCCGGCCATCCGTCACTTCGACCGCGCACCGTGCGACTCCCTTTTCGCCATCGTCGATTTTTTCCCCCAGTACGCCGATCTCTCTCTGTTCGATCAGGGCGGCAATCTCGTCTGCTCCGCTGATCCGGCACGCGAGGACATGGCTGTGTCGATGGTGGCGCGGCAGTGGATCTCCGCAAAGCTGCGCGAGGGAACGCTACGGACGTCGACGCCGGTCATGCGTCCGATGGCGAACCGCTGGGTGTCGTTTCTCCCGATGCCGGTGAAAGACGATCATGGCCTGGTGCGCGGCATGCTCGTTCTCGTGCAACTGCCGGAGTTCTTCGCCACGTCGCTGCCTCCGGATGCCGTGATGACGATTCTCGACCGCGACGGGACGATCGTGGCCCGGTCGGCGGATCCGCATCGCTGGACGGGACAGAATGCGCGCGGGATGAGCGTTGCCGATTTCGCGCTGCGCCGCGGTGAAGGAACCGCCGAAGCGGCCGGTGTCGACGGTGTCTCGCGGCAGTACGGATTCAGCTCCGTGCCGGAGCTGGGGTGGACCATCTACGTCGGCATTCCCACTGCCGAGGTCATGCAGCCGGTGCGCCGGAGTTTCGTGCGAGGCGTAGCCGGCGGAGCGATCATCGTGATCGCGATCATCGTCATTGCCACGATGCTGTCGCGCGCGATCGAGCGCCCGGTCGCGGCGCTCTCACGGGCAGCCGAGGCGGCGACTGCCGGAGCATTCGGGAGCGTTACCGCGGCAGGACCGCGCGAGATCGCACAACTGGCGGACACGTTCAACGTCATGCTCGCCCGGCGCAAGGAGGGGGAGCAGGAGCTGAAGGCGTTGTCCGAGCGCCTGCTTCTCGTGCAGGAGGAGGAGCGGACCCGCATCGCGCGCGAGCTTCACGACGACCTCGGGCAGGCGCTGACGGCGTTGAAGATGGACGTGGGGGGGCTCGTGGCGATGTTGCCGCCGTCAGCCGCAAGCGCGCCTCTTCAAAATCGGCTGATCAGCCGCATCGTTGGTACGCTCGACGACACCGTGACCGCCGTGCAGCGCATCTCCTCCGAGTTGCGGCCGAGCGTTCTCGACGACCTCGGCCTGGCCGCGGCGATCGAAGCCGAGGCCTTGCGATTCGAACAGCGTACTGGCATCGAATGCGAGCTCTCGCTGCCGGACCATGACGAGGTGCGCGTCAGCGGCCCGGCGGTCACAGCCATCTACCGCATCGTGCAGGAGGCGCTGACGAACGTCGCGCGCCACGCCAACGCCAGCCGTATCGAGCTGCGGCTGCGGCAGCGTCCCGACGAACTGCTGCTGGAGATTCGCGACGACGGCCGCGGGATCACCGCCGAGGAGGTGAGCGATCCGCATTCGCTCGGACTGATCGGAATCCGCGAACGCGCCGACCTGGCCGGTGGAACCGTTCACTTCGAAGGAGTGGCCGGCCGCGGTACGATCGTCTCGGTGCGCATCCCGTCGCGCGCGGCCCAGACATGATCAAGGTTCTCATTGCGGACGATCACGACATCGTCCGCGAAGGTGTGAAGCAGATCGTCTCCGAGACGAGTGACATCGTCGTCGGCGGCGAGGCCCGCAGCGGCGAGGAAACTCTGGAACGTGTGCGAGCGGGCGGCTGCGACGTGGTCATCCTCGATCTCAATCTTCCCGACCGGTCCGGCCTCGAGGTCCTCTCGCAGATCCGCTCGATGGCCCCTCACGTCCCCGTTCTCATCTTCAGCATGCACCAGCAGGCTTCGTATGCCACGCGCGTGCTCAAGGCCGGCGCCGCGGGCTACGTGAGCAAGGACAGCGCACGCGCGCATCTGGTGACGGCGATCCGAAAGGTCGCTGCCGGCGAGAGGTACCTGACGCCGGAGCTGGCCGAGAGTCTCGCCTTCGGAGTTCTCGACGACACCGACTCCAAGCGGCACGAGCGCCTTTCCGACCGCGAGTTCCAGGTTCTCTGCCTCATCGCCGCGGGGAAGCCGCCCCGCGACATCGGCGCGGAGCTGAACGTGAGCGTCAAGACCGTGGCCACCCACCGCGCCCGGCTCCTGGCAAAGATGGGGCTGAAAAACAACGCCGAAGTCGTGGCCTATGCCATCGACCACGACCTATTGCCGAAGCGGGGGTAGTCAATTCACCGACAACGAAAAGGGTTCTGGCCGTGCGCCACTGATGGTAGAGTTATACCCAATAGCTTAATCGCAGTTAATCCTTAATAACGAAGACTCAAACCTGCCGCCGCAAAAGCGCGACCATGTCCAGAGTCTCGTATCGCCTTTGACCCATTCATGTCTTCAAACTCAAGGACGAACACCATGAAACGCACCCTCCAGGCAGTGCTTCTAGCGTTGATGTTTGTATCGGCCGTCAGCGGCGCCGTGACCAAGAAGGCAAAGGGCGAGACGGACAAGAAGCTCGTTCCCGCGGCCTCAACCGAGGCCGATCAGCAGGCGGAGAGTAAGAAGGTGCCGGCAGCGGCGAGCAGCGCCAGCCTTCCGCACATCCCGTCGATCCCGATGATTCAGGCTCTGGGAGACAACGACAAGTATGACCCCGACCTCCCGCAGCACCTGCAGGGAAGAATCGACAAGGCGGAGTACCTTCGCCTTCGCGACGAGTACATCGGCATTCTTCGCGGCATCGATGTGACATTGCCGTTCGACGTTGCCAGCCGCAACCTGGCCATCCAGAGGATGGAGCACCAGGTCCCCACCCGGCCGGGCAATGTGCCTTTCCCCGGATGGATGGCTCTCGGCCCGTCGCCGGTTCCGAACGGTCAGACGCAACAGTTCCCGACCGTTGCGCCCGTGAGCGGCCGCGCGACCTGCGTCGTCGTCGATCCGACGAACTCCAACAAGGTTTACCTCGGCACCGCGCAGGGCGGCGTCTGGCGGACGCTGGACGGCGGAGCGACGTGGACGCCGATCTTCGACACGGCCCAGTCGCTGGCGATTGGCGCGCTCGCGCTGGCTCCTTCCAATCCCTCCATCCTCTATGTCGGAACGGGCGAGCCGAACAACTCCGCGGATTCGTTCTTTGGCGTGGGTGTTTATCGGGTCGATAACGCCGACACCACTGCCACTCTCGTCGGTCCGATCAACCCTCAGATTACGACGGGTACGACAACGGCACTCACATACAACTGCTTCAACGGGCGCGCCATCACGCGGATCCTCGTCAATCCCATCGACCCGGCGAATATCTTCGTCTCCACCTCCGCCGCCGTGGCAGGGGCCGCCGGAAATGCACTCTCCAATACCATTCCACCCCTGGCCCTTCGCGGCGTCTTCCGCTCCGCGAACGCCACCGCGGCCGCGGGGTCGGTGACGTTCCAGAAGATCGTCGTCAATACTGACGGCAGCCTCGACAGCCCCGGGACGGGCAACACGTCGATCTTCGACATGGTCTTCGAGCCCGGCAATGCCAACAACCTGCTCGTGTCCACTTCAGGCGCGGCCACGGGCGGCGCCATCTACCGCTCCACGAATGCGCTGGCGGCCACGCCGACGTTCACGCAGGTCCTGTTTCCGGGCTTCAACGGACTGGTCATGCATCTCGCGATCAACAAGGTCGGCGCGGTAGTGACCGCGTATGTAGCCTCGAACGAGCCGTCCACGGTTACCGCATGCTCGAGCATCGGCCAGGCTGGCCGGGTTCGAAAATCAGTCGATGGCGGCGTGACCTGGAGTGCTCCGCTCGTCGCCGCGGAAGGGTATTGCGGCGGTCAGTGCTCTTACGACAATCCGGTCGCGGTCGATCCAAACGACGCGAACATCGTCTACATCGGCGGGAATGCGCGCGGCACGTGTTCCGACGTATTGAAGCGCTCCTCGGACGGCGGGACGACCTTCACCCGTGACGATACGGGACTCCATGCCGACTCGCACGGGATTACCATCGATCCTCTTACCGTACCGTCGACCGTCTGGTTCGTGAATGACGGCGGCGTGTGGAAGCGGCCGGACGCGCCCGCGGGAACGGCCTGGCTGAACCAGAACACGAACGGTCTCAATACCATCCAGTTCGTCAGCCTGGCGATCCATCCCACCGACCAGTTCATGACCATCGGCGGGACGCAGGACAACGGCACCGAGGCAATGCAGGGGTCGTACGGCAACTGGGTCTCGGCCGAGAGCGGCGACGGTGGCTTCGCGCTCATCGACCAGAGCTCCACCGACACCACGAACGTCACGATGTACCACACGTTCTTCAACCAGACGAACAACTTCATCGGCTTCGACCGGACCAATCTCGGGACGTGCCTGCCACCTCCCGATGCCAACAAAGACTCCTGGGAGTTCCGCGGCGGCGGATTCGCGAACGATCCGACGCTTTCGTGCGACGGGACCGCGTTCACGTTATCGAACGGAATCAACAAGGCGGATACCGTCCTCTTCTACGCGCCGATGGCGCTCGGACCGGGCACACCGAACACGCTCTACTTCGGAACGAACAAGCTCTATCGCTCGACCGACCGCGGCGACACGATGACCGTCGTCAGTCAGAACCCGTTCGTGGCCGGAGTGGCCGTCTCCGCGATCGGCATTGCTCCGGGGAACGACAACATCCGCATCGTCGGCCTTCGGAACGGAAAGGTCTTCGCCACCACGACCGGCGCGAACCCGCTCCTGGACACCGGCTTCGTGGCTCCGACCAATGCCACCGCCAGCGCGACGAACAAGCACGTGGCGCGGGCTGTCATCGATCCGCTGAACAACAATACCGCGTACGTCACCTTGGCGTACTACACGAACCCCTCGACTGCCGGACAGATCTGGCGGACGACCAATCTCAATGCCGCCACGCCGACCTGGACTTCGATCGGAAACACCGCCACCGGTCTTCCGAACGTCCCGGTCAACGGCTTCGTGGCGGACGGCGGCGATCCCGGCTTCCCGGGCGTGACCGTCCTTTATGCGGGCACCGACATCGGCGTTTTCGTCTCGACCGATAGCGGCGCGACGTGGAATCCGTTCGGGAATCCGTTGCTGCCGCGCGTCGCGGTCTTCGACCTCGTCCTGCAGCCGTCGTTCCGGATTCTCCGCGCGGCGACGCATGGCCGAGGAGCCTGGCAGATCGGTCTGCCGGGAAGCAACTGCGTGCCGATTCCGCCAACGCCGACCGTTACGCCCGGCGGTCCCACGACGTTCTGCACCGGCGGCAGCGTCACGCTTACGTCGAGCAGCGCCACCGGCAACCAGTGGTACAACGGTGTGATCCTCCTGCCCGGTCAGACGAACCAGACCTACATCGCCACGACCTCCGGCAACTACAACGTCGTCGTCACCGCTCTTTGCCCGAGTGCTCCTTCGGCGTCGACGGCCGTGACCGTCAACCCGCTTCCTCCCACGCCGTCGATCAGCGGCACGCTCGTCTTCTGCACCGGCGGCAACACGACGCTGACCTCGGACAGCGCATCCGGCAACCAGTGGTTCGTCGGTAACAGCCCCATCGCCGGCGAAACGAACCAGACGTACCTCGCCACCGCCGCGGGCAGCTACACCGTTCAAGTGACCGACGGCAACGGCTGCGTCAGCGCCATGTCCGCTCCGGCGGTGGTCACCGTGAACTCGCCGCCGCCTGTACCGACCATCGCCGGCACCACCAACGGCACGGGCACCCAGGATCAGGCCTGTCCCGAGCAGCCGCTGACGCTCACGGCGACCTCCGCCGGCGCGACGTCGTTCCAGTGGTTCCAGGATAACAACACGTTGAACGGCGAGACGAATGCAACAACGACCGTGACCGGCGTCGGCACGTACTTCGTCACCGCCACCGTCAACGGCTGCACGTCGGCGCAGTCGGCCGGCTACGTCGTGCAGAATCCGACACCGCACGCGCCGTTCATCAGCTTCCGCAACCAGAATTCGAGTGTGACGACGCTCGCGATCTGCCAGGGCAGCAGCCAGATCATCGATTCCGACAGCGCCACCGGTATCCAGTGGTACAAAGACGGCGTCGCCATTACCGTCAACGGCAACAGCCAGAGCTACACCGCCACGCAGGCCGGTGTCTACACCGCGCAGCTCGACGCACTTGGTTGCCACAGCCAGTTTGGCCGCAATGTCACTCTCACCGTCGACGCCATGCCGCCGACGCCGACCATCAGCGGCGACACGAATGGTACCGGCACGCAGGACCAGGCCTGTCCCGAGCAGCCGCTGACGCTGCACGCGAACGGCGCCACCGGCGCAACGTCGTACACGTGGTTCAGCGACAACGCCATCATCCCCAACGAGACCACGTCGACGCTCGTCATGACCGGTGTCGGCAACATCAGCGTGACGGCTACCAACGGCACCTGCACCACGGCGCACTCGGCGACGTACGTCGTGCAGAATCCGACGCCGCATTCGCCGTTCATCAGCTTCCGCAGTCAGGCCTCGAGCGTGACATCGCTCTCGATCTGTCAGGGCACTAGCCAGATCATTGACTCCGACAGCGCCACCGGCATCCAGTGGTACAAGGACGGCGTCGCCATCCCCGGCGCGAATTCGCAGAGCTTCACCGCCACGCAGACCGGTGTCTACACAGCCCAGCTCGATGCACTCGGTTGCCACAGCCAGTTCGGACGGAACGTTACGCTCACCGTCAATCCGCTCCCGGCCACGCCGACGGCGACCCCGGGCGGCCCGACCACCTTCTGCGCCGGCGGCAGCGTCACGCTGACCTCGAGCGCTGCCAGCGGCAACCAGTGGTTCCTCAACGGCAATCCGATCGGCGGCGCCACGAACACGACCTTTGCCGCGACCGCGAGCGGCAGCTACACGGTCAAGACGACCAACGGCAACAACTGCACCAGCGCCGCCTCGTCGGCGGTGGTTGTAACGGTCAACCCCATCCCCGCGACGCCGACGATCAGCGGCGCCGCCAGCTTCTGCACCGGCGGTAACACGACGCTGACGTCGAGCAGTGCATCCGGCAACCAGTGGTTCCTCAACGGCAACCCGATCGGCGGCGCCACGAATCAGACGTACGTTGCCACGGCCGCCGGCAGCTACACGGTGACCGTAACCGCGAGCGGCTGCACCAGCGCCGCCTCCGCGGCCAAGGTCGTCACCGTCAATCCCAACCCGAACGCTGCGATCGCCGCTCCGGCCAGCACGACCAGCGGCTCGACCGGGAACATCGCCTCGGTCGCCAACGCCGGCGTCGGAGCGACGTATGCCTGGAGCATCACCAACGGCACGATCACCGCGGGTACCGGAACCAACAGCATCACCTTCACGGCCGGCGCGGCGGGAACGTTGACGCTCAACGTCACCGTCACGACGAGCGCCGGCTGCAGCGACGCCAAGTCGGCCAATGTGAGCGTTATCCCCGTGACCGTCACCTCGGTATCGCCGGCCGGTGGCACCATCGCCGGCGGTTCTTCCGTGACGATCAACGGCACCAACTTTGCCGCCGGCGCAAGCGTCACCTTCGGCGGGTCGGTAGCCACGAATGTGGTCGTCGTCAGCGCCGTCAAGATCACCGCAAGGACACCGGCGCACGCGCTGGGCGCCGTCAACGTGACCGTTACGAATCCCAATAGCGCCTCCGGCACGCTCGTCAACGGCTACCTATACAAGGCCCAGCAGTTCGATCCGAACAACGACGGCGTCATCACTTCGGCGGATATCTTCTATCTGGTGAACTTCCTGTTCCTCGGCGGTCCGCCGCCGGCCGGACCTGCCGGGATGTTGTCGGGCGACGCGAACGGTGACGGGGTCGTCACTTCGGCGGACATCTTCTATCTGGTGAACTTCCTCTTCCTCGGCGGCCCGAGGCCGAACGCGGTCCCAACGCTTCCGCGGGTGACCACCTCGACCGAGGGCACCGCCAGTCCGGAGATCGCAGGGTCGATCGTTCTCGGCAAGCCGGTTCTTCGGGCAGGCCGTTACGTGGTGCCGGTCATCATGACCACCAGACCGGGATCAACCGTGCCTCAGGCGATGTCGCTCCGGATCCACTTCGACTCCAAGGTTGGCGATGTGACGATCGGGAAAGCGGGAGCGGCAAAGGATCTCTCTGCGCCGTTCGAGATCACCCGCCGCTCGGGCAACGATGTGTCGTATCTCATCTCGTACGGTGGTCTGGCACTTGGGCAGTCGCATTCGGCGGTCGTCGCCGAGATCGGTATCGACTCGGTCGACGGAGCGGTCGCAATCAGCGTCGATCCGCGGTTGACGATGCTCGGCGATCAAGCCGGCCTGACCAGTGCCACGGTAGAAAACGGAAAACTCGAAGTAAACGGCACGGCCATCGGGAGTGTCGAGCCGCGGCCGCGCACACCCGATAACAACGTGAACTGAGGCGCGAGAGGAACGAAATGAAAACAGTGACGAATCATTGGAAGAGCGTTCGCGCCGCACTGCTGATCGGCCTGGCCGGTCTGCTTTCGGCGCCCGCCATGTGGGCGGGCATCGTAACGACGCCCGACGTGGTCACGGTTGCCACCGTCAACGGTCCGCAGTTCACGGTGGTCGACGTGCCGGTCTCCATCCGCGACCGGTCGGGGACGCCGCTTGGCCTCGATCAACCGCCGGGAATGCACATTCAGGCGTACAGCATCAAGGTGAATTACGCGCCGGCGTCGGCCGTGCAGTCGATCACCTTCACCCGCGCCGGGATCACGACATCACTGACGCCCGCATTTGAGAACAGTCCGGCCAGCGCCGGATCGATCTCCCTCATCGACTCATTCCAGGAGTCGACGAATCCAATTCCCTTCACTCTCGATGGTGCGGCGCCGGGCAATCAGGTCGCTGCACTGCACGTCACTCTTTCTCCGACGGCGACGCCGGGGACCGTCATCACGCTGACGCTCGATCCGACGCTCACGACGCTCTCGAACGACACCGGCACCACGAGTGAGATGGTCAGCAACAGCGCCCTCGCCCTCGTCAACGGTTCGATCACCGTCACCCCCTCGGTGCCGGCGCTCGGGCACATCGCACTGCTGGTGCTGGCCATTTCGCTGGCCTTCATCGCCATCCGCTCCCGCTTCTAGCCCTCCAGCCGGCCCGGGTCTCCCGGGCCGGCCATTGCCGCGCTCGAACACACGCTTACTTGAATTGTTCTCGAGTGCATTGCCACTCCACGAGTCCAGTGGTCTCCACGAGTCCCTTCGTCGAGAGCCCTTCTCCCCCCGCGGTTTCTTGCGGGGGGAGAAGGTGCCGAAGGCGGATGAGGGGGGCGCTTCACGAGATATGCGCGATTTACCGACGCTGGTCCGAAAACGCTCGAAGGCGCGCGAATGACGTCCTCGTAAAACGCCCCCTCATCCGGCTTCGCCACCTTCTCCCCCAGCTGAAAAGCGCTGGGGGAGAAGGGCTCTCGATTGGAGGTACTGCCGAGAACGAAAGGCGGCAATTCCGTTCAGCGTGTGAGATATGCGGGCTAGAGTAATTGCACCGGGCTCGTCGGTTACTCCATCGAGCACGGCTGTTGCCGAAGCCGCGGGGTAGTCAATTCACCGACAGCGAAACCAGCGGATTGCCGATTCCCTCCTTCCGGGCGTGTGGACATGATGGGTACGGTTCCCAACCAATCTTGATGAACGTTCTCGGGCCGAAGGCTCCTACGTCTATCCTGCTGATCGACGACGACGATCTGATCGCCGGCTCGCTGCGGCAGGTTCTCCTCATGGAGAGATGCGACGTCGACGTCGCGCTCGATCCCCGCACGGCTCTGGCGCTGCTGGCCGGAAGACGTTACGACATCGTCCTGATCGATCCGTACCTGACCGGCGGTGTCCATCACGATCGCCGCGCCCTCGTTGACGAGGTCCGCGTGCTGCAGCCGGCGGCAAAGGTGATCGTGCTGACCGGCTATGGGTCCGCCGATCTCGTGCGCTCCGTGGCCGACGGCAGCGTCTCGGCGTTCATCGCCAAACCGCAGCCCATCTCCGTTCTGACCGAATTTCTCATCGGCACACCACGAAGTGTGACCGTGCCTCCGTTTCCCACCAACGTTCCCGAGGATTGCTCATGAAACGCATTGCTCTGATCGTAGCCACGCTGCTCCTCGTCATCGGCACCGCGAACGCGCAGTTCAAACCGGAGGATGCGTCGAAGTATCCGAATCTCACGCATCCCGTGGTGCTCGCCGCGCCCGATCTGCCGGATGTAGCCGAATGCCGGGACATTCCGCAACAGTTGATCCACGCCATTGTCGACGCCGCGGTGGAGGATCCGGGGGACACGTTCGAAAAGAACCGCAGGGCGCACCCGCACATGATCATGATGCCGGCGCCGACGGAATGCGCCAGCAAACTCTGGAAGGTGCAACGGCGCGGTCCGTCGATTTCGAACTCCGTGACCGTCCCGCTTGGAACAGAGGCTCTTTCGCTCAGACAGTATCCGGTCAATGCGCTCTTCAAGCCTCGCCCTCTGAGTGCGTCGGTGGGATCGAACATCGACCCGGCGGGCGGTCTCGAGAACTACCAGGGCGAGAACTACATCTCGATCGATCCGAACAACCCGCAACACATGGTCGCCCACTCGAACACTTTCTTCAAGGACACGACGCCGGCATGCCAGTCACCGACGGGCGGGACGGCCAACACTTTCGGCACCATGTCCCTCTTCGGTTCGACCAACGGCGGGGCGACGTGGACGTACAACTGCGCGCCATGGCCGGCCGGAGCCTCCGGAGGGGTCCCGAGCGCCGCGTTCTGGTTCGGCAGCGATCCGGCACTGGCGTGGGACAACCTGGGCCGAGCGTACGCCTGCTACATGCTGATCTCCGAGAACTCCACCGGGAGCAACTTCGGCGCCTCGATCGTCGTGGCCCGCTCCGCTGACAACGGCGCCAGTTGGCAGAACCTCGGCATCGTCGTCAACGACATCGCCACGACCACCAACGGCGACGACAAGGAGATGATGGCCATCGACAACACGTCCGGCCAGGCGTTCTCCCATCCGGGCCGCATCTACGTGATCTGGGACCAGAACAACAACGAGGTGATTTCCCACTCCGACGATGGTGTCACCTGGACCAAGGTGAGCCTCCCGTCCAACACCGGTGCCATCGGCGGCAACGTCGTCGTCGGAGTGGACGGCACCGTCTATGTCATCTGGAACCGCTTCAACATCGAGACCATCGTCTTCTCGAAGTCGACCGACGGAGGCTCCACCTGGACCGCGCCCGCGGTCATCTCCACGATGGCCTTGCAGTCGTTCGGCAGCAACAACACCCCGCCGGCGCAGAACTCGCGCGGCATCAACGCATTCGGATCGATCGACATCGATCGCAACCCCGCCTCGGCATTCTTCGGCAATCTCTACGTCTCGTTCCCCGATTTCCCTGTCGGAACGACAACCGGCAGTGACATCAACACCTACGTGATCCATTCGACCAACGGTGGGACGAGCTGGTCCTCGCGGGTGAAGGTGAACGACGACAACTTCGGCGCCACGCAGTTCTTCCCCTGGCTTGCCGTCGATCAATCCGACGGTACGTTGAACGTATCGTGGTACGACACACGGCTCGATCCGCTCAACCGGCAGACTCAGATGGTCTACGCGCGCTCCTCGGACGGCGGCGTTTCCTTCGAGCCGAACATCCTCATCACCGACGGCGGATTGGCGTGGCGGAACAACGCCAACTTCTCCGACGAGAACAGCACGGACAATCCGGCCTTCAACGGGAACCAATACGGCGACTACTCCGGCATCGCCGCGCTCAATCGTCAGGTTCACCCGCTGTGGACCGACTCGCGCATGTTCTTCCCGCTTGCCGACACGCAGTCGCCGACGCGCCGCGAGGACAACGGCACCTCCACAATCATCAACTGCTCCGCCCCCGCGGCACTCTCCGCCCCCTCCGTCAACCCCACCACCGCTCCGAGCGTGGTCGTCTCCTGGAGCGCGCCGGCCGGATGGGGAACCAACGCCACCAGCGGAACCTACTCCGTTTACCGCAACACAAGTTCCGTTTTCCCCGGCGGTTCACCGCTCGCTTTAGGCCTGACCTCGACGACGTATGTCGATACCACCGGTGTGGCCAGCACGACGTATTTCTACTTCGTTCGGGCGAAGAACAACTGCCCCGGTACAGCCCTCACGCCGATGACGGCCGACTCGCCTGCCTCGGCGGGCGTTGTTTTCGGGGCCTCCGGAACCGCCGTTGGCGTGCTCCAGGGAACCGTCACCTCGGCAGGCAATCCGGTCAGCGGCGCAACCGTGACCGCCGGAGCCTTTTCGGCCACCACGAACGCCAGCGGCTTCTATCAGTTCGCGGCGATCAACGCGGCGACGTATAGCGTCTCGGCGAACGCTACCGGCTACAACTCCGCCACGGCCAACGGCGTGGTGGTGAGCGGCGGCGGCACGACCGTGCAGAATCTCTCGCTCACGCCGCTCACTCCGAATGCCTGCTTCACCGATACGACGTTCGGCGATTTCTCCACCGGTACGGGAACGAACGTCGACATCTCCATCAGCCCCGGCGACGTGAAACTCGCCCACGCTGGCGGCGAGCAACTCGACGTCTCCGTCGCCGACTCGAGCACCTCCGGCAACGCCATGTCCACCACCGGCTGGTGGGGGGAGACATTCTCTCCGACCGTCTCCGGCACGCTGACAAAGCTCGACGTGGAGTTGTTCTGCAGCGCTTGTACCGGCACGTCGCAAGCGATGATCGTCAACATCAACGCCACCAGCGGCGGTCTTCCCACCGGCGCGGCGATCGCGACGACCACCATTCCCGCCTTCACCAGCGGCGTGGGCACCTTCTACGTCGCGACGTTCTCTTCACCGGCATCGCTCACCGCCGGTACCGTCTACGCCTTCACGGTTCACCCCGCGGGGACGATCACGGCCGGCACGTACGCGGTGGTGAGAACCACGAACAACCTCTACGCCGGCGGCGTCTCTGTCACGTCCACCAACGGAACTGCGTGGGGCACCCCCACCGGCGCCTCGAAAGACCTCGAGTTTCACACCTACATCACTACGCCATTCACCTATCCGAATCCCGGTAACTTCGTCTCGTTAGTGAAAGACAGCGGATCCGTCACCGGTACCGCGGCGAACTGGACGACCCTCTCCTGGACCGCGACCACTCCGGCGAATACGACCGTCAAGTTCCAGGCCGCCGGCAGCAACAACGCCGCCGGTCCGTTCACCTTCGTCGGCCCCGACGGTACCGCCGGGACATTCTTCACCACCACCGGCGCCTCGCTCTCTCAATTCAACGGAAAGCGATACCTGCAGTACAAAGCATTCCTCTCGACGACCGATACCTCCGCCACGCCAACCCTCAGCAGCGTCACGGTCTGCGAACAGGTCGTCGACTGCAGCAGCTCCGTCCCCACAGTTACGCCGACTCCGGCGCAGGTCTGCGCCAGCTCCACCGGCAATACGGCCAGCGGTCCGGCCGCGATGTCGAGCTACGCCTGGACGATCACCAACGGCACGATCACCGGCGGCGCGACGTCGCAGACCGTGACGTATACGGCCGGCGCGTCCGGCAGCGTCGGTCTGACGTTGACCATTACCACCTCCTCCGGCTGCCAGGCTGCCGGCTCCGCCACCGTTCCGATCAACCCGGTTCCCGCCACGCCGAGCGCGTCGAACACCGGCCCGTACTGCGCGGGGGCGACCATCCAGCTCTCCACTCCGACCGTCGCCGGCGCCACATACGCCTGGACCGGTCCGAACGGATTCACGTCATCGCTGCAGAACCCGACGCGCTCCGGCGCGGCCGTCGCTGATTCGGGAACGTACTCGGTCACCGTCACCGTGAGCGGTTGTACGTCCGCCGCCGGTACTACAAGCGTCGTCGTCAACGCAGTCCCTGCCACGCCAACGGCGTCGAACACCGGCCCGTATTGCACGGGCGCGACCATCCAGCTTTCCACCCCGACCGTGGCTGGCGCCACGTATGCGTGGACCGGCCCGAACGGCTTCACCTCAGCGCTGCAGAACCCGGCGCGCTCGAACGCCGCCACGGCTGACGCGGGGACGTACTCCGTCACCATCACCGTCAATGGCTGCAGCTCGGCCGCCGGAACGACGAGCGTCGTGGTGAATCCGACGCCCGCCACGCCGACCGCGTCGAACACCGGCCCGTACTGCGCGGGCGCGACTATCCAACTCTCCACGCCGACCGTCGCCACCGCCACCTACGCGTGGAGCGGCCCGAACGGCTTCACCTCGTCGCTGCAGAATCCGACGCGCTCGAACGCCGCCACGGCGGACGCGGGGACGTACTCCGTCACGATCACCGTCACTGGCTGCACCTCAGCCGCCGGCACGACGAGCGTGGTTGTGAATGCCATCCCCGCCACACCGACGGCGTCGAACACTGGCCCGTACTGCGAAGGCGCGACCATTCAACTCTCCACGCCGACCGTTGCCAGCGCCACCTATGCGTGGACCGGCCCGAACGGCTTCACGTCGTCTCTGCAGAACCCGACGCGTTCAAACGCCACGACGGCCGACGCCGGTACCTACTCGGTCACGATCACGGTGAACGGTTGCACCTCGGCGGCCGGCACGACCAGCGTCGTCGTCAACACGATCCCCGCCACACCGACGGCGTCGAATACCGGCCCGTACTGCGAAGGCGCGACCATTCAACTCTCCACGCCGACCGTGAGCGGCGCCACCTATGCCTGGACCGGCCCGAACGGCTTCACCTCTTCGCTGCAGAACCCGACGCGCTCCGGCGCCACGGTCGCGGACGCGGGGACGTACTCAGTCACGATCACCGTGACCGGCTGCACCTCGGCCGCCGGGACGACAAGCGTCATTGTGAATCCGACTCCCGCAACGCCGACGGCGTCGAATACCGGCCCGTACTGCGAAGGCGCGACCATTCAACTCTCCACGCCGCTCGTCAGCGGCGCCACGTACGCGTGGACCGGCCCGAACGGCTTCACGTCGTCACTGCAGAACCCGACGCGTTCGAGCGCCACGACGGCCGACGCCGGCACCTACTCGGTGACCATCGCGGTCAACGGCTGCAGCTCGGCCGCCGGGACGACGAGCGTTGTCGTCAATCCGATTCCAGCCACACCGACGGCGACCAATGGCGGACCGTATTGCGAAGGCGCGACGATTGCCCTCTTCACACCGACGGTCTCCGGTGCCACGTATGCATGGAGCGGCCCGACCGGCTTCACGTCTTCGCTTCAGAACCCCACGCGCTCCGGCGTAACCACCGCTGATGCAGGCACCTACTCGGTGACCATCACCGTGAGCGGCTGCACCTCTGCCGCCGGGACGACGAGCGTTGTCGTCAATCCGTCGCCCGCGACGCCGACGGCCAGCAACGGCGGACCGTACTGCGAAGGCGCGACCATCCAGCTCTCCACGCCGACCGTGGCCAGCGCGACGTACTCGTGGACGGGTCCGAACGGCTTCACGTCTTCGCTTCAGAACCCGACGCGCTCCGGCGCAACGACCGCTGATGCGGGCACCTACTCGGTGACCATCACGGTCAGCGGCTGCACCTCTGCGGCGGGAACGACGAACGTCGTGGTGAATCCGACGCCGGCGACGCCGTCGGCGTCCAACGGCGGACCGTACTGCGAAGGCGCAACGATCTCCCTTGCTACCCCGACGGTCTCCGGCGCGACGTACGCGTGGACGGGCCCGAACGGCTTCACTTCGTCGCAGCAGAATCCAACGCGCTCCGGCGCAACGCTCGCGGACGCGGGGACGTACTCCGTCACGATCACTGTGAACGGCTGCACCTCCGCGGCGGGAACGACGAGCGTTGTCGTCAATCCGATCCCGGCCATGCCGACGGCGAGCAACGGCGGTCCGTACTGCGAAGGCGCGACCATCCAACTCTCCACGCCGCTCGTCAGTGGCGCGACATACGCGTGGACTGGTCCAAACGGCTTCACCTCCTCGCTCCAGAACCCGACGCGCTCCGGCGCCACGACCGCTGATGCGGGCACCTACTCGGTGACCATCACGGTGAGCGGCTGCACTTCGGCCGCCGGCACGACGAGCGTTGTCGTCAATCCGATTCCAACCACACCCACGGCGAGCAATGGCGGACCCTATTGCGAAGGCGCAACGATCCAACTCTCCACACCGTTCGTCAGCGGCGCCACCTACTCGTGGACAGGCCCGAACGGTTTTACCTCATCCTTGCAGAACCCGTCGCGTTCGAACGCCACGACCGCTGACGCCGGCACGTACTCGGTGACCATCACGGTCAGCGGCTGCACCTCGGCCGCCGGCACGACGAGCGTTACCGTCAATCCGATTCCGGCCACACCGACGGCGAGCAATGGCGGACCCTATTGCGAAGGCGCGACGATCCAACTCTCCACGCCGTTCGTCAGCGGCGCCACCTACTCGTGGACGGGTCCGAACGGCTTCACCTCATCCTTGCAGAACCCGACGCGTTCGAATGCCACGACCGCTGACGCCGGCACCTACTCCGTGACCATCACGGTCAACGGCTGCACCTCGGCCGCGGGGACGACGAGCGTCGTCGTCAACCCAACGCCGGCGACGCCGACGGCCAGCAACGACGGCCCGTACTGCGAAGGGGCGACGATCTCGCTGTTCACGCCCACGGTCTCCGGCGCGACGTACTCGTGGACCGGTCCGAACGGCTTCACTTCCAGCCAGCAGGATCCCACGCACTCCGGCGCGACGACCGCTGACACGGGTACCTACTCGGTGACCGTCACGGTCAATGGCTGCACCTCTGCCGCGGGAACGACGAGCGTTGTGGTCAGTCCGGCGCCGGCGACGCCGACGGCCAGCAACGATGGTCCGTACTGCGAAGGCGCGACCATCCAGCTCTCCACCCCGACCGTGGCCAGCGCGACGTACGCGTGGAGCGGTCCGAACGGCTTCACCTCATCGCTGCAGAACCCGACACGTGCGAACGCCACCACGGCGGACGCGGGGACATACTCGGTCACGATCACCGTGAACGGCTGCACCTCGGCCGCCGGCACGACAAACGTCGTCGTGAACCCCGCGCCGGCGACACCCACCGCCACCAATGGCGGTCCGTACTGCCAGGGCGCGACGATTCAGCTCTCCACGCCGCTCGTCAGCGGCGCGACGTACGCGTGGACCGGCCCGAACGGCTTTACGTCATCCCTGCAAAACCCAACGCGGTCGAACGCCACGACAGCCGACGCCGGCACCTACTCGGTGACCGTCACGGTGAGCGGCTGCACCTCGGCCGCGGGGACGACGAGCGTTGTCGTTAACCCAACGCCGGCGACGCCGACGGCGAGCAACGGCGGTCCGTACTGCGAAGGTGCGACCATCCAACTCTCCACGCCACTCGTCAGCGGCGCTGCATACTCGTGGAGCGGCCCGAACGGCTTCACCTCCGCGCTGCAAAATCCAACGCGGTCGAACGCCACGACAGCGGACGCCGGCACCTACTCAGTGACCGTCACTGTTGCCGGCTGCACCTCCGCGGCTGGCACGACGAGCGTCGTCGTCAATCCGATCCCCGCCACGCCGACGGCAAGCAACGGCGGCCCGTACTGCGAAGGTGCGACCATCCAACTCTCCACGCCGCTCGTCAGCGGCGCGACATACGCGTGGACCGGCCCGAACGGCTTCACCTCAGCGCTGCAAAATCCAACGCGGTCGAACGCCACGACAGCCGACGCCGGCACGTACTCGGTGACCATCACCGTTAACGGCTGCACCTCCGCGACGGGAACGACGAGCGTTGTCGTCAATCCGATCCCGGCCACGCCGACGGCGAGCAACGGCGGACCGTACTGCGAAGGCGCGACAATCCAGCTCTCTACCTCGACCGTCGCCAGCGCCACATATGCGTGGACGGGACCGAACGGCTTCACGTCTTCGCTTCAGAACCCGACGCGCTCCGGCGCCACGACCGCTGATGCGGGCACATACTCGGTGACCATCACGGTGAGCGGCTGTACTTCGGCCGCCGGCACGACGAGTGTTTTCGTCAATCCGATTCCAGCCACACCGACGGCGAGCAATGGCGGACCCTATTGCGAAGGCGCGACGATCCAACTCTCCGCGCCGTTCGTCAGCGGCGCGACGTACGCGTGGAGCGGCCCGAACGGCTTCACGTCATCCCTGCAGAACCCGACGCGCTCCGGCGCCACACTCGCGGACGCGGGGACGTACTCGGTCACGATCACAGTCAATGGCTGCACCTCGGCCGCTGGGACGACCAGCGTGATCGTGAATGCCATCCCTGCAACTCCAACGGCATCCAACGGTGGCCCATACTGCGAAGGGGCGACGATTCAACTTTCCACCCCATTCGTCAGCGGCGCCACCTACTCGTGGACCGGCCCGAACGGCTTCACCTCCTCGCAGCAGAACCCGACGCGCTCCAGCGCGACGACCGCTGATGCGGGCACATACTCGGTGACCATCACGGTGAGCGGCTGTACTTCGGCCGCCGGCACGACGAGCGTTACCGTCAATCCGATTCCGGCCACACCGACGGCGAGCAATGGCGGACCCTATTGCGAAGGCGCGACGATCCAACTCTCCACGTCGTTCGTCAGCGGCGCCACCTACTCGTGGACCGGCCCGAACGGCTTCACCTCATCCCTGCAGAACCCGACGCGCTCCGGCGCCACGACCGCTGATGCGGGCACCTACTCGGTGACCATCACGGTCAGCGGCTGCACCTCGGCCGCGGGGACGACGAGCGTCGTCGTCAACCCAACGCCTGCGACGCCGACGGCCAGCAACGACGGCCCGTACTGCGAAGGGGCGACGATCTCGCTGTTCACGCCCACGGTCTCCGGCGCGACGTACTCGTGGACCGGTCCGAACGGCTTCACGTCCAGCCAGCAGAACCCCACGCACTCCGGCGCAACGACCGCTGACACGGGTACCTACTCGGTGACCGTCACGGTCAATGGCTGTACCTCGGCCGCGGGAACGACGAGCGTTGTGGTCAGTCCGGCGCCGGCGACGCCGACGGCCAGCAACGATGGTCCGTACTGCGAAGGCGCGACCATCCAGCTTTCGACCCCGACCGTGGCCAGCGCGACGTACTCGTGGACAGGCCCGAACGGCTTCACTTCCAGCCAGCAGAACCCGACACGCGCGAACGCCACCACGGCGGATGCGGGAACCTACTCGGTCACGATCACCGTGAACGGCTGCACCTCGGCCGCCGGCACGACGAACGTCGTCGTGAACCCCGCGCCGGCGACGCCGACCGCCACCAATGGCGGTCCGTACTGCCAGGGCGCGACGATTCAACTCTCCACGCCGCTCGTCAGCGGTGCGACGTACGCGTGGACCGGCCCGAACGGCTTCACCTCCGCGCTGCAGAATCCAACGCGTTCGAACGCCACGACAGCCGACGCCGGCACCTACTCAGTGACCGTCACGGTGAGCGGCTGCACCTCCGCGGCTGGTACGACGAGCGTTGTCGTTAACCCAACGCCGGCGACGCCGACGGCGAGCAACGGCGGCCCGTACTGCGAGGGCGCGACGATTCAACTCTCCACGCCTCTCGTCAGCGGCGCCACGTACGCGTGGACCGGCCCGAACGGCTTCACGTCATCCCTGCAAAACCCAACGCGGTCGAACGCCACGACAGCCGACGGCGGCACCTACTCGGTGACCATCACTGTTAACGGCTGCACCTCCGCGGCTGGCACGACGAGCGTTGTAGTCAATCCGATTCCAGCCACACCGACGGCGAGCAATGGCGGCCCGTACTGCGAAGGTGCGACGATCGCCCTCTCCACCACGACGGTTTCTGGCGCTACATACGCGTGGACGGGTCCGAACGGGTTCACCTCATCGCTTCAGAACCCTGCGCGATCTGGCGCCACGCTCGCGGACGCGGGAACGTACTCCGTCACGATCACTGTGAATGGCTGCACTTCGGCCGCCGGCACGACCAGCGTGGTAGTGAACGCCATTCCTGCCACTCCGACGGCATCCAACGGCGGCCCATACTGCGAAGGGGCGACGATTCAACTCTCCACCCCGACCGTCGCCAGTGCAACATATGCGTGGACCGGCCCGAACGGCTTCACGTCATCCCTGCAAAATCCAACGCGGTCGAACGCCACGACAGCCGACGCCGGCACCTACTCAGTGACCGTCACGGTGAGCGGCTGCACCTCGGCCGCGGGAACGACGAGCGTTGTCGTCAATCCAACGCCGGCGACGCCGACGGCGAGCAACGGCGGCCCGTACTGCGAGGGTGCGACCATTCAACTCTCCACCCCGACCGTCGCCGGCGCGACGTACTCGTGGACGGGTCCGAACGGCTTCACGTCATCCCTGCAAAACCCAACGCGGTCGAACGCCACGACAGCCGACGCCGGCACCTACTCGGTGACCATCACTGTCAACGGCTGCACCTCCGCGGCGGGAACGACGAGCGTTGTCGTCAATCCGATCCCCGCCACGCCGACGGCGAGCAACGGCGGCCCGTACTGCGAAGGCGCGACCATCCAACTCTCCACGCCGCTCGTCGGCGGCGCCACATACGCGTGGACCGGTCCGAACGGGTTCACCTCCTCGCTGCAGAACCCGACACGCTCAGGCGCCACGGTTGCGGATGCGGGCACGTACTCGGTGACCATCACTGTCAACGGCTGCACCTCTGCAGCGGGAACGACGAGCGTCGTCGTCAATCCGATCCCCGCCACGCCGACGGCGAGCAACGGCGGCCCGTACTGCCAGGGCGCGACGATCCAACTCTCCACGCCGCTCGTCAGCGGCGCGACGTACTCGTGGAGCGGCCCGAACGGCTTCACGTCATCCCTGCAAAACCCAACGCGATCGAACGCCACGACCGCTGACGCCGGCACCTACTCGGTGACCGTTACTGTCAGCGGCTGCACCTCGGCCGCGGGGACGACGAGCGTTGTCGTCAACCCAACGCCGGCGACGCCGACGGCATCCAACGGCGGCCCGTACTGCGTGGGTGCGACCATTCAACTCTCCACGCCGGTCGTCGCTGGCGCTACGTACTCGTGGACCGGCCCGAACGGCTTCACCTCATCCTTGCAGAACCCACCGCGTTCGAACGCCACGACCGCTGACGCGGGAACGTACTCGGTGACCATCACGGTCAGCGGCTGCACCTCGGCCGCGGGGACGACGAGCGTCACCGTGAACCCCATCCCCGCTACACCGACGATCAGCGGCACGGCCAGCTTCTGCACCGGCGGCAGCACCACGCTGACCTCGAGCAGTGCATCCGGCAACCAGTGGTTCCTCAACGGCAATCCGATCGGCGGCGCCACCAACCAGACCTTTGCCGCCACGGCGGCAGGCAGCTACACGGTGACCGTGACGGCGAGCGGCTGCACAAGCGCCGCCTCCGCGGCCAAGGTCGTCACGGTGAATCCGAAGCCGGATGCAACCATCACGACGCCGGCCAGCACGGCCGCCGGCTCGACCGGCAATATCGCCTCGGTCGCCAATGCCGGCGCCGGTGCGACGTACGCCTGGGGCATCACCAACGGCACGATCACAGCGGGAACCGGAACGAACAGCATCACCTACACGGCCGGCGCAGTCGGCACGTTGACTCTCAACGTCACGGTGACCACCGGCGCCGGCTGCAGTGACACCAAGTCGGCCAACGTGAGCGTCGTCGTTCCGTCGTCGGTCACGGTCACCTCGATCTCACCGACCGGCGGCACCGTCGCCGGCGGTTCGGCCGTAACCATCAACGGCACCGGCTTCCTCAGCGGCGCCAGCGTGACCCTCGGCGGATCGGCAGCCACGCACCTGGTCGTCGTCAGCTCCACCAAGATCACCGCGAGGACGCCGGCCCACGCGCCGGGCGCCGTCAACGTGACGGTGACCAATGTCAATACCTCCACCGGCACGCTCACCAGCGGCTACCTCTACAAGGCCCAGCAGTTCGACCCGAACAACGACGGTGCGGTCACCTCGACGGACATCTTCTATCTCGTGAACTTCATCTTCCTTGGCGGTCCGCCGCCGGCCGGACCGGCCGGGATGCTGTCGGGCGACGCGAATGGTGACGGGATCGTCAATTCGTCTGACATTTTCTTCCTGGTCAATTACCTGTTCCTCGGCGGCCCGAGGCCGAACGCTGTTCCAACGTTGCCGCGGGTGACCACCTCGACAGAGGGCACTGCCGGTCGGCAGATCGCAGGATCGATCACTCTTGGCAAGCCGGTCCTCCGCTCGGGCCGTTACGTCGTGCCGGTCATCATGACTACCAGACCGGGATCGATCGCGCCGCAAGCGATGTCGCTGCGGGTCCACTTCGACCGCGAGGTGGGCAATGTGACGATCGGGAAAGCGGGAGCGGCGAAGAATCTGGGTGCCCCGTTCGAGATCACCCGCCGCGCGGGCAACGATGTGTCGTATCTCATCTCGTACGGTGGTCTGGCCCTCGGCGCGTCGCATTCGGCGGTTGTGGCCGAGGTCGAGATCGATTCGGTTGATGGAGCAGTTGGGATCAGTGTCGATCCGCGGTTGACGATGCTCAGTGATCAGGCCGGCCTGATGAGCGCCACGGTCGAGAACGGGAACCTCGACGTGAGCGGTACGGCCATCAGGAGTTTCCAGCCCCAGCCGCACAAACCCGGAAGCGGAGTGAATTAAAAGGGTACGCAAAACAGATGAAAGTCCATTCGCGCATCGCTTCCCTTGCCGTTTCCAGTCCTCCAGCCGGCCCGGTTCCCCGGGCCGGCTTTTTCTCTCGACCATCCCGGACTCGCGGCACGTCTCGGATTGGTCCGCCCTGATCGGCATGGTAAAGTTCCTGGTCCTGGCTCGAGTCCGAGTCCACCTTCCCAACCCCTGTTCCGATGAAACGCACACTCCCGTTACTGGTTCTTTCGCTGCTCCTCGCTTCGACCATCTCCGCGGAGACAGCCAGGAAACCTCGGAGTAAGCATTCGAAAGGGAAACCAACGGCGGAGAGCGTGCTCACTGCCGAGCCGGGTCCGGCGGTCGCCCTCGTTCGGTCTCTGAAGCCAGGGACGAACCGGATGGGAGTGCGATCGGCATCAGAGCGTGAAATCGTCTCCAAACCGGGGCCGGTGAGCGCCGGCCCTCCGATCGAGGTGGCCATGAATCGGGCCGCGAGCGTCAGGCTCGATCTGCGCCTGCTGCCGCAGACGCCGCCGGTGCGCAAGGACCGGCCCGAGCGCGAGGCCCCGGTCGTCACGCCGCACGAGATTCAGGGGATCGTCACGCCGCCCTCACCCCGCTTTCTCATGCCGGCCATCAACGCTCCCGCGCCGTCGACCCTGGCGAACTTCGCCGGACTCGACTTCGCCAACTTTGGCGCCGGGCATCCACCCGACACCGTCGGCGACGTCGGCCCGAATCACTACATCCAGGCCGTCAACACCTCCATCGGCGTCTACAACAAGACCGGCACGCGGCTCGCGGCGTTCACGTTCGACACGTTCATGAGCCAGGGCCACTTCGGCAACCTCTGCGACACGAACAACTTCGGCGATCCGGTCGTCCTTTACGACACCTTCGAGGACCGCTGGGTCATCACCGACTTCGCCTTCAGGCTCGACGGCGGTGGCAACGTCATCAGTCCGCCCGGCTCGTTTCAGTGCTTCGCGGTTTCCAGGACCGGAGATCCCATCGCCGGTGGATGGAACTTCTACTCCGTGCACATCACCGACGCTCTGAATGACTACCCGAAGTTCGGTATCTGGCCGGACGGGATCTACATGAGCGCGAACATGTTCGGCTTTCCCGCGACCGGTTCCTTTCAGGGGACGCGCGTCTGGGCGCTCAACAAGGCGCAGATGTATGCCGGGGCGCCGAGCATTCAGGTGCTCCAGTTCACCCCGCCGGCGTCTGAATTCACCCTGCTTCCCAGCAATGCCCGGCTCCAGGCCGGAACGCCGCCCGCCGGCTCGCCGAATTACTTCGCCACCGTCTTCAACTTCTCGAACGCCATCTCCTTCTACAAGTTTCACGTCGACTGGAACAGCATCTCTCTCTCCAGCCTTACCGGTCCGTTCCTCACCATCGCGCCGGACAGTTGGACCATTCCACCTGACACCGTGCCCGCTCAGGGAGGCAACCCCAACGACACGCTCGCCGTCCTGCTGATGATGCAGAACCAGTACACGAACCTGGGCGGCGCCGAGTCGCTGTGGCAGAGCCATACCGTCGGCAATCCCGCCACGGCCGGCGTCTCGGCGGTCCGCTATTACCAGACAGACGTAACCGGCGGAAGCGTCGCGGCGAATACGACGCAAGCCTTTACGCATGCTCCCGATACGACGAATCGTTACATGCCCAGCGTGGCGGTCGACCACGTCGGCGACATGGCCATCGGCTACAGCGCCTCGACCGCCGCGCTCTTCCCGGCCATACGTTACGCGGGACGCCTCGCCGCCGACCCGGTGAACACGCTCCCGCAGACCGAGACATCGCTGATCGAGGGAACCGGCTCGCAGAATTCGAGCACGCGCTGGGGTGATTACTCGGCGATGTCGGTCGATCCTGATGGCTGCACGTTCTGGTTCACGAACGAGTACTACATCGCCACCGGCAGCAACTGGCAGACTCGGGTGGGATCGTTTGCATTTCCCTCCTGCACTCCCGTCAGCACGGGAACCGTGCAGGGGACGGTGACGGCCACCGCCGGGGGCGCTCCGATCGCCGGTGCGGCCATCTCCTTCGGAAGCAGGACGGCCACCACGAACGGCAGCGGCTTTTACCAGTTTCTGTCGATTCCATCCGGCAACTATCCGAGCATCACGGTCACCGCTCCCGGCTTCAATCCCGGGACGACCTCAAACGTCACCGTCACCGATGCCGTGACGACGGTCAAGGATTTTTCTCTGAGCGCCTCGCCGGCGAACGCCTGCCCCGTGGACACGACCCAGGCCGACTTCCAGCTCGGCGTTCCGACCAATACCGATCTCACGTCCAGTCCCGGCGACGTCATCCTTCTGAGTCCTGCGAACCTCGATCAGCAGAACACCACGCTCGGATCCAACGGAGGCAGCTTCAGCTCCACCACCTTTGCGGGCCAGACGTTCACGGCTGCCGTTACCGGCGCCCTGGCAGCCGTCGACATCAACCTTTTCTGCTCCGGATGCTCGGGCACATTCCCGAATCTCACGCTCTCCGTTCGCGCAACCTCAGGTGGCCTGCCGACCGGTGCAGACCTCGCGGCAACGACGATTCCCGGTTTCAACAGCGGAGCCACCGCCTACTACACGGGTACGTTTGCGTCGCCTCCCACACTGACGGCCGGCACCAAATACGCGTTGATCATCCGGCCGGTCTCGGATCCCTCCGCCGGCACCTATGCCATCACGCGCAGCGGTGGAGTCTCCACCGGCGCCGACGTCTACGCGGGCGGCGATCGGATCAACGACAACGGCACCAGCGGGGCCGGGCCATGGGTCACCCCGCTCACGGGCGGTGTAGCGACGGACAGCGGCTTCAGAACGTACATGAAGACAACCTTCGTTGCCACGGGCAATCTGATCTCCTCGAACAAGGACGCCAACCCCGCTCCGGGACTGACGCCGGTCTGGACGACCCTTTCCTGGACAGCCGCGACGCCTGTCAACACCACGCTCAAGTTCCAGGCTTCCGGCAGCAACTCGGCGGCCGGCCCGTTCAACTTCGTCGGGTCCGACGGAACCGCGGCGACGTTCTTCACGACCACCGGTGCGTCGCTCGCGCAGTTCTACGGATTCCGCTATCTCCAATACAAGGCTTACCTTTCGACGACAGACACCACGAAGACACCAACGGTCAACGACGTGACCGCCTGCTTCACCAACCTCGACTGCAGTGGCACCGTCACGATCACCGCACCGGGACCGGTGTGCGGTAACTCCACCGGCAATACCGCAAGCGGTCCGGCCGGCGAGGCGAGCTATGCCTGGTCCATCACCAACGGCTCCATCGTCGGCAGCGCGACGTCGCAATCGGTAACCTACACCGCGGGAGCCTCCGGCACCGTCAATCTGTCCCTGAACGTCATCGAGGCGGGCGGCTGTCATAAGTCGGCGTCCGCCGGCATCACCATCAACCCGTCCCCGGCCACGCCCACGATCACCCCCGGCGGCCCCACGTCGTTCTGCGCCGGCGCCAGCGTGACGCTTACCTCGAGCAGCGCGTCCGGCAACCAATGGAACCTCAACGGCAACCCGATCGGTGGAGCGACGAATCAGACGTACGCCGCCACGGCGTCGGGCAACTACACGGTGACGGTGTCCGCCGGCAGTTGCAACGCCTCCTCGGCGATCACCACCGTGACGGTGAACGCCGTCCCGGCCGTGCCCGGAATCACGATCAGCAACGTTCAGACCGTCACGGTTACCGGCGGCTCGGGCACGTTTACTCTCATGTTCAACGGCCAGAGCACCTCGTCGCTGGCCTTCAACGCCACCGCCGGCGCAGTGCAGAGCCAGTTGAATGCTCTGTCGACCATCGGCGGCGTGGGCGGCTCGGTGAGCGTCAGTCTGTCAGCCAACGTTTACACCGTGACGTTTGGCGGCACCCTCACCGGCCCTCAACCGCAGATGACCGGATCAGGCGCCGGCGGCGCGACGGTTACCGTGAATGCCCCTCCTGTCTGCGGCGGCTCGACCGGTAATCAAGCGAGCGGGCCGGGTGGTGCGGCCACGTACGCATGGACCATCACCAACGGCACGATCACGAGTGCGACGAATATCCAGACCATCACCTATACCGCGGGAGCCTCCGGCAACGTCGTTCTGAGCCTGACGGTGACGAATGCAGCATCGTGCAGCACCGCCAGCGCCCCGGCGAACATCCCGATCAACAGCTCACCGGCCACGCCGACCATCTCCGCCGGCGGCGTCACGACGTTCTGCACCGGTGGCAGTGTGACGCTCACGTCGAGCAGTGCGTCGGGCAACCAGTGGAACCTCAACGGCAACCCGATCGGCGGAGCGTCGAATCAGACGCTCGTGGCTACCGCGTCGGGCAACTACACGGTAACGGTTACCGCCGGCAACAGTTGCAGCGCCACATCGTCCATTACCACCGTGACGGTCAATCCGATCCCGGCCACGCCAACGATCGCTCCCGGCGGGCCGACGACCTTCTGCGCCGGTGGCAGCGTCACGCTGACGTCGAGCAGCGCCTCCGGCAATCAGTGGTCTCTCAACGGCAATCCGATCGGGAGCGCCACGAATCAGACGTTCAGTGCAACCGCCACCGGAAGTTACACCGTCATCGTGACCACGAACGGATGCGCCAGCGCTCCGTCAGCGGCGACATCCGTGACGGTCAATCCGATCCCGGCCACGCCAACGATCACTCCCGGCGGGCCGACGACCTTCTGTGCCGGCGGCAGCGTCACGCTGGCGTCGAGCAGCGCCTCCGGCAATCAGTGGCGTCTCAACGGCAATCCCATCGGGAGCGCCACGAATCAGACGTTCAGTGCAACCGCCACCGGAAGTTACACCGTCATCGTGACCGCGAGCGGATGCAGCAGCGCTCCGTCAGCGGCGACATCCGTGACGGTCAATCCGATCCCGGCCACGCCAACGATCACTCCCGGCGGGCCGACGACCTTCTGTGCCGGCGGCAGCGTCACGCTGACGTCGAGCAGCGCCTCCGGCAATCAGTGGTCTCTCAACGGCAATCCCATCGGGAGCGCCACGAATCAGACGTTCAGCGCAACGGCCACCGGAAGTTACACCGTCATCGTGACCGCGAGCGGATGCAGCAGCGCTCCGTCAGCCGCGACATCCGTGACGGTCAACCCGATCCCGGCCACGCCCACCATCACACCGACCACCGGCTTCTTCTGTCCGAACGGCGGAGCACCCAACAGCGGTTTCGTTCAGCTCGCCTCGAGCGCCGTGGCCGGCAACCAGTGGTTCCTGAACGGCAATCCGATCGGCGGCGCAACCGGCACGACGTACAACGCTTCCGTCGCTGGCAGCTACACCGTGCAGGTGACAGCCAGCGGCTGCATCAGCGCGATGTCGGCGGCGTCATCCGTGACCGCCGACTCGACGCCCGCACCGACGATTACGCCCGGCGGTCCGACGACCTTCTGTGCTGGCGGCAGCGTCACGCTCACCGCCTCGACGTCCGTCGTCGGCGCGTCGTTCCGCTGGTACCTCAACGGTGTGCTGATGCCCCCTGCGACAGGCAGCTCGACGCTCAACGTCACACAGACGGGGAACTACACGGCCGACTACCTGATCGGTGCCTGCCAGAGCTTCGTTTCCACCGGCACGACAGTCACCGTCAATCCCAAACCGAATGCAACCATCACCACGGCGGCCAGTACGGCCACCGGCTCGACGGGCAACATCGCCTCGGTAGCCAACGCCGGCGCCGGTGCGACGTACGCCTGGGGCATCACCGGCGGCACGATCACAGCAGGCAACGGGACCAACAGCATCACCTACACGGCCGGCGGTGCGGGAACGTTGACTCTCAACGTCACGGTAACCACCAGCGCCGGCTGCAGCGACGCCAAGTCGGCCAACATAAACGTCATCGTTCCGCCGGTAACCGTCACCTCGGTTTCGCCCACTGGTGGCACCATCGCCGGCGGTTCGGCCGTGACGATCAATGGCACCGGCTTCCTCAGCGGCGCAAGCGTGACCTTCGGTGGGTCGCCTGCCACGAGCGTGATCGTCGTCAGCGCAATCAAGATCACGGCCAGGACGCCGGCACACGCGCTGGGTGCCGTCAACGTGACGGTGACCAATCTCAATACCACCAGCGGTACCCTGACCAACGGCTATCTCTACAAGGCCCAGCAGTTCGACCCGAACAACGACGGCGCGGTCACCTCGACGGATATCTTCTATCTCGTGAACTTCATCTTCCTCGGCGGTCCGCCGCCAAGGGGAGCATCCGGGATGTTGTCGGGCGACGCGAACGCTGACGGGATCATCAACTCGGCTGATATTTTCTTCGTCGTCAACTATCTGTTCCTCGGCGGTCCCCGGCCGAACGCGCTTCCAACGTTGCCGCGGGTGACTACCTCGACGGAGGGAAACGCGGCTCCCGAGATCGCCGGGTCGATCGCTCTTGGCAGGCCGATTCTGCGCCTGGGACGTTACGTAGTGCCGGTCGTCATGACTACCAGACCCGGATCGATCGTGCCCCAGGCGATGTCGCTGCGGGTCCACTTCGACCGCGAAGTCGGCAATGTGACGATCGGGAAAGCCGGAGCGGCGAAGAATCTCGCTGCCCCGTTCGAGATCACCCGCCGCGCGGGCAACGATGTGTCGTATCTCATCTCGTACGGTGGTCTGGCGCTCGGCGAGTCACATTCGGCCGTTGTCGCTGAGATCGAGATCGATTCGGTTGACGGAGCGGTCGGGATCACTGTCGATCCGCGGTTGACCATGCTCAGTGATCAGGGCGGCTTGATGAGTGCCACGGTAGAGAACGGAACACTCGAGGTGAGCGGCACGACCATCAGGGATGTTCAGCCGCGGCCGGGCACCCGCGAAAACGAACTGAACTAAAGCGCGAGAGAAAGGATGAGGTCCCGCTACCTGTAGCGCGTATCATCGGCTTCCAGCTTGCCTGACGCGTGGCGGTACCTACTCTTGACTCTGGTGCATACACTGACGGGAAACCCATTCCAAGGACACCGCATGAACTCGAAGCAAGTCCACGTAATCAATTCTCTCTTCTCGCTTTTCCTGATTCTCCTCGTATCCTTCGCGGCCGCGCCTGTCGCCGCGCAGGACGCGGTGACCGTTCAAACCGTCAACGCAAGCGGCAACACGGTCGATGTTCCCGTTCTTATCCGCGACGTCTCAGGCACTCCCCTCGGCCGCGATCAAGCGGCTGGTTCCAGGATCCAGGCGTTCACGATCGCCGTAAACTACGCGCCCGCTGCCTCGGTGCAGTCGGTTACGTTCGCGCGTGCCGGCATCACGGCGGGGTTGACGCCCGCATTCGAGCTCTCGCCGGCTTCGGCTGGATCGATCTCATTGATCGAGCAATTCGATGAGTCCTCCAACCTCATACCGTTCAACCTCAACGCTCCGCCTCCCGGCGATCAGGTTGCGCATCTGGTTTTTACTCTCTCGCCATCCGCGGCGCCGGGGTCCTCGATCACACTCACCCTCGACTCGGCGACCGTGCTATCGAACCAAGGCGGAACGACATCCGAGACGCCGCCGGGCTCCCTCACCCTCGTCAACGGCTCGATCAACATCCCCCAGCTTTCGCTGAACATCCTTCCCGGCTCGCGCACGGTGACGATCGGCGATACAACGACCTTCACGGTGCAGACGGACAGGAATGTCGCAGCGGACACGACCGTGTCGCTCTCGTCGTCGAATCCCGGCATCGCCACGGTTCCGTCATCCGTCGTCATTCCGGCGGGGATGGCGGCCGCGAACTTCAGTGCCACCGGTGTCGCCGCGGGCAGCGCGAACATCAATGCCGCGCTTCCTCCGGCCAACGGCGGGGCGACCGCGTCGGCATTCATCACGGTCACCGAGCCGCCTCCGCAATGCGTCACGCCGAATGCTCCGGTGATCAGCGGGCCTGCTACAGCCGAGGTGGGGAAGTCGTATGCCATCACCTGGGCGGTCGTCAACGACGCCACAGGCTACATCGTCGAGGAATCGACCGATCCGAACTTCGGCACGGTCGTTACGAGCACTCCGACGACCAACAGCGCCTCCTTCACGCATGCGGTCGCCAATCGTTACTACTACCGCGTTCGCGCCCGGAACTTCAGCACCGGCTGCAGCACGTCGTCAGCGCTATCGAACGTCGTCTCCGTGCTGGTGAGCGTCACGCCGGTAGCCCAGACGCGCTTCATTCCCGTTGTCGGTTCGACGCCGGGCAGCTTCGGCTCATTCTTCAAGACCTCGGTACAGCTCTACAACGCCAAGAGCGGCACCATCTCCGGCAAGATCGTCTTCCATACGCAGAACGCCTCGGGATCGGCGGCCGATCCTTCTCTGGCCTTCTCGATTCAGCCTGGAAAGTCGCTTTCCTATGCCGATCTCCTCCCGGCCATGGGTATCGCCAGCGGCCTCGGAAGCGCCGATCTCGTCGCGGACGCCGGCTCTCCTTTCCCGGTCGCCCTGGTGCGCGTCTTCAACGACGCGGGCACCGCCGGAACGACCGGCCTGGCCGAGGAGCCTATGAATGCCAGCGAGGCGCTGCAGAACGGCGACGCCGGCGTGCTCATTGCCCCCGCCGACCAGAAGTTCCGCCTGAACATCGGCTTCCGCACGCTCGAGCAGGGAGCATCGATGACCTTCACCGTCCGAGACAAAGACGGAACGCTCGTGAAGACGAGCACGAGAACCTTCGGTCCGACGTTCTTCCAGCAGGTCGGATCGGCAACGATTCTCGACGGCTATGTCCTCACCGGCGGCGAAACGATCACCGTCCAGATCACCGCCGGCAGCGCCTTCATCTACGGCTCGACGACGGACAACACCACGCAGGACCCGAGCGTGCAGTTCGCGCGGAAGGTGGAGTAGGGGCCTTTCTTGGAGAGAACGAGATGAGCATCCTTCTGCCGATCGGAGTTGCACTCTTTGTTCTGCCGCTGCTTTTTGTGGCGCTTTATGCGCGCCACATCGAGAAGGTGCAACGTAGGCGTATGGCCGAGGTCAGCGGCAACCTGGAGCATTTCGAAGACGTCGCCTGATTGCGGCGACGGCTCTCACTGCATCTTCACTTCGCCGTTTAAGCACGTGACGGATCACTTCCCCGGTGGATCGGTCAGGAAGCCGACCTTCTTCGCCCCTGCTTCATGCGCGGCGTCCATCGCTTCGACTGCGCGGTCGAACGGCACAGTGTCTTCGGCGTTGACGAAGACGACGCGGTCGGCGATGGGACGGGAGAGCATCTGGGCGGCGAGGGCGTCGCGGAGCGCCTTGGCGTTGGCCAGTTTCAGCGTGTTGAGATAGATGCCATCGGGGCGGACGGTGACGACGAGCTGATTCTGCTCCGAGGGCGGCGGCGCGCCGGTCACTTCGACCTTCGGCGGCACCTCGACGTCGAGACCCATCTGCAGGATCGGCGTAGCCACCATGAAGATGATGAGCAGCACCAGCACCACGTCGACCAGCGGCGTGATGTTGATTTCCGATCGGACTCCCTGGCCGGAGCTGGCGGACATTGACATTGGTTACCTCGTGAGTCGATCAGTGGATTAGTGGATTAGTGGGTTAGATGAACGGCCCTCGTCCTAATCTACGAATCACTAATCCACTGCTTCTTTACTTACCCTGTTGCGCGATCTTCCCGCCGGCCATCTGATTCTCGGTCAGGAAGGAGACGGCGGTGAAGTCGGCGTCGTTGGCGGCTTTCATCACCATGCGTACTTTGCCGAAGTTGATCCGTTTGTCGGCTTTGATCATCACGTTGCGGGTGGCGTCCTTGTCGTGCTCCGCCTTCATGTAGCGGGGCAGATCGCGGTCGGGGATCCAGTCCTGGCCGATGAAGACCGTGCCGTCCTGTTTGATCGACACGATCAGGTCCGACTCTTTCCCCGGCTTCTTCTCCGAGTGCGGCCCCTGCGGCAGCGCCACGTCGACGCCCGACTGCAGCATCGGCGTTACCACCATGAAGATGATCAGGAGCACGAGACAGACGTCGACGAGCGGCGTGACGTTGATGTCTCCCTTGACTTCGTCGGGGCTTCCGCCCCCGGCGCCGAATGCCATCCTCGACTCCTAGCGGACCGCTGCCGCGTTGGCGCGGACGCGCGCCTCGTTCTTGATGAAGTAGTCGATCAGTTGAGATGACGAGTTCGACATCTCGACCTGGAAGCGCTCCACCTTGTTCAGGAAGTAGTTGTAGAGCCAGACGGCGGGGATGGCCACGAAGAGGCCGAATGCCGTCGTGACCAGCGCCTCGGCGATACCTGCCGAGACGGCGCCCAGTCCGCCCGAGCCACTGATGGCCATGCCCTGGAAGGCGTGGATGATGCCGGCCACGGTTCCGAAGAGGCCGACGAACGGCGCCGTCGTCGAGATCGTGGCCAGATTGCCGAGGCCCTTCTTCATCTCCGCGGTCGTCATCAGCGACTCGCGCTCGATGGCGCGCTGGCCTGAGGCCACGATGTCGAAATCGTCCGGGAGCGCCTGTGTCGTCTCGTACTGGAACTCGGTCAGTCCCGCGCGCAGCACGCGCGCCAGGTGCGAGTGGCGGTACTTCTTGTCGCTCGTCAGCGTGATCGCTTCCTCGAGCTTGTGCTGTTTGAGCAGCGGCGTGACGCCGAGAGCGATCGCCAGAGACTCGCGTTTGGCGCGCTGAAACCGGAGCAGCCGCTCGATGGCGATCGTCAGCGACCAGATCGACATGAGCGCCAGCACGACGACGACGCCGCGCGCGATCCAATTCATGGTCCCCAACATCCCGAGGAGGCTGAAACTGTTGTTATCCATGCACTTCTCCTTTGCGTCTCGTGGTCAGCAGATCAGTGGATCAGATCCACGTTTCATCATTGCAGTTGAAAATTTACGGTGAGCGTAAAGATAACGGGAACCGGCTGTCCGTTGAGCGTTCCAGGTTTGAATTTCCAGCGTTTGATCGCGTCGAGGGCCGATTGATCGAGTCCGAGGGGAAGGCCTTTGAGGACGCGCGCATCAGTGACGTTGCCGTTTCGGTCGATGATCGTTTCGATGATGACCACTCCACTGATGCGAGCCTTGCGCGCCACGTCGGTGTAGACGGGCTCGACACGTGTGACGGCAATGGGGGGCGCTACGTCACCGCCGACCCGCATCGGCTTGTCGCCGGTGCCGCCGGGTTGTCCTCCGATTTGGCCGCCGAGGGTGCCGCCGAGCGTTCCTCCGACGACTCCTCCCACCACTCCGCCGACCACTCCACCCACCTGGCCGCCGACGACACCGCCTTCCTGGCCACCCGCCGTGTCGGTCGGGACGTCGACCTGGGGCACTTGTTGCGGTGTCCGAGTCGGCTGATGGAAGGTCGGATGGGTTTGCGGCGTCTGCTGCTGCACGTGAGGCGTTGATGCATGCGAAGCCGCGGGCGGTGGGGGAGGCGGCGGCGGGGGCGGTGCCGAGACGACGAACGCCTGAATCGGCTTGGTGATGATCTCGGGGTTTTTCTTGACGTACAGCCCCGCGGCGACGACCGCGCCGATGATGATGATGTGGAGGAAGGCGGAGATGAGCACCGTTTTCCACCCACCTTTTTTCTTGTCCTTACCCGCGGATTCGATCAGGACATCATCAAACATGGCTTCTACCTCGTACGGATACGGCTGTGCTCTTCAGGGATGATGCCAACCTGGGCCGGAGAAGGCCCTGCCGCCATTCAAAAGATGCAGGGGCCGCTCAGAAAATTTACAGGGGCTGATACGCATTCACGCCCGGAAGTGGGCATACCATTGCCGGTCCGATGTCTTCCGTAATCGAGACAGACTCCGCCGAGGTGGCCACGGCATCCGAGGTGGCGCCCCTTCAGGCCGTTCCCCCAGCCGTGCCGCTGTTCGATCGCGAGCTGAGCGCGCTCGCATTCAACGAACGTGTCCTGGCCGAGGCCAGAAACCCGGCCGTGCCGTTGCTGGAGCGGGTGAAGTTTCTCAGTATCTGCGCGCACAACCTCGACGAGTTCTTCATGATCCGGGTCGGCGAGATCCGCGATCTCATCGCTGCCAACGTGCCCGCCGATCCAGGCGGCAAAGGCCTGAAACGGTTGCAGAACGTGCGCGACGGCGCCCGCTCGCTGCTTCGCCATATTTACCGTTGCCTCGGCGATGATCTGATCCCGGCGTTGCGTAAGGAAGGGATCCGCATCGAGCGGGTCGTGGACCTCGGCAAGAAGGAGCGCAATTTCGTCGAGGAGTACTTCTGCCGCGACCTCGAGCCGATCCTGACGCCGCTGGCCATCGATCCCGCCCACCCCTTTCCCTTCATCGCCAATCTCTCGCTCAACCTCGCGCTGCAGCTCGAGTCCGAGCGCGGCGAGCGGCATGTGGCCATCATCAAGATCCCGGAGTCGGTTCCGCGTCTCGTGCCGATGCCGGAGAAGACGCGCTTCGTCCTGCTCGAAGACGTCATCTCCTCGCACCTCCATCGCTTTTTCCCCGGCCTCAAGGTCCTGCGCTCGGCCGCCTTCCGCGTCATCCGCAACTCCGACCTCGACATCAAAGAAGAGGACATGCAGGATCTCCTCAAGAGCATCGAGATCGAGCTGCGGCGCCGGGAGCGGCGCGAGGTGGTGTGGCTGGAGATCGAGGAGGGGGCCGATGATCCGCTGGTGGCCCTGCTCGCCAATGCCACCGACTCCTCGCCGGACGACATCTTCTTCGCTCCCGGTCCGCTGAAGCTCGGCGACCTCCAGCAGGTCTACACGCAGATCCCGAACGCGGCGCTGAAAGAGGTGCCGTTCAACCCGCGCATGCCGGCCGAGCTGGCGACGACCGACGACATCTTCTCCATCATCCGCCGCGGCGATCTGCTGCTGCACCGGCCCTATGACTCGTTCACCGCCGTGATCGAGTTCGTGCAGACCGCCACCGAAGATCCCGACGTCGTGGCCATCAAACAGACGCTCTACCGCACCGATCCCGGCTCGCCGATCATCGCCGCGCTCTCCGCCGCGGCGAGGGCGGGGAAGCAGGTCACGGCCGTCGTCGAGCTGCAGGCGCGTTTCGACGAGCGCAAGAACATCACCTGGGCGAAAACGCTCGAGGAAGCAGGGGTGCAGGTCGTCTACGGGATCGTCGGATACAAGACCCACTGCAAGGTCTGCCTCATCGTCCGCCGCGAAGGGGGCGAGCTGCGCCGCTACGTCCACCTCTCCACCGGCAACTACAACGCCGTCACGGGACGCCTCTATACCGACGTCGATCTCTTCACCTGCAACCCCGACTTCGGTGCCGATGCGGCGCAGTTGATGAACCTCCTCACCGGCTTCAGCGTGGCCGGTGTACAGGAGCTGGTGGAGGCGAAGGGATCGACCCTCAAGTGGCGTGAGTTCGTCGTCGCGCCGATGGATTATCTGCGCTGGACCATCCGCATGATCGACCGCGAAACGCAGAACGCGGCAGATGGGAAGCCGGCCTTCATCGTGGCCAGGATGAACGCGCTCGTCGACCCGGGTGTCATCGAGGCGCTCTATCGGGCCAGCCGCGCCGGCGTGCAGATCGACCTGCTCATTCGAGGGATCTGCTGCCTCGTGCCCGGCCTGTCCGGCATCAGCGAAAACATCCGCGTCACGTCGATCATCGATCGCTTCCTCGAGCATGCACGCATCTTCCGCTTCGCCAACGGCGGCACGCCGGAGGTCTGGATCTCGAGCGGCGACTGGATGCCGCGCAATTTTCTGCGGAGGATCGAGACGACGTTCCCCGTCCGCGACGCCGCGGTGGCCCGGCGCATCAGCGATCAGATCCTGCCCATTGCTCTGGCCGACAACGTAAAAAGCTGGACGCTCGACGCCGACGGCTCCTATCGCCGCCGGACGCCCGGCGAGCAGCGTCCGATCCGCAGCCAGGAGACGTTCATCACCATCGCCCGAGCCGATTCGGTGAGCGTCGGCCCGTACGAGGAGAGTATCCGTCATCCGGCGTCATTCCGCAGGAAGGCCAAGAAGAAGAAAAAGCACTGAGCCGGGCTGCGCTGGTTGCCCAGGGCTCGGCCACCATCTTCGCTTATCACCGCCGCCGGAGAACGCGCGGCGGCAGCATCCACTCCAGACAGGCGCTGCCGTCGTCGAACATTCGCAGGCCGTAGCAGCCACCCTTCTTCAGCTCGATCGGACCGTCGGAGCTCATCTTCGTCAGGGCGAGCATTGCCGTCGAGAGATTCGATTCATGGCCAACGCAGATGATCCGCCGCGCCTCGCTGGTGTTGATCAACGTACGGACTTCCGCGAGGTCCCCGTCAGGGCTGAGCGCGTCATAGGTCTTCACGACGATCGACGACTTGTAGCCTTTCTCCACCCACTCCGCCGTCTCGACGCATCGAATGAGCGGACTCGTGTAGATGACGTCCGCCTTCGGAAAGAGTCTGGCCAGCCCCCGGCCGATCTGCTTCATGCGCCGGTTGCCGGTCCCGGTCAGAACGCGGGCATCGTCGTCCGCACGCGCGCCATGCGGCTCGGCGATTCCGTGACGTAAGAGGACGACGAACTTCTCGGTTGGTTGCATGGCTCGACCCTTTCATTACATCGCCTCGACCACCACCTCCACATCGAACAATTCCGCAAAATACTTCGCTCGCTTTCGGGCGCTTGCGATCTCCACTGACGCATCCGATCTCGTGCGGATCAGGAAGCGTGCCTGGTCGCGGCGGACGCGTACGGCGACGTCGCGCACCGAGGCGTGGTGGCCGCGGTCGAGGGCCTCGGCGATGCGCAGGATGGCGGCGAGCTTCTCCACGTCCTGCTGCTGCGACGGCGTCAATTCGGAGAAGTTCGGGTGCGAGCTCTCGGGTGACGCCTTCCGGTAGTACCGCGCGACGTTGGCGATGATGAGGATCTCCTCGTCTGTGAAACCTCGCAGGTCGGCGTGGCGGATCAGGTAGTAGCTGTGCTTGTGGTGGGAGCGATCGCTGACGTGCAGCCCGGCCTCGTGCAGGACGGCCGCCGATTCGAGCAGGCCGGTCATCTGCTGCTCGAGCGCGTGCAGTGGTTTCGTCTGATCGAAGATGCGCGAGGCCAGTTTGGCGACGTGCATGCCGTGCTTCAGATCGCAATCGGTCCGTTGCGCGAGCGCGAGGACCGACGCCTGGCGCAGAGAGCCGCCGCTTTCCTCCGACTCTTCGAGCGCGGCCACGCGGCTTTCCAGCATCCCTTCGCGCATCGCCAGCGGACAGGCCAGTAACTCCTCGATGTCGAGTGTCTCGAGAAGGACGTCCAGCACGATTGCGCCGGCGAGGACGCTGGTGGCGCGCGGCGCATCGAGACCGAACCGCGCGGCGCGCTCGGCCGCCGTGAGTGAGGCGAGGATCGGAATGAGCTCGGCGACCCTGGCGCGCTCCAGGCGGCGCAGGCCGTGCGCGGGCGCCGGGGCCTCGGAGGGCGAGGCCATGGTGGCCAGGGTCTGGATCGTGCCGGACGTGCCGATGCAAAGATCGACGCCGAGCCGAACGATGCGGCGGCGAAGCTTTCCGACGCGGTCTTCGATATGACGCCGGCACTGCGCGACTGCCCGCGCCGTGGGGCGCTCGATCAGGCGGAAGCGCTGGGCAAGGCGAAGGGCGCCCAGTTTCTCGCTGCGCGTGAAGTAGGTCTCGTCGGCGGTGCCGACGATCAGCTCCACGCTGCCGCCGCCGATGTCGATGCAGAGCGCCGTCTGCACCCCTACCTCGACCGCCGAGCGCACGGCCCGGAAGATGTAGTCGGCTTCCTCTTCGCCGGAGATGACGCGCACCTTCACGCCGGTTGCTTCTTTCACGCGGCGAAGAAAATCGCGGCGGTTGGGCGCCTCGCGCACAGCGCTCGTGGCCACGGCCACGATCTCGTCGACGTTCCATTTCGCCGCGATCTCCGCCATCTTTCCGATCGTGGCCACACCGCGCTCGATGGCGTCGGCCGTGAGCGGCTGCCCGTCGAGGCTGGACAGACCGAGCTGGACCATCTCCTTCTCCCGGTCGACCACGCGATAACCGTGCTCGCGCGTCTCCGCAACGATCATGTGGATCGAATTGGTGCCGACGTCGATTGCGGCGATCCGCTTCGGTTTGGCCATGGTGGAGTAGTAGCGATGCAAAAAGCAGGTGTAGTGTGGCCCAGCGGGAGGAGAATCGCACCATGAATACCAACGTCCATCGCATCGATCCCGGCAGCAAGGTCCGCATGAAAGACCTGGACCCCGATGCCACACCCCTCTGCGGCGACAAGGCTGACGGCAAGGAGAAGTGTCTGAAGCTTCAGCAGCGGCTCGGCGAGTTGCAGGAGCTCCTGTACGCGGGGCACCGGCACAAACTCCTGGTCATCCTTCAGGGGATGGACACGTCGGGGAAAGACGGGACGGTGCGCCACGTCATGAATGGCGTCAGCCCGGCCGGCGTGCGCGTGGTGTCGTTCAAGAAGCCGACCGAGGAGGAGATCGATCACGACTTTCTCTGGCGGGTGCACGCCAAAACGCCTGGCAGCGGAGAGATCGTCGTCTTCAACCGCAGCCATTACGAAGACGTGCTCGTCGTCCGGGTGCACAACCTGGTCAAGGAGAAGGTGTGGCGCAAACGCTACGAGCAGATCAACGCCTTCGAAAAAACGCTGGCCGCGAGCGGCACGGTGATCGTCAAGTTCTTTCTCAACATCAGCAGGGACGAACAAAGGAAACGCCTGCAGGAACGGATCGACGATCCGAAGAAGCACTGGAAGTTCCAGCACGGCGACATCGAAGAACGAAAGCTGTGGGACGACTACATGGACGCCTACGACGACGTGCTGAAGAAGACCTCGACCAAGCACGCGCCGTGGTACGTCGTCTCCGCGAACGCCAAGTGGTACCGCAACCTGGTCATCGGCGACGTTCTCGTGAAAACGCTCGAATCGCTGAAGATGGCCTACCCGATCGTCGATTTGTCGGGGGAGGTTGTGGAGTAGGCCGGCACGGCCGGCAGCGTTGGTTGCCCAAGGCTCCGCCAGCAGGGGCGCAAGAACGCTTCTACCGTGAATGCTCCCAGGAGTCCTGCGCGGCAGAACGATCGAACGAAGATGGTGGCCGAGCCTTGGGCAACCAGCGCCGCCGGCCGTGCCGGCTCACTTGCCTCTCAAGAGTGTATCGACCGGCGCGTAGTCGTCTGTCAGGAGCGGCGCGGACGGCAATGGCGGACGGTCCGTCATCGCCGCGGAGCGTACGCGTAGATCCGCCCATGGAAGAGGCCGCGTGCGCGCGAGCAACGTTTCGCGGGAGATCGGCTCACGCGCGGTCGTCGCGAACAATTCCGTATATCCCGTCTCGGGAACGGCGATGACCGTGGGAAAAACATCGCGCAGCGTGCGGTAGACCGCCTGCGCCATCGGCGCTTCGCCCTTCGTCGCACAATGAAAATGTACGATGCCGGAGGGGTTGAGATGGCGCTTCGCCTCGGCGAAAAATTCGCGTGTTACGAGATGCGGCGGGATCGTCGCCCCATAGCGGTTGTGCGTGTAGCTGTCGACGAAAATGACGTCCCAGCTCTTCGTCGTGCCCTTCAGGAACACGCGCCCGTCGCTGACCGTCACCCGAAGCCTGTTGGACTCGGGCAGCATGAAGAATTTTCGCGCCACGTCGACCACCATCGGGTCAATGTCCACGGCGTCGATCGTTACGTCCGGGTACAAGCGCAGAAACTGTTTGACGGCCGTCCCGCCTCCCAATCCGATCATGAGGAGCGATTTCGCCTCGGGGCGGATCACCTTTGCCAGGTGAAAATCGTCGATATAGGCCAGACCCGGCCCGGCGGGATCACGCACCAGCATCGAGCTCTGCACGGCCGTCAGCTCGAACTGCAGTACGCGAAATCGCCCTCGGCCATGCTCGCGAACCATGATGTGGTGATACGGGCTGTCGCGCTCGAAGAGGACGTTTTGCAATGCATCATGAGGTGCGCGTGCATGCAGACTGGCGGTTCCGGCATATGCGGCCAGTGCCAGTGCCGCCGCGATCGTCGTGAAGACCACGGACCGCCGCCTTCGCTCGGCTTCGCCCGCGAGCACGATGAGCGTGGTCAGGAACAACGTGACGGCCACCACGAGCACCGTACGATTGATACTCTGCAGCCAGTCGAGAAGGACGAATGCGGTGGCGATCGTGCCCGCGATGCTGCCGATGGTCGACAACGCGGAGATCGATCCCGCCGTGCTTCCGCTGTGCGCCGTCCGGGTGGCCACGAGCCGAATGGCGATCGGCGAAACCGCCGATAGAAGGAGCGTCGGTACAAAGAAGAGAGAGAGGCTGGCGATCAGCGCGTGGAACGAGATGGCGGTGCCCGACTCGGAGATGCGGAGCGACACGATCCCATCGAGCCATGGGACGATTGCCGTGCCGATCGACGCACCGAGGAGCGCGGTGGCCAGAGTACGGCCGCTCGGCCAACGATCGCCGATCCTGCCGCCGCCCCAATAGCCGATGCTCATCGCCGCCATGAACACCGCGATCACCGTGGTGGTCTCGCGCAGCGCCGTGCCGAAGACGCGGCCGACGATCCGGAACGCCGACACTTCGAGAGCCATCAAGGCCGCCCCCGCGAGAAATACGGCGACCTTGACGGTGACCCGGCTCACGAAAACGAGATTAGCACCGAGCGGCTGAAGGCCGTCGGGGTTTCGTTATTCGTCATCGGCGTTTTGCGGACGTCTTACTCCTCGTGCGGCCCCAGCCTCTTCGCCTCTGCCGGCGGCTTCCTCTCGATCGTGACCGTGTTGCGCGGAGCGTCCAGCGCCAGGCCTTCTTTCAGAGCGAAGTCGGCCAGAGCCTGATCGGCGAGCGCTTTCTGTTCGTGCTCCTGCATGTCGATATCCGCCGAGTGCAGCGAGTCGCGGGCTACGCGGGCGCGGCCCGAGGCGTGCTCCCGCTCCTCCTCGACCATCTCGTGCAGGCGGTTGAGGGTGTCGCCGGAGCCGCCGATCTGCGAGATCATCCCTGAGGCCATCTCGCTCAACTCCGCGGTGGCGCGTTTGATCTTCAGATCATTGATGCTGTTCTTGAGAGACTCGAGCTTCACCTGCGCCGCCTTCACCGAGACGTCGCGCGCGCGCAACAACTCCTTGTAGGTCGCCTCCGCCGATCCGAGCTGCGTCCGATTCTCGACCAGCTCACGCTGCACTGTCTGCAGCCGCAAGGCCTGCTGGCTGGCCAGATCATGGTTGCCGGCGCGGAGGTTCGCGGCGGTCTTGGCCCGCAGCTCGCGCTCTTCCTGCTCCAGCCGCTTGACCTGCGTCATCAGCCGTTCGCAGAGACCGGCGTGTGCCGCCAGACCCTGGTTGTAATTGGCGATCTGCCTGCGGAGGTTCTCCTTCTCCACCTCCAGCAGCGCTTCAGGATTCTGCCGCTCGAGGCCTCCGATGAAGAGGCTGAGGAAGCCGCGGAAGAGATTGGCGATTCGTCGGAACATGGAAGGTCTCCCTTTTTGGATGATGCAGATCGTACCGCTCATTCACATCGAATTTACTTCCGCCTCAAGCAAATTGGACGGTATACAGCCTACGATTGCATTGCCAACAAGGAGGCATCGCATCAATGAGTTTTCGCAAGACGGCAGCCTGTTTCCTCGCCGCGGCGGCAATCGCCACCGGCGCCTTCCCCCAGGTCACACCCGCCGCCGGTGTCACTCCGCCGGATGACACGCCGAAGGTCAATATCGGAGCCACGATCTACGGCGACTACACCTACGTCGATTCCCCAACCTCGAAGGACTCGGATGGCAACACGATCCACAACAGCGCCTTCAACATCAGCCGCGCCTACCTCAACATCACCGGCAGTCTGAACCACATGATCGCCTTCCGCATCACGCCGGACGTCTCGCGCGAGACGAGCACGGGGCCGTCGCTCAGCGGCAGCCAGATCTTCCGCCTGAAGTATGCGTACGCGCAGCTCAACCTCGATGACTGGACGACGAAGGGCTCGTGGGTCCGCTTCGGCCAGCAGCAGACGCCGTACCTCGACTACAGCGAGGGCATCTACCGCTATCGTTTCCAGGGGACCATGTTCGCGGAGCGCGTCGGGTTGATCTCATCCGCCGACGCCGGCGTTTCCGGTCACTACAGTTTCAACGGCAACTACGGCGACGTCCACGCCGGTTTCTATAACGGCGAGAACTACAACAAGGCCGAGGTCAACAACGAGAAGGGATTCGAAGTCCGCGGCACCGTTCGTCCGATGCCGCTTGGCGGCCCATTGCTGAAGGGTCTGCGGCTCACCGGCTTTCTGATCGCGGACCACTACGTCGAGAACGGTAAGCGTGAGCGGATGATCGGCCAGGTCACGTATGAGCACACGATGTTCAATGCCGGCCTCGATGTACTGCGCGCGAAGGACCGCACCTCGGCGACGAAGCCGCAGGTGAGTGAGAAGGGGTGGTCGGTGTGGGTCACGCCGAAGCTCGGCACGACCGGCTGGGAAGCGTTGATCCGCCACGACGACTACCTTCCGAACGATGCCATCCATTCACAGAAACAGAAGCGCGACATCGACGGGATTGCCTACTGGGTCCCGAACCTCGGCGGCAAGACGGCCGCCATTCTGTTCGACCGCGATTCACTCAAACGCACCGGTCTCACTCCCGCCGCTCCGAACACGACCAATTTCGAAGTGAAGATGCTCGTCAACTTCTAGGGCCGGCACGGCCGGCGGCGTGGGTTGCCCAAGGCTCTGCCCACATACCTTGCAAGCGTTCAACCGCGTAGATTCTTAAGGAGAGACAAATGAAGACGCTTTTCCTCGCGGCCATCGCGCTGCTAGCTACTGCTGCATCCGCGCAGACGATCCAGATCAACGGTGCCGGTGCGACGTTCCCGTACCCGATCTATTCGAAGTGGTTCGACGAGTATCACAAGGTCCATCCGAACGTGGAGATCAACTACCAGTCGATCGGCTCGGGCGGCGGCATCCGCCAGCTCTCCGCCGGCACGGTCTTTTTCGGCGCTTCTGACGGTCCGATGACGAACGATCAGATCACCGGCGCCGGGTTCAGGATCCTTCACATCCCGACCGTTCTCGGCGGCGTCGTTCCCGTCTACAACATCCCCGATGTGAGCGCCGAGCTGCGCTTCACCGGGAAGGTGCTGGCGGACATCTATCTCGGGAAGATCACGAAGTGGAACGACGCGGCCATCCGAAACCTGAATCCCGCCGTCAATCTCCCGGGAGCTGAGATCACCGTCGTCCACCGTTCGGACGGCTCCGGCACGAGCTACATCTGGTGCGACTACCTGTCGAAGGTCTCGCCCGAGTACAAGAAGACCGTCGGTGTGGCCACCTCCGTCAACTGGCCTGTAGGCGTCGGCGGGAAGGGCAATGAAGGGGTGGCCGGCCTGGTCAAACAGACGCCCGGCTCGATCGGCTACGTCGAGCTGATCTACGCCATCCAGAACAGGATCTCGTACGGTTCGGTGCAGAACATGGACGGCGAGTTCGTGCGCGCCTCGACGGAGACCGTCTCGAACGCCGCGGCCTCCGCCGCGAAGAACATGCCGAAAGATTTCCGCGTCTCGATTACGAACGCGCCGGGACACGATGTCTACCCCATCTCGTCATTCACGTGGCTCCTGCTGCAGGAGTCGCCCAAGGACGTGGCCCGCTCGCGGATCATGGTCGACTTCACCCGCTGGGCGCTGTCCGGCGGCCAGGGTCTGGCCCCCCAGCTCGGCTACGCGCCGATTCCGAAGGAAGTGGTAGCGCTGGAGATGGAAGCGTTGAAGAGGGTGAAGCAGTAAGCCTTTTTGGAGCGCCGGTGTCCCGCCAGGACGCCGGCGCTCGTTTTTCAGGAGCGTCCTTGTCGAACAGCTCTAAGGCTGACCTTCGTCACGGGCTGCAGACCATTCGTAAGGCCCTGTTATCTGGCCTTGTGAATCCTTCAAAGTCTCGGCGAGCTGGCAGGCGGCAAGCAGACCTTCGCGAATTTTCTTGATCCGTCCGCCCGTGAAGATGCGCAGTTTCTTCGCGGGTTCTCGCAGTGTCCCTCGTGCATCCGATACATACGGATGAAGGAGAATGACTGGCAGCTCCAACTCCTCAGCCACGATCCGGAAGGGCTCTTGAAGGTCAGAGTCGGACGTGAGAACGGCTGCAGTTTCGAACTCTCCGCGGAAGCCGTCCCGAATCATGTGTGCTGCCAGATTGACGTCGGTCCCCTTTTCCTCGTGCTTTGCGACGCACACGAGCTTCAGCGTGCCTCGCTTCCACTCCTCAAAAAGCGGCAACATTGCGGCTCTCGCCACGTAGTTGCCGTAGCAGAGCTCCACCTTAGGCAGCGTGCCAAGCGCGCGGAAGTACACCTGCTGTCGGAGGTGTTTCCGCGGGTCGATTTTGCTCGGCTGAATCCTGGCCGTGAAGTACTTGATCTTGATGATGTCGTCATCAGGCAGCAGCGTTTCTGACAGGCGTTGTACGTCCAACCACTTGTGCTCCGGCTTTCGGAGCGCACGGTAGTAGAGGTTGAAGCCGTCGATGTAAACGATGACTTTCGCCATAAACACAGAGGCCGCCCTTTTGAGGCGGCCTCGCACCCCTTAGCCGAAGCGCCGGGGGGGTAGATGGAGACAAACTAGGGTGATTTGCTGCAGAAGTCAAGTGGTAACACCCGTACCGAGTGATGCCATCACTCGGTCGATATTGCAGAAGGTGGCAACCCCCACTTCACGCCGAATTTACATCCTCTGCATCGCCCCTCCCACCGCCCGCCCGTACCCTGCGCGCCATGAAATGGAAGTCGCTCGTAGTGTTTCTGTTTGTCGCCCTTGCCGCGTGTCAACCGAACGAATCGACGACGCCCACGTCAGGTAGTTCGCTGACCATCAACGGCGCCGGGGCCACCTTCCCGTATCCCATCTATTCGAAGTGGTTCGACGAGTATCAGAAGACGCATCCGAACGTCCGGATCAATTACCAGTCCATCGGCTCGGGCGGCGGGATCAAGCAGCTCACGGAGCAGACCGTTTTCTTCGGCGCCAGCGACGGGCCGATGACCGATGCGCAACTGCATGCCGCTCACGGTGCCATTCTTCACTTCCCGACGGTGCTCGGCGGCGTCGTGCCGGTTTATAACGTCGAAGGGGTCACCGCACCGCTGCGTTTCAGCGGCTCGCTCCTCGCCGGCATCTACCTCGGCAAGGTCACCAAATGGAACGACCCCGCCATCGCACAGCTCAATCCGGGGGTGAAACTCCCGCCCAACGACATCGCCGTCGTCCATCGCTCAGACGGATCGGGGACGACCTACATCTTCTGCGACTTCCTCTCCAAGGTCTCGCCCGACTTCAAGCAGAAGGTCGGCGTGTCCACATCCGTCAGTTGGCCGGCCGGCGTCGGTGCCAAGGGGAACGAAGGGGTCTCCGGCCTCGTGCGCCAGACGCCGGGTGCGATCGGCTACGTCGAGTTGATCTACGCGCTCCAGAACAAGATCACGTTCGGAGACGTGCAGAACAGCGCCGGCAAGTTCGTGACCGCGTCGCTGGAATCGGTGACCGCGGCCGCGGCCGGCGTGACGATGCCGGACGACTTCCGCGTCTCGATCACGAACGCTGACGGAGCGGATGCGTATCCGATCGCCTCCTTCACCTGGATGCTTCTCTATCAGCATCCAACCGACAAGGCGCGCAGCGCGGCCATGGTCGACTTTCTCAAGTGGGCGCTGAGTGACGGCCAGAAGTTCGCGCCGGGGCTCGGCTACGCCCCGCTGCCGCAACCGGTCATAGCGAAGGAAATACAGGCGCTCGCGAACATTCAATGAGACGCTCTTCCGACGACCGCAAGTTCCGTTTCGGCACGGGCGTCTTCGCGGCGCTCGTGTTGCTGATCGTGATCGGCATCGCCGTCGAGCTGACGCGGCAATCGACGCTGTCGATCGCGAAGTTCGGCCTGAAGTTCTGGACGACATCGACCTGGAATCCCGTCTCCGGCGACTTCGGCGCCCTTCCATTCATCTGGGGGACGCTCTATTCGTCGATCCTGGCTCTCCTGATCGCCACGCCGATCGCCCTTGGCATCGCCATCTTCATCTCCGAGCTCTCGCCGGGCCGGCTGCGCCTGCCGCTGGCGTATCTCACCGATCTTCTGGCCGCCATTCCGTCGATCGTCTACGGCCTCTGGGGAGTTTTCGTGCTGGTCCCATTCGTCCGAAAGCTCGAGGTGGTCACCCCGGGTGCGCTGAAGACGATTCCTCTCTTCCAGGGTCCGCCGCTCGGCGTAGGTATGCTCGCCGCCGCGCTGATCCTTGCGGTGATGGTGATCCCCTTCACCTCCTCGGTGGCGCGCGAGATCCTGAAGAACGTCCCCTCGGCGCAGCGCGAAGCGGCCTATGCGCTCGGCGCGACGCGCTGGGAGGCGATCAAGGTCGCCATCGGCTTCGGCAAGAGCGGCATCATCGGCGCGGTCATGCTCGGCTTCGGCCGTGCGCTCGGCGAAACGATCGCCGTGACCATGGTCATCGGCAATTCGCCGCAGGTATCGGCATCGCTGTTCAAGCCGCAGTACACGATGGCCGCGGTCATCGCCAATGAGTTCACCGAGGCCGCGGACGAGCTGTATCTGCATGCCCTGATCGAGATCGGCCTCCTCCTCTTCATCATCACCGTCGGTGTGAACATGATCTCGCGGCTGCTGATCTGGTCGATGAAGCGCCGTGTCGCGGCACCGGTCATCACGCCGATCGTACCGGCCGAGGAGGCATTGGCATGACCGCAAACCTCCGCCGTCGCAAGCTGTTCTCGCGCCTTTTCGAAGTCCTCTGCGCCCTGGCTGTCGTCATCGCGCTCATTCCCCTGACGATGATCCTTTTCTATGTGGTCAAGGAAGGCGCCGGAGCGCTGAACTGGGACTTCTTCACGAAGATGCCGAAGCCGGTCGGGGAGAGCGGCGGCGGGATGGCCAATGCCATCGTCGGAACGCTGATTCTCATCAGTATCGCGGCGCTCTTTGCCGTGCCGGTAGGCGGCATTTGCGGCGTCCATCTGGCCGAGTATCCATCGACGAAGTTTTCTTCCGTGGTTCGTTTTGCCGCGGACGTTCTCAACGGTGTGCCGTCGATCGTGGTCGGCATCTTCGCCTATGGCCTCGTGGTCCTGCCTGTGAAGCGCTTCAGTGCCCTCGCCGGCGGAGTGGCTCTCGGATTTCTGATGATCCCGATCGTTGTCCGGACGACGGAGGAGCTGCTCCGTCTCGTTCCGGGAGGTCTGCGCGAAGGGGCGCTGGCCCTCGGCGCGACGCGCGGCCGCGCCGTTTTTGGAGTCATCGTTCCGGCCGCGCTCCCTGGCATTCTGACCGGCATTCTGGTGGCACTGGCGCGCGTAGCCGGCGAGACGGCGCCGTTGCTCTTCACCGCTTTGAACAACCGCTTCTGGTCGACGAACCTGACGCAGCCGATCGCCTCGCTCACGGTGCAGGTTTACACCTACGCCCAGTCGCCCTACGACGACTGGCACCGGCAAGCCTGGGCCGGCGCATTTCTGCTGGTGATGATGATTCTTGCGCTCTCGATCGCCGCGCGCGTGGCCGTACGCCGGCTGGAAAGGATGAACCGCCCGTGATGAACCTCGTCCTCGATCCCGAACTGAAGGTGTCTGTTCCGCGAATGGCGCCAATACAAATGAACGACGTGCAGACCGACTCCAAGATCTCCGTCCGCGACTTCGACTTCTTCTACGGTCCGCTCAAAGTGCTGCACGGCATCTCGCTCGAGATCCCCGCGCGGAAAGTGACCGCGCTGATCGGGCCCTCGGGATGCGGCAAGTCGACCTTCATCCGCTCGATCAACCGGATGAACGACATCATCCCCGAGGCAAGGGCGACCGGAGCGATCGTGATCGACGGGAGGGATGTGTATGCCGGCGATACCGACGTCGTCGAGCTTCGGCGAAAGGTGGGGATGGTCTTCCAGAAATCGAATCCCTTCCCGAAGTCGATCTACGACAACGTCGCCTACGGCCTGCGCATCGGCGGGATGCGCAACAAGCGGCAGCTCGACGAGCTCATCGAACGCTCGCTGACGCGCGCCGCGCTCTGGCACGAGGTGAAAGACAGGCTGCACGCCAGCGCCCTGGCCCTCTCCGGCGGACAGCAGCAGCGCCTTTGCATCGCCCGCGCCCTGGCCGTCGATCCCGAGATCGTGCTGATGGACGAGCCGGCCTCGGCGCTCGATCCCATCGCCACCTCGAAGATCGAAGAGCTGATCTACGAGCTCAAGGACAACTACACCATCGTCATCGTCACTCACAATATGCAGCAGGCCGCCCGCGTCAGCGACCGCACCGCCTTCTTCATGCTCGGCCGCCTCGTCGAATACGCCGAAACCAACGAGATTTTCACGAAACCGAAAGAGAAGATGACCGAAGATTACGTGACGGGAAGGTTCGGATGATGCCGCGCTTCGCGCGTTGTCTGCAGCTATCGCCGCGTTGTCTGCGCTCCGCGCGTTGTTTGCGGCGCGGCCGCGTGGTCAATATGTTCAGTCATCGCCAGATCGAAGAGAAATAACGCGGCGATAGCCGCAGAAAACGCGCGATAGCGCAGACAACGCCGCGAAGCGGCAGACAACGCGCCGGAGGCGCCGTTATGCAACGCCATTTCGACAAAGACATCGAGGAGTTGAATCATCTCCTTCTGCGCATGGGGGCGATGGTCGAAGATGCCATGGAGCGCTCGATCCGGGCGCTCCTCGAGCGCGACACGACGCTGGCCAATGAGGTCATCCTTCGCGACGATGAGATCGACCGGATGGAGATCGTAATCGACCAGAAGACCATCGAGTTGATCGCCAAGATGCAGCCGGCGGCCAGCGATCTCCGCTTCGTGGCCACGATCATGAAGATCACCCCGGAGCTGGAGCGGATCGCCGATCTGGCCCAGGACGTCTGCGAGCGCGTGATCGAGCTGAATCGCGAGCCGATGCTCAAGCCGGTCTCCGACCTGCCTCGGCTGGCGCACGATGCGCAGGCCATGGTGCGCCACGCCCTCGATGCATTCGTCCGAGGCGATGCCGCCCTGGCCCGCCAGGTCATCGCCGAGGATGACAACGTCGACGCGCTCACTGAGAGCTCGTTCCGCAACCTGCTCACCTACATGCTCGAGGACGCGCGCAACATCTCCTCGGCGATCCGCCTGACGTTCATCGGCAAGTACTTCGAGCGGATGGCCGACGGCGCCACGAACATCTGCGAGATGGTGGTCTATCTCGTCGAGGGGAAGATGATCAAGCACACGGCGCATGCCGCCGCGGCGGGCGAATGACGAAGATTGCCCTGATCGAAGACGACGCCGACATCGCCTTCACGGTCCGCCTGAACCTGGAGCGCGAAGGCTACCGCGTGCTCCTCTATGCCGACGGGCACGAGGGACTCGTGGCCGTGCAGGGCGGCGGCTTCGATTTCGTCATCCTCGATCTCAATCTTCCCGACGTCGACGGCCTGACCATCTGCCGCGAGCTGCGCCGCGAGCCCTCCACGAAGTCGATCCCGATCCTGATGCTGACCGCGCGTGGCTCCGAGCGCGACCGCATCACCGGTCTCGAGCTCGGCGCCGACGATTACCTCACCAAGCCCTTCGCCATCCGCGAGCTGATCGCGCGCGTGGCCTCCATCCTGCGCCGCACGCAGACCTCATCGCGCGACGTCTCCGGCTACGACGACGGCGAGTTGCGCATCGATGAGAAGGCCTTCCGCGTCTACCACCGCGGCCAGGAAGTGAAGCTGGCCAAGAAGGAGATGGAGTTGCTGCTACTCCTCGTGCGCAACCGCGGCAACGTGATCTCGCGTGACCGCATCCTCTCCGAGGTCTGGCAGATGAGCGACGACGTGGAGACGCGAACCGTCGACGCTCACATCCGCAATCTCCGGAAGAAGATCGGCACCGAGCGGATTACCACAGTGGTCGGGTTCGGGTACCGCTACGATCCGCCAACGTGAGGTCGCGCGGTCTCGCGGTTACGAGGTCTCGGGGTGGGAGGGACCGCGAGACGGCGCAACCGCGAGACCGCGCGACCCAGGCTCAGCATGCTCCTGCTAATCATCACAGCACTCATCGCCACCACCGCCGCGATCGTCTTCGCCACCCTCTGGTCGCGCGCGCATGCCGACATCCGCCGTCTCTCCGATCGCCTCGGGCGTCCTGACGCCGAGGCGTTGGCATCGCTCGACGTCGACTCTTTTGGCGCCGTCGACGAGATTGCCGCGCGTTTCTACCGCTCGCGCGCGGATCTGGCCCGGCAGCTTTCCGCGGCCGAATTTCAGAACGCGCTCCTGCAACAGATCATGAACGGCATGGGGGAGGGCGTCCTTGCCATCGACCGGCAGCGCCGCGTCGTCCTGGCCAACCGCCGCTTCGCCGCGATGTTCAACCTGCAGGCCGGCTTCGTCGGCCAGCCGCTGGCCGCCGTGCTGCGCAACGATTCCATCCTCTCCGGTTTCGACGATGCCCTCGACCATGCCGCCGGCCGCGCCGACTCCGCCAGCCGCTTCTCCATCCGCAGCGGCATCGAGGAGCGGAAGATCGAGATGCGCGCCTTTCCGCTTCCGTCGCACGATCTCGCCGCCGTCGCCCTCTTCATCGACGTCACGCACGTCGAGCGTCTGGAAGAATTGCGCCGTGAGTTCATCGCCGACTTTTCCCACGAGGTCCGTACGCCGCTGGCCGCGCTCAAGTCGGCCGTCGAGACGTTCGAATTCGACCGCGGACTGCTGACCGAGGATCAGGAGAGCCAGCTCCGCCGCATCATGGCGCGCCAGCTCGCGCGCCTGGAACGGCTGGCCCAGGATCTCTCGGAGCTCAGCCACATCGAGGCCGGCGACCTCAGTCTGGAGCGCGCCGAGATTGACCTGCGCCGTCTCATCGAGGACCTCTGCGAAGACTTCCGCGACCGCGCCTCGCAGAAACAGCTGCAGTTCGTCGTCACCGGCGAGCGCGTTCGCATCCACGGCGACGCCATGCGCCTGCAACAGGCCTTCGCCAACCTGCTCGACAACGCCATCAAGTACGGCGGGGAGGGAACGTCGATCGACATCGATGTCTCGTCAACCCCCGACCGCGGCATCGTCCGCATCGCCGACCACGGCGAAGGGATCCCCCCCGAGGAGCGCGACCGCATCTTCCGCCGCTTCTACCGCATCGACAAAAGCCGCTCCCAGGAAATCGCCGGTTCCGGCCTCGGCCTGGCCATCACCAAGCACCTGATCCTCCAGCACCGGGGCAACATCGAGGTGGAGGGTGCGGAGGGTGGGGGGGCGACGTTTGTGGTGACGTTGCCGAAGCGGATATAATTCTCTCGGCGTCAACTCGCGCCTAACCTCCTGAGACCTTCCCCAGCGAAGGTCCGATGCGGAGGCAAAGGGGGGCATACTCCCGGGTTGGGTACTTGCGAACCTTCGTTCGAGGGCTTCGCTGCTGGGAGCGATGCTCGCGGACAGAACGAAGGAGATTTCGCGATGCCGAAGCAGAAAGACCTCAAGCGCGTCGTTCGTGCGCGCATGCAGAAGACCGGCGAGTCGTACACCACGGCCCGTCTTCATCTCGTTCCCAAACCAGCTCCCGTTCCCGACTACGCGGCGCTCGCGCGCCTCAGCGATGCATCGGTGAAGAAGGCCACCGGATGCGATTGGTCCAAGTGGGTGTTCGTGCTCGACAAAGCCGGCGGGAAGGAGATGTCCCATCCCGAGCTGGTGGCGCACATCCGCGAGAAGTACAAGACGCCCGGCTGGTGGACGCAGATGGTGGCCGTCGGATACGAGCGCATTCGCGGACTGCGCGCGCATGGCCAGAAGCGCAGCGGCGAGTGGTCGCTTACGAAGAGCAAGACGATCGCCGTTCCGCTGGCGAAGCTGTACGCCGCATGGAGCAATGCCCGCCAGCGGGCGAAGTGGCTGCCCGGTGTGAAGCTGACCATCCGAACGGCGACGGTGAACAAATCGATGCGCATCCGATGGGAAGACGGCTCGGCCGTTGACATCGGGTTCTTCGCGCGCGGTGAGGCGAAGAGTCAAGTGGCGCTCGAGCATCGGAAGCACGCCACCAAGGCCGACGCGGACCGCATGCGTGCCTTCTGGAGCGAGCGGCTCGATGCTCTGGCGGCGATGTTGAAGAAGTGAGTGGTGAATCTTGGAGATAGGACGTTTACGACGCCGCGATAGCGGCTCAAGAAGGTAGCCAGGGGTGCGAGCGTTTTTTGCGAGCACCCCTGGAACCCGATGCGATCTGAAATCGTGCCGCGTCAGCGGCACTGGATGGAGTCCTCGGTTACTCCAGTGCCGCTGACGCGGCACCAAACCATGGCATCTCTTTACCAGGGGTGCTCGCAAAAAGCGCTCGCACCCCCTGGCTACCGTCTCGTTGCCGCTAACGCGGCAAGGAGCCGCCGCAGGGCGAACCATATGTTCGCATGGTCCGGGGTGCCGATCTTCCTGCCACAGACAAAAGTGTCTGTGCCACCTCGACCCTGCCAAGTACCGCCGCCGGGTGATCAACAAAACGAGCTGCAATGTGGCACAGACACTCTTGTCTGTGTTTCTTTTCGATCACCCCGTGTACACCGTCCCCTCTTCGACGAAACACAGCGGATTGCTCCACGGATCTTCTGCATAGAATGACCGCTCCCCCCACGGCCGGACGACGATTCCGCCGCCCGGCGCATCGTGAACCGACTCCTGCGAGAGGCATCCAAGCTCTTTGGCGCGCGCGAAGGCCGCATCGAGATCCCTGACCGTGAAATAAAGCGCCTTCGCCGCCGCGTGGGGCTTCCGCACCGAGGAGACATCCAGCACGGAGAGAGTCACGGCACCGCACTCGAAGTAGCAGCGCGCCCCCGGCTGCTTACGCCCCTCGACATCGAGCAGCTTCGTGTAGAACGGAATGGCATCGTCGAGATTGCCAACCTCGACGTTGAGTCTGAAAAACTGCGGCACGTCATCCGACTTCTTCTTTGCGGACATGTCCTTCTCCTTCCTCGGTCAGGGCTCTTTGAAAAAATGGCCGAGCCAGTCCTTCACCAGCTTCAGCCGCTTCTGTTCGATGCGGTAGATGCGCATTCGTCCCTGCTTCTCGTGCGAGAGCAGGCCGGCTGCTTCGAGAACCTGCAAGTGCCGCGTCGTCGTCTGCCAGGCGTGGGAAAAGGAGGCCGCGATCTCCCCCGCGGTCATCGAGCCGCCGTTGAAATAGACGGCCAGCAGCACGCGTCGCCTGGCCGCGTGGGCCAGGGCGCTGAATACGGCCTCGTAGGCGTCCAGCCGTGCTTTCGACTCCCGTTTCGCCATCGGTGCGACATTCAGCCATTTCGCTGAATGTTTGTCATGACATTCAGCACATTCGCTGAATGTCACTCCGGCGTGATGTTCACGTTCGTCGCCGCGGCCGGCGCCAGGTTCCCGTCGTCCCACGCGATGATTCCCCGTTCGATGTAGATGGGGCGGATGTGCTCGGCCAGTATCGGCCGGCGGATGGCGAACCAGACGCACCCGGCCAGGCAGGCCAGCGCGCCGTAGAAGATGGTCATCTCCGACCCGATCCGTTCGGCCACGATGCCGGAGAGGAGCGCGCCGATCGGCTGCATTCCCATGATGGCCACCGAGTAGAAGGCCATGACCCGCCCGCGCAGCCGCTCCTCGACCACGGTCTGCAGAATCGTGTTCGCCGACGCCGCCTGGGCCATGATCCCGGCGCCGATGAACGGCAGCAGAAGCGCCGAGAGCCAGAGCGTGCGCGAAAACGAAAATGCAATCAGGCCGATGCTGAGCGCGGCCATGGCCGCCACGATGACCTTGCCGAGGCCGACGACGGTATGGCGCGAGGCCAGGTAGATCGTGCCGGCCAGCGCTCCGACGCCAGAGGCGGTCATCAGGATGCCGAGCGTGTGCGGGCCACCGTGCAGAACCTTCGAGGCGATCACCGGCATCAGCGTGGCGTAGGGCATCCCCATCACCCCCACCAACGCCACGAGCAGCAGCAGCGAGCGCACCGGCGCGAAACCGGCCACATACCTCCAGCCGGTGCGCAGCTCTTCGAGCATGCACGTATCGACGTGCGCCTTGCGCATCGGCGCACGGCGCATCAGGAGCAGCGAGAGGATGACGGCGACGTACGAGATCGCGTCGGCGCCGAAGCACCAACCTTCGCCGACAGTGGCGATGAGAATGCCGCCCACAGACGGCCCGATGATGCGCGAGGCATTGATCATCGAGGAATTGAGGGCGATGGCGTTCGGCAGGTCTTCGCGGTCTTCCACCATCTCCACCACGAATGCCTGCCGTGCCGGCGTATCGAACGAGTTGATCACCCCCTGCACGATCTGCAGCACGATGACCTCGGCCACCGTGATCACGTTCATCAGCGCCAGCACCGCCAGCGCCGCCGACTGCAGCGCCGAGAGGATCTGCGTGATGACCAGGATGCGGTGCCTGTCCCACCGGTCGACCAGCACCCCCGCGATCGGAGCGAGGACGAGCAGCGGGATCTGGCTGCAGAACCCGACCACGCCGAGGAGCAGCTCCGATCCGGTCAGCCGATACACCAGCCAGCTCGTGGCGATGCGCGTGATCCACGTCCCGATCAGGGAGATCGACTGTCCCCCGAAGAAAAGGCGGTAGTTGCGATGGCGCAACGCGCGCGTGATACGGCTCAAGCTCTCCGGTACTCGCAATTGATGTTCCCGGCCGGCAGCGCTGGTTGCCCAAGGCTACGCCGACTGGAACGCAGCGAACTTCCCGCGGAGCTGGCTATCGACTAGAATGCGCCGCCTCGGCGGAAATTTTGACGCGCCGACCGCGTTAATTTCCGTACCTTCCCGCAGTTCCCGGCATCGTGGGGCCGTAGCTCAATTGGGAGAGCGCCTGAATGGCATTCAGGAGGTCGACGGTTCGATCCCGTTCGGCTCCACCATTTAGAATCAATAGGTTAGCGCCGACCGACAGGGTCGGCGTTCGCGTTTGTACGCAGTTTTTGTACGCAACCCGGGGGCGAAAGGGGGGTCCGCGATCCTGCCCTCGGACGCGTGGCTTATCGTCATGCGCTTCATCGATTCCCGACTAGATCGACCTCGGCCAGGCGCCGCATTTCCGACCCCGGCCATCAATTCATCCCGAGCGCCTTCATCGCCGCCGTCATCGGATCGGAGAAGAACACGGGGTCAACCCGCTCCACGATGTCGCCGGACACTTCGAGGAAGCTCCGCTTGTTCTCCAGCGGCACCAACGCCCGGCGCGCCCCGTTGTCCATGCTGACCTGCAGTGGTTCGGCAAGCGTTCGAACGGCCTTGATGTTTCCCTGGATGCTCAAGTCGCCGAGGATGACCAACCCTGCCAGGACCGATTGCCTCTTGAGAGCCGAGTAGATCGCCACCACCAGGGCAATACCCGCCTCGCAAGGGACGTGGTTGCTCAGCAAGTCGATGGCTTCGACGTGGAAATCAGTGGTGTCAAACTGATGCCCAACTCCCATCTTCACTTTCTGGCCCTGCAGGTAGGCGAAAGCCCGTTGGAACGATTCCTTCATCGGGCCTTCGACGCCACCGGCGATCTTCATCTTCCCAGTGCCCGCTGAGCTTCCTACTTCGAGCCGGTAGAGACCGACCTTGCCTTGGTCATCGACCGAGGACGTGTAGACAGAGCCGGGGGCGAGAGGGTCGAGCGCAATCATGTCCCGGCCTCCCTGCTCAGGCACACCGACGAATCGCTCTTCACGAGTCTCGCTGTCGATGTAGGAGAACGAAGTCTGATGGAATTCGAACGAACCCATCTTCTTGAGCTGCTCCTTCACCCGGCGCCGGCCCTCGAGACCCAGTTCGGTCAATTCGGCCGCCTCGTCTCTGGAAAGGTCGCCATTCGGATAGATCAGCTTGACCAACCCCGAAACCGTCTTCCTCACCGCTTTGACATCACGGGACTTCAGGTGCGATCCAAGCGAGAAATGTCGGTCAAGGACTTCGGTGAAGGTGTGCTTCCTCAGCTCTCGCAGTGCCTCGGCCAGATAATCGACCACGAAGCCGTAGTGATTGGTGAAGAAATCCACTTTCATCTTCGGCATCTCCCAACCGGGGATGTAGAAGTGGATTCGATCGAGGAAAGCCATGTCCTCTCGGATCACATCGGGCATCGGCATGAACAGGTGTGACGACCGCACCATGACGTCGACTGGCTGGTTCGTGTTGCCGAACATGGCGATGGATGCCTGCCCCGACAACGAGTCTTTGCCGCGGGCGAAGGTGCCCGACTCGCAGTAGGTCTTGAGGGTCGTCACGACCTCCTTGGGCATCTTCTGGAGGTCAGCCACTTCGTCGAAGCCGATGGCATCCCAGATCCCGACCAATCCCATCTTGCTGGTAGCCATGTTGAAAAACAGATTGGCTACGGTCGTTGGTCCCGTGAGCAGAATCGTGTACGGCGAAAGTTCCTGGTACCCGTAGCTCTTCCCCGTCTCTCGTGGTCCCAGTTCCACGAGGTTGTAGTTGGCCTCTGCCAGAGGAATCAGACGCGCCAGGTAGAGCAGTTTCTGCCGGCGACTGAAGTATGACGGTTCGAGGCCGATAGTCCGCAGAAGCAGGTCAATCCATTCATCGGTCGTGAACTGGGCGCGGCCGGCCCGGTACTCTTCCAGATCGAAGGTGGCGAGTTGAATCGGCTTTAGCCCCTCGATCCAGAAGGGGCTTCGCTTCCCCGTAGCCTCTTCGTCGTACTGGTGCTTGATCTCTATCTGTGCCCAGATTCCACCCATCAGCAGGCGGTCGTATTCACGCAGGTAGTGCTCAGGCACATGAACGAACTTGTGGCCAAAGTTCTTGAGCTCCGCCCAGTATTTGTCGTCCTCGGAAACGTACCTCACCTGCACTTTATCGATGAGGGTGTGCTTGCCTTTCTCCTTGACCATCGACTGCGCCTTGTTCGCCTCATCGGGTCGGACGAAGTTCGAGGACAAGGTGCTGTTTACGACTTTCAGTCCGGCATCGATGGCGACGGGATCGTCGGTGGCGCAGTACTTCCCCAAAAGGTATTCAAGGACAAAGACCGGGACGTTGGCCCCAACCTTCACTTTGCGGACCAAATCCTTGCGGACTACCTTGCCCGCAAACACGGATGCCGCTTTTCGATCTAACTCAGGCATGTTTGATCCTCACATCGAAATGGCGACATCGACCGTCAGGGGAGATGCCAACTCTGCGCCTGTGATGGCGTCGAGTAGGTAGACTCCGACCGTCTTCTGCGAGATCTCTTCGGACAGCATCACCGTGACGGTGTTCGATTCGATCCGTTGGTTGTCTTTCTCGGAAATCTTTAGCTTCACTTCGCCGGTCGCATCTTCGAATCCGTACGAGGCGCTCACCGGTACCGACACGCACTTCTTGTTGGCCCGCAGTTCGATGCGCACTTTCGGGGGCTCGAATCCGAACAGGCTCGACTCGCTCTGTGTCCCGGCAATCTGCACGGAGAAGAACCTCGTCGTCAGTTTCGCCGTACCGGGCGTCAACGTCCAGTGGACGCTGGTCGAAGGAGCCGACGGCTTCGCTTTTGAGTGCATCACGACTACCGGCACGATCAATTCCTGGGGAGACAGTCCCCCGTGGAAAAAGGCTCGCCCGCCGCCCTTCGACTTAAAAACGGCGAAGGTCCAGGGGGTTGCGATGTCGAAGTCACTGTCCACGCCCAGTGAGGAGAGCGAAGTTCGCAAGTACGACGGCTCCGAGGTTCCCCCGACGCCCACCCACACTCGCCGATGCAGGTCTTCTACCTTGCCACCCGGCGCTTCAATCTTCATGTCCTCACCGATCTCGTCGGCAAAAAGGTGTCCGTGATCGGCAACCATAACGATGGTTTTGACGCCGTGGTCTGCCAGTACTCGCACGCCTCGGCGCAAATGGCTCAGCACGCCATCGATCTGAAGCCGGGCTTGGGCTAGGTTGTCGCCCTCCCCCAGTTCATCGATCTCCTGCGAGGTGATCAGGATCAACTGGGCATTCTGAATGCCGTCTTTCACTCTCTTGGTTGGCTTAGGGAGTAGGTCATCCAGCTTCGCGTCAAAGACCGAGACGCCTGCATGTTTCTTCAGGAACGCCACTCGGTCCTTCCGATCCTTGATGATCTCGCCGTCGATTTCCAGCGCCAGTTTCCCGCCGCCCACCGTCACCACCTTGGCCGAATCGTGGGCCTTCGGCAACAGGGCCGCCATGCCGATTTCGGTGATCGTGGGCATGGTACCGATCGCCGGCTGAATTGCTAAAGTGAAGTCGTCCTTGAGCAACCTGCACAACTCACGCGCCATCTCAAATCGCAGCGCGTCCACCCAGACGTAAGCAACTTTGCCCTCGCCCAGGTGCGGCTTCACTCGCCTCTCAAAAACTTCTCTTTGCCGCAGCAATCCCTTGATCGGATGCTTAGCCTTTTGGAAGTAGGTGACGAAGTGTTTAGCCAGTTCCGAGCCGACTTCCGTGTACCGTTGCTCGGCCTTGATGATGACCTTTTCCAGACCGTCGTGATCGTCGCTTGCGGCGAACTCGAAGTTGTACTTCCGGCTCTCCATGTGCCGGTGGTGCGTGTCGAGCAGGCACCACGGTTCATCGTCGTCCGTATACGCTTTGATCAGCGCAGGAACCGTGGTTGGGGCCGCCTTCATCGCTTTGCCCACACGCTCTGCTTCGAGCAAGGTCTCGGCGGCGGAAGAGATGAGCGCCCACCGAGCCTGAATCGCTGGAATGACATCGGACCAGAACCGGGAGAGCCGATACTCGGCCAGTTGCAGCAGTGATGGTGTCGCCGCCTTGAGCAGTTCGTTTTCCACGTGCGCCAGTAACGCTCGCTCGACGCATAAGAAAGTCTCGTTCTCCTTGAGTGGTTCCACGGGGAGTTCCAGTTGGCCGAGGGCAAGCTCCCGTTCGACCCTGTCGGCCACGCTCACGTAGCTGTCCCGCACGTCCCTGCTGTTGCGCCACGTTCGAGCCAACCGCACGCAGGCGTCGATACCGCCCGTGCTGTTGGCAACAGGGACCGACGAGAGCGACGATGGTACCTGTTTCTTGAGCGCCGCGAGCAAGTCGGTCAGCAGGACGTGCCGGCCTAGCCGAAGGCGCCAATTTGATAGGGATTCGGCGGTGGGGAGTTCGATGTCGAAGCTGATTTGCAGCAGGTGACGCAGTTCCTTCTCAGCGTCCTTCTTGCTGAGTTGCTCATCGAGTTGTTCGCTGTGAAGGAAAGCCAGGGCGACTTCTTGCGGGTTGGCTGAGCTGAAGATGAGCTTGAGCACGCCGGTCGAGATCTCGATCCCTTGTTCGGCGAGCGAGTCCAGATCAGTCAGCGAGAGCTTGCCCGACTCCACCTGCCTCTCGATTTCGCCCACCTGATCCTCGCCCAGAATCGCCTTGAGGGCATTGCGGCCCACGACCGATAGCCGGGTATTGCAGGCTGGTGGTTGTTGGCGGGGCTGCATGATGACCCCGGCGCAATCGAGTTCGACCAGGGCGCTATCGGTTTCAGTTCGCTCCATCGGCACGTAAACCACCAGCCGAGGCGGTTGGCCGTTGTTGAGCAAATCGTCGACATCGTGTCGCAGCTTGAGGAAGCTACCGTCGTAGCGGGCCACAACGGTGTTTGTCAGAGACAGTTCCGCAATCGCCGCACCGTAGGCTTGCTCGGGGTCATACCACACGACCAGCCCTTTGTCGTCGACTTGCCTGGCGATGAGTTGAAGGAGAGTTTCGGTCACGACAGGCACTAGTTCACCAGTCCATTCCGGCGAAGCTGCTTGGCAATAGAGGACCACTCGTACTCGCCCGCAAGGAGTTCTTCCCAGTATTTCTTGGCCTCTTTCCACGGCACGAGTTCGTGGAGCGGAGCGATGTTGAGGACGACCCCATCATTGAGGTCGGGTTCGAGATGTAGATTCGCCGCCCGTCGCAGTTTGTCCTCGAAGTCGCGAAGTTCTGAGAGGAAGTCTTCTCGTCGTTCCACGTCTTTTGCGAGCCGTTTGGCTTCCTTGCCCGATTCTCCCGCTGCGGCCTGGCGTCGCAGCGTATCGACTCTCGTGGTTTCCATGCGAATCTTTGGCTCGACGTAGTTCACGAGCGCCTTGAAGAGCAGGTCTTTGTCGAGCCGGTGGTAGTAAAGCCAGATTGCGTAGTTCTTCTTCGAAGACTGGAGCAGCCAGTAGATCGGTGCCTTTCGACGGCTCTTGGAGTATCGGGCAATATGGCTGTCCCAGAAGCCACCCTTGCTCGGCTTGCGGAAGTAGTCACGCAACCCATTTACGCCCAGGATCTCGCAGGCTTCCTTCTCGATTGCATCAGCCTGCTGCCCCCAGATGAGTTCCAGAACCCCTTGCACTCCTCGCACGATGTCGTCCGAATGATCAGCGTCCTCGACGAGGATTCCATCCCAGTTGATACCAAGGGGATAACCATCAGGTGCTTCACCAGCTGGGTCCCCTTTAGCATCCTGAAGCATTCCAGGTGGGCACGTGGACAGCGCTGCAAACGGGTCATCGAGCCAAACGGGTACGCACTGGATCGCCATCGCTCTAACGTTCCATCTTCCAAGCAGAACGCCGACGGCGTAGCTCAACGCTGCTACTTCTTTACCAACCCATTGGCGACCTTCATTGTCTGCAAGGTCTACTGCGTTCTCTTCACCCACTTCGACAATTTGGGAAGGAGCCTCATCCACCACTACCGACAAGTTCAATAGCTTCCTGACCAAGACGTCGGCCTCGTGCGATAGATCTTCGACATTTGCGCTCGCTCGAGTATCAGAGCCTAAGTCCAATCCCTCAAAGGACCGCGTTGTTTCGTCGCTCAAGTCCTCGGAACGTCGACGCAGGTATTCCTGACGTCCCAAAGCAATCAAGCTTCGCCGTTCTGACGTCGGCGTATTCAGGACATCCGGCCAAGGCAGTCTTTGAACTTGACCCACCTGATACGATCTTGCAGCACCCTCGATCGCCCCTACGCCTATAGACATGAACTGCTGATATGGTTGGGAATTCAAACAAGCCAGTGCCAGGAAGCACGTTTCTACCCAATTCTCATCTGTGCGTTTGGGTAGAATTGCGGAACCTTGTGCTGCAAAGATGCAGCCCGCCGGCAAGAGCCGGGGCGCGAATCCACGTGAAGTGCGCCACGGGTAATTGAGACCCGGCCTGAAATAATCAACCTCGCTTCGGATTAGGCGACTCTCACTGTACCCGAGCACCTCGCGGTGAAAAGTCTTCATTTCTCGTCCGGCGTCATCCCAGTTCACGACAAGATGAATGTCGTCCCAGAATGGCGAGAACTCTCCACCTTTGGCAAATGGCTTCCACGAACGATGTCGGAGTGGCACCTCCCACCATAGGCGGCAGAAGCGAAAATCGTCTGATGTCTGCAACCCGGCGCGTGACTCCAGTACGGACTCTTCAAGAGACTTTGCTGTCTTGTAGAGTTGCATTATTGAAGTCGACACCCAATACGCAAATGGTGCCGTTGGCAGTGCGTCAAAGTCTGAGATATACCGTAGGATGACTTCCGGTCTATCTCTCACATATTCTTTCTTGTCAATATCAGAACGATACGCCGGGATGAAGACCGTTGACCGTGAGGAGGTCGCCGACTGGCAAACAACAAACGCGCAGGTCTCGACCATCGCCGAATCAAGCACGTTGGACCCAAGGTCAGCCAACACATCTAAATGGCGTCCTTTGCATAAGACGTTACTGCGAAATGCTTCATAAGATGACAAACCAAGAAAGGTGCGATTCGTGATAGCGCCCAGACACCCATAGTCCGCGAGGCGACTCAACCCGCCATCAATGAAACATGAGTAAAGATCGATCGAGGAGTTCGCGAATGACGCTCTTAGGTAGCCTTGAATGGCGTTGGGATAGGGCCCGAAAGGTGGGTTCATCAGCAGGACGTCGTATCGCTTTTGGCAGAGGTCAACGAAGGCAAAGCCACGAACGGCGTCTTCGGTGAATAGCCGCTTTTGAAACCCGTGTCCGGTATGAGCCTGCTCGGCGTAGTTGCGAAGCGCCTTAACCACGTTTCCTTCGGCCTGCTCGAAGAACTGATCGTCGGTGATGGCTGTTAGATCGAAGAGCGAGGGATGCTCGGGGTTTCCAGCGAGTCGATCCATTGCCGCCTGTGTGAACAAGAGTGGCTGGCCCCTGAGGTCTGTGGCTTGAGTTGTTTCTCGCACCCACTGCTTTTTTGCTGAGGAAACGGCATCCCGGATCTCTTCCTCGATCTTGAGAAGTGAACCGGCCTCCCCCGCCAACTTCATCTTGTCGAAGACAACCTCGACCACTTGGCCAAGGAATGTTGGTTCAAGCTGGCCTACGAATTCCTTGAGCAGTTGCTCTTCGCCCGGCATCGGCTCGGCACAGACGAAGTTCGAGCGCGTGATCTTGGGGCGATCATTCTTCAATCCGATCTCTTGATAGTCCCGTTGGCAACGGAGCCACAGGGCAAGGGCCGCAATCTGGCTGGCGCGCTGGTCGATGTCGATACCGTGCACATTGTGAGCGAGGATCAACCCGGGAACGTCCCGTCGCAAATCTTCCAGCGTCGAGTAGCCGTCCTTGCGAAGATCCGGACCGAGGTCAGAGTCTGCGAACGCTTCCTCGTAGATCGTCAGTAGCAAGTCGAAGCAGTACAGCAGGAAGTGGCCGCTGCCGCAGGCCGGATCGAGGATCTTAAGCTCCCTTGGGTCTTTCTTTGGGCGGTGCGGAATGTGGACCGGAAGCTTGAGCAGGTCCTCCTGCGAAAGATCGTCCCGCCCCTCGGCTGCATCCTTCGGCAGCTGGTCCGCTTCGTTTAAGAGAATCTCGGTTGGGCGACGGACCATGTACCGGCACTGGTCTTTGAGTTTAGTGTCCCCTTTTCGCATCTCGTACCAGATGCGGCCGAGCGTGTTGTCCGTGAGGAATTCGACCACGTAACGGGGCGTGAAGAACTGGTTGCGGAAGGCCAGTTCGTAGGAGTTGCGGGGAGCGGAGCTTTCCTCGCGGGCCTGATCCCGTAGTTCCTTCGGCGTGAAATACTGGTAGACCCAGCCGATAGTTTCGTCCTGCGACCAAATCTTGGGCCATTGCTCCCGCAACTCGGTTTCCTCGGCCTTGATCCCTCCGCCGTTGAGCAGGTCCAGAACTTCATCGAGCGTCTTCTGCCGAGGATAGAGGCGGTTGGCCGGATCGTTGGGATTGAACAGAACACCGATCTCGTCGGAGAGCGTCCCGCCCAGCCAATCCAGGAAGTGCCGATAGGCGACGTCTTGATGCCCAGTGTTGAAGAGTCGCTCGTCGTCGGGGTGTTCCGCCAGATAGAACTTCACACCGTTGGAGTTCACGCCTCGGCTGATCGCTTCACGGAACTTCTGTCCGCCGACGTAGACCTCACGGGCCTCCATCATCTTGTAGGCGCACAGCCGGTTGAGATGCGTGAAGGCGATTTCCCGTACCAACTGATCAAGCGCTTCCTTCGGCTTGAACCCGCGGGCTTTGATGTGGTTGAAGTGATCGAGAATGTCCTTGCGAGCCGCCTGCTCCTCTTCGGTCAGGTGGTTCATCTTGGCGTTCGGATCGGCGGTGACCTGGTCCTTCTTTGCGAAGATGGTGTACTTCCCCTCAAGGTCCTGCGAGATTGATTCTTCGAGCAGCCTGCGACACTGCGTCACGACGTTGCGGAGCTTGTTGCGGATCTCCTGGTCCATGTCAGGCCGCGCCTTCCGGTTGCGAAGCCCGCGCTTGCTCGCGAAGTTCGTCGAGTCGGGCCGTCACGAGTTCATCGAGGCAAAGACAGACGACGCGAATCGAGTCCACAGCCTGGCGCGTCCAGGCGTAGCCAATCTCTTGTGGTGGTCCATCAGGCCGCCTCTTTTCTCGGTCTGCACGATGCACGATGTCGTTGCGTCGATTTACGGTGTCATCGACGGCCTTCTTCAACTCTTCCTCGCCTCGTCCAAGATGTTCAGCAATTGGCTTCCAAGGATTGTCGATCCCCAAAAGTGCACCCGTGACATGGACGCCCCGTTTGCCGCTCAAATAACTGAAGTTGACGAAGCTAATCATCTTCATGGCGATGAATAGCGGGTCGGGATTGACGAGCAATCGCAAACACTCCTCGAGACTGAACGTAAGGTTCTTGAACTGCTCGGCGATTTCCTTGTCTTTGGGCACAAAATCACGACCACGAAGGCGAATGATCTCCGGTAGTTGACTTCGCAACAGACTAGGAAGGTACGTTTCGAGTGCCGTACAAGCCGTAACCGCTGACTGTCTCAAGAGGTTGCAAAGGGCACTGCGCTTGATTGACGAAGGCGGAACTTCGGCCCGTTCCCGTATCAGGCCCAGAAAAACCTCGTTATAGATGACCAACAAGCTCTCATCGCGGTCGGCCTTCACTAGATCACGAAGCGTACGTAGAACACCTTCTTCAGTGTTAGGCGCGTCATGATCCAACAACCGATAGACTTTGAGCAGCAAGTCCGCCGGCCGTATGTTGTCTTCGAAGATCTGGCGAGGGCTGAGCATTGTTCACTCCAGAATGATGATTGCGCCTTCATCGATGTACTTCTGAAGCGAATCCCGAATAAGCGTGAGGACTTTGTCGAGTTCCTCCTGCGTCTGAATGGGCCGATTGAAGAACTCGGATACCCGCACCTTTCGAACAGGAGCCGTCGTAGCACTCCCAATCGACAGCTCTTGCAGCACTACCATCACCGACGATTTCAAGCCGTCTACGGCAGCGAGATCGGATTCCATTTCGGTGAGGCTGGATTTGCCGAGAGACGTTCCGCTCTTCACCGCTTCCTTGTCTTCATCCGTGCTCACTCGTCCCATCAGCGGCGATAACAAGGACGACGACAACCCGGGGTTGTTCGCTTCCAGCGGGCCCCATTCGGTGCGGTTCTTGATCTCCCCGATGGCCGACTCGTATGCCTTCCTTCGTCGTTCAAACAGATCGCAGTAGGCATGGCGATACGCCTCCAGAATCGTATTGGTACAGGCAACGATCTCCTCCCACGAGTCGATGAACTGCTCGGATGCCAGGTCGCTTTTCAACTTCTCAACCGTCGTGCTGAGTTCCGGCGCAGGGTTGTGAGCTGCCAGCCGCTGCCACACCTGGTCCGTTGCTTGCCGGGCATGTCGCAGAACATCAATGGCCTCGGAGTTCAGCGATTCACGCAGTTTCCGCACCCTGTCTCTGGTTTCGCCAAAGTCCTTGCCATTCTCAGTGAGAATGCGAACGCAGTCGTCGGAAGCGGACGATTGGATTCCCGCCAAGGTCTGCTGATACTCCGACAACATGGAGAGAATCGGGAGACGGTGGGCCTCGGCGGTGGCTTTCAGCGGGTAGAGTTTCTCGAGTTCGTCCGCAGCCACCTTCTTGAACGCCGTAGCGATGGCTCCCTCTTCGACATCCACTTCCTCCCCGATGAGATCTTCGAGTTGCTGCACCGCTTGGGTGAGCGTTTTGAGACCGACCGATTGCCGGGGAGAAAAAAGTGACGATCGGAATGCAGGATTGCTAGTGAAGGGGGTACGTGACGCCGGATCCTGGTAATTATGGAAGCGGTTGCCTTGGTAGGTAACTTCGATCTCACCCGCCCGAAATAACGTTGCGAGGATCAGCCGCAGCATGTCCCGCTCCCAGCCGTACGGAGTGCCGCCGAATCGCTTCTCCAATAGCTTGCCCATGCGACTGTCTTTGTTGCCGTAGCTATGTTCGCTCTTCAGGTAGTCCAGCACTTCCTTGGCAACGTCGGCGTTCGGGTTGACGACGTTCTTGGGACCATCCTTGACTACCAGTCCCAGCCCTTGATCTCCAATGTAAAAAACGTTGGGCAATGCCTTGAGGTCGGCTGCCTTGAGGATGTGTTCTGCTTCATCGCCCTTGAGGGGCCGGGAGCCCATCTGCAGCTTCGGGTACAAGTCGGGCACGACCTGGCCGAAGAGCTTTTTCAGGATCTCGCTCATCCCCTTGCCCAAAGCGGAAGCATCTTTCTGCACACCCCGGAACATGCCGGTCCCGCGTTCCATGGCCTCAGTTAGCTTGCTCCGCAGGCGGGTTTCATAGCCGCTCTTCGAATTATTTTCGTCCTGAAGGCACGTCGCCTCATCCGAGCTGATCTTCTGCTGGGCGCTGAGCTGGCTGTACTTCTCGACCATCTTGCGCGAAGCGTAGAGCTGACCTACTAACTCATCGATTTCGGGACTCAAACAGAAGAGCCAGTAGAGATCGTTGTCGTGGGATTTCTGCTGGCTTTCGGTGCGGATCTCTTCGATTCGCCCGGTGAGTTCGTCAGCGTCCTCGGCCACGCAAAGCGTCAGCGGGAGTTCTCCCTCGTCGCCAATACTCGTACCATCGACGTTGATGCTGATGCGGAACGAGCGGCTCTGGTAACGGAAGGTCTTGAACTCTGCTTCATCGAAGACTTGCTGGAGTGCGGTCCGTGCCAGTTCATTACGCTCGCGGGGCTTCGGTTCAAGGTGGCCTCGCCGTTCGGTTTCCCAGTTCTTTTCCTGGGCCGTCTGGAGCTTCCAACCCTCCTCGGTGTTGCGAATGAATTGAGCGGTGCTTAGCCGCTTGACGGCAGCTTGGACTTCGGTGGCGGGTGTAGGTTTGCCTACCTCGTCGACCAGCACGGCGGCGAGGTTGACCTCGGTGCGGGGAAGGTCGCGTATGAATTCCAGAAGACAGACTGCCTTGGCGACCCGCAACGCCCAACCGCGGTCTTCCGGATCGTTCTTGAATCGCTCGGAAATCTGGTGGATGTCTGTGCGCTTCTCGTTCGAGAGGTTACCTTCCACGAGCTCGAACACCTTGTCCATCGTGACTAGCGCCCCAATGGGCTTCTTGGCGAATGCCGTGCGATCGGAGACCAGCATCTCGTACGCCTGCTTGATGATCGTGCGGTTGCTACCGCCGTAGTGCCGCGGGGCACCGGGCTGCAGTCGAATGCCCGACATGATGCCGATGCAGAGATCGATGTAATGGGGCGGGTACGGATAGAAGTTGATGAAATCGTTTTCGTTGATGTCGGTTCGGCGGGTGGTTCGCTCCAGACGCAGGGCAGCGTTCAGCTGCCCCTGATTCTCAGAATAGACCTTCTTCAGCACCCCCTCAGCCTTGGGCTTCTTCGCCAAAACACGTTTTGTGGCGACTTCTCGAATGTCGGATGGCGCGAGGTCAACACGGTGCCGAAAGCGATCCTGTAGTTTGGCAATGTCGACCCGCTTCGAGTCGATGGCCGCGACCACTTCATCGAGCTTTTCCTGTGACGTAACGACGATCCAACAGGGGGCGATGATCTTGCGGGCCTTCAGCAAATTCTTGCTGACCTTGCCGAACTCCTCGATGGTCGCCCGCAGGTCTTCAATCTTGTCGCCGCTACGGGCGACGTGTTGGCCCACTTCGTCGATGATGAAGACGAGTGCCTTTCCAGGGCGCCGTCGACCCCATAGTTCAAATGTGCGCTGGACAACCTTGCTGACTGAGATGGACGCATCCCGGTTCCGCTGCGAGTGCGACCATGAATCAGCCGAAGGATAGGTTATCCGATCGAGCTGGTGGAGAATGGCGCTCGCACGGGACAGCTTCTGCGCTCCGGCCCGGACAGTGGTCCAGTCTTTACCGTGTAGCGACTTGCACGTGGCAATGAACTCCGGAAGTTTGCCTTCGGCCTCGAGTTCGATTTCCAGCTCGGCGATATCGAAGTCCTCGGAGTACCCAAGTTCACGCAGGAGGACGGTGTACATCAATTCGGCAATGCGCTGGGTGACCTTCCGGGTATCGGCTTCCTTCGCCACTTCAAAGAGGATGGCCTCGGTTGGAGTCCTGGCGTTGATGAGGTCGAGCAGATCGCTGATGCGGGAATCGTTCAGTTGAATCTTAAACAGATCAGCGAATTTGCTGCCGACGACCGTTCGATTCTGGAGGGCAAAGCCGAGGTTCTTGGCGAACGAGCTCTTACCGGAGCCGAAGAAGCCCGAGACCCACACACCCACGCTTTCGTTGGGATCGGCGGGAGCCTCAGCGACAGCTTCGAGCAGTTGTCGGTACTGGTCGCGGATACTGTCGGTGGCGATGTATTCGGTGATTTCGGCATGGACTGATTGTTCGTCCGCCTGATCGACCTGGATGATCTCTTCAATCTTGCGACTGAGGTCACGTGTCAGCAGTTCGCCAATTGTCTTCATGTGGGTGTCTCTTGCCTCAGCCGTAGATCTTGACTCGGTAGTTGCCCAGGGCATCCCGGTCTTTCAGGTCCATGAATCGTAGTCCCGTCGTGCCTTCGATGGAGCCGGGATAGAAGAGGATCGTGGTCACCTTCGTCTTGCCATGCATCTTGTCGAGCAGCATCGACACGTGAAAAATCGCCGGCGACATCGCGGCCACACGAGTCAGGAAGACGACAGAATTCTCAGGGTTGATGGTTGCCAGCCGCTCCGCGAGCAAGTCCCACAGTGGTACCCAAACTTTGCTCGACAGGTACGTGGTCAGCTGCTGTTGGGCCTCCACGTAACCTCGTTCTCTCTCCAAAGCGATCGCGGCTTCCAAACCTTCGTCATCATCTTTCTGGTGAACCTGCTCCAAGGCCGACCAGAGCAGTTCCGACATCGGGATGATGTGAACCTCTTTGCCGGCCTTCTCAAGGCGCGTAGCCAAGAACTTGATTTCCCGCCGAAGCTCCCATTCATCGGTTGGGTCGTACCGCATGATCGCGAAGGGCAGGTCGTGGTAGACGTTGATCCGAGACGGAACCGCCTTCAGGTCGCTTTCGAGAGGAGCGAGGCTATCTTTGAGTGAGGACATTCGCGTACTCCTCAAGGGTTTCCGCGGGGAACGTCAAGCGGGTGACGCTGCCAGCGACGTGATACTCCAGCAGATCCCGCTGGTGAGCTTCGAACAGGAACCGCTCGACTCCTTCCTTTGTCAGAAAGAAGAGCTTCCATTCTGGCGCCTCGATCAGCTTGGCTCCTGATGGTTGTTGTTGCTTCAGGAAGAACATGATGTACGCAAACGACTCGACGGGAAGGTAGGGCGGAGTGAGCTTCTTCTTGACAGCACCCTGAAGCACGCCGAAGTCCCGAAGCGCGGAGAGCAGCCCCTGCGCAATGCGAGTAATCGTGGGTTCGGACCAGTGTCCCGTCGTCTTCCCATCTTCCACCCACTTGGCCAAAGGCCTCTCGACGTCATGCACGTTGATGTCCACCAACCCTCGCGCCTGAATGGGAACCAGGATTTCGGTGACGGCATCGTGAAGCAACTGATCCGCACGAGCGGAGTGGAAATAGAGCAACCGTTCGAGAGCGGCGGACGGAAACCTTCCACGGACGAGGGCAACCAGCGCCCTCGTGACTGATTCCTTCGCGAGGTAGCGCTGTCGAAAAATCGCCAGGATGTCCTCGACGCGAGAGCGGGATGCTTTGCCGAAAACGTTGTCCCGCTGAATCCGGTCGATGTTCTTGCCAACCGAGGCCCTCGCATCCCAGTGGGAGAGAAGGGTCTTGGTGTCCCCGATCAAGGCTCCGGCTTTGATGATCTTCGAGGAATACGGCGCGGAGGACCGCGGCCGCTTCCCCCGGCTCGTTTTCTTTCGCTCCACCATCCGTGGTCATACTAGACGATGGCCACTCGCGAGAAACGCGCAAGTTTGCCTCCTGCTCTTCGCTATCCTCCTCGTGTGCGCGATCTTCTCCTCGGCATCGCCCGATGCCGCAACATCGACCGAGCTCGATGTTCAAGCTCCCATCCATGCCACGCGATCGTCACGTCGCAGGTGACGACAGGCGAGGTGTTTCAGTTGCCCGAACCGTGGAACGGCCGACTCGCGGAAGCCCCGTTGCTGTTCGTTTCGAGCAACCCGACCATCGGTACCCGTGCTGAGTTCCCTCGCGATACCTGGGACGACGAGGTGATCGAGGACTTCTTCGTGAATCGTTTCGGCGAGGGCATGAAGCCATGGACAAAGGGTGGCAACCGAGCACTACTCGCCGACGGTAGCCACGCGAAGGCAAACCATTTCTGGTCGTCGATTCGGAAGCGAGCGGTCGAATTGTTCGAGCGTGCGGTCGTTCCGGGGCTTGACTACGCTCTGACCGAAGTCGTGAGATGCAAATCGGATGCTGAATATGGTGTTCGGGAGGCTGCCGGCGAGTGCGCAGGCCGCTATCTGTTGCCAACGTTCGAGGCGTCCGAGGCGACGTTGATCGTTACCCTCGGTCGAGTCGCCGAGGAGTACCTGCGCAAAATCGTGAAGTTTGATGGTCCGCTGTCTTCGCCGACGATGATCGGTGGGCGGGATCGTGTTGTTGCTGTTCTGCCGCACCCGAACGCGCATGAAAAGAGGACCTTCTTGAATCGCTTCGATGAGCGAGACCTCGCAGAGCTGCGGAGACGGCTTCGAGCCTAAAACGAGTGGCTGGCCCCATAAGCGTCCGCGAATTGGTCGTGAAGCAGCTGCATCGCTCTCAGCACTTCGAGAGTCTTCCAGTCCGCGTCTTCGGCGGAATGCGGGGCCACGATGGTGGCGACGATCCACTAGATTCGTGATTCGCTCTGGCCTCCCGCTAAGCGCCGGGCTCGTTCTCACGCTCGTTCGATTACAAAACCGCACAGAATAGCCATCGATAGTGATTGCGACATCCTCACCCGTGAAACCGCTAGCCAACTCGATTCCGATCGCAAGCGTCTCCTCCGCGATGTAATCGCGCAAGGCATCGGTCGCCGCACGCAGGTCGGGCGCGACATCCACGCGTATCCGGATGCGGTCGGTGATCTCGCCCCTTCTTCTTCCGCGGTTCTTGCTTCCATCTACCGAGAAGCCGTGAACACCCATGCCGCACCAGCACCATCCTTGTCAAAGCTCCCTCCTACCATCGCTGTGTTGCCGTCACCTGACAAAGAGACCGATATGCCCTGATTCGCGAGCCCAACGGCGCCGGATCCAAGCAGCTTCGTTCCCTGCTGGCTCCAGGTGTCGCCGCTTCTCGTCCAGACCCAAGCAGCGCCGGCGCCACCGTTATCAAAGACTCCTCCAAGGATTGCTCTGTTGCCGTCACCCGAGATCGAAGCGGAAAAACCCTGCTCGGGACTGGCGACGGCGCCAGACCCGACCAGTTTCTCGCCTTGCTGTGTCCAAACTCCACCGCTCCTCGTCCATATCCATGCTGCTCCAATCCCGCCGTTGTCGAGGAAACCGCCTACGATCGCCGTGTTACCGTCCGCTGAAAGGGAGACTGATTGACCCTGGGCACTCCCGACGTCGTTCGAACCGATCAGCCTGCCTTCCTGCCTCCAGGCGCCAGCGCTTCTTGTCCACACCCATGCACCGGCTCCGGGGCCTCCGATGATCGCCGTGCTGCCGTCGTTCGAGAGAGACACGGAACGACCCTGAAGACCGAGGCCATTCGAGCCGACCAGCTTCGGCCCCTGCTGCGTCCAGACGCCACCGCTCCTCGTCCACACCCACGCGGCCCCGGTTTGATTGTCGTCGAGGTAACCCCCGACAATCGCCGTATTGCCATCAGCCGAGAGTGCCACGGACTCGCCCTGTTGAGAACTCCCCGACGCGCCCGAGCCCACCAGTTTGGCCTGTTGCGTCCACGCCCCGCCGCTGCCCTTGGTCCAGATCCACGCCGCGCCCACACCACCATTGTCGAGAATCCCTCCGACGATGGCGGTCGCGCCGTCGTCCGACAAGGACACAGAAATGCCCTGCGCGGCAGCGCCGAGCGCTCCCGAACCCGTTAGTTTGGCCCGCTCGGACCATACACCGCCGCTCCTCGTCCAGAACCCACGCCGCCCCGGTGGCATTGTTGTCGCCCCATCCCCCTACTACCGCAGTATTTCCGTCGCTGGAAAGAGACAGGGAAAGGCCTTGCAGGGCAATCCCTGCCGCATCAGTCGCCACTAATTTTGGCCCCTGTTGCGAGAAGGTGGACGCGATCGTAGCTCCAGTAGCGTAGATGCTGGTTCTGGCTTCGACCGAAAGCCCGGAACGCTCGACGATGATCTTCGGTGTAAACGTGCCACTGCTCGCGTACTGCACCATCCAGTGATCCGACCAGGACGTGGTGACGCCGCTGCACCACCAACCGCCGTTGTCGCTCCCGGCGCAAGTACCCGGTGCGGTCGCAACGAACCCGCCGCCGCACTGGGCGACGGCAATGTTGGAGTCTGTGCCGGTGTAGGAGCAGTTCGGCCAGACACGGAAGGTGAGCGGGCCGGTGGCAGTTCCACCAATTCCGATCGATATCTGGGTCCACGTATTCGGCGTTGTATTTGAGGGCGCGCTGATGTTCGCGATGAGCGTGGATGTTGGCGGCGGTCCGGCAGCGTGCCTGCGCGGCGACCCCTCCGCTCGAAAGATCGCCATCACCGTGGCGTTGCCGGCGCCGGTCAACGTGCACGTCGTTGACGATGCGTTCGTATTGGCCAGCCCACAGTTCGTGGCGATCCAGTTGCTGAACTGGTAGCCGCTGTTCGGCGACGCGAAGATGCCCACGTCCGTGCCGCCCGTGTAGCCGCCGGCACAGTTCTGCGGCGTCGAGATGTTCGCGATACCGCCGCCGCTCGGGCTCGCGTTCGCCGTGAGCGAGTAGCAAACCGGCGGAGCGACTGGCGTGAATGCGGCGGTCACCGTGGCGTTTCCGCCGCCGGTCACAGTGCACGTGGTGGAGGATGCGCTGGCGTTCGCCAGGGTGCAGTTTGAGGCAATCCAGTTGCTGAACTGGTAGCCGGTGTTCGGCGACGCCGCGATCGCGGCGGCCGTACCGCCGGTATAGCCGCCGGCACAGCTCTGCGGCGTCGAGACGCTCACGGTGCCGCCGCCGCTCGGACTGGCGTTCGCCGTGAACGAGTAGCAGGCCGGGGCGACCAGCGTAAACGTGGCCGTCACGGTGGCATTGCCACCGCCGGTCACCGTGCACGTGGTCGAGGATGCGTTCGCGTTGGCGAGGGTGCAGTTTGAGGCAATCCAGTCGCTGAACTGGTAGCCGCTGTTCGGCGACGAGACGATGGCGGCGCTCGTGCCGCCGGTGAAGCCGCCGGCACAGTTCTGCGGCGTCGAGACGCTCGCGGTGCCGCCGGCGCTCGGACTCGCGTTCGCCGTGAGCGGGTAGCAGGCCGGGGCGACTGGCGTGAACGTGGCCGTCACGGCGGCATTGCCGCCGCCGGTCACCGTGCACGTGGTCGAGGATGCGTTCGCGTTGGCGAGGGTGCAGTTTGAGGCAATCCAGTTGCTGAACCGGTAGCCGCTGTTCGGCGACGCCAGGATGCCGGCTGCTGTACCGCCCGTGTAGCCGCCGGCGCAGTTCTGCGGCGTAGAGACGCTCACGGTGCCTCCAGTGCTCGGACTGGCGTTCGCCGTAAGCGGGTAGCAGGCCGGGGCGACCGTCGTGAACGTCGCCATCACGCTGGCATTGCCGCCGCCCGTCAGGGTGCACGTGGTCGAGGATGCGTTCGCGTTGGCGAGGGTGCAGTTTGAGGCAATCCAGTTGCTGAACCGGTAGCCGCTGTTCGGCGACGCGACGATGGCGGCGGACGTACCGCCCGCGTAGCCACCGGCGCAGTTCTGCGGCGTCGAGACGCTTGCGGTACCGCCAGCGCTCGGGCTTGCGTTCGCCGTGAGCGAGTAGCAGGCCGGCGGAGCGATCACGAACGTCGCATTGATCGTCTTGTCCGCGTCCATCGTGAGCTGCAATGGGCTCTGATTCCCGTTCGCGTCACCACTCCAGGTGCCGAACACCCAGCCGCTATCGGGAACGGGCGTTAGCTGCACGATCGTGCCCGCTGCATAGCCAACCTGATTGGGATTGACGTCGACATGGCCGTTTCCTGACGGGTTGACCGTCAGATGCAGGGTGACTCCAGGAGGCAGATCGGTAGCCCGCACCCGCGTCTGCTCGGAACCGATCGAATGCGTCTCCGCCGACGCCTGCAGCCCCACGGTTGCGTGAGCTGACAACGAGCCGAAAGAGATCGATCTGCCGTCGGCGCTCCAAACCACAGAGCTGTAGTTCTGGCCAGCGGGGGCATAACCCGAAAACGACGAATTGTTGATCGGCTTCCACAGAATGCCACCTGCGACGTTCTGATCGACGCGATCGAGGAACATGACCTGCTGCCCCGAGGGCGAAACGATGTACCAGCCGGTGCTGGGATTGAAGATGTAACCCCACAGCACCTGATGCGTTGTGTTCGACAGCGCCTCGCCGACCGGGCTCAGCGGTCCGAGCGCGCTGCCGATTTGTACAGTTCCGCCATCGGGCGCAACGACCACGGAGGCGAAATTCCTGCCGGCCGGCTGGTATCCCTGGAACGATGCGTTGTTTACCGGCCTCCAGTAGATTCCAAAGGACGTGTTCTTGTCGACTCTGTCCAGGTACAGCACCTGCTCGCCGGCTGGCGAAACGATGTACCAGCCGCTGGTCGGCTCCATGATGTAGCACCACGCCACCGTCTGCGCGGTATTCGCCAGAGCGGTAACGAGAGGATCGGTGCTGGTGGAGCCGCCGGAGGTGAAGTGAAACACGTTGTACCAGAGGTTCCAGAACAAATAGTTGCCACCAGGAGGTGGGACACCGATCACTGGAGTATAAGCATACAGACCGGCTGTCGCTGTCGTGGTGACAGAGACGGTGCCGTCTGTAACATACCGTACCACATTCAACGCCCAGGGGTTAAACCTGACGTCTTTATAGTTCGAGATATTGTTCAGGTAAAGGCGGAATTGTCGCGTACCGTAATGAATCTGGTCCACGAACTTGATCACCGTCGGATCGTGGCAACTGTCCCAGCCCATCGCGCAATAGTCCGGATTGGCGCTACTCGACCGGATCAACGACCGTTCTTTCTCGAGCGTCGTCAGAACAAGATAAGGGCTGATTCCATACGTCTGACAGGCGTCGTAAATGATTTGCGCCGCCGAGCTTCCTCCGGAGCTGAATCTCGACAATGGACCGTTGTACGAGGCAAGAAAGGACTGGATCGACGATACGGTCATCGCATTGAAGTCCGTTAGCTGAGCGTCTGTGATGATGGTGTTCTTGTCAAACGCCGCTGCGGCATCCAGCTCGATCGCATGGCGCTCTTCCAGCGCGGAGGAGAGGTCGTGGTCCGCGATGTCGATTGCAATGGTCGCGGTCTGCGATGTTTCTGTACCGCTCCCGTCCAAAGCGACGATCCTGTACGTACGAGTGCCGGCCGCGGTTCCGGCGTCATCAAGGAAAACCGTCTGGTCGAGCGGAGTGGGCGTGAGAAGGCTCCAGCCGCTGCCATCGGCGAGGTAAACATTAAAGCGCTGGCCTGGTACCTGAGGGTCGCGCTCCCATACAACGTGAACTACGTGGCCGCTCTGCCACGCCAGAGCCGGCTCGGGTGGCAATTGGCCAGGAAGGGCGTTGCCAGTCGCGACAGCCAACCCTGGCCAGCAAACCAGTGTGAAGAGAAGAACGCGTAGAAAGCTAGAGTGTGACATCAGTCCTCCGCAAGTTATCGATGATTTGATCTGTGTCGTCATCGATTCGATTCCTAAGTTCGCCTGGTTCTACGGAGCAAAGCGTTCAGGAATCGTCGTGCGCTCGTACAGTGACGACCGGGGGGGCTGCATGGCAGATCCGGACCGTTGTACTTTGAGGCGCACCCAAGAGACTTACAGAGCCAATTTTGCTCCGTACGTCCAGGGTAGGACGATCGTGATGAGCGACTCACAGGCCTTGAGATCGGTGCCGATTGCCAAAGGAACTATGATGAGCGGTAGGATGAAACTGCCGGCCGGTTCAATCGAGGAAACTCCCCGCCGTCAAAACCCGGAAGCAGTAACAGGGAGACCTGCATGAATCCGTTGAGCACTCTCAAAGGCCGAGGCTTTCTCGACAACACCACCGATGACGAGGCGCTGTTCGCTGAGCTGGCGTCGGGTCAACAATCCGTGTACGCAGGCTTCGACCCCACTGCGCCAAGCCTCCACGTCGGCCACCTTCTGCCGATCATGGCCCTCGCTCACCTTCAGCGAGCGAACCATCGTCCTATCCTTCTTGTCGGAGGTGCGACGGGAATGATCGGTGACCCCAGTGGCCGTTCGACGGAGCGCGGGCTCCTGACCCCCGAGGAAGTGGATCGAAATGTAGAAGGCATTCGTGCGCAGGTAGCCCGTTTCCTCGACCTTGACGGCCCTCAGGCGGCTCGCATCGTGAACAACGCCGACTGGATTGGCCCGATCTCGCACCTGGAATGGCTGCGAGACGTGGGGAAACATTTCACGGTGCCCTACATGCTGGCGAAAGAGTCGGTACGTTCTCGCCTCGAACAGGGCGTCTCCTACACGGAGTTCAGCTACATGCTGCTCCAGGCGTACGATTTCCTTCATCTGTTCCGGACGCATGGATGCCGTATCCAGTGCGGCGGGAGCGAACAGTGGGGAAACATCACCGCGGGAATCGACCTGATCCGGCGGGTCGAAAGAAAACAGGCCTTCGGGATGACCTTTCGTCTGCTGACGACGTCCTCGGGTGAGAAGTTCGGCAAATCCGCGGGCAACGCCGTCTGGCTGGACGCCAACGCCACCACTCCTTTTGCGTTTCACCAGTACTGGCTCAACACCGCCGATTCCGAGGTCGGGGCGTTGCTTCGGCTATTCACCTTCCTCGACATCGATGCCATCGATGACCTGATGAACGAGCATCATCGAAATCCGGAGCGGCATGAAGCGCAGGCCGCCTTGGCTGACGAGGTCACGCGGATGGTGCACGGCGCAGACGGATTAGATCGAGCGATGCGAGCCAAACGCGTGCTCTTCGACCTTGACGTTGAACGACTCTCCGTGGAAGACCTCGAGGCCGCCATCGGCGATATGCCCGTCAGCAGGATCAAGAGAGCCGATTTCGATGGAGGTCTCCCCGCCGACCAGGCGTTGGCCACCTCGGGTCTGACAGCTTCGAAGAGCGAAGCCCGGCGGCTCATCGCCGCCGGCGGTGTCTACCTCAACGGCGTTCCGTTGAAGGAGCCGAATCAGCGGATTTTGTCTTCGGACGCGATCGGGCCGTACATTTTCCTGCGCGTTGGGAAACGCAACCCATGCGTTATCGTGATCGAAGGATGAGGACCAAATGAGTCATCAGGCGAGACAGATCGGCTTTGAGCAAACCACCGCACTCAAAAATCTGGATGAGGTCGTTCGCGAATGGATCGTTCCCTTTCTCGATACCTGGGTGAACTCCGGGCCCCAGCCTCGGGCGAGCGCCGAAGACACTAAGCGCGTCATCCAATTCATTAAGACGCTGTCTGCGTCCCACCGGACGCCGGAGGGCTACGCGTGGCTTCCTGGTCTCCTGAAACGGCTCGCCGGCGGGGTGAGATTCAATGCACGGAACTTCGTCAACATTCACCCCACTCCACTCATCCCCGCGATCGTGGCCGCGCTCGTCGCGTCGATCCAAAACCCGAACAACATCGTAGAAGATGTCTCGAAAGCGACGACCGAGCTCGAAAAGGAGTCGATTCAGTGGATGTCAAAGGAGCTGGTCGGCTTCGACCCTGCTAAGTCCTGGGGCAATGTCGTCAGCGGCGGCACGATCGCGAACATGACGGCCTTGATGGTCGCGCGCGACTATTCGTATCGGAAGCTCTCGCGACCCCGCCCCTCGGATGTGCGAACGAGAGGACTGTTCGGGTTGCCGGCCGGGGTTGTCCTCGCCACCGCCGGCTCTCACTATTCGATCAAGAAGGCGATGTGGTTTCTGGGAATGGGAGATGAGAATGTGGTCCGCATCCCCGTTGCCTTTGATGAGGAGGTCGCAAGAAATATCACTCGAGACCAAAACTTCGTCGCCGGCATCACCAATCGCGGCTGGAAGAAACTCATCGAAACGTCAACCGCAGCCGATCGCAAGCGCGGGAGGGAGGAGCTCACCAGGTTCTATCGGGGCACTCAAGAGCCATTCTCTCTCCAGCCGCTCGATTCGGAGGTGTTCAAAGCCCTCTATAGCTGCTTCGAGTACGGCACTCCCCTGATAGCTTATGTTTTTAGCCTCGGTACCACGGATACCGGCACGATCGAGAAGCCGAATCACCAGGCAATCCGGAGACTCGTTAAGGAGGACATCTTCATTCATGCTGATGCAGCTCTCGGCGGGTTTGCTCTGAATCATCCACGAGTTCACAAGCTGGTCAGCGAACTGGAGAAGGTTCACTCGGTGACCATCGACGGTCACAAACTTGGCCACCTCGCGTATCCCAGCGGCGCGGTCCTATTCCGCGACATCGCCTGGCGTCAGGAAATCATGCACGAGGCACCGTATCTTCGCGATCTCGCACCGACACTGGAGGGCTCCAGAGGCGGTGGCAGTTCGGCCGCGCTTTGGGCTGCGATTCAGGACCTCGGGAAGAAGGGCAAGTACATCATCTGGCTGGATCGTCTCTTCGCCTTTGTCGACAGGCTGAAAAAATGTATCGCGGCCGAAGGATCTTTCCAGGTGCTCCACAAGGTCCATCTCACCACGCTAGCGATCGCGCCCATTCTCCGGCCGGGCGAGTCTCGGAGCGACGTCAACAAGATCGTCGAGTGCCTTCATCGCGCCATCGACGCGGACGCCAGCCCCGGTGCTTTCCTGGTAAACATCGACCGAGGCCTGGCCGGGATCAAAGTGCGCGACTCGAATGAATTCGTACCTTTCGAGCAGGCCGGTGGACGGCCGGAGGAAAAGTTGGTGGACGTCTATTGCTTGCGGCTGGTAGCCGCGAATCCTGCGGTCGAGCCCGCCGACGCAGAGCGATTGCTGGGATATCTGACTGGCAAGCTCGCCGAAGTCCGGAGCGACAACTAGCACTAAGGCCGCGATGTACCAGGACGTTGTTACCGCGTCCAAGATTCTCAAAAGTGGGTCGATTCGACACCAGCTACAAAAGACCTTGCGGCCGATCTCCGGTAGACAGCCGCGGACCCTCGAAAACGGGGAGACGGAAGCACAGACGCCATGATTCCTCGGGTCGACGCGACGCGTGATCGCAACGCTTTGCTCCGTATATACTGAGGCACGGCAGCCGGGACGGCGAATCAAATGTTGTGGCGTAGCTCAGCTGGTAGAGCGGCGGATTGTTAATCCGTTGGTCGGAGGTTCGAATCCTCCCGCCACAGCCAAACGTGCCAGCCAACTGCGCACCCGCTTGCTGATCGCGTGCGGTTCGCCCATCACCAAGCCTCAGCGCCCAGCAAAGCCGTCAACGATCGGATCTACAATTGAGGTGTGATCGTGGACCCGATGCTCAGCGCCACCGAGATCAAGGCGCAACTCGAGCGTGGCGAGATTCGCGCGAGAGACGTGCTCGCGGCGGCTCTCGAGCGAATTCACCGGGACGAACCGGCGATTCACGCCTTCCTGACACTTCGCCCCGAAGAAGAGCTTTTCAGAGAAGCGGACGACATCGACGCACGACGCCGGTCCGGTTCCGTCGGTGTGCTTGCGGGTCTTCCGGTCGCCATCAAGGACAGCATCTGTACCTCCGGCCTCCGTACGACGTGTGGTTCGCGGATGCTGGAGACGTTCATCCCGCCGTACGACGCAACTGTAGTAGCACGGATCAAATCGGAGGACGGAATCATCATCGGGAAGACAAACCTCGATGAGTTCTGCATGGGCTCCAGCACCGAGAATTCAGCCTTCTACACGACGCGCAACCCCCTCAATCTGGAGTACGTCCCTGGTGGGACCAGCGGTGGTTCGGCGGCGGCGGTCGCAGCCGGCTTTGCCCCTCTGGCCTTGGGCTCAGACACCGGGGGATCCGTCCGCCAGCCCGCTGCATTCTGTGGTCTGGTTGGGATGAAGCCGACGTATGGGCGCTGCTCCCGATACGGACTCATCGCGTACGCATCCTCTTTCGATCAAGTCGGGGTGCTGGCGCGCACGGTGGATGACGCGGCGCTCCTGCTTTCGGTTATTTCCGGCCACGATCCCCACGACTCGACGTCGACCGCGCTGCCGCCGGTCGCCCCTCCCACCCGGGACTCCACCCGTCGCTTCACCATCGGGGTACCCAATTGGCCGCAAGAGGGAATGGACCCGGATGTATCCCAAGCGCTTTCGACCACCCTCGATCTGCTCACGGCATCCGGTCACAAACGGGTCGACATTGAGCTAACCGATCCCAGCGTTCTGCTGGCGTGCTATTACGTAATCGCCTCGGCAGAAGCATCCGCGAACCTTGCCCGATACGACGGGGCACAAGTCGGGCCGCGGTTTGAAGGTGACACCTACAAGCAACGGGTACTTCGCACCCGGTCGCAAGCCTTCGGCCCCGAGGTCCAGCGACGCATCATGCTCGGCACATTTGTCCTGAGCTCTGGCTACTACGATGACTACTACGGCCGTGCTGTGGCCGTGCGGCGCCAGTTCATCGCGCAACTGCGCGAGGTATTCTCCATGTGCGATGTGATCGTCCAGCCCATCTCGCCAACGGCGGCGTTCAGGTTGGGGGAGAAGACCACCGACCCGATGCAGATGTACCTGGCCGACCTCTACAGCGTTACCGCCAACGTGGCAGGCGTCCCTTCGATTTCGGTTCCCTGCGGCCGGACCGGAACCGGTCTGCCGATCGGGATCCAGATTCTCGCCCCTTGGAACGCCGATGAGCTACTCCTCATATTCGGGCTCGAGGCCGAACTCCACGCTCCTAACGCAGGCAGGTGACACGCTCATAACGCAAGCAGGTGAGCCACCGCTTCCCCGCCTTCGCACAGGTCCAACCGCTTCGACGTCTCGCGGTAAGATCCCGGGAAACGAGCAAAGAATCAGGAACAGATTCTTGGGATCGGCGCTCCGTGGCATGTCGAGCCGGCGGCTTTGAAGCTAGACGAAGGAGATGTGCTGTGGGGCTACGTCCGCTGCGGCCGGGCGGAGCGTCTCTGGAGCCGCTCCCTCCAGGCGCCACTCGCTGTAAGCTGACACAGGTTCGAAAAATCGCCTGAATGATAAAGAATCACTGCGAAGGTGCGACCAACGCAGCCGCCTCCAATGAGCCTACACGTCTGAGTCGGTGAACTCGCACATCTAAGCGCATGGTGAACCGAGCATGCAGACTCCGGAGCCACCTGCGATACCAGAAACATCCCCCTCCACCTCGGTAGTCTGGAACTCTAACCAACGCGGCCTCGCCACCATCCACACGAACGCCTGTAGGGTCGTTATCTTAAGTCCCTTGGGCCTAAGCCCTCTTGGCTTTCCCGCGTGGCCGTCCTCCCGCCCTCTCACCTTTCGCAGCAAAGTGATACACGCACTTCGGTGCGCCCGCCTCGTTCGTGGCAAACTGCCCGCAGTCTGCCTTCAGCAAATGTCTCACCGTGATCGTCTTCCCAGGATAGACGCTCTCGAGAACCCTCGCTACATAACCGACCATGAATCCGCATAGACTTGGGTCTCGGCTCGTCCTTCCGGCAATCAGAAAATTATTCTCCAAAGTGATTTCCCCCTTGAAGGAACCGGTCCACACGGACGCGTCGAAACGTCCAAAACCTACACTCGAGTCGAACTCGCACCACTCCTGCGCCCTTTCTTCCGGCGTCTTCTCAAGTTGGTCGGCCGCCCATTTACCGGCCAGATACTCCGAAAACCTCGCGGCAGCGTCATACCCAGCGCGATACAGTTCGTCGTAGAACTCCTTGCCGGAAACGCGACCCCTTCCTTTCTGGACCAGACCCTCAACTAGAGCCTGCAGCGTATCAAGACGGAAAGCCACGTTTCTTTCCCTGTCGATGGGATTGATCATTTTCCCGGAGTCCACCATGTAGTAGGACTTGAATCGCCGTACGCTCTTGCTAAGGTCCGCTAACTGCTCTCGAACCTCCGGGACCACTGCCCGAAACAAACTACAATAGTCCTCTACGATCGGGGACTGTTCCGGCGGACCAGCGTAAGGCACCGGCAGCATTATTCCCCACCTCCCGAGCTGTAGCCGCGGCTCCGAATGCAGGACGACAACATCTCCAACCCGGAGCCTTCGCTTGCTCACCTCACCTCGCACATGCTCGAGAGCCTCGGCTTCGATACTCTCGCTCGCGATCTCACTCTCGACCTCGCTTCGGGGTGACCCTAGCGAAGGGAATCGGCTCAAGCTGTAATGCAGCCGTGAAGGCGCCAGTTTGTTGCTCTTCACCCGATTTTCATGAATTAAACCAAATCGATGCGTACCGGCGAGACAGTCCGCATCCAGCGTGGTCAGCACCACGACATCATCGGGGAGTATGGTCGTACAAAAGCCCGACAAAGGTGTAAAACCACTCGGCGAATCGATTATCAGGTATTCGCACTGAAACTGGGCTTCGATCGCGTCCTTCAAACGTCCGAAGTAAATCGGGGCCCGATCGAGCTCGCTCCCCTCTCCCGCCGGCGGTTCCAAGCTCCGTAGCGCCCGAACCGCTTCCCAGTAGGTCCCCCGTGCGGGATCGCCAGGCAGGATGAGCCGTAAGAGGCTCGTAACCTCAAGGCTTGGGATGGGGCTGAGCGCAGCACTCTTGCTATGCGTCAGAAACTCCTTGATGTGTTCGACCAGCCCGCGCTCGGGAGTGTCGGCTATGGAGAAGCTTGCTGCGACTCTGGAAAGAAGCCCGGGCGCCTCGATATCCAAATCGAGCACGACGGTCCTCTTGCCAAACCGGGCAAGCAATACCCCGAGTTGCGCGGCAGCCAATGAGCGTCCCGTACCGCCCTTGTAGCTGTAAAATGTGATCACCTTCAGCGGCTTCATGGTCTTGACCTCGTGGCTTCGATGGGCAATCCTTCGCCCTTGTGTTGCTGCCATCGCCAAAGCGTGCTGCTCACGTCATACGTGATCCAGATCTCGTCCTCCATCGTCTTGCCCAGCGCTCGAGCGAAGTAGCACCCAACCAGCATTAACGTATCCCACAGCACAGGCGCTATGGGATCATCGTGTATCTTCCGATCCTCATCATCAGGCATGCTGATAAACCGAATCATAAGAACTCGTTCCTCAATTACGGTCACACAGCGCGTGCAGTGATACACAGTTTTTTCACGTACGACTTCATGCCGCGCCTTGTCGCCAACAAGAATGCGATGCGTGTCCGCGTCCGGCATGCTCGGATGCAGATGCAGAACACCGCTTTTCCCCAAGTACTGGGCGAAGTCGGACGACCTCCTCTTGAAGGCTTGCTTCATAGGTCCCGCCAGACCCGCTGGGGCCTTAGACGCGATACTCGACTTCTCAAGACGAATAACGGAACTCTTCTGAAGCCCCTTGGGCTCGAATGCACCATCAACCTCGAAGATCGAGTATCCCGCAATGCGGCGCCGCATCTGGCCAACTCGCGCCCCAAACTCTTCTTTGGACATAGCCTTCTCGTCCGCACCGCCATTGTCGCTCACGCGCAACTCGCCACGATCATCCGGGGCAGGTAGCTTCGGGTACAATCCGTACAAAGTGTCGATGTCGTTACACAATTCAAGATGCGCTCCCTCGAAATCGAGCGTATTGGTCAACAGCTCGATGAGTCGCGCCTGATTGACGAGCTTCTTTGGTAGAAACACGTCTACGATAACGCATTGCTCCTTATGCAGGGGCTCAAGAAGAGGAACGGCCATTTCGTCAGTTCTCCTCGCCTCGTTCACACAGGCCGTCACTCACGCCTTCGCGTAAACGGCGATGTACAAGCCGTTAAAGTAAATAGGTATGGGCTCCCATACTGGATTTGCAGGCGCTGCCGACGCACTGGAGCGACGATCAGCGACCAATGTGAGGATCACGTCACCACTGCCAATCACATTTTGCGTCTTGTAGGTGATGTTCTTCATCCGCGTTTGCATCGGGTTCGTTGAATCGTACGGAAATTCGATTACGGCAACGCAGCGCTCTTCCTTCTGTTCGTTGGTCGCGTGGCTGGCCGCTGGCATGTTCATGAAGACACGAAGGCGGATCAGCTCACCCTGATCTGCACCCTCTACTCCCAGTCGTGAAATGCGAAGCATGCTTCGAGAGATGCGATTGCGGTCCAACCTGCCGTCGGGTACGAATGCGTTCGTGAAGACGCTCGTAGCTTTGTCGCGCTCCACCCCGCCGAACCGCAGGTCGAAGAGATTCTCGGTCTGTTCGCCTCGTTGAGAGATCTGCATCTGGTTTACACGGCCGGTCCCGAATTGCGTACCGAGCGTCCACATCAACTTCGCAAGCGCGGCCTCCGGGGTCATGTCCAGGCCACTCAATACTCCGGCCTCCAGGAGTTCGGAGCTTGCCTCATACAGACCCATCTCCACCGTTCCAACCGCGCACTGTGTGACGTTGACAATCAGCTTCCCTTCCTTTCCAGGCTCTACCGGCGTAATCGCCTCTCGGATGATGTTCAGGAAATCCGGATCGTCCGGCGCGTTGCCTGTGCCGTAGGTGCGCATCACAATGCCTTGCGCGGTGTCATCCAGAAACAACTTGCGCATAAGGCTACCTGCCTTTCCGGTGAAACCAGGAAACAGGTTGATGTTGAAGACGTTCTCCACCATGTCCGATTTGACGAAGAACTTCTTGGTACCGGATGGCGGCGACATGACATAGCTCGTATTCACGACGATGTGTTCGCCGATCGTGCCTAGGAGCGGAAAGTTCGGCGAGTTGAAGCCAGCCCAGTCCGCGGCGTTCACCTTGCTCGCGCGGCAACCTCGCACGATGCGATCGGCGAAGACAATTACAACTTCCGGAATCAAGGGAAGGTCCGTGGCTTTATACCCCGCGATGTGCACGGCATTGATGAAGTTCTGCACGGCGTCCGTACGCGTCTGTGATATTGGCAATTGCGAACCGGAGATCACGACCGGCTTCCCCAGGTTCTCGAACATGAAACTCAGAGCCGACGATGTGAAGGCCATCGTATCGGTCCCATGAAGGATCACAAACCCGTCGTAGCTTTCGTAGACCTCTTCGATACTCTTGGCCATTTCGGCCCAGTGATGCGGCGTGATCGATGAAGAATCGATGGGAGTCAGGCCGCCAAACCCCAACTCGATGACGTTGCCGTTGTCGAGCTCGAGAAACTGCTTGCCGGCCTTTGCCAGCGCTTGCGCATCAGGACTGCGAAAATACGTCTCTGTGCCTGTGCCACAACCTGGAATGTACCGCATGAGATCGGTGAGTGGCTTGGGCTCGAGGGGGCTGTACGCATCGTTCGGATCTTTCGGCGCCATGCCGATGGTTCCGCCGGTATAGAGAATGTAGACGCGAGCAATCACTGGCCGACTCCTATTTCGACTTTCCGTTCGTTGACTTCACCGACATACGAACTGTTCATGATCCGCGCGATTTCTGACAGCTTGGAATCCCGCGGAAGTTCTTTGCGAGCGATCCTTTCGTTCACCTGGTGAAGCGTCCAGCGAAATTTGACCGTGGCGGCAGCATTCGTCATATTGCCCGTGGGGATGGCACCTGATCTCACGGCCTCGACACCCGGCTCGTAGTGGGATTCGAGCGTGGAATTCGCCGGAAATTGACTCGCGATGATGACTGGCTTGTTTAAAGACTTCGCTCTCTCGATGAAACCCCTGAAAGAATAGTCGTCCGCATTTGGAACATTCCCGGCGCCAAATGACTGGAGCACAATCCCAAGGCAATCCGGCTGTTCGAGGATGGGCAGCAACACGGAGGGCTTCAGACCAGGAATGAGAGAAAACTGGACGATTCCGTCCGAGAAATTCGGTTTGAAGTCGATTGGCTTCACACTTCGTGGCCGAGGCGTAACGTTGTTTCCAAGAACGATCTCCTCGGTGATGTATCCAAGAGGAAATTCGGCGGGCGATTCGAACGCGTCGAAGCGGCGTTCATCTTTCTTTTGAACGCGACAGGCGCGGAAGATGTAGTCGCCGAATGTCACCACCACTTCTGCCAGGTCCTCACATGCCGTTCGAACCGCTCGAAGCAGATTGACTCGGGCGTCCCCGTGAGCGACGTCGGGAATGGTCTGTGAACCGGTGAAAACGATCGGAACGTGCAGGTTTCTACCGAAGGCGAAGGCAAGCGCCGAGGCCGAGAAGTGCATCGTGTCCGTACCATGGGCGATCACGAATCCGGTATAGCCTCGATCGAGCCTTTCATAAACCGCTTTGGCCATCTCCGTCCAGTCGGACGGGACCATGTTCGTGCTGTCCTTGTTCATCAGGGGCACGAGATCCAGTTCGGCGATTGCGCGAACCTCCTCCTCAACCTTGAGGTAGTGGAGGAACTCGCCGGGATCCTGGGCTGGTTGGAGGATCATCTCACCCTCGGCGTTCCGTTTCCGGATCATTCCGATCGTGCCGCCGGTGTAGATGAGGCACACTCGTTTTCCTGTGGAGACCATCCTTCGTACGCACCCCCTAGCGGACCCGAAGTCTAACAGTAACTTCGACGACCCGGCCTCCGCTGGACTCATTTGACTCTGTGATTTCCTCGGGACCTGCGCCACCGCTGGACGAATCTGGGTGGGTCGCGGCGGGGACGATACACCAAATGCCGGCCTTCTGCCATCCAGAAGTACCTCCGCCGGGTGGTCTCCTTCGCGCTCAACGCTCGATCTCCGTAACCTCTTTGAACCCACAACGCGAACCTCGACCTGGAGTTGAGGCTTTGACTTGTCCAAGATGGATTCGCGAAATTGATGCACGATGTGGCGAGCTCCGGGCTTAGAATTTTGGATTCATGCCGAAGGGTTCACACCGGGCCATGTACGATGCCCTTGCAAGCTTCATCCGGGAGGCGGTTCGCCTTCGCGAGTACTCGGAAGTTCGGTGGGCTGCGGAGCGATACCGGCTCCTGTTTCCGACCAACCCGGTAGTCGAAGTCTGCTCAGCCATCGCCCACGTCGCCAGCGGCGAAGACGACACGTCTTGTTCGATTCTCGATGAGCTGCAGAGGCACGGATGCGACTGGAAGGAGATCACCTCGCATCTTCGCGACGTCCTCGGAACCCAGTTCCAGCCTCGCGAGCCCACGGCCACTGCGGTGCTCGATGCCGTCGTCGATGCGGTGAGGCCGGAGCGCGGGCGGACCTTCCATCCAATGCACGGGAACTGAACCGCGTCGCTCAATTTCAGCGCAGACAGTGGATGTCGACGAGTGGATCCTCGTCGATCTCTCTTTCACCGAAACGAGCGAATTCATTCGAATCCCGCACCTTGATCTCCGACAGGCCGCGATCGATGTTGACCAGGAACGCTTCGTGGGCCTTGTCCTCCTCGATCCGCCGCCGCATCTCTCCCACGATCCGGTTGACCTGCGTCCGGGTCGCGTGTCCCCTCGGAACCGGGAGCAAGTACACTTGCTACGATTCCTATGAAGGCGAACTTAGGAGAGTTGCTGACGCTAGCGTGTACCGGCGACGAAATGGCGCGTTGGCAGGTGCGCGAGCACCTGATCGCAGCGATGTCTCAGGCTGCGGCGGCGAACGCTCATGTCCGGCGTCAGATGAGTCGCCTCGGCCTTCGCTGGGCGGGCCCCAAAGAGCTTCGCCCGGAGAAGTTGCTGGATCTACTCGCTTGTACCGATCTCGGGGCCCGGCTGGTTGAACGAATCGGCGCCATCGGCTGGCAGCCCGTGGACAAAGTTGTCCAACTCGTCGAACAAGGGTTACCTGCGGAGGAAACGCTTGAGCGAGTGGCCCGCTGGACGCTGCTCCACATCCTGGACGAGGTGGACAGTCTGGTGCTCGTCCGGAAGGCGATCGAGCGCGGTGTTCGTCTCGCTGCCAGAGCCGGAGAGATCGAAGAGATCATCGCGGTGGGGTTCAGGAACAGCGACCATGTCGAGTCCCATGTGCAGTCGGCTGTCGAACACAAAGACGAGAGGTCCCGAAAACCTGATCCTTTGATTGGCACGCCGATTCGTATCCAGAGGCTTCGCGAGACCGTCGTCGTATTCACTACGATGGCAGCAACCTGGCAGAAAGGCGAGAGACTCGACATCGTCTTTCGGAGACCCTTCATCGGACCGCCGGGAGCGGTCTCGGATCTTGTTCGAAACTCGCTCGATCCCTGGCGAGAGCTGACCCAACTTCGAAAGAAAAAGAACGAGGTCCTGGAAGCTGCGAGAAACAAGATCAAGCCCCTTGTGCCGAAACGCCGCAAGGGCCGGGGCACGGTTCGCCAGATCGTCGCAATCCCCGGCAACGAAGTGAAACGTATCGCCCGGGAATTGGCGCAAGAAATCGGCCACCCGGTCGAGCGCGCCATCTTCTTCTCTGGCCTCTATGCAACCCTATCCGAGTGCGGATTTGAAACGCTTGCCAGAGAAAAAGATCCCGTGAGCCCCTTCGCAAAGCAGCGGGAAGAGTCGCCTGAGATGGACATCATCCGCAAGATCGACGACGAACGATCCGGAAACAGTCCTGGGCGATCGGAGAGCAATCGCGGAGGCATGCGAGGTCGATGATCTACGTCCAGCACGGCCAGGATACAGACCGCGGCTCGTTTGCTGTGGTCATCCCCGCACTCGAGGTCGACGACGAAACGGGAGCATGCCGGCAGGTCGCGGTCAAGCGCGTTCGGGCTCGCCATGAGTTTCCGTCCGGGAAAAACTACGACGATCTTCATGATCAAGCGACGAAGCTGTTCGAGCGCGAGCGCAGGATCTGGTGCTCGCTCAGCCCGCACCCGGGGCTTGTGCCGGCGCTGCGGGCCACGAGAATTGATGGTGAGCCTGTACTCCTTCTCGAGTACATCTACGGCGCCACCCTCGATGAGATTCTAGCCAAACCGAACGGACCCCTTCACCCAGTCGACTTCCTGGATCTGTGTGATCAGCTGTCGTCGGCGCTCCGGCATCTGCACGAGATCTGCCGAGTCGCTCACGGCGACGTCTCGCCGCAGAACATCTTCTATGACGGAACAGGCCGGACTCAGCTGGCGGACTTCAGCCTCGCGGCGTCGATTGGAGAAAGGTACGCGACCTCTTCAAATCTTTCGCTCACGCTTCGAGCACCCGAGCAGGAGGACGCACTTCACGTAACACCCGCGGTCGACACGTGGAAAGTGGCTGTTTGCCTTCTGCTGGCCGCCCGAGGGGAATCACTTTCCGTAGCCACCACCGGCACCCAGGATTTCTGCGGACCTCGATCACACAAGACGGATGTCACCTCCTCGGTTGAACGCTTGATTAGGAGCATCGACGACGAGACATTCAAGAGCTCCGTTAGACGCTTCCTACTTCGTGCGACCGCACCTGATCCTGAAAAGCGGTTCCAGGATGGCGGAGAGCTTGCTGATGCGGTTCGAGCGCTTCGCTCCACGAATCCGCGGTGGAGCGACTCTCTGGAAGAGAGGCAAAAGATTCGGCGTCGTTTGCTCTTCTGGAGCCGTACTTCGCCTCGTTCGCAGGACGAAGCATTCAACGAACTGAAGGGGATTCGTGCCGATCTACTCTCGGGCACTTACGTGAGCGCCGCACACCGTCTTCTGCCGGAGACCTACTACCTTCTCGCCCGAGCGGCGGCGCTATCTTTGGAAGGCTACAAACGAAATCTCGACCTGCTCGAATTTGCACGGTCCATGGCCCAGACCAGCGTCGATATCTTCGACGGGGATCCGCGGCCGCTCGAGATCATGATCCAGGTAGGTAAAGTACTGAGAGAAGTGAATGGCGGTCGCGGCATCGACATGCGAAGCGAGCGAGACTTCGTGCGACTCTTCAAAAAGTTCAGGACGTTCCTTCGTGCTCACCAGGTCCGCGAACTGGAGGGAGACCTGATCCAACTGGAAGCGCTGGGAAACAATGACGCGAAGATGCTTCTGCAGGAGGTCCACGTGGAACTGGCCGAGTTCGACAGACGGCTGCTGCTGCACTACAAGAACCTGGAGGGTCGCCTCATCGACCGGAGGTGATTGATCGCTTCCGTCCAATGCGGCAGCTCAAACCAGGACTTTGGTCGACGGGTGTTCAACTCCTTCGAAGTTTGTCGTGGCGGAGAGTCGAGGAAACAATGGAGGGCCGGCGAGAATCGCTTCTGTCTCCGGGAACACCCCCCAACGAAGATCCTCGATCGTTACCTCCGTCGCACGAATTCTCATCCTACAACGTCGTTAGGAAGGCGGCCTTGTGTTTCTCGTGAACTCAGATTGGCCGTCCAGCAGATCGATGTGGTCGAATGCTATGCGACGAAGATCGCGAGAGAGGCCGGTCTTTCCCCACGTTGCCACGTAGGCTCGCTTCCCGAGACTATGAACGCCATCAATGGCTGGCGCGAAATCGAGATCGCCTGATAGCAGCACGAGGGCGTCGAAGGCGTTGACCGCGGCAAGGCGAAGCATGTCCACAGCAATCGTCGTGTCAACGCGCTTTTCGATCCTCGTTTGTCTGGACTCTCCACATTTTGGACACGTGAATGTTGCCACTCCGAACTTCAAACGATGGACGAAAAAACCTGGCTGACCTTCCAGAAAATCCAGGAACCTGCCGAATGGAGATTGAGGGTTCTCCTCGTCAAAGCCGATATAATAATGTGCGCCAGAAAGGATCTTGCCACCCGCTTGGTCGACTAGCCACATGGCCAGCTTCCAATAGTCGATGTCGGCAACCCTGGCTGACTCTTTTCCTATCCAGAAGTTTGAGCCATCAAAAAACAGCGCGACCTTCATCCGTACGTCCTCCCTGTCGGAAAGCATAATCTGTGGTGCGCAAGAACTCAACGTACACCAAGAATCTCTGACGGTGCGGCTTAGCCGCATCTCGGACGCCGAGTCAATTAGGCGGCGCCGCGCGCTGCCGTGGCGGATAGTCGAGGAAACAGCGGAGAGCCAGCGAGAATCGAATCTGTGATCGGAAGCACGCCCCAACGCAGATCTTCGATCGTCACCTCCGTCGCACGAATTCCCATCCTGCTCAGGGCTTCCGAAGCGGCGACGGGGACAAATGGAATCAACATCACCCAGGCACACCGAAGGCCCTCGAGGCATGGCCAGAGAAGAGTTCCGGCATCGCTTGCATCTTTTGTCCACGGCTCCGTCCTTGCGACAAGACCATTCAGCTCACGCAGAATGCTCCAGATCGCGTCGAGTGCTCTCGTGAAATCAAAGTCGTCCATCGAATTCAAGTAGGTCGGAATCGTGCGTTCGACGATTTCGCGGATCGAACCGGCGCCACTTGATGCCGGCGGAGTCTTCCCGCCGCATTTCGTTTCGACCATCTTGAGAATTCGCGACGTCGTGTTCCCAAGGTCGTTGGCGAGATCGGCGGTGTACGTCTTCTCGAACTTCTCGACCGAGAATGTCGCATCCTGCCCGAAGACGATTTCGCGCATCAGAAGGTAGCGAGATGCGTCCGCGCCAAACCGCTCGATCAGCTCATCAGGTCTGACGACGTTCCCCTCGGATTTTGACATCTTCTGCTCGCCCGACAACCACCAGCCGTGACCCACGATGGACTTCGGCAGCTCGATCCCGGCCGCCATCAGGAATGCAGGCCAGTAGACAGCATGGAATCGGACGATGTCTTTGCCGACGAGGTGGACATCCGCGGGCCAATACTTTCGGAAGCGTTCCTCGTCCTTACCGAACCCGAGGCCGGAGAGGTAGTTGGTCAGCGCGTCGAACCACACGTAAACGACATGGCGAGGGTCGCCAGGGAACGGAATACCCCACTTGACCGCGGTGCGAGAAATAGAGAGATCGCGAAGGCCCGATCGCACGAAAGCGATGACCTCGTTCGCGCGCGTTTTCGGACGCACGAAATCAGGATTCTGTTCGTAGTGGTCGAGCAACCGCTGCTGATACTTGGACAGTCTAAAAAGGTAGTTCTCCTCGGCGGCGATCTCGACGCGGTGGCCGTTTTCGCACTTCCCGTCCTTCACCTGGGCATCTGGAACAAATGTTTCTTCGTTGGCGCAATACCAGGCCCGATGCTCGCCGAGGTAGATGTCGTCGGGGTTCAACGCCCGGATTCGCGAGAAGAGAGCCTCCACCGCGGTGCGATGGCGCTCCTGCGTCGTTCGAATGAAGTCGTCGTAGCTGATCGACAAGTCAGACCACAGGGCTTCGTGAATGCCGACGATCCTGTCGGCGAGTTGAAGAGGTTCCACCCCTTTGGCCGCGGCGGCGCGCTCCATCTTGATTCCGTGTTCGTCAGTACCGGTCAGGAAGAAGACGTCGTCTCCGAGGAACCGGCGAAATCGCGCTACCACGTCCGCAACGACCTCCTCGTACATGTGACCGAGGTGCGGGACATCGTTCACGTAGTGGATCGCGGTAGAGATGTAGAAGGGCTTCATGTAAGTTTTGCTCCGTATACCCGTTGCGAAGAGCCGAGGGGTATGCACCAGACCCTACGGAGCAAACCAAGGAGGAACCCATGACCCAGCGCCAAGACTTTGTATTCACATCCGAATCGGTGTCGGCGGGCCATCCGGACAAGATCTGCGATCAGGTGTCGGATGCGATTCTCGACCAGATTCTCAGCGTCCATCCGCAACCGAAGTATGCCCGAGCGGCGATCGAGACGCTCGCGACAACGCAGCACCTGACTCTCGCCGGCGAATTGAACTGCGGCTCCCGCGACGTTGAACAATTCGAGGATACCGCGAGGACCACCCTGCGGCGGCTTGGCTATACAGACTCTCGCTTCAAGTTCGACGCGGATCACTGCACGATCGTCAACAAGCTGCACGCACAAAGCCAAGAGATCGCCGACATGGTCGAACGTGATGGCGCGGGCGACCAGGGCCTAATGTTTGGCTTCGCCTGCCGTGATACCGACTCGCTCATGCCCATGCCGATCTTCGCGGCCCACTCCCTGATCGAGAAAATCGATGCCCTCCGGACCTCCAAACAGCTGGCGTACCTGAGACCGGATGGGAAGTCCCAGTTCTCCGTTCGGTACGCGAACGGCCGGCCAGTCGCGGTCGAACGATTGGTGATCGCAGTTCCGTACGACGAAGGCGTCAGGAAGGAGACGCTCGTTGCCGATCTCCTGGAGCAAGCGGTGAAGCCAACTCTTGCAGCACTGAAGCTTGAGTTTCATCCTGATCCGTTCCCGACCGGCAACTTCATCGTCAACGGGACAGGTGACTGGCACGTTGGTGGGCCAGACAGCGACGCTGGTCTCACGGGTAGAAAGATCATCGTGGACACCTACGGCGGCTGGGGCCGACATGGCGGAGGCTGTTTCTCGGGGAAGGATCCGACGAAGGTTGATCGATCGGCCGCGTACATGATGCGCTACGTTGCAAAGAACATCGTCGCCGCCGGCCTTGCCGAGTCGTGCGAGATCCAGGTGGCATACGCCATAGGACGTCGCGACCCTCTGTCTCTCAACGTGACAACGGATGGAAGTGGCCCGGTCTCGGACTCGGCACTCGAAGACCTGATTCGCGAGGTCTGCGATCTGAGCCCGCGAAAGATCATCGAGCAGCTGGACCTCATCAGGCCCATCTATGAGAAAACGGCTGCCTACGGACACTTCGGACGTGGGCTCGAGGAGTTCACCTGGGAGCGAACCGATCTGGCCGACAAGCTTCGTTCTATCTGTAGGTAGCCGCCGTGCCGCCAAGGCACCGTACCGAGGGACGCTCGGTTTGGTTCTTGGCGGCCACCGATGCGTGGCGGACTCAGTCGCTTGACTTCGCCAGGGATGGCTCGCGGCTCCATCGCCAGGCCCTCTGGCGAGCATATGCGTGAGCCGTTGCCGGAGCAGCGCGCAAGGAGCACGCCCCCCCGGGCAGAATCGCTATCGAATTCGCGGCGGTATTCCCTCGAGCTGTCGCGTTTTGGCCTTTTATCAGACGGCCGTCCACGTGTCGTCAGGCAGCACTTTGAACGGAAGGCAATCCGACATCCTGGTCTGCTCTACGTTGTGCTTCTCTACCAGGTGTGCCTCGATCAGTCCGACCAACTGGTCCATGCTGTCGATGCGCTCCAACTCGTGTGCTGACACCGATTGGTCGAGTAAGTAGTTCGAATATGAATCGAGTGCGGCCCTGATATCCCCGCTCAGGACTTCTGCGTAGAAGTGACGCCAATCTCGATGCTGGAAGAATGACGAAGTGTCAAAATCATCCGGCAACACCGAATCGGAATGCAGAGCCATCGAGCCTGCCCATAACGCCGTTTTATGTCGTTCCGTATCGGTCATGACCGTTATCTCTATCGCAAAGGGAGAACTGAGGTGGCAGATCCCGTTGGCGGCAGTGCACTCGGTTGAAGAAGAAATGCAAAACCACCCCGACGAGCCTACCGCCCGATCACTAGCTTTTACGGAGCAATATCCTCGCCCCGCGTCCGGCTGCTCAACCTCCTAAACAAGTTGCTCCGTATCGACATGCGAACGTCCTCCTCGACGGCCGAGGAGCTCGAAGTCGGAGGTAGAAAAATGCGCAACAAATGCACTCGGAGTCCTTTCGTCGTGCAGTTCATCATTGCGTCGGTTGTGTTGCTGGCTCTGCTCGCGCGGTGCGGAAACTCTCCCGCACGCGGCTCCGGCAGCACGACACAGAACGTGGCGTCGCGCGAGATTCTGATCGGCGAATTCGGCTCCATCACCGGGCCGCAGGCGACGTTCGGACAGTCGGCTCACGATGGCATCTTGATGGCGGTGAACGAGATCAATCGGAATGGTGGCGTTGCTGATGCCCACGTGCGCGTCATTACTGAAGACGATCAGTCGAAGCCGGAAGAGGCGGCAGATGCGGTGACGAAGCTCATTTCACATGACGATGTCATGGCGGTCATTGGCGAAGTCGCGTCGTCCGCGTCGCTAGCAGCCGCACCGATCTGCCAAAGCAGCGGCGTACCGATGGTCACACCCGCATCGACGAACCCCGAGGTAACGAAGAAGGGCGATTACATCTTCCGGGTCTGCTTCACCGACGATTATCAGGGCCGTGCGCTCGCCGACTATGCATCGCGTAGCCTCGGCCTACGGCGTGTGGCGTTGCTGACCGACGTGAAGAGCGACTACTCGCAGGGTCTCGCAAAGGAGTTCGAGCGAGAGTTCACCCAGCGCGGCGGACAAATCGTTGCGCGATCGAGCTATGCGAATGGGGACTCCGATTTCCGCTCTCAGTTGACGGCGATCCGACACGCGACGCCCGATGCGGTGTTCGTCCCGGGCTACTATACGGACGTCGGTCAAATCGCCGTTCAGGCGAAAGACCTCGGTCTGACCGTACCTCTCTTTGGTGGCGATGGATGGGAGTCGCCGAAGCTCATCGAGATCGGCGGGGCCTCGCTCAACGGCTCGTTCTATTCGAATCACTATTTCCAGGGAGATTCCGCTCCCGCCGTTGCGAAGTTCGTGAAGGAGTACACCCACCTTTATGGCACAACTCCGGATGCGTTCGCCGCGCTCGCGTACGATGCCACCTATGTCGTGGTGGACGCTCTACGACGAACGGGTGGACAGGGTGGGCGGCGCCTTCGGGATGCGCTCGCGGGAACTCGCGGGCTTCCCGCCGTCACGGGGAGTATCACGATTGACCACGAGCGCAACGCCAGCAACAAGAAAATCGTCGTCGAGGAGGTCCGAAATGGTGTGCTCGCATACAAAGGTAGGCTCGGCAGCGAGCAATGACGCGCCGGCCGGTTTGCGCAAGCTACCCCCTTTGCGTGGGAGCTTTCGGCTCGACCGCGCCCGTCGAGATTCCAGGCCCATTCGAGAAGGTCCGAGCGAAAGAGTGCACCGCCGAGCAAAATGAAGGTGGCGGGGGTAGGGAAACAGCCCGCGCCGACACTCCTTAGAAGTGTGGGCTCGGTCCGCCGCCTACAATTCCTCATAGAAAGTGCTGGCAGCATCCAGTCGGATGGAAGGGAGGAAGTCGTGCGTTTCTTGCGATGCAGTTTGGAAAAAGGGCCATGCGCAGTAGGTCTCCCGACCCTTTCCACGGAGGGACGGACCAGATGACCGAGGAGGCCGCTCGCACGATCGTGATCGGGAACTGGGACGCTCCCGGAAGTTACTCACGCAAGTGTTGGGAAGAGATTGCACGGCAGTTCAGTCCTGAGGATCCTGACCGGACTTTCGCTGAGCCCTGGGATGGGCCTCGCGGGTACCGCCGGGATACGGAAGCGCACCAGACGTTCTTGCCGATCCCGCTGGTGGCCCCGGGGCCGACGGCGAGCGACAAAGAGCTGTTTCGCGAGACTCTTTTCGCATATTTGAACAAACAGAATGTGACGTCTTTCGTTCTGGTATGCGACTCGCCCTATGCCCGGCGCACCCTCGACATTCTGGGCCCTCTGTCGACGCGGCCCATCTTTGTGGTCGTCGCGGGCAATGAAGAACTTCTTTCGCCGCAAATGAGTGCATTGGACGACACCGCGAGAAACGAAGAACTTCTCTCGTCGCGGATGAGTGCATTGGCGGACGACTATGTGTTTCGCTTGTGCCCGAACAATCGCCAGCAAGCGGAGCTAGTTCTCATGCGAACGAGGGTAGCCGAGGTCCAGACGCTGTTCTTCTGGACGGCCGAGAAGGAGGACAGCGACGAGTATCGATATCACGCGCAAGACTTGAAGGTGTTCTTAGAGAAACGATCACGGGTACTCGACATCACGTTTCGCGAATGGCATGCAGGCATTCGGGATACAGTAAATGCGGCACTCTTCGTTGCCGGATACTCCGCAACTGTGACGGCGCTCGAGGAGATCCGCACGCCGCTCGCCGAAGCTCGCCTCGTCATGTTCTCAGACGGCTGTACGCCCGGGATAGATCTGAAAGACTTCACCGCGACCCGCCAGCCCGACAGTACCTTTGCCATACGCAGTAGCGTGGAGCCTAGCAGGATCGCCAGTTACGTCATGTCGTTTCTCAAGGAATTTGAGGATCTAGCACCTCGGCAGCTGTCGGCGAAAGTCAAAACGAGACGATTGCTGGCTTCTCTACCGGTCTCGTTCCATGGGACGGACAACTCGGCTATACCATTCCGTCTGACCGAACTCGCCGGTGAGGGGGTGTAGGTGCGGATCGAACTGCTGCAACTACCAGAAAAATCGGACCAGCCGCCGCACTCGTCGGACGGAACCTGGCGGCGCTTTTTTGACTTTGCTAGCGTGACCAACAATCCACGCTGTTTCTACGATGCCCTCGCCGAGGGTCGTTTCGCCAGTCTCGGAGCCTGGGACGAGGCGAAGGCCGCCCTCCTCATCTCACTCGGAAGAAAATTGTTGCCAGGTCGGGCATCGGAGCAGGATCTGGAGATGGTGGCGATGGGTCGTCAGTCGGACAACGCTCTCAGCGCGCTCGGTCTCGCGATTCATTCCGGCACGACCCGATCCATTCAGCGAGCACTCGTCGTAGCGTTGGATAGAGCGAGAAAATACACAAGCAGCAGGTACCCAACCTTGCTTACGACGGACTTCGAGTACCCAGGAATCGTCACGGCGATCGATGAAATTTGGGACGGTCCGGTCTTCGTCGCTCGCCTGAAGTCTCTGCTTCACAACGACAGCGGCAAAGTCCCTGGTCTCTTCGCGCGAGCAGCCCGCCTCGTCAGACCCGACGTCATCTACATCAGTCATGTCGATCGGTATACCGGTTTCGTGTTTCCGTGGGAGGTACTGACGGAAATTGCCGGAAAGGCCGACCAGCCGCCCATCGTCGTGATCGATGGTGCCCAGGCGGCAGGCAACATCGATCTCAGCGCCTGCCTCCGGCTAAGCACGAACGAGGGGCCACATCTCTATGCAACCAGCGCCCACAAGTTTCTTGGTGCGCTGCCAACGCTCGGCCTTTTGATCGCTCTACGCCGCAATGTCGCTGATAATGCTAATGACTGGAATCTGGAGGACAAGGCCGTCGCCTATTCGCTTGGGCAGGGAGCGCGTGGAACGGGAAGCATCGAATCGATGGCGTCGCTCGCGAGGAGCCTGCACCACGTATTGACCGATTCCTATTCTACTCGCGATGCTTTCCTCAACGGACTGGCCGACGGTCCGTGGACGGTTGTGCAGCACGGCCAAGAATACCGTAGCGGACTATTCCAGATCTCGACAAAAGACCCGCGGGTCGCACTACGACTTGAGCGCCTGCGTCAGAGGAAATCGGGAAGGGTTGGCTATCAGATATCGTCGTCGTCGGGCGAGGAGCGCTTTCTGGATCGCGGCATCCGCCGGCGTGACGAGCGCGTTTTCCTTACGCTTCACGACGACAACTGGCGCGTGGGCGACGACTGGAAGAACGACGTGAACGAGATGGCGAAATCGTCGCCGGGTTCCGAATCCTACAGGGTCTCGATTCACCCTCGGCTGCATAGCAATGACGACGTCGCGCAACTGTGCGCGTTCCTGAACGATCCGCGATCGTGGCGCGATCGGGAGTTTACGGTCTTCGAACAGCGACTGTTGCAGAGGCTGGACAGTGAGGAAGGACTGTGGAGGAAGCTGATCGCTCTCAACGTCCGGTTACTTCAGGACGATAGGTTTCCGTCTGGTCCGTGGGGGGCAAGCTATCACGCAACTTGCGATCAACTAATCGCGCGCGAGGCTGGAGAGTCGGATCGTGATCGCCAGTGGGGTGAAGGTGGAGTTGCCAACACCTACTACGCACTCCGCGGTCTGCGTTCTTATGTGAGCAACGTAGTCTCGCTCGAGACGGCGCTGGCTGATCATTGGTCTGACCGAATTCGGACCGACTCGGGTTATGTCGGCGTTTACTCACCGAGACGAAGCTTATTGCACGACCGCGTACGCCACGCCTGTTTTGCCTATCTTACATGCGTTGAGTCTGCAGAGAATTTGGAAGACTCGCCGCTTGCGCTCGTGAAGCGGGGTCAGGAGAAGGCCATCCTCGCGTGGATCAAGCGCGTGACGGAAAGGCCAGAGGAGGAGTTACCTCTCGAAAAAGATGACTGGCCGTTCGGTGGCCTTTGCGTGTTGCACAGAGTGCTGCGCGACCTTGGGCCAGATTCACGCGCTGAAGACCTGGTCATGGAGCAGTTGGCGAAACAGCTTGTGCTTGCAGCTGATGGGCTCAGATCGCATGCGGCCACGCCGTCCCAGCTCAGTCCCATCTTCTTATCGTCTGTGCATGCATTCTCAACCTTGGTCGACGGCCGGATTCTTCAAGGGCGGAAGGGCATCAACGAGGCGATCAAGAAGGTATGCGGCCGCGTAATGAGCCTCACGACGCCTCACCCGAGATTTACAGTTTCTGGGCCTGTTTCGATGAGCGCTGCCTTAGCGGCCTTGTCCTTCTTCATGTGGCCGTGGTTGGAAGACGTTTGGGATGATCGGAAAGTCCCGGAGGATCTCCTGACGGCGGTAGATGAGCTAGTCCGGTGGATCGAAGCCAATTCGGACGATCCGAGCGTCTACAGTCACGACTATTGGTCGGAGTTTCACGGATCGTTTTTGGCGCTCGATGTCGTTCAAGCTCGCAGGATGCACCTCGGCGAGATTGGGGAGAAGGCGGTTGCGGCAAGATCCGATCTATTGGCGACAATTCGAGCGCATTGTGAGCGTGGACGGCCTGGGGGCGTCGGCGAGTACGACCCACTTACCCACCCGCTGATCTTCGCCCCTGTCTGATCGTCGTCGACACCTGGGCGTCGCTATGGTACTCGCGGCGGCTTTTCGAATGGCGAGAACTACGGGCTCCCACGCGGAGCGATCCCTTCGTGTCAGACTGAAAATCTCGCCGCACCTTCTACGTCGCGGTTAACCGTAAGTTGCCGACTCGAGGTCGCGATCACCGCCTCTCACTTCGAGCGATCCGCAGTAACGAGCACACCAAACCATCCCTGCTCCGCGGCCACCGCCGATATCGGCCATCGGCTGGAGTCTGTGCATGTATGTGTGCGTGGTCTGGTGACCGGCTCCTCGATTAGATCGAGTTTTTTCCTGTCGTGCAAAACTCGCGAATGCTGCCCACCCCTACCACACCGACGAATCAAACCTAGGTCGCCGAGGGCCGAATTGACCACCGGTTCTCATCATGTCTTCGAGCCTTAGCGTGCGCGCCTCGATGCCCATCGGGAAGAGCTGGTGGACCATGTAGCGCAGGCCGTCGGATAGGTGGGTGCGCTGCCACAGTTTTGATCCGCCACGCTCGCCGTACTTTTGAATGTCTGTGCCGGTCTTGTCCCAGGCGCACACGAGAAGATCGGAGACCAGCTCGGTGCAGCGTGGGTCGATGAAGAGTGAGCGGATGCCGGCGGCGCTGCAAAGTTTGGCGTTGACGCTCCTGACGCCGAAGACGACCAGCGGGTTGCCGCCGTCCGGGAGATTGACGGAGTAGCGGACTTGGCCCTGGTCGCTCTTCGTGCCATTGCGGTAGACGTCGTTGACGATCTGCCATTCGTTCGGCCCTGCCATGCGCCGATTGCGCGCTGTAGCATCGCCGAACGCGACGATCTTCGCGTTGTGGTTGGTGAGTCCTCGCCAGTTCTCGGGGAAGTGGCCGCCCGAACCGGCCTCGCCGCGGAGGATCGCATGTGCCATACCGTAGGCGTCCATGCCGCCGATGTGGAAGAACTCGCCGAACACGCCGAGGTAGCCAATGCCTTCGCGCTGATGCTCGGTTGGGTACTCGCCGGGATTCAGCGGATGCGCAAAACCGCTCACCGCCGGATTGCGGTTGAAGTCCATGAAGACATAGAGCGTCCGGTTCGGGTCGTAGACGACCGAGTGTTCGTTTTCCTTCGAAAAGTCGCCGTACACGCGGCCGGCTTTCGTCCGCGTCAGGGCACCGCCGAGCCGGCGCTGTGAGGTTTCGGTGTCGAGGCGCAACATCTGGTTCGAGATGTAACCCGGCGGGAGGTTCTTCTCGTTGTCCAGACTTCGGGAGGGAATCAGGATCGCCGAGCCAGTACCGCGAATGAGGTGCGGGTAGCCCTCCCCTTCCAGCGACGGCTGCCCGGCGGCAAGCCGCTCCTCGCGCGCCGTCCTTTCCAGGAGATCGAGCCAATCAAACACCCAGTGATCAGGGTTCTCCGGAGGGTTCCCGTGAAGCGTCTTCGTGTGGCGGTGATTCGCGGCGCAGAACTCTCCGCCCTCGCCGCACCGAGTTAGCTCGAAGAGGAACTCAATCGCGTCGCGCGTCACGCCGTGAAGCGTGAATTCTTCGATGCCGATCGATCCCCACTCCGCGCCGCGGTATTGCTCATAGCTGCGATTGTGGACGGTACCCAGCTGCAGGTGAAGGCCGCTCTTCCAGATGACGACATTTTCATAGCGGTCCTGGGTCACGGGACGGCGGATGCCGCGGCGCTCCCATTCGGCGATCCACGCTTTGGGCGGCCGGCAGTTGAAGGTGCGAGGGATGCCGAGCTTCTCGAGCTGTTTGTAGAGGATTCGCGTGATCGATCGAAGCTGGACCGTGGTGTAAGCGAAGAGCGCGTGCATCTGGCCGGTGTCCCATTTCATCCGGTCGAGGAGCCAGACGACAAATGAAGTGGTCTTCCCCGAGCCGACCCCTCCGATCGAGATGATGACGTCGTGGTCCTGATGCGCTCGATACTCGATCTCCTGATGCGGCAGGAGCGTCAGTGCGCGAGAGCGCTCACCGGTATTGGCAAGCGAGATCAATTGACCTTCCCGGCCTCGACGTTGAGCGAGATCAGCTCATCGATTGGTTTTCCGGACACGACAATCTGGAAGGGATCGGAGGGCGCATCCGGCCGATCTCGATCCCCACTGTCGTCATCCTGTTTGCGCCAGGCTTCGATTGGGACGCCACTGACGGCGGCGATCGCGCGGGATGCCTGAAGGTACTTCTCCGCCCAACGCTGCCGGATGCCGGCGCGGTCAACCTTTCGCGCTGTGGTGATCTCCTTTCCATCGGCCAGCTTTGTTCGGCTCGTCGCAATCGATTCGATCTTCTCGATCTCGCGCGCTGCATGCCGGAGGATGTACTCCATCCGGGCGATGAAGATCCGCGTTTCTCCTGGATCGCTCATCGCCATGACCTGCTCGGTCGAAAGCGCAGCGCGGATTGACTGGACGTCGGCCCGAACAAGACGGTGGGCTGACTCGAGTGTTTTCGACGGGAGCTCGCCGCTCGCCAGGAGCATCGTCGCGATTTCCATCGGCCGCAGCCCGTGGATCAGGAACAGCTCGCGTACGCGCTCATGCCGCTCTGCCACGGAATCGCTTCTATGCCGCGCCATCAGCCCTCCCGATCGTCGTGTCTACCGTTGAGGGCCACCGCGGCTCGAACGTGGCGGCAGCAAGTCGCTGCGGTCGCCGGCGTTGGATGCCTCGCGCGATGTCGCCCAGCGCGAAGGCAAGAAGTCGAAGCCCCTCGTCGATTGCCCTTTCGTAGAAGCCACGCGGCCTCTCGCCCGGGATGATCTCGACGACGCCCTGCTCGCACACGTCGCCCGCGTCGTAATCGCTGTCAGCCCAGAACCACGTGACGCCGGAGTAGCGAGCGCCGCTCGCCAGTGCCCAACGGATCGCGTCCCGGCCGCGATGGCGAGGAAGCAGCGAGGGATGGAAGACCAACGTCGGTGTCGCAATCTCTTCGTCGCTCAGCTTTCGCTGAAGAAGAGGAGCGAGCGCGAAATTCGCCTGAGCGCGGTCGGAGACCTCTACAAATCCGGCATCGGCGGCCAATGCCGCAGCGCCGCTGACGATCCGTTCTCCACGGTCGCCATAAAGCAAGAAGGTCCTCTCAACCATGGAAGCGAAACCCCTGAATCGCGCGGAAGTGGCCACCGAAGCCGCCGCTGCCTCCTCGGGTGCGGTTCAGGCTTCCCGACCTGGTGAGGCTTGCGTGCGATCTGGCCTTGTTGGCGCCGTACAGCGCGGCGCTGACCTGCCGCCAACGTGGATCGCGCCGAAGTGCCGCGACCAGTCCCGGGTGGCTTGTGTGGAAGATGGTCGTGAGCGGCTTGCTCCACTTGTTCTCGCCGCGCCGGTACATCTCGCAGATGCCGTTGAGGAACCGGATGCCGACACCTGCTCCCTGCCACTCGGGCATCACAACCAGGCGGGTGCCGCGGGCTTCGAACTTGCCGCGTCCTTTGTTCCGCGTTGCCATCGCCAGGTGGCATACGGGCTCGCCGTCGACCGTGCCGACGTAGTAGACGGCGCCGACGGGCAGCGGAAGGTCTAAATAGTAATGCGGCTTAAACAGTCGCCAGTAATGGGAATCCGTCTTCCAAATCTCGAGCTCGAACCTGGGCCGTCGAAGGGACCCCCTTGCGAACTCGAGTCGCTGGGTGTCGAAGATCCAATCGGGCTCGATCCATTCGAGGACGTCGTAATGACAGGAGAGCAGCACGACGCGCCCTGAGGTTCGTCGCCAGGCCTTCGCGAACGCCAGCGCACCGAACTTCGCGATCTGCCGGTCGACCACGCTCGAGAACTCGTCCACGACCGCCTCGGCGGGCGCCTCGCAGATGAGACGCGCGAGAGCGGCCCGGAACCTCTCGCCGTTAGAGAGCGCCGAGTACGGGCGGAGCCAGGCGGGCACGTTTCCAAGGCCCACGGCCGCGAGCGCGCCGGTCACGGCGTCGAAGTCGGCGTCCGGGGCGATTTGGTCGACGATCGGGCCTTCCGACGACCAAGGTGGATCGTAGAGCGCATCGGCACCGAAGATCCGCGCCCCGATCGACGTCTTGCCCGATCCGGAAGGTCCGACCACGACGCCGATCTTCCAGTCGCCGCCCTCGATCGGCAGCTCAGCATCGATTGAGAAGTTGCACCCGCTCTCGGCGTTGAAGAGGCTCTTCACCCGGGCGGCCCTGTACGTGTTGAAGTCGTCGCAGCGGTTTCTGACTTCGATTCTCATGTCACCACCACCCGGCAGTTCATGCCCTCGGCCGACAGCCGCTCGAACACGGTGCGCTGCGATGGCTCGTCGTCGCAGATCACGATCACGCCGAACTGGGTCTTGTAGTTGAATCCTTCGCCACCGTCCTCGTCGTTCACCGGCTCGACGGCGGCGAGTGCTTCGATCTCGCTCGCGGTCCACATGCTCGCGAGAAGATCCTCTTCGGCTCTGGCCAGGCTGGCAATCACCTCGGTGTCCCAATCCGCGAGCTCCGCCGCGCGGTTGTCGAACAGGCCGAGGCGTGTCTTCTGCCGCTGCGTGAGCCCTCGCCGGCGGACGGCGATGATCTCGTCGCCGCTGGCTTCGACGATGCGGACCTTCTCGATACCGACGTTGCCAGCCGCCTCGATCGTGGCGTTGCCGGCCAGGACGACGCCATCCTCGTCGATGACGATCGACCGCGCCGCTCCGACCTCCTGGAGCGCTTCTTCGATCAGGCCGACGTTGCGCGGGTTGTGGCGTCGGGCGTTCGCCGGATCGGATTGGAGCGTGCCGATCGAAACCATGTCGCCTGCCATGGAATCCGAAGGGCCCGATTGCTCCGAAGAGTGGCTGTTTCTGCGGTTTTTCTTAACCCCCATGGAAAATCCTCCGGAAACGAAATGTGTGTGTGCGGGATCGCATGGTGCCGTCGGTCACGAGAAGGGGGAGGCTCTTTTTTTTCGAGGCTTCGGAGGGTCAGACGCTCGTATGTCCCCTGATTCTCGATGCTGTCTTTCCCCTAAAGGGGAGGAAGACAGAATCGTTCGCTTTCCGTAGAGAAACGGCTGTCCTCTCTTGCCAGCGCCATTGCGAAGGATCACGTTGTCCTTTACCCCACGCCGCAGAGCATTGGCGACCGCCGTTCGGTCGCCTTTGACAGCTTCGCGAATCTCGGGTTCAGTGAGAAGGCGCCCAGCTCTGCCAAGTGCCTCCGTAATCCGGCTGAGCACTGAATCGGACTTCGCCTCATCGAACGCGCCACCGATGTGGAGCCGTCCGGTCTCGCGATCCATCTCGATCACGGTCTCCGGCAGGTCCTCACCGTAGCGGTGAGTGGTCTTGATCGTCCGGACATCGTCATACCGCTTCACCAGCATGACCGTGTCAGCAAGCCCCATCACGGAGGTAGAGCCGAGCACCGAGTCGCCGCCCTCTGATCCCTTATTCGCGTGGTGGATGAGCAGAAGAGCTGCTCCTGAACCGCGTGCGATCCTGGTCAGGCCCTCGAAGGCTGTCGACGTCTCCGCGTAGGCATTTGCATCGCCGACACGGACGAGCTTGAACAGTGGATCTACGACGACAAGAGACGGTGCGAATCTCTCCACCATGTTGGCCAGCCAGTCGATGCCGTCCCTCGGCGCTGGACCGACGTGAACGAGCACGTCCTCCCTACCTGTGAGACCTGACGCCCAAAACAGTTCGCGCAGACGATCAGAGTGATCTTCCAATGCAAGAAAGAGCACGCGGCCCTGTATGACCTGTCTGGAGAGGAATTGCCTGCCCGTGACCAAGGCATGCGTCAGATCCCGCGAAATCGTCGACTTCCCAACTTTCGGCTTCGCCACGAGCAGCGCAATTCCACCCTGTGGCAGCAATCCCTCGATCAGCCACCCCTTCGAAGCTGAGGTTTCCGCGAGGAATACTGAAAGCGGTACCGGGACACAAGCGTTCGAATCCACGGCGTGGGAGTTACCCTCTGGACGGTCGCGCAGTCTTGCCGCTTCCTCGAGCGCGCCCTGAAGCTCTGATGATTCGCCGTCGTACGCCGCTTTCACCACAGACGTGGCGACGCGAATCGCACGGCGCCGAACCGTAGCTTTGTGCAGGGGAAGAAGGTAGTTCTCCACCCCCGCAATATCCGGGATGGGATGCGTGAATTCCGAGAGCACGTCGGCACCGCCAACGATCTCCAGATCGCCGTCCGCGCGCAGCCTTTCGAGCACAAGCGTAAGGTTTGCGTCACCCTGCTCGTCGAATACTGTGTTGATCGCCTTCCAGACGATCCGGTTTCCACGGCGATGGAAGTCATCCAACGAAAGCCTGGACGCGATTCTCTTTAGTACCGAGGACGCGTTGATGAGAGCAGCGCCAATCACGGCACGTTCAGCATCCGGGGCCGCGGGAAGTTCGCGATCGAGAGTCACTGCGCCTCCTCGGTGAAGGGGGAAAGCCGCTCGACGGCCCGCCGAATGAGATCGACCCGCAGGAATCGGCCGCGAAGACCGGGGACCTCCACGACGGCCGCGCGAATGTCCTGGTTCGTCCTCATCAGGTTGTAGAGCGTTCGCTTGCTCACGCTGAGCAGTTCGGCAGCTTGGGCGGGTTTCACGAGGAGGCGGTCGCTCATGCGCCACCACCGCGGGTTGGCTTCTCACTGGCTGTTAGCCACGTCTCGATATGCCGGCGACTCAATAGCACCCGGTCGCCGACACGAACGTGCGAGAGCTTTCCGGCGGCGATCGCAGCACGAAGAGTCTTTTCGGATAGGTCGAGAAGTGGTGCCCAGTACTTAACGGAACGATGAACCAAGTCTGACGTGGGGTCGGTGGTGTAGTCCTTGGCTTCGCGCATCACGTTCCCTTTCGGTCTACCGCGCTCCATCTAGAAGCACGCGTCGCCAAGGGGAACGCGACGAAGCCCCGCTCGCAACCGACAACACGGGAGCCCAGGCGCCGACGCGGTCGTCCCGTGTTATGTGCTCTTTGCGAGGTCGCGACGTCGGAGGCGCTTCTTCACCACGTCTCGATAGTAGCCAGGCGTTCGATATTTCTTGCCGGGAAACGCGATGCTGAACAGCTCTGAGCCCACGTTCCACAAGACCGCGGCGTTGTCTCCGATTTGCTTCATTACCTCGTCATACCAATCGAGCTGGAAGGCCTCCTCCTTCAGCCTTCGAAGAGCGGGAGCCTGCTCCAGTCTGAAGGCAGCCTCGTTAAGCCAGTCGTCCGCAAACCCTTCGAGCCAGCCGCGGTGTCGTTCGGGCGAGCTCGAGCCGGCGGCGCGAAGGATCCTGTCCCTCATCTCGTCCGGCATGTCGTGATTCCGGTCGATGCATTCCGATAACCCGACCAACCATCGCAACTCGACTGATACCTTCTTGCAATCAGCTCGGAGTTGCATCATTCGCGCGCGGCCTTCCCTCGTTTGATATTCACTCGCGAGCATTTCATCAGCGGGTGTCCAGCGGTGATTTGAGTAGAAGACGTGCAACTTCACGGAACAGAATGCTCGCTTCTTGCCGCCTGGGTTCCAAGCCTGCTCCCGTTTAAGAATGCTCACGATTCCGCACTCAGAAATCGCTTGCCAAAAGGCATCCGCCGAGAGTTCATTCTCGCGGCGCTTTTCAGACACCCGCTGCCCCGCCAAGACCATCTGATCGCGCCCCCCAATCTTGCGCTGCGTCACGAGATGAGGGTGACGATCGATGAGAGCGTCATTCGATCGGGTGACCCAATCGCGGAGATCTAGCTTGGGTTCGGCATGGCTTTCTAACTCTAACCCCAGATTGCTCCCGCTGCCCTCGCTGAGGAGTTTCGCAATCCCCACAAGCACCGTGTAAAACGGCTTCTCAGGCTTCTGCGGTCGTTTTCGTTTCGACATAGATCGCCTCTCATCCCCGAGTCTGTCTGCATCCACACCAAGATTAACGGAAGAAGTCTTGATGAGAGCAAAGACTCCAGTGCAAGTCGAAACCTTGTGCGAAGTCACTCTCCCGTCGTCAGCGTACGGATTCGGGTTGGTTTTCTTGCATCGGACTCCTGCCCGCACACCCTGCTCTGGTGGCTGGAGTGCCCGGACGTGCTGCGAAGCCGGCACCGGAACCACGAAGGCAGACGCTGCAAAGGCCGACCGCTCGCTGAAAAAAGTAACAATCGTTACCGTTGATTGTGGGAGTTACTGCGTGTCATATCCATCAGGATTCCAGCGACCGTTCGCACCTTCGCGCGCTGATGGTCGTCCAGGCTGAATCCTTCCTCCCCGCATACCCACCCAACGCGCTCTCCGGCTGCGTGAGCGATTCGCATGATGGTTTCGAACCTCGGTTGCGCATGCGTCCCGGTCAAGACTCTGCTCAGCGTCGCCCGCGTGATTCCGGCTTCCCATGCGATGACGCTGTGCTTCTTGCCGGATCGATTGATCGCGTCGCGGAGTCGTTCTCGCCAGTTCATCGGGGTAATCGCCGTCAGTCAAGGCGACTGATCGCCCGGTTCCGTGGTGCGAAGCTCGACTCCAGAAAATCGATGATTTCACGCATCCGCGCGCTGTCATCGACGGACAGGAATGTCTGCGGCTCGCGCAGAAGCCATCCGACACTCTCACCCGTAGCGTGGACGATCCGCACGACCGTCTCAAATCGTGGTTGTGCGTGGATGCCATGGATTATCCGGCTCAGTGTTTCCTGCGAGACGCCTGCCTGCTCTGCGATGGAACTCTGCGTGCGGCGCGTCAGGTCGATCGCGTGGGTGAGGCGTTTGCGCCAGTCACGCAAGGACGGATCTTTCCGCGCCGGGAAGATTGGCAGCTCGCTCTCCCTGTTCATCGCATTCTCACGACTGCCGACGCTCGCGGGCCAGCACCTCGCCCGCTACCCTCACGAACGTCTCGATAACGGCGTCTCGGAGTTCGGCGAAGATGCGCTCCGTGATCTCGTCTTCGATGTCGTGATACCGCCCCTGCGAGGGTCGACTGTTCGGCCACTTGACCACGCCGGACGCCTCGAATGCTTCGAACACCGCCATGGATCTATCGCGCCAGTCATCGGCGAACCTCTCGCCGTGCTCGCGGGTGACGACTTCGACGATGCGGAGTTTTCGGTAGTCGACTCACGACTCATCCCGTGTGCTCGCGATCTCGGGAAACGCATCCTCAAGCTCTGTGATCGCGAGGGTCAGCGTGAGCGCATGCGGTGCTAACTCTTCATTCAGGATTTTCAGGAATGCGTCATACAGGTCGATGTGAAACTGGCGATAGGGCGGTTCTGCCACAACCTCATCGAAGAACCGATTCATGACGTGGACGTGCCGGAGCAATGGGCGGACTTCGTTGTAGTAGTCCATCGGGTTGGATTCTTTGTCGGTCACGCCTTCGTCGCGCTTCATCGCCGCCGCCGTTCGCGCGAGGTGACATCGCTAACGATACGGACGAAGGCTTCCACGATGACGGGGCGCGTCTCTTCGAATAGGCGGTCGCGGATCTCGTCCGCCATTTCTTCGAGATGTTCCTGTGCGGCGCTGTCGTCGTCGGGCCATTTCAGAATGTGCGTCTCCGAGAATGCCTCCACGAATCCTCCGGTGTCGATCAGGTGCCGGTGAATATCCTCCACGAACGTTTCAGCGTGTTCGACGGTCACGATAGGCACCGTCTGCACGCGCGGCGGTGTTAGTTCCGTATCGTCGGCCAGCCGCTCGGCGTCAATCGCCGCGTTCGCGACGCGCACGAACGTCTCGATGATCTGATCTTTCAATGCTTCGAAGAAGCGGCGAACGATGTCATCCTCTACCGCGCTCGCTTGCCCGTATTCGTCCTCTCCGGACCATGTCAGGATCTTCGTTTTGAAGCACGCTTCGTTGATGTCGTCACCGTCGAACCATGCCTCCGCAAATTGGCGTCCGTGCTCCATCGTCACGACGTTGACCATTTCAATCTTCGGGAGTGTCATGGCTCGTTCCTTCTCTTTCTCTTTGTGCCGTGCGTACGTCCGGCCGTGATTGCCCACCGGAACCAATCCTCGGCGATCAGCGCAAAGTCCGGCGACTGCTTCGCCATCGCTTGCAGTTCGTCGATCATGAGGTTGTCGAGGATCAGATCCTCGACGATGGCGGCGAAGGGCTTCCGCGCCTTCCGCGCGCGATGGCGAAGGATGAGAACGGCAAACGTCGGAAGCCGGACGTAGACCGCCGTGTACATCGGTTCTCGCGCTTCAGGATCCTTCCGCATGTTCGCTCCTTAGTCCGAGGACAGTGGCGCAAACCTTAGCCAAGGACGATGCTCATAGCAAGCAATGCCACCGACGAAAGGCAAGAAATCACCGGCAGCGGTCAAGTTTGGAGCGCATGTCCGCGAGCTGCGCTACGCCCACGACTGGACTCAGGAAGACCTCGCGGAGCGATCCGGGCTGAACGTCGTCCAGATCAGCCATCTTGAAGGCGGACGGAACGAAGCGAAGATCAGTACCATCCTCCGACTCGCGAAGGCGTTCGGAATCACGCCGAGCAAGTTGCTGAAGCCTTTCGGGTAGGGTCGAGGGGCGTTCAGCGCGACGATCCGACGGGGGGCATGATGTCGTCCATCACCGCCGCCGCTTGTTCCTGCCGGCTGAGCACGAAGTGGCTGTAGACATCGGCCGTGACGCGGATGGATGAGTGCCCGAGCATGTCGGCGACGACTTCGAGTGGGACTCCCTGCGTTACCAGGATGGTGGCCGCGCTGTGGCGCAGTGCGTGGAGTCCTCGCTTGGTCAAGCCCGCGGCGTCGAGCGCCTGATGAAACGCGCGAAGGACGTTTCGCGACGAAAGCGGCGTGCCGAGGTTCGATGGGAAGACGAGGTCGTGATCCTGCCAGAGCTCCCCGATTCGGATCTGCCGTTCCCGCTGCATCCGTCGATGATTTTTCAGAAGCGAGAGAAGCCCATCCGGTATCAAAAGGAGTCGGCGGGATCGCTCGGTCTTCACCGGCACGAACTTCAGTTCCTTCCCCTGCTGCTGGAGGCCGCGCATCACCCGCAGGGTCTTCGCTTCAAAGTCGACATCCTTCCATTGCAACCCGAGCGCTTCTCCGATCCGTAAACCCAGCGCGAGGATCATGGAGATGAGCGTCTCGCGCGGTTTGCCGGCCAGCGTCGCCAAGAGGAGTCTGGCGTCTTTGATATCGAGCGGCTCGATCTCCGCCTTCGGCACACTCGGCGGATCGACGAACTCCCGGTCAGCGACGTTGCGGGTGACGATGCCGTCGCGCTTTGCCTGCCGCAGCGCGATGCGAAGCACGGACCGCGCGTAGGCCACTGTCCGCAACGCGTATTTCTTCGACTCGATCCGCTTCATCATCGCGCGAACGTGATGGGGCTCGAGCGCCTGAAGCTTCAGCGATCCGACCGCGGGGACGATGTGCGTCTCGACCGTGTAGCGGTAGCCCTCGATCGTCTTCGGGCGCACATCGAGAGACTCGAGCCAGCGCTTGAGAAACGATGCGACCGAGTCGCGCGAGGGTGCGATCGCGTCGCCCGGCTTCTTCGCGAGCGCCAAGGCGAGCTTCCGCGCAACCACCTCGCGGGTGTTCCCCTCGCGCTTTGAGCCGACGATGACTCCGCGCTTCCCGTTTGGCGTGAAGCGAGCAGGGATGATCGCCCGCCAACGCCCGTCGTGGCCCTTGTAGATCGAACCTTCGTTCTGACCCCGTTTGCTCATGGCAAGACAGTCTACAGATTTTGGTCGCAGTTTTGTATGCAACCCAGCCTGCATTTCGGTGCATCACCATGCGCGTAAGTCATTGAAAATGCGTGATAGCGCACGGCCGTGCACCGGCTGCCCCTGAATGGCATTCAGGAGGTCGACGGTTCGATCCCGTTCGGCTCCACCAAGCATTTCAAAGGGTTACGCGTCGTGGCTGACTCGCCATCGAAGCTCCAAGCGTCTAACTCGTGTCTAACTCTGACGATTCGGTCCTCGATTTTTCAATCACTTAGACATCATCTGTCAGCGCCAATTCAGTCATGGGTTCGGCGCGCGGCCGGTTATCGCCTGAAGATTCATCGCAGCTTCACCACGAACTGATCATCGAGCGGTGCAAGCCAAGCTTCCTCACTTTTCGCGAAATTGGCGACCTCAGCTCGACGATTCGTCGATAGTTCGACTAGGCGTGTGGACCTTGGCCAGCGGGAGCGCGCCGCGAACGAGCATAGGCCCCGTCGTGGCGCCAGGGCCGCTACTGGTTGCGCGTAACGCTGCTTTGTGCTAGGAGAGAGCAGAGGGCGAGCGGCACGGCGGAACTACACGAGAACCACATGGCGGATGGCAATCGATTAGGTTGCCAAGTCTAAGGGGCTCGAACAACGCGAATGGGGAGTGCGAGTCGGGAAGTTGGAGGACCGCTGCGGCGCGAAGTCTCGAATGGGGGGCGGAGTGACCGTCAACAGTCTGGAAGACTCAATTGCTGGGTTTGAATCTGCTTTGCCGTCAGATCCCAGTCTTGCGCCTTCGTACCGAGGACGCGCTGCAGATCCAGTTGCACACAGATGTAATCCGCAATGTTTTCTTGCGGTGAAGGGCGGTCGAGCAGCTCGCGGATTCTCCGGTGGTTGTTCTTCATGGCAATGCCAAGAAACGTCTTTTCGTCTTTGGTCAACGAATCGCCGTGGCGTTCAATCTCGCGGAGCGCCGCGCGGGTGACGATCGGCCACGACTGCTGCACGGTGCGATGGGTCGCGTCCACGGAAGCGACGAGCATCTGCAGACCTTCGGAACCGTACTGCGCCAGTTCGATCGCGCCCAAGGGCCAACCTCTCTGCAGATGTTCGGACGCCGCCTGAATATTCGTCCGGCGGGTCTGTTCGACCGATTTCAGGAATCCGCGATACGTCACCGCCAGCGACAGCAACGTCAGCAACACACCACCAATGACCGCTACGTACTGCAATCGCTGCCACGGCCAGTGAGGCTCCGTTCCATCGACGCGAATTCGGACATCGTCGACCTCGAACTCCAGTTTCCGCCGCTCAAGGTCGGCTAACGCGCGCCGCGCACGAATCTCTTCGATCTCCAACCGTAGTTTCTCAGCCGCCGGATCATCCTCAGGAACCACGGAGGTGCGGCTGGGGTTTCCTATATCCACAGACCTGCTATACTGACAGAACAACACGACAAATGGAATTCGCGGAAGAGGACGCGATGCAAGGTATCTTCCTGATTACTGCGGTTCTCGCTTTGACGTTGGCGCTTCACGCGAACGTGAATGACACGGCACCGAAGCCGCTGCAGCGCCACACCGTGCTGATGCCGGTCGAGTTGGAGACGCACTCCAAAGCGGAATCGAAAGCATGGAAGTTGACTGTCGACCGTCTGCGTAACGATCTAACGCAGGTCACGCTCGCCAAACCTCCGGACAACGGTGAGTACGCCTATCTGGAAGTGACGCTGGTGACCGAGGAGCGTCCGGACAAGCTGTTTGACGTCGATATTTCTGCACGCTTTGTCGCGCCCACGAGACGACCGCTGCTTCTCAGGCGCCATTGTGAAGAATGCACTCTGGCGGCAGTCAACCGGCTCATGCGGCGGATCGTTCAGGCATCGCTCTTCACCGGCGAGCAGCCATTATACGCGCCGGTCGCGATCGAAAAATGCTCAGTTGCCGATGACGGCCGCTCGATCGAGGTGACAATCGCGCCAGCGAACGGGGTCGGCATCGAGCCGAACATCTATTACGCGGTGAGGCTGGCCGGCGCTTCCGCCGACTCCCTGCTCCTCCTCGGGCCCGCCGGTTCGACTCTCAGCGACGTGCAGGCAAAGTTCTCACTCGTCGAGCAGCAGCCGACCGACAGGTCGTCAAACGAGAAGCAACTGACCGATACGCGCCTGAACTTCATCGACAAGTGCCGGAAAAATTCGAAGGCCTTCGTGTTTGTGCCGCGTCTCATTCCTCCCGGCGACGAAACGAGCCGCAACGACAATGCGCCTTCTGTCGTGCAATAGCTCGCTGCGCATCGCAGTGAACGTCATCCTCGCGACAATGTTGGCGGGGCGAATGGGAGCAGCGCTCGCCATCGTCGAGGCAGACTTCGAGCACACGCCGACGGTCGAGGCGTGGGATCGGCTGGCCGAATACCTCGAACGCAACGCATTGTGGAACGCGGCGGCGCATGCGCGTCTGCGGGGGATCAGCGCGGAGTCGCTACTGCGACGCAATTCCGCCTCGCGCCGTCTGCTTCTTTTGCGCGATCGGTTGCGTGCAGACGATCTGGCTGGAGCCGCTGATTCTATGCACTCGCTTTCCCGCGACAGCCGTGCGGCGAACTGGCTGCTCATCGAATGGGCGCTCGCTCGCAATCGGCCCGATCTCGCGGATCAGCCGCTGACGCAATTGCGCGCGCGAGCGCCGACCGCCGAGGATGATGCCGCTGCAGGCCTGCTCTATTGTGGCGAGTCTCTCAAGAGCCGATTGATCGACGAGTACCTGCGCGCTCGCGTTGCGTTCGCGCGCGGCGATCTCGAGGCGGCGATGATACTGCCCGAGGCGATGTTCCCCGACGTTGATGTGCTACGCGCGAACGTGCTCGATGCTATGGGACGCTCTGACGACGCGCTCGCGGTGCTTGAACGATTGCGATCGGCGCGGCTGCAAATGCAAATTCCATCCACCTGTCCCGGCGTACTCATCGATCGCGTCCTGTACAACGAAGCGAACATCGCGGCGCGCTCCGATCCGAGGCGCGCGATCGGGCTTTATCGAGACGCTATCGCAGCCGCGGAGCAACGTGAATCGGAGCTGGGTGCCAAACTGGCCGAGATCCATGCGCCGTCCGAATCACCGCTGATGCCGATCCTTTATGCCGCAACCCATGGCCGCACCCCCGCGGCTCCAGATGCCCACAACAACCTCGGGCAGTTATTGCTGCGGTTTGCACTCCGGAAGAAGGGGTTGATAGAAGAACTGGAGTCAGCAAAGGAAGAATTCACGCTCGCGATCGAAAATGGAGAGTACAGGACGAAGCAATACTCGTATCTCGGCTTGGCGCGAGTGGAGCTTGCGAGAGGACGCGAGACCGCAGCTCTCGACTGGCTCAGCCGTGCGCTTGCACTCGATCCACGCAACGGGCCCGCGCTCGATTTCGCGGAGTCGCTCGCCGCGACGGCAAGTTCGGATGTGTCGGCGCAGGCGGCGCTGCTGCTGTTGTACTTCGGCAAGCGATCGCTGCCGGCGGCGTATCTGAATTCGGAGTATGCGTGGGCTTTCGAGCAGGTCGCCGACGCTACGCGAACAGTGGACAGCGAGCCTGCGCATGCTTTTCGCGCGTCGTATGCGCTCTGGCGCCATGATGCCGATGCTGCGAAGCAGATCGAAACCGCGCTGTTGCGATATCCGCGATCGATATGGCCTGAGGCGTTGCGGCTCGAGCAGGAAACGGCGAGCGGTTCAATCGAACAGGCGCGAGTTGTCTTCGCGTCGCTTGCGCAGAGGACGGCTCCACGCAATTGGGAGTCGCCGATCGTGCTCGAAGCGGCTAGCCGCTACGGGCGGAGCGCGCTCCTGGCGAACGACCACAGTGAAGCCGATCGAGCTGACATTCTGCTCGCGACCTTGACGCCGCGGCAGACGAATTCGAGTCTACACTTTCCATGGGATCCGCCCCGCAGCGGCGTGTATGGCAAGATTCGCCAAGCGAGTGGCGAGCCGTTACCCGGCGCCACCGTCACGCTAAGCTCTCCCGCCGACGGAACACAGAGGGTCGCGATCACGAACGCTGATGGGAGTTATCGCTTCGACGATATCAATGACGGCTCCGCTCGATTGACGGCGGAGTTGGCGGGCTTCCAAAGCGTGCGGCTTGAAGTGCCGGTCGGCGGCGATGCGACGAATATCGATCTCAACATGCGGGTCTCTGCCGTTGCCGAGTCTATCACCGTAACGGCTGAAGCACCGCTTGTTGTAACTACGAGTGGCACTGGGAGAGTGATCACTGCAAGTCAGATCGAATCGCTGCCGCTGGCGAGATCATTTTCAGATGTCGTCCAGGAATTTCAGGTGCAGACCTCCGCTTACGACGCCTCGTTCGGAAGGACGACCGCAGGAGCGGTTACGACGGATGTTCTGACCGACACAGGCGCTTCGTCTGTCACACCCGCTGCCCTCTCTCTTTCTTCATCGGCCGGCAAGAACGTGCTGGATGCTAGCGCGATTACTCGAAGCCTGAGCGGAGGTTGGCGGGCATCGACGAATGCTTTGCAAGGCAACCTGGATGGCGCGCTGCAGCCGTCGAGCTGGCGGGAGACGTCGAAGTCGGTGGTCGTGCCTTCTGCACAACGGGAAGCGCGTGATATGCGCAGCATCGGCGCGTCGCTTGGCGGTGCGCTCATCCGGGACCGGCTGTGGTTTTGGGGAGCTGCCGCTCTCCGCGCCGACGTCGGATCGCCGGATGTCTCGTCGATGCTCGAAGGGAAATTCCAGTCGTCGACTGCGGCGATCAGGATCACGGCCAATGTGACCTCGCGCCTCGGCGGCGTGCTGCATTTGACTGTTCTGCACGATCGTCGTGGCGGGGGGACGGATGACGCGGCCGGCTCAGCGTTCGGTGCATCGTCGGCGATTCAGCGTGAAGAACAGCGACGCACGACGGATGCTGCGCTCAAACTCAATTCCATCTTCACGGACACATTCATCGGTGAGCTTAATGCCGCAGCGAGTCACGACGACGGGCGCTCGATGCCCGAGAACGAGAGCGGAGAGCAGGTGCAGGTCCGCGACACTTCGCGCGCGCTCTTCGCGACCGGCGGCGTGGGCTTCATTCCCGCCGAGCACCTCACCACCCGTGTGCGGGTGGCGCCCAAAGCGACGGTCTTCCTGTCCGGGCACAGACTTGTGGCCGGCGGGGAATACCAAACCGCCCGCCTTCGCGTCGATGACCGGCTCAGTGGAGGAATGTTACTCGATCGTTTCTCCGGTATCGAGAGCGGCTCAGCGCAGCACTATTGGGCCTTGGGCGATGATCGCCAGCCTGTCGCGGAAGTTCGCGAGACCGTCAGCGATCATCTCGCTGCCTTGTTCGTCGAGGATTCCCTTACGGCATTCACTGACAAGCTCAAGGTTCAGGCAGGCGTTCGCTGGACACGCCAGAGCTCGGAATTTCCCAATCATCTTTCGCTCCACACGGCGGTTTATGAGCCTCGCTTGGGCGTTTCCATGCGACCTTTCGCGACACCGCGGCTCGTCCTGAGATTCGGCGCCGGCCGTTTCTCCGATCCGCTTGATCTCAATGACCTCATCGCTTTTGGCTCATCGCGCAGGTACGTCACTGCCCGAACAACGCTTTTCAATCCTTCGGCAACTGCTTTTGCGCCAGCCGCGTACGGCGCATTGGCGGGCGTCGATCCGAGTCTTCAGCCGAGCTATACTGACGAGTTCCAATTCGGTGTCGACCGCGAGCTCACCGACAACGTGACGCTGCAGTTATCGGCGTCGCAGCAGCTTCTTCGCTCCTACATCGAGGATTTCTTCTGCACGAGCGACAACCGCCGCTGCCTTGGAAACCCCGGTCGCGGAATCATGCAGACGCCGAAGGCGCAACGCGAGGCAACGAACATCGAAGCTGTGTTGCGGTCGCGTCGCACGGACCTTCGTTTGGGGCCGGAGGTCTCTTGGTACGTTTCGTATGTCTGGTCGCGGCGGAAGGGAAACGTACATGCACCCGACGTCGCCGACACGCGCGTGCTCGGCTTCGATCCCTACAGCCGTACGGCATTCGACACTGCTGCGCTCGTGCCGCCGGACGAGATACTGCCGCGCGAACGACGGCATTCGGCGCAACTCGATGGATCGGCGAGCGTTCGCGGATTTCTGCCGCAGCATTCGCTCACGATCGCCGGCCGCTTATGGTGGAGCTCCGGTTTGCCGCGCTACCGTTACGGCTTTTCTGATTCATACGGTCGGTACGTTTATGAACTGCCGCAGTCCGGCACGAGTCGTTCGCCGTCGGCCGGAGATGCGTCCGTGCAGGTCACGTACGACGTTCCGATCGCGAATAGCGATTTGCAATTTCGTGTCGACATCGAGAACATCCGCAATACACAGCGCGTGCTGTTCGAGGATTACCGGTGGAGCTTCGCACAAGCCGCCAATACAGCGAACAGACCTACGAACCCGACGTACTTGCAGCCGACCGCGCGCATAGAGCCGCGCACAATCCGCTTCGTGATGCGGATCGGATTCTGAGCGTCACTCATCATTTCGTTCCTATACGCGTCTAGCTGAAGTCGATCGCACGCACCAGCGTGGTGTGCGCGGTAAGCGTGTTGGTGCAGCTGATGCTGGGAGCCGAGCTGGATGCGAGCGCGGTCGAGGGGGCGGTTCGGAGTTCGAGGACACGTTCAGGTTCTACCCAAGCAGGACCTCTCAATGCGCACAGTGATCGGAGTGATCGGGTCAGGCCTTCGTTTTTACTCCAACTAAACTACTGACGGAAGGGATCTTACCGCGTCGCGATTTAGGCGCTTTTCAAACGTGATAGTTATTCGGCGCAGCTCCGTCGCGGCGCACCCCTGCACTTCCCTCTCTTCCGCGCTCGCGGCCGTCCCACCTCGTTGCGGCGTTTACGGAGGGCCCAGCCTCCGCCTTACCGCCCTACCTCGACCGTGCGGGACCGATGGGTACACGGTGCGAAACGGATGGGTACGCAGGCTGTGTCAGAGGGTAAAATCAGGCATGATGGATGGACACTAGTACGGCTGCGTCGGAGATCTCATGCGCGGACGGTTCCTTCTATTCGCATTCCTCCTCTCATCGCCGGCATTTGGCGCGATCACCGGCACAGTCGTCCGCGACGATGGCCGGCCCGCCGCGGGCGCGCGGGTGGCAGCGTTCGCGCTCGAGTCTTCGGAGCAGGAACGGGCGCGGTGGCTCTCCGCTGAGCCCACGCGGAAGGCGCTCGTCGCAACCGTTGCCGACGGCGAGGGGAACTTTGCACTCGATCCGAAGGCGGCGGTCGTCGATCTGCGCTTCGAGGTGGCCGGACAGCCGGCCGTCGGCGTGCGCGCGGCGGCGAATGATGACGTTGGTGTCGTGCTCGTCGCCGCACAGCCGATGACGCGCGGCACCGTCACCGCGAATGGCAAGCCGCTGGCGGGAGCGACCGTCATCGTACGCTTTGCCGGCGCGGAGAGCATTGCCTTGACGGACGCGGGCGGTCATTACGCCTTGCCCGATCCGAAGCGCCTCCCATCACGCGTGCTCGTGCGGCATCCAGGTCTCGCGCCCGTCGCGCGCGAGCTCGGGCCGTTGATGTCGCAGTCCGCGGACGTGTCGATGGGCGTGGGGCTGGTTCTGATCGGCCGCGTGATGACAGAAGAAGCGCCCGTTGCCAACGCCGTCATCGAAGTCGACAACCTCCCGCTGGCCACGACCGGCGCCGATGGCACCTTCTCCATCGAGCACGTACCGGCCGGCGCGCGGAACATCGTCGCGCGCGCGAGCGACCGGATCGCGGCGCGGCAACTCGGCAATGAGCACAACCTCGTGCTCCGCTTGTCGAAGGCAGTGACGGTCGCCGGTTCCGTCCGCGATCTCAAGAGCGGCTCTCCCATCGCCGGTGCCGAAGTGACCGCGGCCGCGCCGCGCTTTGGCGACACCGAGCACGGCGTTTGGGTCATTACCGACGAGAAGGGGAACTTCGCGATCCATGGCCTTGCAGGCGGCGAGACGGAGCTGACGGCGATTCATCCCAGCTATGCCACGCCGAGGATTACGTTGAATCTGCAGGCGGGCCGCGCTGTACGAAAGGTGCTGTATGCATCGCCGCTGTCGCGGATCTCGGGCTCGGTCGTCGACGAACGCACGCGCGCAATCGCCGGCGTCTCGGTGACGGCGCGGCCGATGGGCGGAGGCGACATGCTATGGACGCCCGGTCTGATGCGCACGGTGCAGAGCGGAGTCACGGCGCCGAACGGCCGTTTTCTCGTGCGCAGCGCCGACGAAGGCAACGTGCAGATCGACGCGACGAAGGCGGGACTGCCGCCGGCGCGTTCATCCGCGCTGCGCATCACCGCCGGCGCGCACGTGGCGGGCGTCACCATCACGATGCCGCAGGGCGTCCTGCTTCGGGGCCGCGTTACCGGCAGCGAGGCCAAGCCGATTCCCGGGGCGGGCGTGAGCGTCTCCGGCGATCTCGTGCGCACGAAGGACGACGGCCTGTTCGCGATGAGAGTGCTGGAAGGGACGTATGACGTCGCCGTCTCCGCGGCCGGCTACGCGCCGCGCAGCGTGCGCGCGCAGGTGTCGGCGAATTCGCGGCCGCTCGAGATCGCGCTCGAACCGGGCGTCGCGGTGAGCGGGCGCGTAACCCGCGGCGGCCAGCCGGTCGAAGGAGTCAACGTCTACACCATCAGCGGCGCCGCGGGCGAGCCGGTACAGACCAGCGCCGGCGGCACGTTTCGCATCGACGATCTTGCGCCGGGCGAGATCCGGCTGGCCTTCAAAAAACCGGAGGACTTCATTCAGGTCACGCGCGCCGTCACTGCCCCCTCGAGCGGCGTCAACGTCGACTTGCCGGCCGGCGGGCGCGTCAGCGGGCGCGTGATTGACAAAACGACAGGCCAGCCGGTGAAAGCATTCGATGCCGGCCTTTCCATCTCGCGCCCGGGCGCCGCGATCATGCTGGTCGCACCGATCATGCGGAGCTTCACCAGCGACGACGGCACGTTCACCATCGACAACGTGCCGGCCGCGACGCACACGCTGGCGGTCAGCGCTCCCGGTTACGTGATGTCGCGCGTGCCGAACGTGACCGTGGAGAGCGGGAAGAATATCGACGACGTCGAGGTCGCGCTCGAGAGCGGCGTGCGCGTGCACGGCCATGTGACCGGGCCGGATGGTGCGCCCCTCGGCGGTGTGCTGGTCCGCATCGATCCGGCGCTGGCAACGCACGGCGCGGCCATGAACGACCCCTACACGCTCACCGATCCCGATGGGGAGTACGTGCTGGAGAACCTCGAACAGGGAGAGACGACGCTCGCCTTCAGCCGCGGCGGCCTGCTCACGGTGCGAAAGAACGTCACGCTCTCCGGCACATCCGGGCAGGTCGACGCGCAGCTTTCCGGCGGCGTCTCGATCGCCGGCGTCGTGCTGCTCGAAGGCGGCACGCCGGTCGTGAACGCGCTGGTGCAGGCCAGATCGGCCGCCGATGCGGGACCGGCCAGATCGACGCAGACCGATGACAGCGGCGCATTCGCGATTGCCGCTGTCGCCCCTGGCCACTACGAGATCACCGCCACGAAGCCCGGCTACACCGCGGCAACGCTGCGCGACGTCGACATTCCCGCGCCGGCCCCGCTGCGCCTGACCATGAATGGGGGAGGCACGATCACCGGCCGCCTTCTTGGACTGACGCCGGCGGAGCTTCGCGGAGCGGCGGTGATGGTGTCGTCGAGTGACGGCGGCGGCACGCCTGCCTCGCCGGACGAGAGCGGCCGCTATCGGATCGACGGAGCTCCCGCCGGCACCGTGCGCCTGAGCGCTCGAAGCGGCCCGTTCACCACGAACCTGCGCACGGCGCAGACGAAGTCGGTGCAGGTGGCGAGCGGAGAGACCGTCACCGTCGACTTCGATTTCACGGCCGACATCGTCGTCAGCGGCCGCGTCACGCGGAGCGGCCTGCCGCAGCCGGGAGCGGTGGTCTCATTCCTCTCGCCTACCGCCACTCAGCGCAGCGCGCGGGCGTCGGCAGACGCGAACGGGCGCTATGAGATCGGCGGCATCGACGAGGGCAGCTACAACGTCACGGTCCTCGATCGGACGAACGTCCCCTACTCGACGACGTACCAGGTCAGCGGGTCATCGACATTCGACATCGACATCGATGGCGCGGCCGTTTCGGGGCGCGTGACCGATGCCTCGAGCGGCGCGGCCATCGCCAACGCCTCGGTTGAGCTGCGGCGAAAGGATTCAACCGTCCCCGACCTCCGCTCGACCCTCTCCGATCCCGCCGGCCGTTTTTCGTTCGACCAGGTTCCGGCCGGCAGCTATGAGGCCAAGGTGCAGAAGTCGAGCTATGCCGCGGCGTCGGTGCCGGTCGCGGTCGGCGAAAGCGGCGCACCGTCGATCGACGTCAGGCTGACGCCGTCGTCCGGCCTGCGGCTGCGCGTCGTCGATGGGCGCGACGGGCGTCCGCTCACGGCGTGGGTCCATGCCCAGTCGGGCACCGGTGAGAGCTACGATGAGGGCTACGACGGAACGGTCGCCGCGAGCGCGGAGCCTACGAGCATCGCCCTGGCCTCGGGCTCGTATCGAATGACCGCCGGTGCATCGGGGTACGCACCGGTCTCGCTCACGGTCACCGCGCCGGGAGAGCAGACGGTCGCGCTCACCCCCGGCGGCACGATCGTGGTGTCGTCCAGCAGCGACACCTTCGCCTTCGTGCGCATCGTCGACGTTGCCGGTATGCCGCTACGCTTCGGGCCGGGTCCCGCCGCGGAGTTGTTCCGCGTCGACCCGGCCCCCGGGAAGACCTCCATCGCCAACGTCCCCGCCGGAACGTACACCCTCCAGCTTCTCGTCGGCGGCAACGTGCTTCGGTCGGCCAGCGTCACCGTGCGGGAAGGCGAGAGCGTCGCCGCGAAGCTGTGAGCCGGCACGGCCGGCAGCGCAGACTCCTACGGGTTGAATACCTCGATATAGAAACACTTCGTGACGTGGCAGCCGGCCGCGTCGGTGACGGTGAAGCAGACCAGATACTCGCCCGCCGTCGTCGGCGTGCCGGAGATCAAACCGCTGCTGCTGAGGCTCAAGCCGGGCGGCAGCGATCCGGAGTAAATCGTGAACGTGTAGGGGGCCGTGCCGCAGCAGGGGTTGAGCTGAAAGCTTCCCGCCACGTTGACGTGGAACGGCGTGATGAATTCGTCCGTGATGTCGAGGGTACTGCATGAGGATCGGACGTACGGCGCGACGGCCAGCAGCAGGATGGAAAGCACGAATACCTTCTTCACGAGATTCTCCTTTCGCATGAACGGCACTCACACATATTTGACAGACGTCAATATACATCCCACTCCGGCAGGAAGTCAGTTGCCAATTTTGGAAAGTCGGCGGTCGGAGCTTTGGGTTTGATCGGGCTCGTGGAAAACCGGCCGCGCCCGTCACACCTAACTCCTGTCCGGCGACGCCGAAGCGCAAATGCGCGGCGCCGCCAACAGGAGGATCGCGTGAAAAGGATTCCTACTCGTCGTCCATTCATCGTCGTCCTTCTGCTTTGCTCGATTCTAACGTTGCTCGCCGCCGCCGATTCGGCCCCTCGGGGCGTCAGGTCAATGCACCCGACGGCAGCCAGGGCCGATAGCGCGATCTCGGCGGAAGATCCCAGCGGCGTACTGCTGGCCGGCAATGCGCGGGCAGTCGCGGCGCAGCCTTCGGTCCGGGAGATCGCCGCCGATGCACTCGGAGCGGGCGCGTTCCAGCTCCAACTGGAATCGTCTCCGGACAGAATCGCGCGCGCGTTCCTGGTCTACGATCTCACGGGCATAACGCACTGGACGGCGGTTGTCCGCTCGATCAACGGCCTTCCGGCGCTGGGCGGTTTCGGCGCGGCTCCCTCCGCCGAGACGCAACAGCAGATCGAGGAGATCAATCCGCGATGGCTCCGCGCCGGGTCCAATCAGATCCTCTTCTTTCCGGTGCCCGCCGGCGACGCACCGCCATCGCGCGTGACCGCGCTCCAGCGATCGAACGCCGCGGCGGTAGCAGCGCCGGGAGGCTCGGTCGCGTACGCGGTGGGCAATCTCCGGCTGGTCTACCTCGATGGGACGGCCGAACCGGCCCCGGAGCTGCGGCTCACCTATCCGCTGCACGGTGAGCACGATGATGCCGGGACGGTGCTGCGCGGCTTCGTCGATCCATCGGGTCTGCCCACCGGTCCCGCCGAGCTGTTCGTCAATGACACCTACATCCCGCAAGGCATCAGTCAGGCGGATGGCTCTTTTTGTGTGTTCGTCCCCCGCCCCGCGGCGGACGGAGCATGGGAAGCGCAAATCGAAGTCGTCTATCCGGACGGCGCGCGGCTTCGCCGCAGCGTGCCGATCAACGGCGAGAAATCGGACGACAACAACCCTGACGACGCGGCCGAGCTGGATGCCGATCCCGAAAGCGTGAGGTCGTTTGGCGTCGGTAAGGCGCATCTCGACGTCACTCCCGGTGCGTTGAGCGGCAAAGTCAAGCTGACCATGCGCAAGCTCCGCCGTGAGGAGCTTGCGGCGATGGACGCCGGGATGACCAACGTCACGCCGCTGGCCGGAGGCTTCCGGCTGGGTCCACACGGTCTTCGTTTCAGGAAGTCCGTCACGCTGAACCTGCCGTACGACACAACTCTCATCCCGAAGGGCATGACCGCGGACGACGTCCACACCTACTTTTTCAACGAGCAGGCCGGCCGCTGGTTCCCGGTGCCGCGCCTGGAAGCGAAGGCAGGCACCGAGGTGATCGTCAGCACGACGAATCACTTCACGGACTTCGTCAACGCCACGCTCGCGCTGCCGGACGAACCGGCCGGTATCAACTACAGCGCGAACTCCCTCAAAGAACTGGCGAAGGCCGATCCGGCATCGAACGTCGAACAGATCGAGCCGCCCGAGGGTGGCCCGACGGGCGACGCCATGCTCGACTTCCCGCTGGTCGTGCCTCCCGGCCGCCGCGGGCTGGAGCCGAAGTTGTCCGTGCACTACGGCAGTGGCGGCGGCAACGGCTGGCTCGGCGTGGGCTGGGACCTGCAGCTTCCCAGCATCGAGATCTCGACTCTCTTTGGCGTGCCGCGCTATGACGGCACCGAAACCTACCTGATCGATGGCGAGCAGCTCGCGGCCACCTCTTCGCCCGGGACGTTCGTCCGGCGCAGCGAAGGGACGTTCGATCGCATCGTGCGGCAGGGGAGCGGTCCCGCCGACTACTCGTGGGAGGTGACGGACAAGGACGGCAACCGATTCCTTTACGGCCTGAGCACGCAGGCGCGCCTGCGCGATGGGCAGTCGGGGAACATCTTCCGCTGGTACCTCGAGCGGGAGATCGATCTTCACGGCAACACGGTCGACTACTTCTACGTCACGGACCAGGGTGGAGGGGGCGCCGACGGCGAACCGTGGACGCAGGTCTATCCCGCGCGCATCGACTACACGGGCATTCAGGGCGCCGGCGCGTTCTATCACGTCGTCTTCTCTCTCGACGACGGCAGCCGTCCCGACCGTCTCTCGTCAGGACGCCAGGGATTCAAGACCTACACGCGCCGCCGCCTCGAGAAGGTCGACGTGCTGGCGGGCAGCGACCTGGTGCGGCGGTATCTCCTCGCCTATCGCGAGGGGGATTTTCACAAGAGCCTGCTGGCGTCGATCGCGGTGACAGGCGAGGGGGGCACGGCGGAGTTCTATCGCCACACCTTCGACTACGTCCGCATGGCGGAGGCCGGCTCCGCCGACGGTTACGCCGGCTTCGGCGCGCCGCAGGCGTGGGGAGGCATCGGGAGCGGCAAGGATTTCACCGACTCATTTCGTGTGGGCGGTGGGGCGCACGCGTTCGTCGGACTTGGCCCGCCCGGCTGTCAGCCGCATGCCGGCGTGCAGGCCGGCGGCAGCGGCAGCGACACATCGCAGCGCGTCAGCTTCCTCGACGTCAACGGCGACGGTCTGCCCGATCGCATCGACGAGAACGGGAACGTCGACGTCAACCAATATGACCCGCTCGCCGATCCTGACGGATCGCTGGCCGGGCATTTCGGCGCGGCCCATTTCGACAACGCCGACGTGCTTGGGCACACCTCCGAATGGAGTCTCGATCTCGGTCTGGGCGCGCATCTCGAAACCGGCGTCACCGCCACGCTCGGCGCCAACTGGGTCTGGTCGCACGCCAACGACGACCATATCGTCGCCGATCTCAACGGCGACATGCGGCCGGACCTGGTCAGCACGGACGGCGGCTTCTCGGTCCGTGTCAACGACGGCCACTCCTTCGTACCGCGAGCCGGCTGGTCGGGTTTCGCCGGCCTGGGACTGAACCTCGGCTCGGCTGGCGAGGAGAGCGAGGTCCTTTCGAATTTCCACCTGGCGAATGCTTTGCGTCAGCTTGTCGTGCCGTATGACGGCCACGTCACGCTGAGCGGCGCCATTCAGAAGAAGGAGAGCACGGGCGACGGGGTCGACGTGGCCATCTTCCAGAATGACATTCCGATCTGGAGCCGCCGCTTCGCGGCCGGCGACACCGTGCCGTGCGTCCCCGGACCGGGCAACTCCTGCAGTGGCGGCTTGAGCCAGGACGTCAGGGCCGGCGACAGCTTCTATTTCCTCGCCGGCTCCGTGCGCGACACGACCGGCGACGCGCTTCTGTGGGCTCCGAACGTCTCGTATGACGGCGCCGATGCGCAGGCCCGTGAGCCTTACGGCGCGCGGACATTCGTGTTCGATGCCCGCGACGACTTCCGGCTCGCCGGCTACAACGGCGCCGGCTGGAGCTCCGGCGCCAGCGGTGCGGTCCACGTTACCGGCGCATTCAACAAACAGGAAACCTCCGATGACGTGGTGGTCAGCGTCCTGTTGAGACCGCGCGCGGGCGTGTTCGATGTGCCCGTCTACGCACACACCTTCGCGGCGTCCGAATCGGCGACTTCCCTCGACATCCCGGCCATCAACGTCACCTTCGGCGACCTCCTCTTCCTCCGGATCTCCTCGCGGACACCGATCGATCCGAACCGCGTGCTCTGGACCCCGATGGTGACGTTCGACGGCACGACCGACCCTCCCACGCTGACGGACGACGTCCGCACGCAGCGCGCACAAGTGGATGTCGCCATCCCCGCGCTGTCACCCGTGAGCGATCCGACACGGTCGTTGATCGTCCAGACCTCCGGCCCCCAGACGCTCGGCATCCGTTGCAGCCGGCCCACCGGGGTACCGGCGACGCTTCTCGTCCAGGGAGTGAACCGCTTGCTGGCCGCGCTGGATCTCCCGCAAAGTGGCGTTCCGGGCTCCCCGGTCACGAACGACGTCACCGTGCCGGTCACCGCATCCGCGGGCGACCCGCTGTTCGTCACGCTCCTCTTCAGCGGACCAGCTTCCGGTAGTTGCGTCGTCAACGGCGCGTTTTCGGCCAATGTCCGCTGGCCGGGCGATGTCTCCTCGCGCGTGCTCTCGGGCGGCCACCATGGCTGGTACTACGGCGAATGGAACGGCGACGTCCCGTTCACGCGGTTCGGACTGGTGCCGCCGCAAAGCAAGGACGACAAACCGAACTTCATGCCCGGCTCGCCGCATTGGGAGGGGACGAAGCAATTCGCCGCGCCGGTTTGGACGGCCGGTGGTTTCGACCTCTATCTGGCGTCCGAAGGCGTGAAACCATCGCGTAAGGGCGCGAACGCCGCGGGTGTCATCGACCAGGCCTCCGGCACGGCCGGCGGCGGGCTTTCCGTACTGCGCAAGAACACCACCCGTACCGAAGCCCTCTCGGCAAGCGTCGGTGCCGGCGGCGCCGGAGCGGGCCTCTCGTTGAGCCACGGCAAGAGTGAAACCCAGCTCGACATCCTCGACATCAACGGCGACCGCTATCCCGACCAGGTGTCGGCGGACGGCGTCCGCTTCTCGAACGGGAAGGACGGCTTCGGGCCTCTGCAGTCCTTCCCCGGCCTCGATTCCGCCGTCCGCGCCAGCGAAGACGCCAACGTCGGTATCACCGCCAGCCTGGGCGTCACCTTCAACAAGAAGGACGGCAAGGGGAAGGCGAAGGCCGTTCTGAGCACGCTGCCGTCGGTCGGCAATACGGTCTCCCTCTCGCAAACGCGTTATGACCTGATCGACGTCAATGGCGACGGACTGCCGGACCGCGTCTCGATGGAGCCGGGCTCCGGGGTCATGACCGTTCGTCTCAACCTCGGCTACAAGTTCGGGGCGCCGGAGACATGGAGCCTTCCGCGGTTCGATGGGCAGGCGGCTCCGCGCTGCACGGATGCCGTCGACTATGCCAGCTCCAGCCTCGGTGATCTCAGCGGCCTCGATACGCTCAACGCAATCTCCTTCACCCGCAGCTCCTCGTTGCAGGCCGGAGCAGCCATCGGCCCGTTCGGCGGGGGCGCCTCCACCACGCTGGCGCGCACGCTCATGGAGCTCGTCGACGTCAACGGCGACGGGTTGCCTGACCGCGTGGCCAAGGACGCAAACGACGCCTTCTTCCGCGTCCAGCTCAACCTCGGCGACCACTGGGATCGCGAGCAGCGCTGGTACGTCCCCGGCTGGTCGACCTCCATCGGCGACGGCTACAACCCGGGCGGCATTTTCAAATGTCTCGACGCGGTCACCTTCTCCGGGAACGTCGAAGTCGACGGTTCCGCCGGTGCGCCCATCTGCATTCCACTGATACCGCCCATCCCCGTCGTCGGTCTTCAGATCGAGGTTTCCGCGCAGGTCTCCGGAACCATCAACAGCGGCGCGCAACTGTTCTTCGAGGACATCGACGGCGACGGCTTGCCCGACCACATCCTCAAGAAAGCGGGCGATCCGAACGTTTACGTCAAGCGCAACCAGGCCGACCGCGTCAATCTCCTCTCGGCGGTCCACAGGCCGCTGGGGAGCACCGTCGAGCTGTCGTACCAGCGGCGCGGCAACCACGCCGACATGCCCTTCAACCAGTGGGTGCTCTCCGAGGTCCGCGTCACGGACGGCCGCGGCACGCCACCGTACGTCACGCGGTATCAGTACGGGAACAATGCCTTCTACGACCGGACCGAGCGCGAGAACTACGGCTTCGCGCACGTCCGCATCACGCAGCCCGACGGCTCCACGATCGACCGCGATTTCCTGAACCGCGATCTCTACAGCCGACACTTGAAGACCAGGGAAGTGCTTGCCGACGCGTCGGGGAACCTCTTCCGCGCGGAGAGCTCGCACTATGAGGAAGCCCCCGTCGCCGGCGCCCCGAACGCGCGGTTCCCTGCGCTGCTGTCGGAGACCACGTCGTTCTACGAAGGCACCACCGCGGCCGAGGCCAGTGCGCCGAAGTCGACCGGGCGGACGTACGAGTACGACGGCCTGGGCAACATCGTCCGCACCACCGACTCCGGGGATGCCGGCATCGACGACGACGTCATCGCCACGGCCGTCTATCGCATCGATTCCGACAAGTGGCTGACCCGCCCGGCCAACATCGAGGTACGTGACGGCGCAGGGCGGCTTCTTCGGGCACGGCAGGGAACGTACAGCCCTGCCGGCGACCTCACCCGGCTCGAGCAGACACTCGCCGGCGGCCGCGATCCGGACAGCGGCACGCCATATTCCGGCACGAAGAACGCCGTCTGGAGTTATACGTTCGACGACGTCGGCAATGTTGCCACGGTGGTCGATGCAGCCGGCTTTACGTCGACGTTGACCTATGACGCCGCGACGCGCTCGCATGCCACCAAGGTCGACGATGCCTTCGGCTACTCCACCCGCTTCACCTACGATCTCAAGTACGGCCAACTGACCGAGACCGTCGACCAGAACGGCAACTCCCTCCGCCGCGCCTACGACACCTTCGGCCGCATCGTCCGTGTCGCCGGTCCCGACGACAGCGACACCGCGCCGGCGCTGGCCCTGGAGTACGGACTCGGCGCTCCCATCTCGTGGGCGGTCGTCCACATGAAGGACGTCACCCGTTCCGACACCATCGACACCTCGACATTCATCGACTCGCTCGAACGCGAGATCCAGACCAAGGCGGACGCCGAGCTCGATCTCGGCTCCGGCACCTCCACGCGCATCGGCACCCGCGTGAGCGGCCACGTCGACTTCGACACCAGAGGACGCGTCGCCTCGCAGGGGCAGCCAACCTTCGACGACCACCCGATCAATCAATTCGTCGATGTTCCGGCGAAGAATCCGACGACCTATGTGTATGACATTCTCGACCGCGTCCGTACGGCGCGGTACCCGAATGGGGCGGTCACACGGATCGACTACGGCTTCGGCTCGCTGGACGGCAACACACGGCTGCTGACGACGCGCACCGATCCGAACGGCCGCGCCACGCGCTTCTACCGCGACGTGCGCGACGGTGTGCTCGGCGTCGAGCAGAGCAACACCATCGGCGGCGCCCGCAAGACGCTGGTCACGCGCTATGCGTATGACGCGCTCGAGCAGCTCACGGCGGTGGCGGACCCGAAGGGCAACACCACGCGCCTCGAGTACGACACCCTCGGCCACCGCGTCACGCTGGCCAGCCCAGACGCCGGACGCACCGAGTATCGCTACGACCCCGCCGGCCATGTGCGCGCGCAGATCACCGCCAATCTGGCCGCCGGCAACCAGCAGGTCCGTTACCTTTACACCTTCAACCGCCTTGACCGCATCGACTATCCGAACAGTCCGGACGTCCTCTTCACCTACGGCGGTCCCGGCGCCCCCTTCAACCAGGCCAATCGGGTCGCCGCGATCGCCGACGCATCGGGCGTCGAACAACGCTCGTACGACAAGCTCGGCAACCTCGTGCTGACCACCAAGACCGCGGCCGCTCTCAACGGCACCACACCGAAAGGGCCGTACACGACGCGCTTCGCCTTCGACAGCTTCGGACGCCTGCTCTCGCTCGTCTATCCCGACGGTGAGACGTTGACGTACGGCTACGACGCGGGCGGCAAGGTCAAGACGGCGTCGGGCGTGAACAAAGGCGTGCGCTTCGAGTATCTGCGCCAT